>JAESGW010000191.1_pt1 | contig 112671 bp, 103 predicted proteins | sample 9269791 | NCBI WGS metagenome assembly JAESGW01 (sample SAMN16773120, study PRJNA677053) | algae metagenome | isolation source: Aphanocapsa lilacina HA4352-LM1 and co-occurring heterotrophs from near cave... | place: USA: Maniniholo cave, near Haena, Kauai, HI | collected 2009-07-28 | reverse complement strand
AAGCCGCGACCTGAATGGTCGGGAAGTCGACCTGTGGCAGTGGGGCTACCGGCAGCAGCGGGTAGGCGACAAGGCCGACGAACAGAATGCCGGCCATCAGCAGCGAGGTGCCGATCGGATAGCGAATGAACGGCGCTGAGATTCCGTCGCTCATTCCGACCGGACCCTGGGCGAAGCCATGTCCGAACTTGCGACGGCCGTGCTGACCAGTGCGCCGGGTTTCACTTTGTATTGCCCGGACGTGATCACCTGCTGCCCCGGCGACAGGCCCTCATCGACCACGGACCGGCCGTCGAACGAATTCGTGACCTTGATCTTGCGCACCTCGGCCTTGCTTTCCGCATTGACCGTATAGGCGTAGAGACCGTCGGGCCCGTGCTGGACCGCATCGTCGGGAATGACCGTCGCGTCCTTCAGCGTCTTGATCTGGAGGCGTGTCGAAACCGATTGGCCCGGCCATAGCGCATGGTCCTTGTTGTCGAACACCGCCTTGAGCCGGATCGTGCCGCTCGTCGTATCGACCTGGTTGTTGATCAGCGCCAGCGTTCCGGTCGACAGCACGTGCTTGCCGTCGGTGGACAGCGCATTCACCGTTGGCGGGGCGGCGGCCAGCGCCGCCTTGATCTCGGGCAGTTGGTCTTCCGGGGCGGTGAAGATCACCGCGATCGGTTCGATCTGCGCAATGGAGACGATGCCGGTCTGGGTCGAGGCGTTGACGATGTTGCCGACATCGACCTGGCGCAGCCCCGCGACGCCGGAGATCGGCGCTTTGACGGTGGCGTAATCGAGTTGGGTTTGCGCGTTTTCGATCGACGCCGCGTCGGCTGCGATCTGCGCCGTAAGTTGCGCCACGGTCGAGCGCTGTGTGTCGGTCTGCTGCCGGGTCGCGAATTCGCCGAGCCTGGTGTAGCGCTGCAGGTCGAGGTTGGCGTTGGCGAGATTGGCCTCGTCCTGGACCTTCTTGGCCTTGGCCTGATCGAGCGCCGCCTGGAACGGCCGCGGATCGATTTCGACCAGCGTATCGCCTTCCTTGACGACCTGGCCTTCCTGGAACGCGATCCTGTTGATCTGGCCGTCGACGCGGGTGCGGACCTGGACCGTGTTGAAGCCCTGTACGGTGCCGAGGCCGGTCAGATACACAGGGAAATCGGCTCTCTCGACCGAAGTGGTTTTGACGGGGACGGCGGCGGGGGCCTTGGCATCAGCCTGTGCCAGGTGGTTCCCGCCGTGGAATTTCTCAAACCCCAGGTAGCCCAGCGCTGCGATCGCAACGACCAGCAAAAGCCAACGGATGGTGCGCGACCTCGACATGCCGATAACCGGTTCTGGAAACGAGCAATCGTGCTCAAGAGGATGGTCCGAAGCACACGATATAATGCGCACGCCGCTGCGGCGCCTAAACACTAAGGCTTGAGAATCCTAAACATTTGGAAAGGTTCGCAAGCCGCGTGCTGCGAGCAGCGATGCTGGCCCCCGCTTCGTGTCGAAGCGGGTTGAATGCCGGATCGATGTCGTTCATATCGCGAGCATGAGTCAGAGGTGGAGTGCTTCGCGATGGACGAGTTGAATGGACGCATGATGGCGTGCCAGATTCTGATCACGGGACTGATCGCACGCGTCGCCAACGATTCGCCCGATCCGTTGCGCTTCCTCACCGACTTTCGCGACGAGATCAGAGCAGTGGTGAAGGGCGTCAACATCGCCGGCCTGGAAAACACCGATCGCGTCCGTCAGATAGCGCAATCGACGGTCGATGAATTGTTTTCCCTGATGAAGCCGCCGAGCAGCGATTGAACGTGACGCCGACGATGATGCGAGGCCTGACTTCAAGGTATCTCTCGCGTCTCCTTAGAACGATTGAAGAAGTAATTTAGAACTATTCGAGTTCTAAATTAGAATCGTTTTGAACTGGACGGATTCAAGGGGCATGTTGCTCCAATCGCGTTGACCCCAAATTTTTCGATCGGTACCTAACGACGCGGGACCATTCGTCGCATCTCGAATGCGGCGAATCGAAAATCATCAGGGGCACGGAATGAATCAAGCAAAAGCACCGAGGTCGCTTCGTTTCGAAGCGGCGATCAACTCGGTCGGCCAGACCATCGAAAACAATTCCGGCAAGAAGGTTTCCGCGGTGGCGGGCCTCATTGCGGTCGCGTCATTTTCCGGCGCGGAAGCGCAGCAATCCAGCCTCCCGCCGGTGACGGTCGATGCCCCCGTCAGTCGCCCGCGTCCTGCTGCGTCAAAGCCTTCGCCGGACCAGGTCCGCGCCCGCAGCGCGCTGCGCCGTGCCTCCCGCCGGACGCAGCCGGCACAAGTCGCTCCCGTGCCGTTCCCAAATGCGGGAGGCCTGGCCGGCGATCGCAATCCCTACGCGGATCCTGCGGCGCCCTACAAGGCGGATCGCGTGCAGGCGTCCGGCAAGTTTCCGGAGCCGCTGCTGAACACGCCGAAGACGATCACGGTGCTCACAAGGGAAGTGCTGCAGGACAAGAACATCACCTCGTTGCGCGAGGTCGGCCGCTCCACCGCCGGCGTGACGCTGGGTTCGGGCGAGGGTGGCAACGCTTTCGGCGACCGCTTCTTCATCCGCGGTTTCGACGCGCGCAACGATGTCTTCATCGACGGCATCCGCGATCCCGCCGTCAGCATCCGCGAGAATTTCTTCACCGAGCAGATCGAGATTCTTCGTGGTCCGGCGTCGTCCTATGCCGGCCGCGGCACCGCCGGCGGTGCCATCAACATCGTCACCAAGCAGGCGAGAGACGCCAATTTCTACAACGCCGAGACATCGTTCGGCACCGACCACACCAAGCGCGTCACGTTTGACGTCAACCAGGTGATCAGCCCGACCTTCTCGATCCGCACCGGCGGCCTGTTCCAGGATGCCAATGTCGCCGGCCGCAACTACGTGACCGACGATCGCTGGGGCGGCTTCGTCTCGACCAAGTGGACGCCGACCAACGACATCAAGATCACGACGAACTACGTCCATACCGACCTCAGCGGTCTGCCGGACTTCGGCGTGCCCTGGTACAGGCAGGGCAACACGCCCGTCACCGAGGCCGGCATCCCGCGCCAGAACTGGTACGGCTTCGTCAATCGCGACTTCCAGACCGCGCGGCAGGATTTTGGTACGCTGATCGGCGAGTACAAGGTCACCGACAGCATCACGCTGACCAGTCGCACCCGTGCAGAGCACTCGCTGCTGGCCTATATCGGCACGCTGCCCAACTCGCCCAACACGACAAGTGCCAATCCGGCGGCGTGGACCTTCACCGCAAGCCCGCAGAGCCGCAACCAGTGGGTCGACATCCTGGCGAACCAGGAAGAGGCCACGTTCAAGTTCGACACGGGGGCGGTCAAGCACAACGCGGCGGTCGGTGTCGAGTTTTCCAATGAGCGCGTCGGGATCGACCGTTACACGGGGCTCGCCTCGGAGGCGTTTGGCGCCGGGTTCAACGGTAACGGTGCCTTGGCAGGCCAGTCGATCTATTTCCCGACCTACACGTTGCTTCCGTTCAACAACGTGCCGTCGCTGATCGGAAATCCGACCCGCTACAACGTCGACAGCAAGGCCCTCTATGTCATGGACACCGCCAACTGGCAGGACACCATCATCCTGAACGGCGGCGTGCGTTACGATGGCTATGATTTGCGATCGTCGAACAACACGGCGTCCGCTTCGGTCAACTCGGATTTCGTCAACTACAACGTCGGTGCCGTCTTCAAGCCGATGCCGATCGGAAGCCTGTATGCGGCCTATGCGACGTCGACCAATCCGTTCGGCTCGGAACTCGACGGTACCGCCACGGACTATGGTGGCGTTCCTCCAAACGCGGCGGTAATCCTTGGCCCCGAACGCAACAGGGCCGCCGAAGTCGGCACCAAATGGGAACTGTTCGATCGCCACCTGCTGGTGACCGGCGCGCTGTTCCACACCGAGAAGGACAATGCGCGTGAGACCGTCGCCGGCGTTCTCACCTCGGGGGCGGCCTACCAGGTCGAGGGTATCGACCTCGAGGTGAGCGGCAAGATCACCGATCGCTGGAGCGTTTTCGGCGGTCTCGTGCTGATGCGCTCGAAGGTCACGCAGAGCGGGATCGCTTCGAACATCGGGCTGCAGATGGCCAACATCGCCCATGAATCCTTCAGCATGTTGAGCAAGTACAGGTTCGACAATGGCTGGGAGCTTGGCGGGCAGGCGGTCTACCGCTCGAAGATCTATGGCGGCACCTTCGGCGCGAACACCGGCACCGAACTGCCGAGCTATTGGCGCTTCGATGCGTTCGTCGAAAAGAAGATCGACAAGAACTGGACCATGAAGCTCTACGCGCAGAACCTGACCAACAAGCTCTATTACGACACGCTCTACCGCAGTGCGACGCCGTTCGTCGCGGTCGCGCCGGGGCGGGCGTTTTACCTGGGCACGTCGGCGAAGTTCTGATCGTGCTGATCTGTGTCCCCCGGGTATTGAGCAAGGATGATGTGGCGGATTTCCGCCGCATCATGGATGACACCGCCTGGGAAGACGGCCGCTCCACTGCGGGGGCGCAATCGGCCATGGTCAAGCGCAACGAGCAGCTGCCTCCCGACAGCGAGGTCGCGCGCATGCTCGGCCACCGTGTGCTGTCGGCGCTGACGGCCAATCCACGGTTCATCTCGGCGGCGATCCCCCAGCAGATCTTTCCGCCGCTTTTTAATCGCTACGCGGCCTCCGGCGGGCACCATTTCGGCCTCCATGTCGACAACGCGGTGAGGGGAGATCGCCTGACGGGGTTGCGGATCCGGACCGACCTCTCGGTAACCCTGTTTCTGTCCGAGCCGGAGGAGTATGATGGCGGCGAGCTGGTGGTCGAGGACCTCTATGGTTCCCACGAAATCAAGCTCGCGGCCGGAGACCTCGTTCTTTATCCTGCTTCTAGTTTGCATCTGGTCACGCCGGTCACGCGAGGCATGCGCGTGGCGTCTTTTTTCTGGCTGCAGAGCATGGTACGGGATGCACACGCCCGCAGCCTCATTTTCGATCTCGATACCTCGATCCAGGCCTTGGTGGAGCGGCTTGGGCGAGACGACCCCGAAACGGTCAAATTGACCGGTATCTATCACAACCTGATCCGCTACTGGGCCGAAGTATGAAAATGTCAATCTCCCGCGCGACACTTGCGATCATCCCGGCGCTGGCAATGCTGATGCTGGCGGTGTCGGCACCGGCCCAGCAGAGCATGAGCCCCGCAGCGCCAGCCGCGCCCGTGGTTCAACAGGCGCCGGTGGGGCAGCCTGCGCCCGTGGCTGCGCAAGCTCCCGCCCAAGCGGTGCAGCCAACCCAAGCGGCGCAGCCAGTTCAAACGGCGCAGCCAGTTCAAGCGGCGCAGCCTGCCCCGGCCGCACCGCCCTCTGACGCAACCGCTACGCCGGGCGAGCGCGAAAAACTGCTCAAGGCCGCCGCCGCCCAGCTCCACGATCTGTCGCCCTGGTCGATGTTCATGTCGGCCGACGTGCTGGTCAAGGCGGTGATGATCGGGCTCGCCTTTGCCTCGCTGGTGACCTGGACGATCTTCATCGCCAAGATGATCGAGTTCGCCGTGATCCAGCGCAAGCTGCGGTCGGCGCTGGCCAAGATCGCGGAGGCGCGGTCGCTTGCCGAAGCGCAATTTGCGCTCGGCGCCAAGGGCAGCGTGCTGGCCTCACTGCTCGCGGCGGCGATGCGCGAGGCGCGGCTGTCGGCGGGCATTTCGAGCGACACCGGCATCAAGGAACGCGCCGCATCGCGCTTCAGCGAAATCGTCCGCGCCGAGGCGCGACGGGTCCGGCTCGGCATGGGCCTGCTGGCGACCATCGGCGCGACGTCGCCCTTCGTCGGCCTGTTCGGCACGGTGTGGGGCATCATGAACAGCTTCATCGGGATTTCGAAGGCGCAGACCACGAACCTCGCGGTCGTCGCACCCGGCATCGCCGAGGCGCTGCTCGCCACCGCCATCGGTCTGGTCGCGGCGATTCCCGCCGTCATCATCTACAATCACTTCACGCGCGTCTCCAAGGGCTACATGGAATTGGTGAGCCGCGCCTCGGGCGCCGCGGGACGGCTGCTGTCGCGCGATCTCGATCGCACCCATGTCAGCGGCGGCCAGCATTCCCGCGCAACAGCGGCGGAGTAGACGATGGGCGCATCGATCAGCGAAGCAGACGCCGATGACGACAGCGATTTTGCCGAATCGCACGAGATCAACGTCACGCCGTTCATCGACGTCATTCTGGTCCTGCTGATCATCTTCATGGTCGCCGCGCCGTTGTCGACTGTCGATCTCCCGATCGATCTGCCGACCTCGACTGCCGCCCCGCAGAAGAAGCCGGACAAGCCGACCTATGTCAGCATCAAGCCGGATCTCGCCGTTGCGATCGGGGAAAACCTGGTCAAGCGGGTCGACCTGGTGCGCTCGCTCGACGCGATGCCTGACAGCAGCAAGGAACGCCACATCTTCCTGCGCGCCGACCGCGCCGTGCCGTATGGCGAGTTGATGGACGTCCTCGAAATCCTGCGTGCCGGCGGCTATTCGAAGATCAAGCTGGTCGCGCTCGAAGGTGCTCCGGATCCGGCGGCGGCGCCGGCAAAGCCGTGAGCGAGCTCGACGACCATAGACCATCCCGGCGGCTGTGGATTTTCGCTGCGGTGATCGCGCTCGCGCTGCACATCGGCGGCGCGGCGCTGGCGATCGCGCATTTGCAGGCCGAAGAGGCCGACGACGCGCTCGGCGCATCCGCGATCGAGATCGGACTCGAACTGGCCTCGGTGCGGCGTGAAGTCACCGACCTGCCGCCCGGTCCCGACACCGATGCCTCCACGGCATCGCCCCAGCTCGCGGAGCAGAAGGCCGAGGTCAAGGAAACCGAGCTGCCGCAGGACAAGCCGACCGAGACCGAAGAAGCCGACCGGGTGGTGACGGAAAACGAGTCGAAGAAGCCCGAGGAAGACGATCCGAAGGTGGCGGCCGTGCAGACGCAGGCGTCGACGGAGTCGGTTGCGGCCGAGGCGACCGCGACGCCGAGTTCGGAGGCGATTCCCGAAGGCGAGCGATCCGTGGCGCCGGCGATCGGCACCGGGGAAACCGCGCGCCGCGTGCGCGCCACCTGGCAGAAGGAACTGGTCGCCCATCTCGACAAGCACAAGCGCTACCCGGCGGATCGCTCGCAAAAGACCGCCAAGATCGAGATTCGATTTACGCTCGACCGGATGGGGCGCGTGCTCGAGACCACCATCGAGAAGAGTTCGGGCGATACCGCGTTTGACGAAGCGGCGCTGGCGATGGTGCGCCGATCCGACCCGGTGCCGGCCCCGCCGCCGCTGATCGCCGACGACGGGCTGAGCTTCACCCTGCCGGTGATCTTCCGGATCAAGGGCAAGAGCTAACGTCCAGGGAGCTGTCGTTCGAAGGATGGGTTTCGCTGCGCGAAACCCATCGATCCAGTGCGCGGAGAGTTGATGGGTTTCGCTTCGCTCTACCCATCCTACCCCCGTTCCCGGGGTCGCTTCGCTCGCCCGGGCTACAGGACTACATCAGATCGGATAATGCTGCGGCCCGGTCTCGATCGTGATCCAGCGCAGTTCGGTGAATTCGGCGATGCCGGCCTTGCCGCCGAAGCGGCCATAGCCTGACGCCTTGACGCCGCCGAACGGCATCTGCGCCTCGTCGTGCACCGTAGGTCCGTTGACATGGCAAATCCCGGAATCGATGCGTTTTGCAATTTCGAAGGCGCGGGCGATGTCGCGGCCGAACACCGCCGCTGACAGCCCATACTCGGTGTCGTTGGCGACGCGCACCGCTTCGTCGGCGCCGTTGACGCGGACGACGCAGACCACCGGGCCGAACGACTCCTCGGCATAGATCCGCATCGACGAGTTGACGCCGTCGATGACGGTGGCCGACATCAGCGTGCCCTCGCTGCGTCCGCCCGCGACCACCTTGGCGCCCTTGCTGACGGCATCGTTGATCAGGGTCTGGATGCGGGCCGCGGCGTCCGCGCCGATCAGCGATCCCAATGGCGCATTGCCCTTGCGGGGGTCGCCCGCGACCAGCGAGCCGGCTTTCGCTGCAAGTTTCGTCACGAAGGCGTCGGCGACCTTCTCGTCAACGACGAGGCGCTCCGTCGACATGCAGATCTGGCCCTGGTTCATGAATGCGCCGAAAGCTGCTGCGGCCACTGCCGCATCGATATCGGCATCGTCGAGCACGATCATCGGCGCCTTGCCGCCGAGCTCGAGCAGCGCCGGCTTGAGATACTTTGCTGCCACCTGCGCAATGATGCGCCCGACGCGGGTCGAGCCGGTAAAGTTGACCCGGCGCACCGCGGGATGCCCGATCAACATTTCGATCAGGGCCGGCGCATCTTCCGGTGCGTTGGTGATGACGTTGAGGACGCCGGGCGGCAGCCCCGCGTCGCGCAGGCATTCCGCGATCAGGCGATGGGTGCCCGGACAGATCTCGGACGCCTTCAGCACCACCGTGTTGCCGCAGGCCAGCGGCAGGGCGATGGCGCGCACGCCGAGAATGACCGGCGCGTTCCACGGCGCCATGCTCAGCACCACGCCCGCGGGCTGGCGCACGGCCATCGCGATGCAGCCCGGCTTGTCCGAGGGAATCACCTCGCCCGAAATCTGCGTAGTCATCGCCGCCGCCTCGCGCAGCATGCCGGCGGCGAGGTGGACGTTGAAGCCAGCCCAGCCGGCGGTGGCGCCGGTCTCGGCCGCCATCAGTTCGATGAACTGCGGCGCCTTCGATGCCAGCAGGTCCGCGGCTTTCAGCAGGATGGCGCGTCTTGCGTTGGGGCCGGTGGCGGACCAGGCCGGAAAGGCCGCCGCCGCGGTGTCGGCTGCTCGCCTGGCATCCGCGATCTGGGCGGCCGCGGCGCGGCTGGCTACATCGCCCGTCACCGGGTTCAGCCGGTCGAACGTCGCGCCGTTAGAGGCCGGGACATCCTTGCTTTCGAGCAGAAGCGAGATTTCGTGCATGGCTTTCTCCTTCGGGCCGTGGCGTTACGATGGCGTGTCGACGGGTGAGGGCGCGCCGCCGAGATAGGCGCGCTGGACGGCCGGATCGGCCTTCAGATGATCTGATGTGCCGTGGCCGACGATGACGCCGTTTTCCAGCACGTAGCCGCGGTCGGCGATCCGCAGGCTCTCCTGCGCATTCTGCTCCACGAGCAGAAGCCCGACGCCGGCCTCGCGCACCCGGCGTAACGTCGCGAACAATTCCTGCACCATGGCGGGCGAGAGCCCGAGCGACGGCTCGTCGAGCAGCAGGATGTCCGGGTTGGACATCAGCGCGCGGCCGATCGCCAGCATCTGCTGTTCGCCGCCGCTCATGGTGCGCGCGATCTGGGCCGCGCGTTCGCGCAGGCGCGGGAACAGCCCGAGCACCTGCTCGCGCCGCGCGGCTTCACCGTCGCGCGCGCGCCTCGGATTGGCGCCGAGCAGCAGATTTTCCTTCACCGTCAGGTCGCCGAAAATGCCGCGGCCTTCCGGCACCAGCGCCAGTCCGCTTTCGACGATCTCGTGCGCGGCCAGCGCAGAGATATCGCGGCCACCGAGGATAACCCGCTTGCCGGGAAGCGTACGCGCGACGCCGGCGATGGCTTTCAGGAGCGACGTCTTGCCGGCGCCGTTGGCGCCGAGAATCGTCACGATCTCGCCGCGCCCGACATTCAGCGATACGCCGTCGAGTGCGCGATGCAGGCCATAGGCGAGGCTGAGATTTGCGACCTCAAGCATCGGCGGCCACCCCGCCCAGATAGGCCTTGACCACGGCCGCATCGTTGAGAACGTCGGCCGTGGCGCCCTCGGCGATCTTGCGGCCGCTGCTCATCACGACGCAGCGGTCGCACAGCGCGCGCACCGCGTTCATCACATGCTCGACCAGCACGATGGTGATCCCGTCGGTCTTCAGCGAGCGGATCAGTTCGATGCCGATCATGAGCTCGGATGGATTGAGTCCTGCGAGCCATTCGTCCAGCAGCAGCAGGCGAGGTTTAGCCGCGAGCGCGCGCGCCAGCTCGAGCCGCTTGCGGTCGATATAGGTGAGGTCGGCTGCCGGTCGCCGGTCCTGTCCGCCAAGGCCGACGCGCTCCAGCAGCAGGTCGATCCGCGCCTCTGCCTCAGTGGCGGCGAGATGCGGCTTCTGGAATGCGAGCCCCGCCCTGATGTTCTCGCGGCAATCCATGCCGTCGAGCACGCGGACGAGCTGGAATGTCCGCGCCAGGCCGAGACGCGAAATCTTGTACGCGGCAAGGCCCGCAATGTCCCGGCCCATCAGGCGGATGGTGCCGGCGTCGGGACGCAGCACGCCCGACATCAGGTTGAGCGCCGTCGTCTTGCCCGAGCCGTTGGGCCCGAGCAGGCCCATGATCTCGCCTTGCGCGACTTCAAAGCCGAGATCGTTGACGGCGACCAGCCCGCCGAAGGCGCGCCGCAGGCCTGCGACCTGAAGAACGGGCGCGCGGGTTTCCGTGCTCATGCGGCCACCCGTTTGGCGCTGTCGCCGCGCAATCTCGCGGGCAGCTTCTCGAGCAGGCCGGCGACGCCACGCGGCAGCATGTAGACGATCAGCAGGAAGATACAGCCGAGGATGATCGTGAACGTATTCGGAAACCGCGCGCTCAAGAGCTCGAACAGCAGCGTCAGCGGCACGGCGCCGAGCACCGGCCCCCATAGCCGGTGCGCGCCGCCGAGCAGCGCCATGATAAGCACCTGGAACGAGATCATCGAGTTGAACGCGATCGACGGCTCGATATAGGTCCAGCGCGGCGCCATGATCGCGCCGACCAGCGTCATGATGGTCGCGCTGATCGCGAACAACGCGACCTTGGCAAACGTCGTGTCGATCCCGCAATGCTTGGCGACCGTCTCGTCCTCGCCGATCACGCGCAAGGCAAAGCCGAGGCGCGAGCGCGCGATCAGCCATCCCAGCAGGAACACCGCGACGGTGAGCAGCAGCAATTGCCAGTAGATGTCGCTCTGGGTGATGTCGACGAAGACATAGCGGCCGAGCACGCGCGACTTGTTGACCTCGAACCAGACCACCAGCTGGCGGATCAGTTCCGTCAGGCCGAACGTGAAGATGACGAAGTAGACGCCGCTCAGCCGCAGCGTCGAGAGACCGACGATGCCTGCGAGAACCGCGCCGAGGCCTGCCGCGATCAGCAGCACCAGCGGCCATGGCAATACTTCGCCGAGCACGGCCACGGTGTAGGCGCCGACGCCGAAGAACGCCGTCGTCGCCAGCGAGACGTAGCGGGTGGGTCCGGAGAACATGCCCCAGGCGGTCGCCAGCACGGTGTATTGCAAGAGACTGATGGCCAGCGCGAGGTAATAGGGGTTGCCGAGGCGCGGCACGAAGGTCAGCAGCGCAAGGGCTGCGAGCGCCAGCGCGCCGAGGATTGCAGTTTTCGCGCTCATCGTGTCGCCCTGCCAAACAGGCCGGCGGGCTTGACTAGCAGCACGGCGAGGAACAGCGCGAAGTTGACGGCGAGCGTGAGACCGGGATCGACATAGGAAGCGACCAGCGCCTCGCTGAGGCCGAGCGCCAGCCCCGCGACCAGGCAGCCCAGCATGTTGCCGACGCCGCCCATGACAACGACGATCAATGCCTTCATCGTGAACACGACGCCGGACGATGCGCTGAAGGTGAGAAAGGTGCTGACCAGCACGCCGGCCGCGGCAACCAGCGCGCCGCCGAGCGCAAATGTCAGCGCGGAAGCCTGCGGCACGTTGATGGCGACGAGCTGCGCCGCAAAGGGATCGACCGCAACAGCGCGGATCGCCGTGCCGGCGCGGGTACGTGTGAGCGCCAGATAGAGCGCCAGCCCCAGCACGATGGTGATGCCGAGCGCGGCAAGGCGGTTGGCGGCCACGGTCTCGCCGACGAACTGCACCGGGAAGGCGAGGTACGAGTAGCTGTAATAGGCCCCGCCGAACAGCGCGAGCATCGAGCCCTGAATGACGAAGGTGAGGCCGAAGGTCGCCAGGATGCTGTCGACCTCCAGCGCGTCGCGGTTGGGCGCGCGGCGCACCAGCGGCGTCAGCAGCACCTTGTAGATCGCAAAATTCAGGGCGAAGGCGAGGGGGACGACCAGCGCCAGCCCGACGAACGGACTGATCGCCCAGCCCGTGAATAGCCAGTGCGAGGCAAAGGCTGCCGCGATCAGGAACTCGCCGTAGGAGAGGTTCATGATGCGCGCAACGCCGTACTGGAGCGTGAGCCCCATGGCGATGAGCGCATACATGCCGCCCAGCATCAGGCCGGTCAGAATGGCATTCGTCATGACTGGACCGGCCGCGTTGCTGTGAAGTTACGGGGCCACCCACGCCGGCTTCGGAACGATCGCGGTGCGCGCACCTTCGTTCTTCGCCGGCGCAATGCCGTAGAACTCGCCGTCCTGCCACTGGCCGACCCACCAGAAGCGCGTCGGCATGTTGTTCTCCAGCTTGACCTTGCCGATCACGGTATCGAACGTGCCGGTCTGCAGGTCCTTGATGACGGCGGCGCGGTCGATCTTGCCGACGCGTTCGATCGCCTGCTGCAGCATCTGCAGGCTCGCGTAGGTGACCGCGCTGGCCCAGCGGTCGGGCTCGGCGCCGTTGGCGGCGGAAGCCTTGTGGCGGGCGAGGTAGTCCTTGATCGCCGGGCTGTCGCCGCTCCAGCCGCCGATGCCCATTACGCCTTCGGTGTTCTTGGCGAACTTCGCGCGATAGAGCGGGAAAGCCGTGCCGACGCCGGTATAGAACACTTTCGGGTTGAAGCTCGTGATGCGCGCCTGCTCGGTCAGCGCCAGCGTATCCGGCGGATAGCTGAAGGCGATGAAGACGTCAGGGTTGAGCGCCTTGATCTCGTTGACGATGGGCGCCAGATCCTGCGTGCCGATCGGATAGCTCTTGTCGTAGGCGAGCTTGAATTTCGCGTTGGTCAGCGCCGGCCGCGCCGCGCTCGACAGGTCGATGCCGAAACCGTCGGCGATGCTGACCATCGCGACCGTGTCGCCGATCTTCTTTTCATCGCGCAATTTGGAGAGCAGTTCGACCAGCGTCTTGGCGGCATCGGCGCTGGTGCCGAGCATCCAGAAGCTGTTGGGCCAGCGTTTTGCCAGTTCCGGCGCGCGGTCGGTGACGGCGGTGGCGGCAAGGTGCGGATAGCCTTCGCGGTTGAGCGTCGGCCCGACCGCGAGGTTGAGACCGGTGCCCCACGGCGGCAGAATGAAATCGACCTTGTCCTGGTTGATCAGCCGCTCCAGTGCCCGCACGGCCTCTTCGGCGTTGGAGCGGTCGTCATATTGCACGACCTCGATCGGGACGCGTTTGTCGCCGAGCTTGATGCCACCGGCGGCGTTCACTTCCTTTACCCACAAGTCGTAGTTGGGGATCGTGGTGACGGCTGCGCCACCGGTATTCGGGCCGGTGCGCGAGATCGCGTAGCCGATCTTGATCGAGCTTTGTGCTTCGGCAATGGCGGAAAGACCGAGGGTGGCGGCGCAGGTGGCGGCTACCAGCAGCGCGGCGCGCCGCGTCAGAAATGTCGTCATGTTTTCCTCCCGGATGTGCTTGGACCGGCGCCATTGGCTGGCGCTCATGATTGCCTGACGTTAGGGGAGGTCACGGGAGCCTTGGAATTGGACGTAACCGGGGAAGTATTGTACTTTTCTGGCAATCGGGCCTGTTCGCAGGCGGCGGATTGTCTCAGGAGGTGGCGGGATGGCGGCATCGCTGGCGTTGAATGGATTGCCGGTTGGCGTCGCGCTCGCGGTCCGCGCCGAGCCGTTCTCGGCCGCTCTGGCGGCGCGGTCATGGTCGATCCGCCAGAAGGCCGAGCGGCGGGCGCACCTGTTGCTGCTGTTGTCGGATCGCGGCCGGGCCTCATGGCAGGGGACCGAAATCGCGCTCGCGGCGCCGACGCTGCTCTGGTTGCCGGGAAACGTCGATGCCGCGGTGGAGGTCAGCGCCGGCGCGCAGGGGGTCCTGCTTTCGATGGACGACGATTTCCTGATCAAGATCGTCGCCGGCAACGCCGAGGCGCTGCACCTGCGCCGGACCACCGAACGGGTCGCGCTGATCGATGGCGAGGCGCTCGCGTCGCACCTCGACGCCGTCGCCCAATCGTGCCGCGCCATCGCGGCGGAGCTGCGCAGCCCCGGCTACGGCGGCGCGACGCTGATCTCCTCGCATCTGCTGCTGCTATGTTTGCAGCTCTGGCGGCTCAGCGCGTCGCACGACGAGCCTCACGAGATGGCAGCGCGCGGCGGTCCGGCACTGGTCGGAAATTTCCTGCAGATGGTCGAACTGCACTACCGCGACGGCTGGCCGGTCGCGCGCTACGCGGATGCGCTCGGCGTCACCTCCGACAAGCTGCACGCGCACTGCCAGCGCGAGAAGAACTGCGGCCCGCGCGCGATCATCCACGAGCGGCTGCTCCGCGAAGCCTGCACGCGCCTGCAGCAGCTCGACCTTCCGGTCGAGCAGATCGGCTACGGCCTCGGCTTCCGCGACCCGGCGTACTTCAACCGCTTCTTCCGCAAGTACCGCGGCGCATCGCCGGGGAATTATCGGCGGCAGATCAGGTTGGAGCACGCGCGGAGCGGGCCGTCGTATGCGGCGTGGCCGTAAGTTAGAGCCGCGTGCGGTTTCATCAGGTCGGAGCGGTCATCGGATTGACCGTGATTTCCGCTTTGGGATGACTAACAGAAGAGGGAGTAGCTGACTGGCTATGGCAACAAATGACCCAAAGGAGACCAGGAACATTCGCGCGAGAAGAGAGCCAGATGACGCAAACTCCTGACTCGATAACGCGATGTTATATTTTGCTTTAGATGCGCGCTTTTTGTGCAATCTGCCCTGACCGGCAATCCGCAAGAAATCGAACTCCAGCTTCCGTTCCGTATAATCTCGTGAGATACTAGGTACATGTTGATGAAGCGCCTGTCTTGAGTGCTTCGACTCACTGCGTAACCAATCGATGTCTGGTCCGGCACACACACGGGAACGAAATCCCGCCCAGTCTATGGTGCGGCTTTTATCGGAGGGACCGCCGCCGCTGGCGCCCATCGACTTGAATTGCGGCACTCAACTCACTCATCGCTTTGTTCGAGGCACACGTTATGGCTATGCCCCAGGCATGCCCGGACACCTTGTCGGCACCTACTATGGTGAGGCTCTGCACTGTGCGTGGACGTTGGAGCGACGGCGGCTCGCTGCTCCGCTGCGGCCGAATTCGATCACAGTCATTCCCGATCGGCACGATGGACATTGGGAAGTTAATGGACCGCTACACGTGTCCCATATCTATCTCACCAATGACCGATTGGATCATTGCCGAACGCTTGTCGGTGGACGAGGCAATGTAGAACTGATGACACGCGTCGGGAGCGAAGACGCTGTGACCTCGCAAATCCTCGCGATCCTCAGCGACCCCGACGTCATCGTCGATCCTGCGGCAATGTTGTTGGTCGATCGCGCGGTCGACCTACTCTGCATCCAGTTATTGCGTTCGCACAGCGTAGTACGGCTGCCGCAGCGCGTCGCCTATGTCCGCGGCGGGCTCGCGCGCTGGCAACTCAGGCGGGTGACCGATTATATGCAGGCCCATCTCGACACGCCCATCGGCCTCGAGAAGCTGGCGGCGCTGGTCGGCCTCAGCCGCTACCATTTCTGCACCGCGTTCCGTCTCTCGACCGGATTGACGCCGCATGTCTGGCTGACTCGGCAACGCATGATGCTTGCCCAGCGGCTGCTGAATGATCCGAATCTGTCGATCAGTGAAATCGCGCTGGCAGTCGGATATGCGACACCGTCGGCTTTCGCCGCGACCTTCCGCAGAATTTGTCGGAAAGACGCCGCGAAGTTTCCGCCGCTCCTTGTAGTCGCGCACCTTGCGGTTGATGAGCGCTCCGGGCTCGTCCGTGGCGGACGAGTGCGATGTTGCGCCGCGGAAATCGTCGCAATATCGCGATAGCTTTCGCAACCACGCGACGGTTCCGCATCGGCACAAGAGCTATGCCCTGTCTCACGGACATTGCACGCAGAGAGACAGTCATGAGCAAACGTATTCTTGTCACAGGCGCCGGTTCGGGATTCGGCAAGGCCGCTTCGATCGGCATGGCAAAAAACGGACATAGCGTCATCGCCACCACCCAGGTGTCGTCGCAGGTCACGCCGTTGCGTGAGGAAGCGAAGGCGTTAGGCATCGAGAATAATCTCAGAGTCGAACGCCTCGATCTCACGGATCCCTATGACATTGCGCAGGCGCTCACCTTCGACATCGACGTTCTTTGGAACAATGCCGGCATGGGCGAGGCTGGGCCGGTGTGGGAAATTCCGGTCGATCTCGTCCGCAGGAATTTCGAGGTCAACGTCTTCCTGCCGCTTCAGCTGACGCAAGGCGTTGTGCGCCGCTGGATTGAGCAGGGAAAAAAAGGCAAAGTTGTCTTCACTTCCTCCATGGGCGGGCTGTTTACCCCGGCGAACTGGGGCACGTATGTCTCGACCAAGCACGCGCTCGAGTCGATCGCGGAAGCGTTGCAGCAGGAGCTTTCGACCCGCGGGATCAAGGTGCAGACGATCAACCCCGGCGCCTATTACACCGGCTACAACGAGACTATGGCGGACAATCCGTTCCGCTGGCTCGACGACAAGAAGCATTTCACCAGGCGCGCTGACCTTCGCAAGGGCTTCGACGATTTCTTCGCCACCCCCGAGGGCAAGATGGACCCGACGGAGATGATCGATCGCATGATCGAAATCGTACCCGCGGATGACGGGAAGTTTCGCAATGTCGTGCCCAAGGTAATTGAGGACATGCTCAAGGCGCATCAATTGGCCGCCTGGGAAAACAGGATCTGATCGTGCCGGGCGGATCACGCATGAGCCTTACCGAACAAACCGTTGAGCGTGCGATCGCGGCCGGTCGCGCCGCCGCGCGCGACATCGGCGTACCGATGAACATTGCCGTGCTTGATGCGGCTGCGCACCTCAAGTCGTTCGTCCGCATGGACGGGGCCCTGCTTGGTTCGATCGACATTGCGCTCGGCAAGGCCAAGACAGCAGCGCTGTTCGGTATGAACAGCGAGGCCGTGGGTGAATTTTGCAAGCCCGGCGGCAGTTCGCCGGGACTGGAGCTCACCAATGGCGTGCTGGTGATTTTTGCCGGTGGCGTACCCATTCGCGACGGCACCGGTGCCCTGCTCGGCGCGATCGGGGTGTCCGGTGGCGCCGTTGCACAAGATGCGCATGTCGCACAAGCCGCGGCGGCAGCCGCACATTCCACGGCGTGAAAAGGAGTCGTACCATGACGTATGCCGGGATACTGTTGATTGCCGCGAGCCTCGTCTTTGCGAGCGCAGTTCTGCCTGCGCAGGCAACGCCGTCAGCGGAAGACAATCGGGCCCTTATCGCGCGTAGCTTTGATGCCTGGCGCGACGGCACCGGCGGCCCCTACGATCTTCTTGCCGACGATGCGGTCTGGACCATCACCGGCAATTCCCTCGCGGCGAAAACCTACCCAAGCCGCGAGGCATTCATGGGGGAGGTCATTCGGCCATTCAATGCGCGGATGAAGACCCGTTTGGTGCCGACCATGCGGCATCTCTACGCCGAAGGTAACACCGTGATCGCGTTCTTCGATGCCAAAGGCGAGACCCGCGACGGCCAGACCTACGCCAACACATATGCCTGGTTCCTGGAGATGAAGGACGGCCGCATCGTGCGCGCCCATGCATTCTTCGACAGCATCGCCTTTGACGCCTTCTGGCGCCGCGTGAAGCCGGAGGCAAAATAAAAGCCTCGCGTCAGATGTCGGCCGTAGGCCCTTGGCGGACCTTATTTGTCGTCGCCGCCCGAAGCGGAAATAGGGGCAAGTGCCGCTCGAGGCCTGGCAGCTTCGATGAGATCGAACCGAAGTTACCCAAAGAGCAAAGCGCTACCTTAATCGAGAGATACATGCGGGAATAGTTTTGCGCTGCCACGGCCCCCACCACTTATTATACATCTCGGGCATGTCATCCGGCGAGCTCTCACTTCTAAAATTAAAGAATGAGGGCGGTCCCCAATGCATCCACAATGCTTGGCGCACCTCTGACGACAGCTCAGCAACTGCTCGATCAGCCACACAACTGCAGAATGGCTCGGTATTACCCGGCGTCTGCATACACCTTGAGGTGAGGCCGTCCCGTCCTTCCAGTTCGATTTGGGCCTGGACGAGCGTTGTTGATGCAAGGATTGAAGTGAGAACGAGCGACGGGAATTTCATAACGTGGCCTCGATCATTGCCTAATGAGAATCCGCAGACAAGCGCCGAACCTAAGCACCGTCACCTAGATTACCAAAGATCGTGACGCTGCATTTCCCTGGCCGTGAAGAGGGTTAAGTGAATGTTGCTTAGTACCGTGTCCAGCTGTGGCCCGTAGCCGTCTGGGAGGGGAGGGCAGAGGGCGTCTGCTCTGCCCCCGAAGTCGGACGTCAACTTGTTCCGCTATCGCGAGGGCGTCGTCGACCTCAATGCGAAGAAGTCGGACAGTACTCTCGATCTTCGTGTGCCCAAGAAGGAGCTGCACGGCTCGCAGGTTGCCGGTTCGGCGGTAGATCAAGGTCGCCTTGGTCCGGCAAAGGGAATGCGTTCCGAACAGGTGCGGGTCCAGTCCGATGTCGGCGATCCAGGGAGATGGAAGGCGGGCATACTGGCGGGTTGTCATGTGTCCAGTCCGCCGTCCGCCAGTGAACAGGTATTCGCCTGACTTCTTGTCGGTTACCCGAAGGTAGTCATCGATCGCCTGACGAGTCGATTCCGTTAGTTCAAATTTGACTGGTCGACCGGTCGTCTTCTGTTGGATGGTCGCGCTGTCGGCCGCGTATCCGCCCGGCGCAACGTCATCGACTTTCAAGGCTACGACGTCGCAGCCGCGCAGCTTGCTGTCCATGGCGACGTTGAACAGTGCCAGATCGCGCATCCGGCCTTCGTCCTGGAGCTTAGTTCGGATTGACCAGACGTGCTTCGGACGGAGCGGCGGCTTGGCGATGCAACTCGGAAAAATTGCTAGGAATTGCTGAATAGTCTTTCGGCGTTTCGGACCTGGACGGCCCTGTGCGGAAGTTCGTCAGAATAGCGTTGCGGTTATTCGCTTGGCTCGTTGCAGCACTGTTTTGCGTAGTAGTAACGGTTATTGCGGCGGTGGGTAATCCTGTTGTGATGGACGTCTTTTGCCTCAATGGCTTTTCGCTTCAACGTCCTGCAGATACTTTCTCTTTGCTTACTGCTGCCGCCGACATATCTGGGCGACTTTTTCAACAAGCACATCCTTCATTTATGAGCGGAGCGTGTTTCAGCTACTTCCGCTACCCGCCCTCAGCGGACATCTTGCAAGCTGCGGTCAACGGCTGCCTCCGGGTCCAGAGCGGACGCGAGCGCTTGACCCGGTGTTGGTGCTTCTTAGGGACGAAGACCAAGTTGACGATGTACCCCGATAGTAGCCAGCGCCCGCAACGGTCGGCTCCAACTCCGCAAGGTGCCTGAACGAGAGCAGGGTTAAAATCGGTTTCTGTCGCAGCGGCTGGGCATCTCGTGCTCGGTCACGCGGCGGCGAAAAGTGCCGCAAATTCAAACCCTCTCTACTTTGCATGGGGTTGTTTTCAATATTTTGTATGCGGGCCTGCGGTAAAGTGCATCCGCACAGGGGCCGGCGCGCCGCCCTCATGCAAAAGCCCTCTCCCGGCGACGGGAGAGGGCTGAGTGACGTAATCCGAGATCGCGAACGCTCAGGTCTTCTTCAGCATCGGGCAGACGCTCTTCTCGAGCGGGATGAAGGCTTCGGCCGCCGGGATGGTGGCGACGAGGTTGTAGTAGTCCCACGGATACTTCGAGTCGGCCGGCTTCTTCACTTCGAACAGATAGGCCGGGTGGATCTTGCGGCCGTCGGGGCGAACCGAGCCCTTGCCGAACAGCGGGTCGTCGGTCGGCAGTTCCTTCATCTTGGCGACGACGGCGCGTCCGTCATGCGGATTGCCGCCGAGTGCTTCCAGCGCCTTGAAATAGTGGATCAGCGAGGAATAGACGCCGGCCTGGACCATCGTTGGCGGGCCCTTCTTGTGCTTCTCGACGAAGCGCTTCGAGAAGGCGCGGGTCTGGTCATTCATGTCCCAGTAGAACGTCTCGGTGAAGTTCAGCCCCTGCGCGACCTTCAGCCCGAGCGAATGAACGTCGGTGATGAACATCAGCATGCCCGCGAGCTTCTGCCCGCCCTGGACGATGCCGAACTCCGCCGCCTGCTTGATCGAGTTGGTGGTGTCGCCGCCGGCGTTGGCGAGCCCGATGATCTTGGCCTTCGAGCTCTGCGCCTGCAGCAGGAACGACGAGAAGTCGGCGTTGTTGAGCGGATGCTTGACGCCGCCCAGCACCTTGCCGCCATTGGCGACGACGACCGCGGCCGTATCGCGCTCGAGCGCATGACCGAAGGCGTAGTCCGCCGTGAGGAAGTACCAGCTGTCGCCGCCGGCCTTCGCCAGCGCCTTGCCGGTGCCGTTGGCGAGCATCCAGGTGTCGTAGACCCAGTGAATCGTGTTCGGCGAGCACTGCGAGCCGGTGAGGTCCGAGGACGCCGAACCGGAGTTCAGGTTGACGACGTTCTTGTCCTTCGCAAGGTTCGAGATGGCGAGGCCGACACCGGAGCTTGCAAGGTCGACGAACACGTCGACCTTCTCGACATCGATCCACTGCTTGCCGATGTTGGTGCCGACGTCTGGCTTGTTCTGGTGATCGGCCGCGATCACTTCGATCTTCCAGCCCTTGGCGAGAAGCCCGGAATCCTCGACCGCCATCTGGGCGGCGATGGTCGAACCAGGGCCGCCGATATCGGCATAGAGGCCGGACTGGTCGCCGAGACTTCCTACCTTGACGACCTTGTCGAGCGTTTGCGCCAACGCGCTGGTGGCAAGTACCAGGCTGGTGGTCACGGCCAAGGCTGCAATGGATCGCTTCATTTTTCCTCCGGGGATCGATTTTTTGAATGTTGAAGTTTTGAATGCGGGCTGAACAACGGGATCATTATGCCCGCTCGCGCTTTGGCCGCCTAGCCGTCGCGACAGCCCGTCACCGCGCGCGAATATTCCGCCGCGCGGCGAAATCACGAGGGGGATGCTTAACGACGAGGATGCGCGAGCGTCAGCGGAAGTAGTAGCGGATGCTGACGTAAACCACAGCGAGACACATGAAGATCAGCGCCACCGGGAGCCGTGGTTTGTCTGGAGGGGCCGACGATGCGACCGGCTTGGGCTGCGCCGCCGGCCGGCGGAAGGCGGTGACGTTTCCGTTATCGACAACCTGTTCGCTCGCGCGCGAAGGAATCTCGGGAGGCACGCCGCTGCCGCCCATCTCCGAATAGTAGCTCTTGTACATGAGCTGGATGGTGGCCTCGGAAGCGTCGGCCTCGTTCATCTTCGCGAGCAGCAGCCTGTAGCCTTCGAGGAAGTTCTGTGCCTCGGCGGGCAGGGCGGAGAAGCCATTCAGCTTGGCAATCATTTTCCAGGTGGCAAAGTCTGCCCTCGCGCGGGTATCGGCGCGTCGTGCGATCAACATATCGGCAGCTTTTGTCGCCATGGCCCCGAGCCGTTTCCTCCGCGTTCTGTTTTAAATTTAGGCGTTGCCGGTGATGAAGAGAAGAGCGCCGATCACATATCCGGTCAACGTTCGGAGTATTGCCGAAATAACATCAAGATTTAGGCCGACCTGCGTGCCGATGACAGGAAGCAGGATCAGAAGGCCGAGCAGGATCAGCATGCCGTAGGGTTCCAGCCGCGACAGCGGGTAAGCCAGCACCCGCGGCAGCAGGCCGACGGCCACCCGGCCGCCGTCCAGCGGCGGGATCGGCAGCATGTTGAAGATCGCCAGCACGATATTGATCAGGAAAGCGTTTTTGAGGTTGTCCGCAGTCCATTTTGCGGCCTCCGCCGGTACCAGGGGCAGGGCATGGAACGCGAGCGCGACGAGTACGGCGAGCACGATGTTGGTCGCCGGCCCCGCCAGCGCCACCCAGACCATGTCCAGGCGGGGATGGTTCAGGTTCCGGAAATTGACCGGCACCGGCTTGGCGTAGCCGAACAGGAATGGCGAATTTGAAAGCAGCAGCACGCCCGGAAGGATCACGGTCCCGAACGGATCGATATGCTTAAGCGGATTGAAGCTGACCCGGCCCAGTTGCTTGGCGGTATCGTCGCCGAGCCGATAGGCCACGAAAGCATGCGCGGCCTCGTGGAAAGTGATGGCGATCAGGAGCGGCAGGATCCAGACCGAAATGCCGTACAAAGAGATATTCACTCAAAGCTCCTGCCGCTGTTCCGGCGACGCTACAGCATCACGGATGGGGCGGACAATCGAGTGCCGTGTCCCGTTAAGGTGAACGCTGCGAGGCCTGTCATCTGGCCGCTTCGGGCGTGAAGCGGTCGGCGCGCTGGATCAGCAGATCGAGAAAGGTTCTGGCCCGCAGCGACATCCAGTGGGTTTCCGGATACACCGCGTGCAGCGGCAGGGCGGCGATCGAATACTCCGGAAGAACCGTTTCGAGCTGGCCCCTGTGGAGTCCTTCCGCCGCGTTCCAGTCGGGCAGGATCGCGATGCCCAGATGCTGCAGCGTCGCTTCCTGCATGGCGTCGGCATCGTCGACCAGGATCGCGCCGCTGATCGCGGCGACGTGGCGGCCATGTTCGGACTCGAAGGTCCATTCATGCGCCCGCGACGTCCGCGAATAGACGATGCACTGGTGCGCGCTCAGGTCCTCCGGCGTCCGCGGCGTCGGCCGGCCGTGCAGGTAGGTCGGCGTCGCCACCAGATGGCGCTGCACTGTGCCGAGCCGGCGGGCCACGAGCGTGCTCGACTCCAGGTTTCCGATCCGCAGCGCGAGCTCGATGCCTTCTTCAACGAGATTGACGAAGCGTTCGCTGAAGCGGACATCGACCCGCACTTCCGGATAGTTCCTGACATAGTCGGTGATGACGGGGATCATGTAGCGCCTGCCGAACGAGGACGGGACGCCGATCCGGAGCGTGCCGGTCGGGCGAGGCGCCGCTTCCTCGACGCTCGACCGCGCCATATCGAAGGCGCCGATGATCTGGCGCGCGAGATCGTAAATACGATGCGCCTCGGCGGTGGGTTTGAGCTTGCGCGTCGTGCGCAGGAACAATTGCGTGCCGAATTCGCCTTCCAGCAGCGCGATGCGCTTGCTGATCGCCGGCTGGCCGATGCCGAGTTCCTTCGCGGCAGCCGAGAAGCTGCCGCCCTCCAGGGTGCGCACGAAGGCGCGCAGGCAATCTATCCGATCCATGAAATATTCCAATGGGGAATAAATCATATCCCGCCTATTCCGTAGTCTGCAAGCCGGCCCGCCGTTAGGCTTTGCCAAAATGAAAACCGGGGAGGGCGGACGTGGCACGCAGCATCGGGATCGTCGGCGCGGGAATCGCAGGCCTGCATCTGGGGCTCTACCTGCAGAAACATGGTGTGGACGCGACCATCATCACCGATCGGACGCCGGAGGATTACCGCGACAGCCGGCTGCTCAACACCGTCGCCCACCACCACGTGACGATCGCGCGGGAAGACTACCTCGGCGTCAATCACTGGACCGATCCGAAGCAGCACTACTACTACCACGACCACTACTTCAACTTTCCGCAACCGCTCGGCTTTCGCGGCGACTTCTCGCGGCCGAGCCGTGCCGTCGACTACCGGATCTATCTCCCGGCACTGATGAACGATTTCACGCGGCGCGGCGGCAAGATCGAATACCGCCGTATCGAGGAGAACGATATCGCGCCGCTGGTCGCGCGTTTCGATCTGCTTGTCGTGTCGACCGGCAAGGGGCCGCTCGGACAACTCTTCACCTACCGGCCGGAGCATTCGCCTTACTCGCAGCCGCAGCGCCGCCTGTGCGTCGGCCTGTACACGGGTGTGCGCCAGCCCGATCCCATGAACGTCACGCTCTCGGTATCGCCCGGGCATGGCGAGATGATCGTGATCCCGACCATCACCTTCGATGGCGTCGCCAACGCGCTGCTGATGGAGAACGTGCCCGGCGGGGACATGGAGGAGCTTGCAACGCTCAGCTACGACGACAATCCCAAGCATTTCCTCAGCGTGCTGCTGGGCAAGCTGGAGAAGCACCATCCGACGAACTACGATCGCATCGATACCGCACGCTTCGGCCTGGCGCAGCCGCAGGATCTCCTGCAGGGCGGCGTGGTGCCGACGGTGCGCAATACCGTCGTGCAGTTCGACGACGGCAAATGCGCGATCGCGCTTGGCGACGTCCATTCGATCGTCGATCCCATGATGGGGCAGGGCGCCAACGTCGCTTCCTATGCGGCGTTCGTGCTCGGAGAAGAGATCGTCCATTCCGATGTGCTCGACGCCCGCTTTTGCGAGAAGGTCGACCTGAGGCGGCAGGACCGCGTGCTGGCGGCGTCGCGCTGGACCAACATCATGTTGCAGCCGCCGACGGAAGCATTGGGCATGCTGATCGGCACGATGAGCCAGAATCCCGCGCTCGCGAACGAATTCACCGAGAACTTCAACTATCCGGATCGTCAGTGGGACCGCGTCTCGACGTCGGAACGCATCCATGCCTGGATCGGCCGGATGTCCGCGCCTGCGGAGCCGGTGCGCGCCATCGCATGAGGATCGATCGATGCATTGGCTGACGATGGAAGGCTACGTTGCCTGCAGGGATTGAGATGCGGCACGCCAACCCGGCGACGTTTCGTCAGGCCGCCTCGCGATTTGCGACCGGCGTCGCGGTGCTGACTGCGTGCGACGAGAACGGCGAGGTCTGCGGCATGACCGCGAACAGCTTCGTCACCGTCAGCCTTTCGCCGCCGACCGTGCTGGTCTCCGTCATGCCGGGACGCATGCACCGGGCGATTTCCGCCAGCGGCCGTTATTGCGTCAACGTCCTGCCGGAACAGGGCCGGAAGTTGTCGCAGCATTTCGCAAGCCGCGCGGGTGCGACCGCCGTCCCCGAATATGAAATCGTGGACGGGTTGCCGAGGCTGTCCGGCTGCATGGCCTACTTCGCCTGCGAGGTGGTCCGGCACGTCGACGTCAGCGATCACACGCTGATCATCGCCGAAGTGTCGAACTGCGACTACCAAGACCAAACGCCGCTGGTGTTCTTTTCCAGCCGCTATCATCTCGGACCCGGCCAGCCGTTCGATCGCTGACGGAGAACCGGTTCTACTTCGCCGCCGGCACCGTCTCCTGGTATTGCACCAGCCCGTCGTCGATCCGTACCCAATCCATCTTTTCCGAGACCCAGATGTGCTCGGTCGGCGCAAAGGCGTTGCGGTCGTCGAAGCCGGCCAGCGCGACGCCGACCATGGTGCCGTTGGTCCGCCGGGAAAACAGCCGCGTGCCGCAAGTCTTGCAGAACTCCCGATCCAGCGCCTCCGACGTAGGATAGCGCGCGACATCGCCTTCGACCGACAGCGCGCGTTGTTCGAACAGCGCGCGGGCGAAGAACGGCGAGCCCATTGCCTTCTGGCAGGTACGGCAATGGCAGATCCGGACATTGGCGGGCTCACCCTCGGTCCTGAACCGCACCGCGCCGCAGAGGCATCCGCCCTCACGGATCGTACCCATTTCAGTACGTCGCCCGGCCACCGGAAATGTCGAACACCGCACCGGTCGAGAATGCGCAATCCTCCGACGCCAGCCAGGCCACCATCGATGCGAGTTCTTCCACCAGCACAAACCGCCCCTTCGGGATCTTTGCGAGCATGAAGTCGATGTGCTGCTGCGTCATCTGGTCGAAGATCGCGGTCTTGGCCGCTGCCGGCGTCACCGCATTGACGAGGATGTCGTGCTGCGCGAGTTCCTTGCCAAGCGACTTGGTCAGCGCGATCAGGCCGGCCTTCGATGCCGAATAATGCGCGGCGTTGGGGTTGCCTTCCTTGCCGGCGATCGAGGCGATGTTGACGATGCGGCCATACTTTTGTTTGAGCATCGACGGTACAACCGCCTTGCAGCAGATGAACGGTCCATCGAGATTGATGCGCAGCACCTTGCGCCATTCCTCGAGATCGGTTTCCCATACCGTCTTGTTGATACCGGCGATGCCGGCGTTGTTGACGAGGATGTCGATCTTGCCGAACGCTTTCAGGGTTTCGGCGCAGGTCTTCTCGACGGCCGCGAGATCGGACACGTCGACCTTGAAGGCGGACACCGCCGGGCCGATTTCCTTAGCGGTCCTTTCCGCAAACGGCAGGTCGTGATCCCAGATCGCGACCTTCGCGCCCGATGCCACGAAGCGCTCGGTAATCGCGCGGCCAAAGCCCTGCGCTCCGCCGGTGACGACGGCGCAGCGGCCGTTGAGATCGATCTTGTTCATTTTTTTCTCCCTACAGCGTCCAGCCGCCGTCGATGACGTGGGCGACACCGGTCGTGAATGCGCTTTCGTCGCTGGCGAGATAGACCGCGAGCGAAGCGATCTCCTCGGCGGTGCCGAGCCGTCCCATCGGCTGCCGCGCTATGAACATCTCGCGTCCGTTGGGACCCGCGGCGGCCGCGCGATCGAGCATGGAGGGCGTTTCGATGGTGCCGGGGCAGATGCAATTGCAGCGCACGCCCTTGGTGATGAAGTCGGCCGCGACCGAACGCGTCAGCGCGGCGACGGCCGCCTTGGTCGCGCTGTAGACATAGCGGTTCGGGGCCGCCTTGAACACGCCGGCGGCGGAGGCGATGTTCACGATCGAACCGCGGCCACTCTCCAGCATGCCGGGCAGGAACGCGCGGATGGTGCGGTGCATCGACTTGACGTTGAGGTCGAACGAAAAGTCCCAGTCCTCGTCGGTGCAGTCCAGCACAGTGCCGTGATGCACGAAGCCCGCGGCGTTGAGCAGGATATCGGTCTTGCCGGCGCGTTTGGCCATGGCGGCGACCGCGGCGGTGTCGCGCGCGTCCAGTTTGGCGACTTCGGCAATGCCTTCGCTCTTCAGCGCGGCGAGCTTGGCCTCGTCGATGTCAGTGGCGAACACGCTCGCCCCTTCGCGCGCAAACGCCACCGCACAGGCGCGGCCGATTCCGACGGCGGCAGCGGTGACGAACGCACGCTTGCCCTTCAGGCGGTCTGACATGTTTTCTCCCTTGAGATTGTTTCCCGGTGTCATACGCGGGCTTGACCCGCGTATCCATCTTCTTCGGAAGGGATGGATTGCCGGGTCTAGCCCGGCAATGACGGTCCTGTGACTCGCTAATGATTGTCCCGCGCCACGCCGACGGTGCCGGCGATGTTTTGATACCGCGTGGCGATCTCCATGCAGGCGCCGGTAGACTGCTGGCCGACGGTCGAGCGATAGAGTTCCTGCCACGGCGTCTGGTTCGCCGGGTAGGGGAAGCCGCCCTTGGCCTTCAGCTCTGCACGACGCTGCTTTAGTTCATCGCTCGTGATCAGGATATTGGCGTCGCCCGTGTTGAGGTCGATGCGGACTTTGTCGTCGGTCTTCAGGATCGCCAGCCCGCCGTCAGCGGCGGCTTCCGGCGAGGCGTTGAGGATCGACGGCGAACCTGACGTTCCGGACTGCCGGCCATCGCCGATGCAGGGTAGCGAGAGGATGCCGCGTTTGATCAGCGCCGCCGGCGGCTGCATGTTGACGACTTCGGCGCCGCCGGGATAGCCGATCGGGCCGGCACCGCGGATGAAAAGTATGCAGTGCTCGTCGATGTCGAGCGAGGGGTCGTCGATCCGGTCGTGATAATCCTCCGGCCCTTCGAACACGATGGCGCGGCCCTCGAACGCATTCAGGTCCTTGGGATTGATCAGGTAGCGGTCGCGGAATTCCTTCGAGATCACGCTGGTCTTCATGATCGCGGAATCGAACAGATTGCCGCGCAGCACCAGGAAGCCGGCGTCCTTCACCAGCGGCTTGTCGTAACTCCAGATCACGTCGCCATCAGGCTTGGCCGCTTCGCGGCAGTTCTCGCCCATGGTGCGGCCGTTGACTGTCAGCGCGTCCTCATGGATGCGCTTATGCGCCATCAGTTCGCGCACCACCGACGGCACGCCGCCGGCGCGGTGATATTCCTCGCCGAGATAGAAGCCCGCCGGCTGCATGTTCACCAGCAGCGGGATGCTGTGGCCGTGCTTCTGCCAGTCGTCGATCGAAAGTTCGACGCCGATATGCCGCGCCAGCGCGTTGATATGGATCGGCGCGTTGGTCGAGCCGCCGATCGCCGAATTGACCACGATGCAGTTCTCGAACGCCTTGCGGGTCAGGATGTCGGAAGGCTTGAGATCCTCCCACACCATCTCGACGATGCGCTTGCCGGTCTCGTAGGCGATCTGGCCGCGCTCGCGATAGGGCGCGGGGATCGCCGCGCATCCCGGCAGCGACATGCCGAGCGCTTCCGCAAGCGAGTTCATCGTCGACGCAGTGCCCATGGTGTTGCAGTGGCCGACCGAGGGCGCCGAGGACGCCACGATCTCGATGAACTCGTTGTAGTCGATTTCGCCGGCGGCGAGCCGCTCGCGCTGTTTCCAGACAATGGTGCCGGAGCCGGTGCGCTCGCCATTGAACCAGCCGTTCAGCATCGGACCGCCAGAGAGCACAATGGCGGGCAGGTTGACGGTTGCCGCCGCCATCAGGCAGGCCGGCGTGGTCTTGTCGCAGCCGGTGGTCAGCACTACGCCATCGAGCGGATAACCGAACAGGACTTCGACCAGGCCGAGATAGGCGAGGTTGCGGTCGAGCGCCGCGGTCGGGCGCTTTCCGGTCTCCTGGATCGGATGCGTCGGGAATTCCATGGCGATGCCGCCGGCGGCGCGGATGCCTTCGCGCACCCGGTGCGCCAAGTCGAGGTGATGGCGGTTGCACGGGGAGAGGTCGTTGCCGGTCTGTGCGATGCCGATGATCGGCTTGCCGGACTGCAATTCTTCCCGGGTCAGGCCATAGTTGAGATAGCGCTCGAGATAGAGCGCAGTCATTCCCGGATTATGCGGGTTGTTGAACCACTCCAGCGAACGAAGTTTCCGGCCCTTGCCATTGGTGGCTTTGTTATCGTTTTTTGTCATTGCTTTCTCCCGCACTGCAAACTCGTGGGCGGCTCAAATCACGGCAGCGCTGCACCATGCTGAAAATTTCATCCACTGCAAACGCGCGCGCCGTGTCGCATTGCCGTCAGAGCGAACCTCGATCCTAGTTCGAGCCAAAAGATAGCGCTACCAATTTCTCCTGAGGGCCCGTTCCTGACCGGCAGGCAGCCGTCAGATATTTTGCGGTGTCGAGCTTTCTCGCACCATCAGTTGAAAACCGAGGTCGAGCACCGGCTCCGGCGGGCGACGGCCCTCGATTGCATCGATCACCATGGTGACGGCGTGGCGACCCATTTCATAGCGGTTGGTTCGCACGCTGGTGAGCGATGGCACCGCCGACTCCATGTATTCCAGGTCGTTGAAGCCGACGATGGCGAGATCGCGGGGAACCGACATCTGGCGGCGCTGGCATTCGAACAGGACGCCGAGCGCAAGGTCGTCGTTGACGCAGAACACCGCATCGATGTCGGGCGTCTTGGCGAGCAGGTCGGCGAACAGCGTGCCGCCAAGCGTAACGGTGGTCGGCACCGACGTGGTGATGACGAGGTTCGGGTCGAACAGCGATGCCGCTTTCAGGGCATCACGATACCCTTCGAAGCGCCTTTGAACCCGAGGGTCCATGCGGGCGCCAAGAAATCCCACACGGCGGTACCCCTGCTCGAGAATGTGCGAAATGGCTGCAAAACCCGCGTCGTAATGCGAGAACCCAACCATCATGTCGACCGGACTGTCACCGATCTCCATGATCTGCGTGATCGGGCAATTCATCGACTCCAGGATCGCGCGCGATTCCGCGGTCTGGTTGATCCCGGTCACGATCAGTCCTGCCGGCTTCTGGGCCCGAAACAGGCGCAGCAGTTTCTCCTCCTGCAGGATGCTGTAGCGGGTATTGGCAAGCTGGATGCTGTAGCGACTGCCCTCGGAGGAATCGTAGACGCCGCGCAGCACATCGGCGAACACGTTGTTGGTGAGCGAGGGGATGACGACGCCGATCACTTCGGTACGATGTGAAGCCAGCGCGCGCGCCGCCAGATTGGGCACATAGCCCAGTTCCTTCACGGCGCTGTCGACGCGCTCGCGCTTGCTCAACGACAGTGCTTCGGGATTCCTGAAGAAGCGCGACGCCGTGATCGGACTGACGCCCGCAAGCTTGGCGACTTCGGTGAGGCGGATTTTGCCAGACTTTGTCTGTTTTCGTCCCATTCAGCGCTAATATCATAACGAATTAGACGTTTGAACAATTATTGACAGCGCTACCATCGGATTGCTAAAAACTTCGAAACTGCGGATGATGATGCCCGCTGAATTCGGCTTCCGGCATTAAAGTCGAAAAGACAGGATGGCGTCCCGCCAGCTCGCGGCGCCATAACAGAAGAAGAAAATAAGGGAGAGAATTCGATGTCGTCGGTCCAGATTCGCGACGTGCGCAAATCATTCGGCAATTTTGAGGTTTTGCACGGCGTATCGATTCCGATCGAGGATGGCGAATTCGTCGTGCTCGTCGGTCCCTCCGGCTGCGGCAAGTCGACATTGCTGCGGATGCTCGCAGGCCTCGAAAACATCACCTCGGGGACGATTTCGATCGGCGATCGCGTGGTCAACAATGTCCAGCCGAAAGAGCGGGACATTGCCATGGTGTTCCAGAACTACGCGCTCTATCCGCACATGACGGTCGCCGACAACATGGGCTTCTCGCTGAAGCTGCGTGGCGCGAGCGCCGATGAGATCTCGAAAGGCGTCAGGCGCGCCGCCGAGATCCTGGCGCTGACGCCACTGCTGGAACGCTATCCCCGGCAATTGTCGGGCGGCCAGCGCCAGCGCGTCGCCATGGGCCGCGCCATCGTGCGCGATCCGCAGGTGTTCCTGTTCGACGAGCCGCTCTCCAACCTCGACGCCAAGCTGCGCGTCGCGATGCGCACCGAGATCAAGGAACTGCACCAGCGGCTCAAGACCACGACCGTCTATGTCACCCACGACCAGATCGAGGCGATGACCATGGCCGACAAGATCGTCGTGATGCACGACGGCATCGTCGAGCAGATGGGCACCCCGCTCGAACTCTACGACACCCCGGCCAATCAGTTCGTGGCGGGCTTCATCGGCTCACCGGCGATGAACTTCCTGAAAGGTCAGGTGAAGTCGAACGGCAGCGCCGGCTTTGTGGGACCGAACGGCGTCAAGCTGCCGCTGGCGGTGGCGCCGGCCAATTCGGAAGGGCGGCCCGCGGTGTATGGCGTCCGCCCCGAACATTTCACCATCGCCGATGACGGCGCCGAAGCCGAGATCGTCGTGGTCGAGCCGACCGGCTCGGAAACGCAGGTGTTCGCCAAGCTTGGCGGCGAGCAGGTCGTCGCCGTGTTCCGTGAGCGCCACCAGTTCAATCCGGGCGACAAGGTACGGCTGAAGCCGGATCCTGCGCTCGTGCATCTGTTCGACGACACGACTGGGAAGCGACTGAATGCCTGAAATTATAATCAGGTTCGAAAATGGCCAGATCGGTCACTCGACCATCGTCTGGGCTGCCCGACATATCTATAAACGTCCGAGCCTCACGTTTGTAAGAGGCGTCGAAAAAGGAGCGAATATCAAAGCTCGTTCGAGAGTCATTGGAGGGAATCCTGGATGAAATAAAAAGCACAAGACCGTCGATGCATCGCAAGCCCTGCATGCCTCGCAAAACATGTCTCGCAAAATCGAGACCGAGGTTGAACATCACGGGCCGGAGGTGACGGAAACGTTCATAGAAACTTCGCAATGTTCTCCGTCCCGAAACAAAGTAGCGCCATGGTGCCGCGGATGGTTTGTCAACGCGCCTGATGCTGGGCGGACGGAAATGCTTTTAGCTCGCTAGCGGTAAAATCTGGATGGAGCTTCCGGCCGTCGATCTATACATTCATGCTTTAATGTCGCAGGCAAAATTCGACCTTTGTTCGGTCAACGGGCCTTAAGAGCCACGCCGAAAAGATTTGGAAACGCTTACCCACTAGTTCCCAGGGAGGAAGTGTATGACCAAGATCAATCGACGTAAGTTCCTGAAGACTACGGGCGGCATGGCCGCCGTCCTTGCGTCCGTCAAGATGCCGGCCATCGCGCAGGGCACGACGGAAGTGCATATTCTGCGCTGGAATGACTTCGTTCCCGCGTGCGATGCGATTCTCAAGACCAAGCTGTTCCCCGAGGCGGAAAAGGCGCTCGGCATTAAGGTCAAGTTCGAGACCGTCAACGCCAACGATCTGCAGGCGCGTATCACATCGGGCATTCAAGCCGGCGCCGGCCCCGACGTGATCATGCTGAACAACAACCACCCCCAGCTATACAAGGCGAGCCTCGTCGATGTGTCTGACATCGCGGCAGAAGTCTCGAAGGATCAGGGTGACTGGTACAAAGCAGCCTTGTCTAACGCCTCGTCCGGCGGCCAGTTCTTTGGCGTGCCGATGAACTACGTCGGCGGCTTGAACGCCTGGCGCGTCTCGATGTTCAAGGACATCGGGCTGACCGAATTCCCAAAGACCTGGGACGCCTATCGTGACGCGGGCAAGAAATTGAAGGCCAAGGGCTTTCCGATCGGCCAGTCGCTCGGCCAGTCGTTCGGCGATCCGGTCGGGTTCGCGTATCCGTACCTGTGGTCGATGGGCGGGGCTGAGGTCGACGACAAGGGCAAGGTCGCCATTAACTCGAAAGAGACCATCGAGGCCGTCAAGTACATGACCGGTTTCTGGAAGGACTCGATGGATGAAGGTGGTCTCGCCTGGGACGACTCTTCCAACAACCGCGCCTTCCTGGCCAGTACCATCTGCTCGACGCTGAATGGGGCGTCGATCTACATCGAGGCATTGCGCAAGCCCGACCAGTACAAGACGGCCGACGGCAAGCCGCTCAAGGACGACATCCAGCACGCATTCTTGCCGGCAGGCCCGAAAGGGGTATTCGGCCTCCATCTCGTCCAGTCGCACGTCATCCCGACCTATTCGAAGAACCAGAAGGCGGCCAAGGACCTGCTGCGGTTCATGCAGACCAAGGCCAACTACGAGCAGTGGTTCGAGACGGGTCAGGGCTTCTACACGCCGGCCACATCCGGGTGGGAAAAACACAAGGTCTGGACGTCGAATCCAGTCATGTCGCCGTTCGCGTTGATCGGAAAGACAGGCTTGGCACCCGGATTCCCCGGTGAGTCGAATGCCAAGGCCGCCGAAGTGTTGTCGAAATACCTGATCGGCAACATGTTCGCGGCGGCCGTCAAGGGCCAGTCGGCTGAGGACGCCGTCAAGGCGTGCGAGAGCCAGCTGAAATCGATCCACGGTACCTGACGCGAGCCGGCCCCTGTCGCCGCTCGTGGTGACAGGGGCTTCTCCGCACTGCCGTTTTCTCTGTGCGCCGTCCACTGGCGACAAAGGAATCGGCTTCACGCGTCCCCACCTGGATTGATGTAATGGCGACGACTGTAGTATCCGGTACCGACGGCGGTATCATCGTCGGCAAGCCGAAATGGCGACCGTTGGAGAGCGAGGGCAACCTCGCGATGCTGCTCCTGTTGCCGACGATCGCGCTGCTGCTGATGTTCATTGCCTACCCGTTCATGCGCGGGATTTTGCTCGCTGTTACCAATTCGAAGGTCGGTGTGATCGGCGATTTCGTCGGTTTCGAGAACTTCGCGCGCCTGTTGAAGGACCCGATTTTCTACGCCGTTGTTTACAACACGTTCCTCTACACATTTGTCACAACGGTATTCAAACTCATCCTGGGTCTCTGGCTCGCCCTGCTGCTCAATCGCGATTTCAAGTTCAAGGCGTTTACGCGCGCCTTCATCCTGCTGCCGTTCATTGTGCCGACCGTGCTCGCCTGCTTCGCCTGGAAGTGGATGTTCGATCCGACTTTCTCGGTGCTGAACTGGATGCTGTTCAAGTTGGGCATCGTCGCTGCAGGCGCAGGCGTCAACTGGCTCGGCGATGGCGATCTTGCGATGCTGTCGATCATGATCGTGAACATCTGGCGAGGCGTGCCGTTCTTCGCCATTTCGCTGATGGCGGGTCTGCAGACCATTAGCCCTGACCTTGGTGAAGCCGCGGCCATCGACGGTGCAAAGCCGTGGCAGCGGTTCTGGTACATTACCTGGCCGCTGCTGATGCCTGTGACCATGGTCGTCGTGCTGTTCTCGGTTATCCAGACCTTCTCTGACTTCCAGATCGTCTATGTCATGACTGGTGGCGGCCCGGCCAATGCGACTCACCTGTTCGCGACCTATGCCTACCAGCTCGGCGTCGGCACCGGCCTGCTCAGTCAAGGCGCCGCCGTCTCGCTCGCCATGTTCCCGCTGCTGTTTGGCATTGTGATCTTCCAGCTGATGTACATCCGCAAGGTGGAGACACGGTGATGAGCATTTGCTTCGCCTTTTCACCGCTGTCATCCGGTGCTTTGTGCAAGGGACCCGTTCATCCACTTGCGCGGAAGTTGGCGGTGACGACCGGACCTTCATCGGTTTCCGACGCCATGCCTGGCCGCGATCCGGTTTTCGGGCACGAAGCCCAGGATGGCATTCGCTGGTGTGGAAACCACGGTGCATCGGATGCGATTTTGATCAGCCTGGAGTTCCGCACATGATCGAGGGTGCAGTCTGGCGCCGGTGGGTGTTCTTTCGACTGCCGATGGGGATCTTTCTGATCTTCCTGCTGTTCCCGTTCTATTGGATGATCATCACGACGTTCCGGCCGGATGGTGAGCTGTACATTCCGTGGTATCGGGCCAATTACAGGCCGTTCTGGACATGGAATCCGACCACGGCACACCTCAAATATCTGTTCGGCGAGACCACTTTCGCGATCTGGATGTGGAACACCACCTTCATCGCCGTGGTCGCAACCGCCATCTCGCTGTTTTGCGGCGTACTCGCCGGCTATGCGCTTTCGCGGCTGAGCTTCAAGGGTGCGGCTCTGCTCGGTACGACCATTTTCATCACCTATCTGGTGCCGCAGACGTTGCTGTTCATTCCGCTGTCGGAGATCATCCGCACCTACAGCCTCGGCGACACGCCCTGGTCGCTGATCCTGAGCTACCCCACCTTCCTCATCCCGTTCTGCACCTGGTTGATGATGGGCTACTTCAAATCCGTTCCGAAGGAGCTTGAGGAGTGTGCGCGTATCGATGGCGCCGCACGTTGGCAGGCGATGCTGTACATCATCATCCCCGTGGCGGTGCCGGGCATCCTCTCTGCCATGATCTTCGCATTTACCCTCAGTTGGAACGAGTTCATCTATGCCCTCGTGTTCCTCTCGAGCCCGGAGCAGAAGACGGTGCCTGTCGGCGTCATCTCGGAACTCGTGCGCGGCGACGTGTTCTTCTGGGGACCGCTGATGGCCGGCGCGCTATTCGGCTCTATCCCGGTCGCCGTTGCCTACTCGTTCTTCGTCGAACATTACGTTTCTGGCGTGACAGGGAGCGTCAAAGGTTAGCGGACGAATTGCCTTGCCAGCGGAGCAAGCCGCCAAGGCACAACAGAACTGGACGACTGGGGACAGAGAGCGGCCATGTCAAATGTAACGATCCGTCAGGTGCATAAGCGTTACGACGATTTTCACGCGGTGAAGGGCGTCTCGCTCGAGATCAAGGACAAGGAGTTCGTCGTGCTCGTCGGCCCGTCGGGCTGTGGCAAGACCACCACCTTGCGCATGGTGGCGGGGCTCGAGACGATCTCCGAGGGTGACATCATGATCGGGAACAAGGTCGTCAACGAACTGCCGCCCATGGATCGCGATATCGCCATGGTGTTCCAGAACTACGCCCTCTATCCGCATATGACGGTCTACGACAATATGGCATTCGGCCTGAAGATGAGGAAGTTTGACAAGGCGGAGATCGCCAAACGGGTCAACAAGGCCGCCGATATCCTCGACATCAAGGATCATCTCAGCCGCAAGCCCCGCATGCTCTCGGGCGGACAACGCCAGCGCGTCGCGCTCGGTCGTGCAATCGTGCGCAATCCGCAGGTCTTTCTGTTCGACGAACCGCTCTCCAACCTCGACGCAAAGCTGCGGGTCCAGATGCGAGTCGAGATCAAGAAGTTGCACCAGCGCCTTGCCACGACCTCGATCTATGTGACCCATGACCAGGTCGAGGCGATGACGCTTGGGGACCGGGTGGTCGTGATGAAGGACGGCCTGATCCAGCAGGTGGGCGAACCGCTCGAACTCTACAACAGCCCGGCCAACAAGTACGTGGCCGGATTCATCGGTTCACCGGCGATGAATTTCGCCGACACGATGATCGAGGAAACCGAAGGCGCGGTCTACGCCACCAATCCCACGATGAGGATCCGCTTGCCGGAGCAGATCGCGGCGCGGATGGGCCCGCACATCGGCAAGCCCGCGACGCTCGGCATCCGACCGGAAGACCTGCACATGGCCACCGGCGCCGACCCGGAAGACCGTTCGTTCGCTGCGGTGGTGGAGGTCGCCGAGCAACTCGGCGCCGAGATCATCCTGGACTTGAAAGCCGGCGGTAGCGCGATGGTCGCCAGCGTCGAGCCAACCGTCAAGGTGAAGCCCCAGCAGACAATCCGGCTCGGCATCAACCCGGCGGGTCTTCGGTTCTTCGACGCGGCGACCGAGGCGGCAATCTGACCACCGCACTCGAAGCCTGAACGAGAGCGACATGCATTCGCAGCTCTATGACGATCTGCCGCTCGCCGATGCCCATCATGACCTTTGGGATATGAACGGCGATCTCACCTATCGCTGGACGACCAGCGGCGAGTATGCCTATCAAGGCGACAGCTCCGCGTTCCGGCGTACCTGCCCGTCACAGGGGTGTTGCCGCGTTACGCTCCTGCCTGCGTCCAGGTCCTAAGAACAAAAAGGAGACGGGTCTTGCATATTCTCATTCTTGGCGCCGCCGGCATGGTCGGTCGCAAACTGACCGAACGGCTGCTGCGCGACGGCCGCCTCGGCAACCGCGACATCACCCGCATGACGCTGCAGGACGTGGTGGCGCCGGCGAAGCCCGCCAACACGTCGATCCCCGTCGAGGTCGTGGCGTCCGATTTCGCCGATGCAGGGGCCGCGGCACCGCTGATCGCCGGCCGGCCCGAGGTGATCTTTCATCTCGCCGCCATCGTCTCCGGCGAGGCCGAGGCCGAGTTCGACAAGGGCTACCGGATCAATCTCGACGGTACGCGGTACCTGATCGACGCCATCCGCCACGCTGGCGGTGGCTACAAGCCGCGGCTGGTGTTCACGTCGTCGATCGCCGTGTTCGGCGCGCCGTTCCCGGAAAAGATCGGCGATGAATTCTTCCATACGCCGCTGACCAGCTACGGCACGCAGAAGTCGATTTGCGAACTGCTGATCAACGACTACACCCGCAAGGGCCTGCTCGACGGCATCTCGATCCGCCTGCCGACGATCTGCGTGCGGCCGGGCAAGCCGAACAAGGCCGCTTCCGGCTTCTTCTCCAACATTATCCGCGAGCCGCTCGCGGGCGAGGAGGTCGTGCTGCCGGTGTCCGAGGACGTGCGGCACTGGCATGCCTCGCCGAAATCGGCGGTGGGCTTTCTGATCCACGCCGGGACCATGGACCTCAATGCGATGGGGCCGCGACGCAACCTGAGCATGCCCGGCATGTCGGTGAGCGTCGGCGAGCAGATCGCAGCGCTGGAGCGGGTCGCGGGCAAGAACGTCACCGCGCGCATCAAGCGCGTGCCCGATCCGACGATCATCAGCATCGTCTCCGGTTGGCCGCGCGACTTCGTCACCGACCGCGCGCTCAAGCTCGGCTTCACCACGGCCGAGAAGACCTTTGACGATATCATCCGGATTCACATCGAGGATGAACTCGGCGGCAAGTTCGTGAACTGACGTGATGACACGCTGGTTTGCGCGGATGCCGTCATGACCAAGGTCGCTTGCATCGGCGAATGCATGATCGAGCTGAAGCAGGCCGACGGCGGCCTGCTCGCGCGCGGTTTTGGCGGCGATACGCTCAATACCGCCGTCTATCTCGCTCGCCTGGGTGCCGGTGTCGATTACATCACCGCGCTTGGCGACGACCCGCTCAGCGACGAGATGATCGCCGGCTGGACCGCGGAGGGGATCGGGACCACGCGCGTGTTGCGGGTGCCCGGCAAGCTGCCGGGCATCTACATGATCCAGACCGACGAGAAAGGCGAGCGGCGGTTCTTTCACTGGCGCGACAGCGCGGCGGCGCGCAGCCTGATGGATCTGCCCGAAACGCCCGACATCCTGAGATCGCTGGCGGGGTATGACTTCATCTACCTCTCGGCGATCACGCTGTCGCTTTACGGCGAGAATGGACGGAAAGACCTGTTCGTGGCGCTGAGTCTTGCGCGCGAAGCCGGGGCCCGTTTCGCGTTCGATACCAACTTTCGCGCGCGCGGCTGGCCAGATCTCGAACTTGCGCGCGCGGTGTTTCGGGATGCCTTCCACCTCGCCGATATCGTGCTGGCTTCGACCGAGGATCTGTTGCCGCTCTATCCCGGTGAAAGCGCTGAAAACCTGCTGGCGCGGATTCCGGGGGCCGAGGTGGTGTTGAAGCTGTCGGAGCCGGCGAGCGTCGTCCGCCTGGACGGCGTTTCCTATCCGATCAAGGCCAAGCCGTTGGAGACGCAGGTCGTCGATACCACGGCGGCCGGCGACAGTTTCGCGGCCGCCTATGTCGCCGCGCGGCTTGCGGGTGCGGACCCGATTGCCGCCGCACGCGCGGGACATCGGCTGGCGGGCGTCGTGGTATGCCATCCCGGTGCGATCATCCCGCGCGCGGCGATGCCGCAGGGGCGCATCGAACCTATTACGTCTCGCAGGGCATCCACATGAGCGCAGCCGCGAGGCAGGAACAACGGCAGGCACAACTCGCCGCCATCTTCAGGTCCGCAACCGTCATTCCGGTGCTGACCATCGAGCGGCTGGACGACGCGGTGCCGCTGGCGCGGGCACTGGTCGCTGGCGGGGTCCGCGTATTGGAAGTCACGCTGCGTACGCCTGTCGCCGTCGATGCTGCCAGGGCCATGATCGCGGAGGTGCCGGAAGCCGTTGTCGGCATCGGGACGATCCTGAACGCCGACGATCTCGCGCGCGCCCGGTCGCTTGGCGCCAAATTCGGTATCAGTCCGGGTGCGACTCCGGATCTGCTGAAAGCTGCAGCCGAGAGCGATCTGCCGTTCGCGCCCGGGATCGCGACGGCTTCCGAACTGATGCAGGCACTGGCCGCGGGCTTCGATCTGGTCAAATTCTTCCCGGCCGAGCAGTCCGGCGGTATCAAGGCACTGCGGGCGCTGGCGGGGCCGTTCCCCAATATCCGGGTCTGCCCGACCGGTGGCATCGGCGAAGCCAACGCAGCATCCTGGCTGGCGGAGCCGAACGTCGTGGCGGTGGGCGGTTCCTGGCTCTGCCCGCCCTCGGACATCCGCTCCGGCAATTGGAGCGGCATAACCGCCATGTGCGCGCGGGCGATGAAATCGCTGAAACCGGCGCCCAGATAGGTTACAAACCGAGCCGAACCGAAACAGGGAGAACGACCATGACAGCCAGCATCGTCGGATGGGCGCACACGCCATTCGGCAAGTTCGACGCCGAAACCGTCGAGAGCCTCGTGGTCAAGGTTGCGACCGAAGCGCTGGCCGATGCCGGCATTACCGCCGCCGACGTCGACGAGATCGTGCTCGGCCATTTCAACGCCGGCTTCTCGCCGCAGGATTTCACGGCCTCGCTGGTGCTGCAGGCCGACCCGAAGTTGCGCTTCAAGCCGGCTACCCGCGTCGAGAACGCCTGTGCGACCGGCTCGGCTGCGGTGCATCAGGGCATCCGGGCGATTGCGTCGGGCGCGGCCAGGATCGTGCTGGTGGTCGGCGTCGAGCAGATGACGCGGACGCCGTCGGCCGATATCGGACGCTACCTCCTGAAGGCGTCCTACCTGCCTGAGGATGGCGAGACCGTCGGCGGATTTGCCGGCGTGTTCGGCAAGATCGCGCAGAGCTATTTCCAGAAATATGGCGACCAGTCGGACGCACTGGCGATGATCGCGGCCAAGAACCACAAGAACGGCGTCGCCAATCCCTATGCGCAGATGCGCAAGGATTTCGGCTTCGAGTTCTGCCGCGCCGAGAGCGAGAAGAATCCCTTCGTGGCTGGCCCCCTGAAGCGCACCGATTGCTCGCTGGTGTCGGACGGCGCGGCGGCACTGGTGCTGACGGATTCGGAAACCGCGAAGACGATGGGCAAGGCGGTGAACTTCCGCGCCACCGCGCACGCGCAGGATTTCCTGCCGATGTCCAAGCGCGACATCCTGCAGTTTGAAGGTTGCACCGTCGCCTGGCAGCGCGCCCTGCAGCAGGCCGGCGTGCAATTGTCGGATCTATCGTTTGTCGAGACCCATGACTGCTTCACCGTCGCCGAACTGATCGAATATGAAGCGATGGGGCTTACGCCGCGCGGGCAGGGCGCCCGCGCCATCAAGGAAGGCTGGACCCAGAAGGACGGCAAGCTGCCGGTCAATCCATCCGGCGGCCTCAAGGCCAAGGGCCATCCGATCGGTGCCACCGGCGTCTCGATGCATGTGATGACGGCGATGCAACTCGTTGGCCAGGCGCCGGAGGGCATGCAGCTCAAGAACGCCAGGCTTGCCGGCATCTTCAACATGGGCGGCGCGGCGGTGGCGAATTACGTTTCGGTGCTGGAGCCGGCGAAGTAGGCCGCATACGCTTTGCCCACCCTACAAATTCCAATCTTCCGGAGCGTGCATCATGAGCAACGAAAGTTCGTTGTCACAGGCAGAACTCAACGATCGGATCAGGATTCTGGAAGACAACATCCGGCAATTGATCGAACAGGCTGCGGCTGCCTCCGGCGAACAGAACGAATCCCGTATCGCCGATCGGCTCAGCCAGCAGAACGAGGAGTTGGAAAGGCTGACCCGGGAGCGCGACGCGAGGTTGAAGAAGTAGCGGCTTACGGGCACGCATACGCCCATACGCCGGGCGCGCCTTGATCTTCCCGGAAACCTCCCGTTACTAGGCCGGAACGACATATCCGGGAGTAAATTGGGCCATGGGACCGCTAAAGGGCATCAAGGTCATCGACATGACGACCGTGCTGATGGGGCCCTATGCCATTCAGATGCTCGGCGACTACGGCGCCGACGTCATCAAGGTGGAATCGCTCGATGGCGACGTAACGCGGCAGATCGGGCCGACGCGCCATCCCGGCATGGGACCGGTGTTCCTCAACACCAACCGCAGCAAGCGCTCGATCTGCCTCGATCTGAAGAAGCCCGCCGGGCGCGACGCCGTGCTGCGGCTGATCGAAACCGCCGACGTGCTGGTCTACAACGTGCGCCCGCAGGCGATGGCGCGGCTGAACCTCGGCTACGACGTGGTGGCGAAGATCAACCCGCGCCTGATCTATGCCGGCGTGTTCGGCTTCGGGCAGGACGGACCTTATGCGGCGAAGCCCGCTTATGACGACCTGATCCAGGGCGCCACCGCGTTGCCGGCGCTGATGGCGCAGACCGCGGACGGCGTGCCGCGATACGTGCCCAATGCCCTCGTTGACCGCATCGTCGGCCTGACGGCGGTGGGCGCGATCTGCGCCAGCCTCGTCGATCGCGACCGCACCGGCCGCGGCCAGCGCGTCGATATCCCAATGTTCGAAACCATGGCCGGCTTCGTGATGGGCGATCACATGGGCGGGCTCACCTATGAGCCGCCGCTCGACAAGGGCGGCTATGCGCGGCACCTGTCGCCGGACCGCAGGCCCTACAAGACATCCGACGGCTACATCTGCGTGATCGTCTACAACGACAAGCAGTGGCAGAACTTCTTCGACGCGACCGGTCGGGACGATCTCCGCACCAATCCGAAGTTTGCCACCTTCGCCGGCCGCGCCAGCAATATCGATGTCGTCTATGCGGAACTGGCGCGCATTCTCGAAACCAAGACCACGGCCGAATGGTCGCAAATCCTTGAGAAGGCCGACGTGCCGGTCATGCCGATGCATGATCTCGAGAGCCTGCTCGGCGATCCCCACATCGTCGCGACCGATTTCTTCCCGGTCGTCGAGCATCCGACCGAGGGCCGGATTCGCAACATGCGACCTTCGGCACGCTTCTCGGGGACGCCGGTCGAGACCACGCGGTTGGCGCCGCGGCTGAGCCAGCACAGCGTCGAAATTCTGCAGGAGGCGGGTTTATCGCCGGACGAGATCGCCGCGCTGGTGCGCGATGGCGTCACCCGGGCCGCATCGAACACATAGGACGTTACACATGGATTTCGCGCTGTCGGCCAACCAGGAATCGATCCGCGATGCGGTCGGAAAAATCTGTTCGCGCTTCGACGATGCCTACTGGCTGAAGAAGGACAAGGAGGGCGGCTATCCCGCCGATTTCCACCGCGCGCTGGCGGACGCCGGCTGGCTCGGCATCTGCATCCCTGAGGAATATGGCGGGTCGGGCCTCGGCATCACTGACGCCGCGATCATGATGCGCACGATTGCAGAGTCGGGCGCCGGCATGTCCGGCGCTTCCGCCGTGCATATGAACGTGTTCGGGCTCAATCCGGTGGTCGTGTTCGGCACCAGGGAGCAGTGCACGCGCATGCTGCCGCCGATCATCGACGGCCGCGACAAATCCTGCTTTGCGGTCACCGAACCCAATACCGGGCTGAACACCACGCAGTTGAAAACCCGCGCGGTGCGCAAGGGCGACATGTATGTCGTCAACGGCCAGAAGGTCTGGATTTCCACCGCGCAGGTCGCCAACAAAATCCTGCTGTTGGCACGCACCACGCCGCTGGAGGAGGTGAAGACGCCGACGCAGGGCCTGAGCCTGTTCTATACGGATTTCGACAAGAAGCGCGTCACCGTGCACGAGATCGAGAAGATGGGCCGCAAGCCTGTCGATTCCAATGAATTGTTCTTCGAGAATTTCGAGATCCCGGTCGAGGATCGCCTCGGCGAGGAAGGCCGTGGCTTCGAATACATCCTGCACGGCATGAATCCCGAGCGCATCCTGATCGCCGCCGAAGCGGTCGGCCTCGGCCAGGTCGCGCTGTCGCGGGCCTCGGCCTACGCCAGGAACCGCATCGTGTTCAACCGCCCCATCGGCATGAATCAAGGCATCCAGCATCCGCTGGCAAAGAACTGGATGGAACTGGAAGCCGCCTGGATGATGGTGCTGCGCGCCGGCTGGCAATACGATCAGGGCATGCCATGCGGCCCGGCCGCCAATGCCGCAAAATATCTCGCCGCCGAAGCCGGCTTCCACGCCTGCGAGCAGGCGGTGATGACGCATGGCGGCTTCGGCTACGCCAAGGAATATCACGTTGAGCGCTATCTTCGGGAATCCCTGATCCCGCGGATCGCACCGATCAGCCCGCAGCTCATTCTCAGCTTCATTGCCGAGAAGGTGCTGGGTTTGCCTAAGTCGTATTGATGATGAGCAAGCCGTCTATCCATGTCGTCATTCCGGGGCGCATCGAAGATGCGAAATCTCGAGATTCCGGGTCTGGTCCTTCGGACCATCCCGGAATGACGACCACACAATGTGAGGCCCTGTCGCCATGAGCTTCATCACCGGCGTCGGACTGACGTCCTACGGCAAGCACGAAGGATCCTCCTCGCTCGATCTCATGAGCAAGGCGGCCGAGCTTGCGATTGCCGATGCCGGGCTGAAGCGGTCCGAGATCGACGGCATTCTCTGCGGCTACTCGACGGTGTCGCCGCACATCATGCTGGCGACGGTCTTTGCCGAACACTTCGGCATCCAGCCGTCCTATGCGCACGCCGTGCAGGTCGGTGGCGCCACCGGGCTTGCCATGACCATGCTCGCGCATCAACTGGTCGATGCCGGTGTCGCAAGGCATGTGCTTGTGGTCGGCGGCGAGAACCGCCTCACCGGGCAGAGCCGCGATGCCTCGATCCAGGCGCTGGCGCAGGTCGGCCACCCCGATTACGAGGTGGCGCTGGGGCCGACGATCCCAGCCTATTACGGCCTTGTGGCGTCGCGCTACATGCACGAATACGGCCTGACCCAGGAAGACCTCGCCGAATTCGCGGTGCTGATGCGCGCCCACGCGCTGAGCCATCCCGGCGCGCAGTTCCACGAACCGATAACGGTGGCCGACGTGATGGCCTCGAAGCCGGTGGCGATGCCGCTGAAACTATTGGATTGCTGCCCGGTGTCCGACGGCGGCGCGGCCTTCGTGGTCAGCCGCGAGCCGACGTCCGCGACCGGTGTTCGCGTCCGTGGCTGCGCGCAGGCGCATACCCATCAGCACGTGACGGCGGCACCCGCCTTGAGCGAACTCGGCGCCGAGATTGCGGTCGCCAAGGCAAAGAGCGCGGCTGGCCTTGCGATCGCGGACGTACGTTACGCCGCGGTCTATGACAGCTTCACCATTACGCTGGCGATGCTGCTGGAAGACCTCGGCCTGGCCGGGCGCGGCGAGGCGGCGGCGCGGGTCAGGGCAGGGCACTTTGGCCGTGACGGCGCCATGCCGCTCAATACCCATGGCGGGCTCCTGAGCTACGGCCATTGCGGCGTTGGCGGCGCGATGGCGCATCTGGTCGAGACGCATTTGCAGATGACCGGGCGTGCCGGACCAAGACAGGTCCGCGACGCCTCGATCGCGCTTTTACACGGCGACGGCGGCGTGCTGTCGTCGCATGTCAGCATGTTCCTGGAGCGGGTACGATGAGCGACAACCTCGCGGACTGGACCAAGGGTACTGAAGCCATCGTCTATCAATCATGCGGCGCGTGCGGCGCCGTGCAGTATTTCCATCGCAGCTTCTGCGCCGCATGCGGCGGCCCGGAGCCGGCGACCAAGCGCGCGAGCGGGGCAGGGAAGGTCTATGCGACGTCCCTGGTATGTCGCGCAGCGACGCCGGAGACGCGCGCGCACGTTCCCTACAACATCGTTCTGGTCGATACCGTGGAGGGTTTTCGCATGATGGCCCATGGCGACAACGATCTCGCCATCGGTGACGATGTCAATGTGAGCTATCGGCCATTTGCGGGGAGGATGATCCCGTATTTCGGGAAAACGTGAATCGGATAGGTCAAAATCAAAGGCGAAACATAAATCTCGAACGTCAAATGTTCACGCTACGAAGCAACTCAGAATTACGCGGAACGGGTGAAAATCTGAATTGCTTCGATGCGTCAACATTCAATGCCAGTAGAACACGACGCTGGCGATAACGAGCATTGCTGTCACCGCCATCATCTGCGCGAGTGCTTCCGATGCCACCTTCCTTTTGGCTTCCATCATGCCTGACTCCCTAGACCTGGGCATGAGTCATCGTTGCCCGTGAAGGCTTGGATGGCTCTTTTTGGTTTTTGACTCGGAACACCCCACGACGAGTATTCGCTCTTTAGAGTCCCCACTCAGCGAATATCGACAGTCTCAAAATCGACCAGCATTGAGGCGGCAATTTGGCTCGCTCGTAGCCGGTTTGTGCACGCGAAAGGGAGTTTTTGGGAACTGGGTGCCTCCCATTGCGGCTTTCGGGCGGGCTTCGGCAAGTCCGGCTGCGCCAAGACAATGGTTGATCGGCCTCCGCGCGCGGGGCATGATCCGGCGCCCAAAAATCAGAAAACCCCAAAGAATCCCAAGGTGATGAATGGCCCGTATCGAATACAGCGACCCCGCCAAAGCCAACGACCGGACCCGCGAAATCCTCGGCAAGAACCGCAACGCCAATATCTTCCGCATGATGGCGCATTCGCCGAGCTATTTTGAGCAATACTGCCGGCTGGGCGGGGCAATCAGGCACAAGGGCGAACTGGATCCGATCGTGCGCGAGCTCGCCATCACCCGCACCGGCATCCTCTGCGAGGCGCCGTACGAAATCGTCGCCCACAAGCGAATCGGCAAGAACGTCGGCGTCACCGACGAGCAGAACGAGGCCCTGGAGAACTGGCAGTCGGCGACCTGCTTCAACGAAGTGCAGCGCGCCGCGCTCGCCTTCACCGACGAAATCGTCAAGCTTCACAAGCCGACGGATGCCACCTTCAACGCCATTGCCTCCAAATTGACCCCTGCTGCGCTGGTTGAACTGCAACTCTCGGTCGGCTTCTACATCATGACGTCGAAGTTTCTGGAAACCTTTGCCATCGACCTGCAGCCGGTCACGGAAGTGGTGAGCTGACGGCTGTCGCGCGAGCGACGAATCTCACTTCGCCGGTCCGTATCGGCGTAGCGCTTCCAGCGTCAATCCCTTGCCGACCGCGCCGAAGATGTCGCCTTCGACGATGCGGGCGTTCGGCACGGCCTTGGTGATGGCGTTGCGGACATGGGCGAGTTTTACCGAACCGCCGGTCAGGAACACCGCGTCGATATCGCCGGCGGCAAGGCCCGCCTGGCCGAGGCAGTTCTTGATTCGCCCCGCAATGCGCGTCGCCAATTGCTTGGTATGGCCGACGAGATCAGGGCGGCCGATGGCCGCGCTTAACCCGGGAGCCACCCATTCCATCGGGATGTCCGAACTCCGCTTCTCGGACAGGGCGATCTTGGCGTCCTCGACTTCCATCGCCAGCGTATGGCCGCGCTGTTCGTTGACCACGCGGATCAGCCGGTCGAGCAACTCCGGCTCGCTGGCTTCCTGCCGGACCTGACGGATATCGGCCATCACGCGCGGCTCATACATGCGATTGATGCTCGACCACGTTGCGAGGTCGTGGAAATAGCTCGAGGGAACGTCGAGCCCGGGGCGCTTCATGGCGCTGCCGAAGCCGAACAGCGGCATGACCACGCCGAGGCTGAGTTGGCGGTCAAAGTCCGTTCCGCCGATGCGTACGCCGTCATTGGCGAGAATATCGGCCGCGCGGTCGGCCTTGCCGTGGCGCTGGGGCCCCAGACGCACGATGGAGAAGTCTGACGTGCCGCCGCCGATATCGGCGATCAGCGCCACTTCCTCCGACGCAATCTGGCGTTCATAGTCCAGCGCTGCGGCGATCGGTTCGAACTGAAATGTGACCTCGTCGAAGCCGATCCCGAGGGCAATCGTCCGCAGCGTATCCTCCGCCTTGCGATCGGCGTCCGGCGCGTTGTCGACGAAATGCACCGGGCGGCCATGAACGACCTGGCGCAGTTCGCCGCCGCTGGCCTGTTCCGCGCGGCGCTTGATGGCGCCGAGGTAATTGGCGATCACATCGCGAAAGCTGAGCCGCGCGCGGCCGAGCCGGGTGGTCTCATCGATCAGGGAGGTTCCGAGCACCGACTTGAGGCTTCGCATCAGGCGGCCGGTGGTGCCTTCGACATAGGAAGCGATGGCCCTGCGGCCGATCAGGACGTTGCCGTCACTCGCATAGAACATCGCGCTGGGGATGGTGGTCTGCTCGCCTTCGAGCGCCACGAGAACAGGCACCTGGCCATCGATGGTGCCAAGCGTCGTGTTCGACGTTCCGAAATCTAGGCCGCAAATTGACATGGATACTCCAGGAGGGAGCGTCCGTTTACACATTACAACGCCATCGATCCACCCTTATCTCGTTGAGTTATCTCAAGGGGTTGTTCGCACGCGTTGATTTGTTCGATTAAGGCCATCCACAGATCAATTTGTTTGCGGCGACGCCTTGATGAAATAATCCGCGATGGTCCATAAGCGGCGTCCGGCGGGTAAGGTGATTCATCTGCCGCAATGGTTTGGGAAAGATTTGGCGTGGCAAACATCAATCGACAGATCGCGGAAGAACTTGGCGTGCGCGAGCAGCAGATTGCTGCAACGGTGGAATTGCTCGACGGCGGCGCAACGGTGCCGTTCGTGGCGCGCTATCGCAAGGAAATCACCGGCGGGCTCGACGACGCGCAACTGCGCACGCTCGAGGAGCGCCTTACTTATTTGCGCGAACTCGAGGAGCGCCGGGTCGCGATCCTCAATTCGGTCCGCGAGCAGGGCAAGCTCGATGCCGCGCTGGAAGCCGCGATCATGGCCGCCGACAGCAAGGGGCGCCTGGAAGACATCTATCTGCCGTTCAAGCCGAAGCGCCGCACCAAGGCCGAGATTGCCAGGGAAGCCGGACTGGAGCCGTTGTCAGAATTGTTGCTGACGCAGCCGCAGAACGATCCGCAAACCGTTGCTGCAGGCTATGTCGACGCCGAGAAGCAGGTGGCGGACGTTGCCGCAGCGCTGGAAGGCGCGCGCGCGATCCTGGTCGAGCGCTTTGCCGAGGATGCCGATCTGATCGGCCGTTTGCGTGAGGACATGTGGTCGGCCGGCCAGATGACATCCACGGTGCGCAAGGGCAAGAAGACCGAGGGGGAGAAATTCGCCGATTATTTCGAGTACAACGGCGCGCTGCACAAGCTGCCGTCGCATCGCATCCTCGCGCTGTTTCGCGGCGAGAAAGAAGAAATCCTCGAACTGCAGATTCAGCCCGAGGCAAATGTGCCCGAGCCCGGCGTGCCCAGCGCCTACGAACTCAAGATCATGCAGCGCTTCGGCATTACCGATCAGAAGCGGCCAGGCGACCGCTGGCTGGTCGATACCGCGCGCTGGGCGTGGAAGACCAAGATCCAGGTTCACCTCAACATCGACCTGCGGATGCGGTTGTGGACGGCGGCGGAAGCCGAGGGCGTGCGGGTATTTGCGTCCAATTTGCGCGACCTGCTGCTGGCGGCGCCTGCCGGCGCGCGCGTCACCATGGGGCTCGACCCCGGCTATCGTTCCGGCGTCAAGGTCGCGATCGTCGATGCGACGGGGAAGGTGGTTGCGACAAGCACGGTCTATCCGCACGAACCGCAGCGGCAATGGGATGCGACGCTCGCCACCTTGGGCAAGCTCGCGGTTGCGCACCGCGTCGACCTGATCGCGATCGGCAACGGCACGGCCTCGCGCGAAACCGACAGACTGGCGACGGAACTGGTCAAGCTGCTGCCGGACCTCAAGATGTCGAAGATCGTGGTGTCGGAAGCCGGCGCATCGGTCTACTCCGCTTCGGCCTTTGCGTCCGAGGAACTGCCGGAGCTCGACGTCACCCTGCGCGGCGCGGTGTCGATCGCGCGGCGGCTGCAGGATCCGCTCGCCGAACTGGTCAAGATCGATCCGAAGGCGATCGGCGTCGGGCAGTACCAGCACGATCTTGGCGAAGCCAAGCTGGCGCGCTCGCTCGATGCCGTGGTCGAAGACTGCGTCAACGCGGTCGGGGTCGATGCCAACACGGCCTCGGCGCCGCTGCTGGCACGGGTGTCGGGCATCGGAGCCGGGTTGGCGCAAAGCATCGTGCAGCATCGCGACGCCAACGGCCCGTTCAAGTCGCGCAAGGCGCTGAAGGAAGTGCCTCGGCTGGGACCCAAAGCATTCGAGCAATGCGCCGGCTTCCTGCGCATCACCGGCGGCGAGGATCCGCTCGATGCCTCGGGCGTGCATCCCGAGGCCTATCCGGTGGTGCGGCGGATCATCGCCGCGACCAGGAGCGACATCAAGGCGCTGCTCGGCAATGCCGAGGCGGTGCGCCAGCTCAAGCCGCAGGCCTTCGTCGACGACACATTTGGTTTACCGACAGTGACCGACATCCTGCGCGAGTTGGAAAAGCCCGGCCGCGATCCGCGTCCTGCGTTCAAGGCCGCGGTGTTCAAGGAGGGCGTCGAGGAGATCAAGGACCTCAAGCGCGGCATGATCCTCGAAGGCACGGTGACCAACGTCGCGGCGTTCGGCGCCTTTGTCGATATCGGCGTACATCAGGACGGCCTGGTGCACATCTCGGCGATGTCGAAGACCTTTATCAAGGATCCGCGCGAGGTGGTGAAGCCGGGCGATATCGTCAAGGTCAAGGTGCTGGAGGTCGAGGTTGCCCGGAAGCGCATCGCGCTGACGCTGCGGCTGGATGACGAGATCGGCAGCAAGGGTGCCAAACTGTCGGACACGAAGATGCGCGAATATTCCAAGGCGTCGATGACGTCGTCGTCGCCGCGCAAGCCGCAGGAGCAGGGCGGCGGCGCACTCGCCGAAGCCATGCGCCGCGCCGCCGAAAAGAACGGGCGACGCTCCTAACTCGACGTCAGCAGGTTCACCCGGGCGTTAGCGAGGATCAGGCGATCGGCCAGCAATTGCGCGAGGTTGCGCATGATCCGTTCGCCGGCGCGGGGGTGCTGCTTTCGAAACCGCTCGAAATCGCGCAGCGGGACTTCGTAGGCGGTGGCGGCCATGTCGGCGAGGACGTCGGCGGAGCGGTGCGGCTCCAGCAGCGCCATTTCGCCAAAGGGCATTCCCGCCGTCAGCGTCGCCAGCCTGATTCCGTCGGGCAGGGTGACATGCACCACGCCGCTGCGGAGAAAGAACAGCGACGTGGCGGCATCGCCGGTGGCGATGATCTTCTCGCCGGCCTGGTAAGTCCTGACTGTTCCGAGCGAAGCGAGGTCGGTCAGTTCCTCGTCCGTCATTCCCGCCAGCAGCGATTGCTCGGACAGTTCGGTTGCCTCGAAGAAATCGATGGCGCCGCCATAGCGGTACACCACCTGGTCTTCCGCCCATTCGATCGCCGCGTCGAGCAGGTAGTAGTTGCGGATGTTGGTGAGACCTTCCGTCCAGTCCGAGATCATCTTCCACTCGGGAGACGATCGCCTGATGCCGGACAGGATCACGGTGACATGATGTACCGCGAGTTCACGAAACTCTTCGGCGAGCAGGCGGGTTCCGGCGCGCGTCATGGCGGTGACGCGGCGGAGGTCGAAAATCACGAGTTGCGGGCGCGGCTTGGCCGCGAGCTGGCGCGAGACGTAATCGACATTGGAAAAAGACAGCGTGCCGACCAGTTCGATGACGCGAACATCCTCGTGATGTGCCGCGAGAATGTTCTGTTCCGTCGCGCGCCGGACCCGCCGCGACGGGCTATTGCCGATGTCGTAGTCGGCGATGATGCTGTTGCGGGCGTCGTCGCTGCGGTTGAGCATATGCAGGTCGTAATGCGACGACAGCGCTTCGCAGACCTTGATGCCGCGCACGCTGTTGCCGTGCTTGTCGAGCTTTGGCGAATAGCTGCCGAGCCCCAGGCGAGCGGGCAGCGCCGCGAGGATGCCGCCGCCGACGCCGCTCTTGGCGGGGATGCCGACACGATAGATCCATTCGCCGGCATAGTCGTACATGCCGGAACTGGTCATGACGGACAGCGTGCGCGCGATGGCGTACGCGCTCATCACCTGCTCGCCGGTCACGGGATTGATGCCGCGGTTGGCGAGCGTGGCGGCCATCACGGCGATATCGCGCGCCGTCACCAGGATGGCGCATTGCCGGAAGTAGACGTCGAGCACCGAGGCCACGTTGTCCTTGATCACGGCGTTGGTGCGCAGGAGATAGCCGATCGCGCGGTTGCGGTCGCCGGTCGTGCTTTCGGAGGCAAAGACGGCATCGTCGACGTCGAGTTCGCGGCCGGCGAAGCGGCCGAGCGCCTGCCGGATATATTCGAACGCCGCGTCGCCCTTGGCCTCGTGGATCAGGCCGGAGCAGGCGATCGCACCGGCATTGACCATGGGATTGAAGGGGTGGTTGTCGGCGTTGAGGCGGATGGAGTTGAAGGGATCGCCCGAGGGCTCCACGCCGATGACGCTTTCGACCCGCGCCGCACCCAGCGTGTCCAGCGCCAGCGCGAACACGAACGGCTTTGACATCGATTGGATGGTGAAGGGGATCTGGCTGTCGCCGACCTCGTAGACATGGCCGTCGAGGGTGGCGAGGCTGATGCCAAAATGGGCAGGGTCGGCCTTGCCGAGCTCAGGGATGTAATCGGCGACCGTGCCGCTGGATTCGGGGGCAAAGTCCGCGTGGCAGGCGTTCAGGAACCGCAGCAACGGCGGTTTCGAGCTGGCCCACACCGGGGCGCTGGTCGTGAACGGAGGAGGCGACTGTTTCATCGCCTCCTTTTGTGCATCGCAATCAAGGTGTACGCAACTGGTTCGGCGCCAGGGCCTGGCGTCGTATCAGCATCAGCGCGATCAGCACGGTCGGCGCGAGAATGGCGAGGCCGAGCGAGGTCACCTGCACCTGCGACAACGGCATGATCCCGCCGCCGGGCGTCGCCACCACGAATCCTCCGATCACGAGCAGCACCCGCAGCGGCCATTCGAGCGCGCCGGTGCCGCGGAGATCGCCGACGAAGACCTGATAGCCCTGGATACCGCCGCAGATGAACAGCGTGCCGAAGCCTGCCAGCGCCATCAGTCCCAGTCCTTCGAGGTACGGGCTCGCGCCCTGCAGCACCAGTGCGGGGTTAAGAACGAAGAAGAACGGAATGAAGTAGATGATGCTGCCTACCCACATCGATTCCCAGCCCGTCTTCATCGCCGGTGAGCCGGCGATGCCGGCTGCGGCAAAGGAGGCGATGGCCACCGGCGGCGTGATCGAGGACAGCATGCCCCAATAGAAGATGAACATGTGCACGGCCATGCGATTGAGGCCGAGTTTCTCGAGTGCCGGCGCCACCAGGATCGCCAGGAAGATGTAGCAGGCGGTCGTGGTCAGGCCGAGCCCGAGCACGAGGCTGGTGAAGGCGCACATCACGAGCAGCAGCAGCGCGTTGTCGCCGGCCAGCCGCAGCAGGTCGTTGGCGAGGCTGGAAACCACGCCGGTCATCGAGAACGCGCCGATCAGCAGGCCGCAGCCGGCGAGAATGCCGACCAGTTCGACGAAGGTGCGGCCGTTGACTTCGAGGAACTTGTTGATGGTCGAGAACGTCCAGCGCGTGTCCCTGGAGAAAATCTGGTTGAGCACCAGCAACAGCGCCGTCGCGTAGAATGGTGCGTGGCTCTCGCGCTTGAAATACAGCAGCATCACGATCAGCAGCGCGATGACGAACACGTAGTACCAGCCGTCCTTGATCGTATCCCAGACCTTCGGCAGTTCCTCACGCGGAATGCCTTTCAGGTTGTGGCGCGCGGCGTACGAGTCCACCTGCATGAACAGGCCGATGTAGAACAGCGCTGCGGGAATGATGGCGGCAAGGGCGACTTCGGCGTAGCTGACGTTGAGGAACTGCGCGATCACGAACGCGGTTGCACCCATCACGGGCGGCGCCAGCACCGCACCGGTCGATGCGCAGGCTTCGATCGCCGCGGCATAGGAGGCGCGGAAGCCGCTCTTCTTCATGACCGGAATGGTCATGGTGCCTGCGGTCAGCACGTTGGAGATGATCGAGCCGGACATCATGCCGAGCAGGCCGGAGGCAAAGATGCAGACCTTCGCCGCGCCGCCGCGGAAGGTCCCGCACAGTGCAAAGGAGATGTTGATGAAGAATTTTCCGGCGCCCGTCATCATCAGGGCGGTGCCGAACACCAAGAAGCCGATCACGGTATCGGCGAAGGCCTGGATCGGGATGCCGAGCAGGCTCTCGCCCGACAGCACGTGATAGGCGGTGGCCTGTTCGAGCGTCGATTCGGTGCCGCGGAACGGCCCCAGCCATTTTGCGTCAGCGAACAGGGGATAGACGGTAAACGGCAGCACGCTGAGCAAGAGGCTCCAACCGCCGGTGCGCCGCAGCGCTTCCATCAGCACCGCCCACATGATGACGCCGGCCACGATGACATTCATCGGTGCGCCGCCGAATTCCCAACCGGCCTCGGCCGCCTTGCGGACGCTGAGCATCAGGAGGATGGCGCAGCCGAACGTCGCAACGAACAGCGCGAGGTCGTACCAGGGGATCCGGTTGAGCGGCGCGGTCCCGCTGCCTGGGAAGATCAGGAACGTGAACGGCAGCATCAGAGCGATGAGCAGATAAAAATACTCGGTATTGAGCTGGGTATAGCCAATGAAGAAGCGCAGCGAGAATTGCTGGTTGATGCACAACAGGATGGTGGCCGCAGTGGCGATCACCAGCGCCCAGCGCCAGGTCCCGCGCAATACCCGTACGCGCGTGACCTCGGCTTCCTGCATATTGCCGGCGCCGGCATGCGGATCTTCGAACACGATCCTTTGTGCCGGCGCAGCGACGCTATCGCTCGATGGAGCTGACATCAATCATCCCGGATGTTGTTCGCCTTCGAGCGAAGCAGAAGCGGTCGCGCTACTCGAACCCGTTCGGCATGTTGGCTTTCGCCAGCGCCGCGGCGCGGGCCTTCAGCCAGCCGTCGAGGAAGGCCTTGTCGTCCGCCGGCGGGTTGGACTTGCCGTAGTCGGCCCAGGCCGTCGTCAGGACCTGCTGGCGCTTGAGCAATTCCTTGTTGTGGGCCTCCTGCGCGTCGCTCCATTGCCCGGCTTCCTTCAGCGCCTTGGCGGCGCCGGGATGAACCGGAACCACCCAGTTCTTGGTCTGCCGGTCGGCCCCGAGGCCGCTGGCGCCGGGCGCCGAGTCCTTGAAGGAGTCGTAGCCCGTGATCATCGCCTTGGTGATGGAATAGACCTCGTCGGCGGGCACCGTCCCGTACACCATGAAGATCGGATAGGGATAGTTGCCGAGCTCGATCGGCTTGTCCTTGGTAATGCCGGCGCCGCAGGTCGCAATATGCGGGAAGAAGAACGAGCCGACCTTCTTCACGCGATCCCAGCCGGCCTTGTCATTGTGGGGTAGCGGCGGCCAGATGATGCCGCGGGGCGAGGTTTCGAGTTCCTTTGCCGGGCCGGTGATGGTGGTGGCGAAGGCGGCGTCGACGTCGTTGTTGACCATGCCCTTCCACATCGCGCCGTAGCTGGAGAACTCCACGGCCTTGACGTCGCTCTGCTTGAGATCGCCGAAAGCGAGAATGGCCAGCGAATTCTGGTTCAGCGCCGGCGAACCGACGACGAAGCCGACGCGCTTGCCCCTGAGCTGCTTGATCTCGGTGACGCCGGTATCCTTGGCGACGCCGAGCGTGCCGGCGTTGCAGTCGACCGATGACAGCACGAGTTGCAGGGGCTGCGGACCCCATTCCTTGGCGCCGAACTCAAACACGCCTTCCTGCGCGAAGTAGGTGCCGGAGCCCATCGCCGACATCACCGCGCGCTTGGCGCGCAGCGGTGCAAGACGCGCCACGTCGTTGCCGGCGGGCAGCACGCGGACGTCGGTGCCGTATTTGTCTTTCATCATCTTGCCGACGCCTACGGCGATGTTGAAACCGGCGGTGCCGGTATCGTAGGCGGTGACCGTCATCGTCGGCGGCAGCTTGACGTCATCGGCCAGCGCCGGGGCTGCTGCCAGCAGCGAGAAGGTTGCCAAAGCACCAGACGCGGAATTCATTAGCCGACGGATCATAGTTCCTCCATTTGTCTCGTCAGACGAAACTTTTTTGTCGTTGGGATCATGTCATCGCAGCATTGCGAAGGCAATCGCCGAGATTGGTCTCGACTGTCGCCGTGACGTATCCGTTCCTAGACACATTGTCGCGGATCGAAAGTATGAGCGCGTGAATTATGCCTCGATGATCGCGACGACCTGGCCCTCGGCAACGACGTCGTCGATGCTTACGAGCAAAGCCTTTAATTTTCCTGCCGCCGTCGACGTCACCGGAATTTCCATCTTCATGGCTTCGACGAAAACGATCTCGTCGCCATCGCCGACGCTTCCGCCAGTTGCAACAGAAAGTGCGCACACGCGGCCGGCGACTTCGGTGACGATCTTGATATCTGGCATGCCATCTCTCCCGAGGACCGTCTGATGGACTAATTGTCCTCGTGAACGGCTTTTTGTTTGTCGCCGCAGATTGCCTGAGGTAGCTTCTTCCGCAAGTGGAATTTTATTCCGCAGAGCGGAATGGAGCCAAAAATATGGGAAGACGCTCGGAGCGATTGAGTAAGCAGGGAATGCTCGCCAGCGACCTGGCGGGCGAGGGTGACGTTATTCAGGTGGTGTCGCGGGCCTTCGACGTCCTGCGCTGCTTCGAGGGCCATGAGGCCAGGTTGGGCAATCTGGAAATTTCCAGCCGCTGTGGCCTGCCGCGTTCGACGGTGTCGCGGCTCACCCACACGCTGACGCGGATGGGCCAGCTCGTCTATCTGCCGCGCGACCAGAAATATCGCATCGGCCCAAGCGCGGTGGCGATGAGCACGTCGATGATGAGGGGGTTGCAGCTTCGCAATCTGATCAAGATGCGTCTGCAGGACGTCGCCGATCAATTGCCTGGCACCGTCGGCTTCGTGCTCCCCGATCGCTATCAGATGGTCTATCTCGAATTTGCGCGCGCCGCGAATGCGCTTGGCCTGTACGAAGCCACCGGCAGCCGCGTCTCGATGACCAGCACCGCCGCCGGCTTTGCCTACACCGCAGCATTGGATCCCGACGTCGGCGATGCCTTGATCGCTGAAATGGAGCGTGAGATTCCAGAGAGCGTGGGGCCGACGAAGTCGCGCATCGAGGCCAACCGTCGTCACTTGCGTGAACACGGCTACGTCACCGCCTGCGGTACGTGGAGCCCGCATATCAACGGCTGCGCGGTGCCGGTATGGTCGCCGCAATATCAAACCTTCGTCGTCGTCACGATCGGACTGCTGTCTGCGATGTTCGATGAGAAACGGCTGCACCAGGAGGTGGCGCCGCAGATGGTTCAACTGGGTGCTGCGATCGGCGGACTGCTCGAAGGCGCCGAGGGCGACATCTTCGCAAATCGTCTGGAGAGAAAGCCGCTTCCGGTTCCGACCTATAAAAACAAGATCATCAAGACGGAGGATACGAATGAACTGGAAGCCGGAACTCGACGACCTCGCCCGGCGCGAAGCGTTCGCGCGCGAGATGGGAGGCGTTGACAAGGTCAAGCGCCAGCATGACCAGGGGCGGCTTACGGTTCGGGAACGTATCGACCGACTGATCGACAAGAATTCCTTCCACGAAATCGGCGCCATCTCCGGCATCGCCGAATACGACGAGAACAGCGAGCTCAAGCATCTGACGCCGGCCAACTGCGTATTCGGCCGCGGCAAGGTCGACGGCCGCACCGTGGTCGTGGTCGGCGACGACTTCACCGTACGTGGCGGTTCGGCCGATGCCTCGATCTCGGCCAAGCCGTTGATGGCCGAAGAGATGGCGCATGATTTCCGCCTGCCGATCATCCGCGTTATCGAAGGTTCGGGCGGCGGCGGTTCGGTGAAGACAATTGAAACGAGAGGCGCGGCCAATCTGCCGGGCGGCGTCGGCGGTACGCGCTGGTACTGGTTCACGACGGCCAACATGGCGCGCGTGCCGGTGGTGGCGCTTGGGCTCGGCTCGGTTGCAGGTCTTGGCGCGGCGCGCCTTGCGGCGAGCCATTATTCGGTGATGACGCGAAACTCGGCGATGTTCGTCGCCGGCCCGCCGGTGGTGAAGCGGCTCGGTCAGGATCTGACGAAGCAGGAGCTCGGCGGCGCCGATATCCAGACCCGCGCCGGCGGCGTCGACGACGCCGTCGATACCGAGGAAGAGGCGTTCGAACGCGCGCGGCGATTCCTGTCCTATCTGCCGTCCTCAGTGTACGACCTGCCGCCGACCACGGCTTGCACCGACGATCCGGAGCGCGCCGAGGAATCGCTGCTGAAGGCGGTGCCGCGCAACCGCCGCCAAGTCTACAAGATGCGCCCGATCATCGACGCCGTCGTTGATAAAGGCTCGTTCTTCGAGGTGAACACGAATTTCGGCCGCCCGATCATTACCGGGCTGGCCCGGCTCGATGGCCGCGCGGTGCTCCTGCTCGCGAGCGATCCCTTCCACTATGGCGGGTCGTGGACGGCCGAGGCGTGCCAGAAGGTGGTGCGCTGGGTCGATTTCGCCGAGACCTTCCATCTGCCGGTCGTCTACCTGATGGATTGTCCGGGCTTCATGATCGGGCTCGAGGCCGAGAAGTCGGCGACCATCCGCCACGGCGTGCGTGCCATGGCTGCCGTGAACCAGTCGACCGTTCCCTGGTGCACCATCATCGTGCGCAACGCGTTCGGCGTCGCTGGTGTCGTGCACCAGCCGGCCAACCGCTATTCGATGCGCTATGCCTGGCCGTCAGGTTATTGGGGCTCGCTACCGCTCGAAGGCGGTATCGAGGCCGCCTATCGCGCCGACATCGATGCGGCCGATGATCCCGTCGCGAAGTTGAAAGAGATTGAGGACCGCCTCAACAAGCTGCGCTCGCCGTTCCGTTCGGCCGAGAAGTTCTGGGTCGAGGAGGTGATCGATCCGCGCAAGACGCGCTCGCTGCTGTGCGAATTCGCGCGGTTGGCGGAACCGATTCGCCGCGTGGGTCCGCCGTCGAATATGTCGATACGGCCGTAGCGAACGTCATTCCGGGATGGTGCGCTAGCACCAGACCCGGAATCTCGAGATTCTCAGGTGCGCAACCGCGCACTGTAGTTCGATGCTTCGCATCGCCCCGGAATGACATTCTGCATTCACGCCGCCGCCGCCGCCGGCTTCGGCCGCGAGATCATCAGCACGATCAACGCCGCCACCAGGCACAGCGCACCGGCGACGAAGAAGGCCGGCAGGTAACTGTTGAGAACCGTCCGCGACAGGCCGGCGCCGAACGCGGCAACGCCGGCGCCGAGTTGATGACCGGCAAAGATCCAGCCGAACACGAGGTTGGCGCGCTCGGGGCCGAAGCGCTGCGCCGTGAGCCGCACCGTCGGCGGTACGGTCGCGATCCAGTCGAGCCCGTAGAACACTGCGAACAGCGACAGGCCATAGAGCGTGAAATCGGAGAAGGGCAGGAACAGCAGCGATAGCCCGCGCAGCCCGTAATACCAGAACAGCAGCTTGCGATTGTCGTAGCGGTCGGACAGCCAGCCCGAGGCGATGGTGCCGACGAAATCGAAAATGCCCATCGCCGCGAGCAGGCTGGCCGCCTGCACCTGCGGAATGCCGAAATCGAGGCACATCGGGATCAGGTGTACCTGGATCAGGCCGTTGGTTGAGGCGCCGCAGATGAAGAAGGTGGCGAACAGGATCCAGAACACGCTCGATTTCGAGGCGTCGCGCAACGTGCCGAGTGCCGCCGCCATGATCGGCGTGGTGTTGGGCGGCGGTGCCGGCAGCGGCTCGGTGCCTTCGTCGCCGTACGGCCGCAGGCCCACGTCACTGGGGCGGTCGCGCATCACCATCAGCACGGCGAGGGCGGCAATGCCCAGCATCACGCAGATCAGCGCCAGCGCGACCCGCCAGCCGTAATGATCGGTCAGGCTCGCCAGCAGCGGCAGGAACGCAAGCTGTCCGGTAGCTACGCTCGCGGTGAGAATGCCGACGACGAGGCCGCGCCGCGCCACGAACCAGCGCGCGGCAATCGTTGCCCCCAGTACCAGCGCGGTCATGCCGGTGCCGAGCCCGATCACCACGCCCCACAGCAGCATCAGGTGCCAGACCTTGGTCATCGCCAGCGACGCGACGAGGCCGGATACCACGATCAGCAGTGCCAACAGCGTAATGTTACGCAGGCCATAGCGGTTCATCAGCGCCGCAGCGAACGGCGCCATCAGGCCGAACAGGACAAAGCGGATCGAGAGCGCCGAGGAAATCTCCGCCGTGCTCCAGCCGAATTCCTTCTGCAGGGGCACGATGAAAACGCCGGGCGCGCCGACGGTGCCGGCCGTGATCAGCGCGGTGAGGAAGGTCACGCCGACCATCGCCCAGCCGTAATGGATGTTGCGGCGGGCGAGGGCGGCCGACAGCCAGTTCGAAATCATTGAGCCTCGGAGAATTCTATCCAGACGGATTACAGGACTCGTCGCATTCTGCCGGATCGGCAGCGTGACTTAAATGCCCAAGTTCCCTCATTTCAGGACATCGCGGATCTAGTCTAGTGCGTAACCCGCTCGACCGCGATCGCCGTGGCTTCGCCGCCGCCGATGCAAAGCGCCGCGACGCCGCGCTTGAGGTTGCGCGCCTCCAGTGCATGCAGCAACGTCACGATCAGCCGCGCGCCGGTGGCGCCGATGGGATGGCCGAGCGCGCAGGCGCCGCCATTGACGTTCAGCTTCTCCCTGGGAATGCCGAGGTCCTTCTGCGCCGCCATCGCCACCACGGCAAACGCCTCGTTGATCTCGAACAGGTCGACGTCGCCAGTGCTCCAGCCGACCTTGTCCAGCAACTTGCGAATGGCAGGGATCGGCGCCGTGGTGAACCATTGCGGTTCCTGGCTGTGGGTGGCGTGACCCTTGATCTCGGCCAGCGCCCGAAGCCCGTCGCGCTCGGCGAGCGAGCGTTTTGCGAGAATGAGCGCCGCGGCGCCGTCGGCGTTCGCCGAGGAGGCGGCCGGCGTGATGGTGCCGTTGGCGCGGAACGCGGCTTTCAGCCCGGGAATTTTTGCAGGATCTACCTTCAGCGGGTGCTCGTCATTGGCGATGATCCGCGGCCCGGTCTTTTCGGTCAGCGTGATCGGCGCGATCTCACTCCTGAACGCGCCGCCTTCGACCGCCTTGCGCGCGCGCGTCAGCGTCTCCATCGCGTAGGCGTCCTGGTCGGCGCGGGTGAACTGATAGGCTTCCGCGGTGGCTTCGCCGAAATCGCCCATCGAGCGGCCGGTCTCGTAGGCGTCTTCCAGCCCGTCCATCATCATGTGATCGATGATCCGGTCATGACCGGCGCGATAGCCGCCGCGCGCCTTTGCCAGCAGGTAGGGCGCATTGCTCATGCTCTCCATGCCGCCGGACAGAGCGATTTCGGCCGAGCCCGCGTTGATGATGTCGTGGGCCAGCATGGTCGCCTTCATGCCGGAGCCGCAGACCTTGTTGATGGTGGTGGCGCCGGTGGCATCAGGCAGTTTTGCGCCGCGGGCGGCCTGGCGGGCCGGCGCCTGGCCCTGTCCGGCCGGCAGCACGTTGCCCATGAACACCTCGTCGATCCGCTCGGGCGTCAACTTCGCCCGCTCCAGCGCCGCCCCGATGACATGGGAGCCGAGCTTGTGGGCGCTAAACGGCGACAATTCGCCCATGAAGCGGCCCAGCGGCGTGCGGGCGGCGGAAAGGATGACGACGGGATCGGAAGCGGCGGCCATAATGTTGCTCCTCGATTGCGGGCATCTATTGGATGATTATCATCATATGATGCGCCGCAAAAATTGCAACCGACGTTGTCATGAAAAGGCCGGGATAGCCCCATGACAAAATCTGGCGATTTGCATGAGAGAAACTGATCGATCCGCTTGGCGGGAAGGATTCGGGAAGACGTCGGCGGCCTATCCCAGGTCTTCAAGCGCAGTCCTGATGGCTTTTTTGAACGCCGTGACGTCGCCGAGTTCATGTCCGAGCAGCAGCGCAAGCCGGGTCAGGAACAGCGCTTCGCGTTCGGGCCCGGCCGCATCGATCGCCATCGCCAGGGCCTCGTACGCGCCCTCGAAATCTTCGAATTTCATTGCGCTCATGGCGTCTCGCTTCCCAGGCAAATACTGGCGACCTTCAGGACCTCTGCGGGCACGACAGTTTTCCAGCGCCCGGCAACGTGCAGGTCGGGCCGCAGCAAATAGAGCGTACCGGGGCCAGCGGCGAACAGGCGTGCGATCTGCCCGTCACGGTCCGCGATCGTTTTGGTGCCGGAGTCCGAAACGCCCGATCCGATCACGAGCGAAACGAAGCGCTTGTCGATCCTGCCGAGTTGCTTGTGCAGCGCGACTTGTTCGGTAGTGGGCTCGCCGTCGCAAAACAGGATCGCCGTCAAACCGTTGCCGGCGCGGTCGAGCAGATGGCTGCCGTCCACGAGCCCTGCGTTCGGCGCGACGCTGCCGCAGCCCGGTCCGCCGGCGAATTCCTGATCGTGCCTGGCATAGGGCGTCAGCGGGCTTTCGGAATAGGTGTAGGGCTGCATCTGGCGCGGATTGGCCAGCCCCCGCGGAAACTCGTGGCGGAGACTGAGCGAGAGCGCCGCCTCGCGCGCCAGCCGCCAGCCGCGGGTCGGCGGCGTCATGAAGCGTGTGCTCTTGGTGGCATTGGCGAACACATCGAGCGTAGCGCCGCGCCGCTCCGGCGAATAGCTGTCGAGCAGCCGGTCGTCCGCCTCGCCGTGCAGGACGAGCGCGAGCTTCCATCCGATGTTTTCGGCATCGGCCAGCCCGTTGTTCAGCCCGCGCACGCCAAAGATCGGCACGATATGCGCGGCGTCGCCGATAAAGAAGACGCGCCCGTGCCGGTAGTCGTCGAGGCAGAGCGTGTTGGCGGAGTAGACGCTCCACCATTCCAGTTCCCATGGCTTGGTGTGGTGGATATCGGCCAGAATCGCGCCGACGCGCGCCCGGATATTCGCCTCCTTGAGGGCCTCTTCCTCGCTTTCGCCTTCGCGGAGCTGATAGTCGATGCGCCAGATATCGTCCGGCTGCTTGTGGATCAGCACCGTGCCGCCGGGGTTGCCGCTCGGTTCGAAGAAGGCGCGGCGTTCGGTCGGGAAATCGTGATCCATGCGGATATCCGCGATCACATAGCGGCCTTCGTAATTGTCGCCCTTCAGCCGAAGCCCGAGCATGGAGCGGATCGGCGAACGGGCGCCGTCGGCGGCCAGCACATAGAAGGCGTCGAGCCAATAGTCGCCCTCCGGCGATGTAACGCGCGCGGACACGCTGTCCTCGTGCACCTCGATGCCGGCTATTTCACTCTGCCAGCGCATGTCGATCAGGCCGTTTGCAGCGACCGCATCGTGCAGGAATTTTTCGATGTACTGCTGCTGCAGATTGTACATCGGCAGATATTTCTCGTTGGCCGGATGCGGCATTTCCAGCCGGAAGATCTGTTCGCCGCGGTAGTAGCTGCGCCCCTGCCGCCAGCCGAGTGCCTTTTCGAGGAAGGGCGACACCGCGCCGATCCGCTCCAGGATGTGCATGCTGGGGCGCGCGATGCAGATGGCGCGGCTGCCGTCGTTGAACGTGTCCTTGCGGTCGATCAGCACGCTTTTGATGCCGTAGCGCGCCAGCACCAGCGCCGCCGTCATGCCGATGGGGCCGGCGCCGACGATCAGGACCGGATGTTTCGCCGTGGCGCCGTCGAGCTCGGGGACGCGCCGGGCCGCAAACCGGGGATAGTCGAAGTAGAGCGAATCCAGTGGGCCCTTGCCGGCAGGTCTCATGCGTCCCTCCGTCTATTTCTTGCGGTCGAGAAATCCCTGCATCAGCCGCTGCGGCTCGCCGGTCAGGAAGGATTGCCCGAACACGCCGACGCTCAGATTGACGGATTCGGTCAGCGGCAGTTCCTCCCACTGGCGCATCAGCGCCTTCTGCGCGCGCAGCGCTTCGGGACCGCATTCGAGCAACGCCTTCACGGTATGCTCGACCGCGGCATCGAGCCCGCCTTCCTTTGCTACCACATCGACGAGACCCCAGGTGAGGGCGGTCGGCGCGTCGATATTCTCTGCGGTCATGACCAGCCAGCGGGCGCGGCCCCAACCGATCAACCGTGGCAAGAGCGCGGCATGGATCACGGAGGGGATGCCGACGCGCACCTCGGGCATCCCGAATTTGGCGTCGTGGGCGGCAACACGGAAATCGCAGGCGGCCGCGACTTCGAGGCCGCCGCCGAGACACCAGCCGGGGAGGCGGGCGATCACGGGTGCGGGAAAGCGGCGCACCGCCTCGCAGAGGTCGCGCAGCCGGGTGATGAAGGTTTCTGCGGATTTCTGGTCGAGACGTGCCATCTCCTTGATGTCGGCGCCGCCGATCATGCTCTTCTCGCTCTGTCCGGCCAGGATCACTGCGCGGATCCCCCTGTCGCCGGCGAGCTTCTCGAACCCCTCGCGAACGCCGTCGGTGACGGCGGAGGAGAGGATGTTCAGCGAGCCAGCGTTGCAGATCGAGAGGCGAACGACGCCTCGGCTGTCGCGGTCGATGCCGCAGTGTGGATTGAGCATTTCCATGTTGTTTTTCCCGGCCTTGTCCCCGTGGTTGCCGCCACTTCCAAGACATTGCTCCGCCTTGTCAAGGGCGGGCCGGAGAGGCGTTGCGCGCCGGAAATGACACAGCCGCGACGCTCCTGGATACTGCCATGGGTTGTGCGGCATCTACGATGCCACCGAGCGGCAAGACCTCGGTGACGCTCGATCTCAAGCTGAGCTATCTACGGCCGCTATCGGGCACGATCTCGGCGGAAGGTAAAGTCGTAAAGCTCGGGCGCCAGACCAGCTACGCGGAGGGCTTTGTCCGTGACGGCGCGGGCAATCTTGCGGTGCACGCGACGGCGACGTTCTCGATGATCGGATATTGCGACAAGGCGAAATAGATGCAGCTTTCCAGGGCCGAGACTGCTATTATATGACTTAAAACATTTAATGGGAATGTCGATGCGTTATTCGAAAGAGCACAAGCAGGAGACCCACGCACGGATCGTGAAGAAGGCCTCGGTGCGGCTGCGCGAGAAGGGTGCTCACGGCATCGGCGTCGCCGACCTGATGAAGGAAGCGGGCCTGACCCATGGCGGTTTCTATGCGCATTTCGATTCCCGCGAGGCGCTGGTCGTCGAGGCCTTTGGCTACGCGATGGACCGCGCCACCGAACGCTGGCGCAAGATGTCCGAGGAGATACCGCCCGAGAAGCGATTCTCAACCATCATCGAGACCTACCTGACCCCCGTTCACCGCGACGACCCCGGCCACGGTTGCGCGGTACCGGCGCTCGGCGCCGAAATCGCCCGCGAAAGCCCGAAGACGCGCAAGGCGTTCGCTGCCAAGCTGGAACAGATGATCGAGATGATGACCGATCAGATTCCCGGTGTTCCGCGCAAGGCTGCCCGCAAGCAGGCGATCGCAGCGCTCACCACCATGATAGGCACGCTGGTGCTGTCGCGCATCGCCGGCACCGGTGAATTTTCCGACGAGATTCTTGCCTCGGGCCGCGAGGCCGCGCTGGGCCGCGCGGCCGCAGTGAAGCCGGTAGCGAAGAAGGCTAAAGCGAAGCCGAATTGACAAGCGACAACTCCCTCCACGTTGTCCCGGCGTTCGCCGGGGCGACGAGGGGTTAATCTTCACCGCCCGCCAAACAGACCGCGTTCGCCTTCCACCGTCTCGAGGATGTAATCGGCGACCGCCCGTATCCGCGCCAGGTCTTTGCTGTCGGCGTGCATCAGCATCCAGAACGTGCGCGATATCCTCACCTCGTCAGGCAGCACCGGGCGGAGTTCGGGATGGGCGGTCGCCATGAAGTGCGGCAGTACCGCGATGCCGAAGCCCGCGATGGTGGCGTTGAGCTGCGCGATCAGGTTGGCGCTGCGAAACTTTGCGGAGATCTTTGGCGAGACCTGCGGCAGGTAATCCAACTCTGGCGTGAACAGCAGTTCCTCTATGTAGCCGACGAAGCGATGCGCGGGCAGGTCGCCACGGCTCGTTATCTTCGGCGCGCGGTCGAGATAGGCCGGCGCGGCGTAGAGGCCGAGGCTGTAGTCGAGCAGCTTGCGCCCGACGATGCGGCCTTCCTTGGGCATCGTCAGGCTGATCGCAATATCGGCTTCGCGCTTCGACAGGCTGAACAGCCGCGCGGTGGCCACGAGCTGCAGGTCGAGATCGGGATACCGCTCGGTAAATTTCACCAGCCGCGAGGCCAGGAAGTGACTGCCGAAACCGTCGGGTGCGCCGATCCGCACGGTTCCGGTCAGATGGGCGCGCGAGCCGCCGACGGCTTCCTGGTTGGCGACGATAGTGGATTCCATCGCCTCCGCGCTGTCGGCGACGCGCTGGCCGGCTTCGGTGAGGATGTAGCCGGTCTTGCGGCGATCAAACAGTTTTGCGGAGAGATGCTGCTCCAGGCGGTCGACACGGCGGATCACTGTGGCATGATCGACCGCAAGCTGCTTGGCGGCAGCGGAAACCGATCCGCCGCGGACGATCGCCAGCACGAAACGGAAGTCATCCCAATCGATCGTCTTGCCGCCTTGATCCAGCATTTCCGCACATCTATGGTGCAATTTATCGGACTTGTATCCCAAGAAATGCAGGTCAAAAAGGGCTCCAAAGCGAACCGTAGCGTTTTCGAGCGAAGTGGGCCCCGGTTCGCGTGAAGAAAACGCGTCAGAATATAGTTGGAGCCTCGGTTTGACCGAGGCTCGGCTCTTAAGGGAGGTTATTCATGCGTTCCATCGGACATTTCATCGGCGGCAAGGAGGTCAATGGCACCTCGGGCCGCACGGCCGACGTCTTCGAGCCGATGACCGGCGAGGTCCAGGCCAAGGTGGCGCTGGCCTCCAAGGCCGAGGTTCGCGCCGCCGTCGAGAACGCCAGGGACGCCCAAGTCGAGTGGGCCAACACCAATCCGCAGCGCCGCGCGCGCGTGATGATGAAATTCCTCGAACTCGCCCAGCGCGACTACGACAAGCTCGCAGATCTTTTGGCGCGCGAGCACGGAAAGACCGTTCCGGACGCGAAGGGCGACATTCAGCGCGGCCTTGAAGTCGTCGAATTCGCCTGCGGCGTTCCGCACTTGATGAAGGGCGAATACACCGAAGGCGCCGGCCCCGGCATCGACATCTATTCGATGCGGCAGCCGCTCGGCGTCGTCGCCGGCATCACGCCGTTCAATTTCCCGGCGATGATTCCGATGTGGAAATTCGCGCCCGCGATCGCCTGCGGCAACGCCTTCATCCTGAAGCCCTCGGAGCGCGATCCCGGCGTACCGATGATGCTGGCGGCACTGATGATCGAGGCCGGCCTGCCGCCCGGCGTGCTCAACGTCGTCAACGGCGACAAGGAAGCCGTCGACGCCATCTTGGACGATCCTGACATCAAGGCGATCGGCTTTGTCGGCTCGACGCCGATTGCGCAGTACATCTACGAGCGTGCCGCGCAGACCGGCAAGCGCTGCCAGTGCTTTGGCGGCGCGAAGAACCACGCCATCGTGATGCCCGATGCCGACATGGACCAGACCGTCGATGCGCTGATCGGTGCGGGCTACGGCTCGGCCGGTGAGCGCTGCATGGCGATTTCGGTCGCGGTGCCCGTCGGCAAGACCGCCGCCGACCGCCTGATGGAAAAGCTGATCCCGCGCGTGGAGTCGCTCAAGATCGGCACCTCGGTCGATCCGTCCGCCGATTACGGTCCGCTGGTGACGCGCGAAGCGGTCGAGAAGGTAAAGGGCTACATCGATATTGGTGTCAAGGAAGGTGCGACGCTCGCCGTCGACGGCCGTGGCTTCAAGATGCAGGGCTACGAGAACGGCTTCTATCTCGGTGGTTCGCTGTTCGACAACGTCACCAAGGACATGCGGATCTACAAGGAAGAGATCTTCGGTCCGGTGCTCTCGGTGGTGCGCGCCCACGACTACAACGAGGCCCTGGCGCTGCCGTCCGACCATGACTACGGCAACGGGGTCGCGATCTTCACCCGCGACGGCGACGCGGCGCGCGATTTTGCGGCGAAGGTCAATGTCGGCATGGTCGGCATCAACGTACCGATCCCGGTGCCGATCGCCTACTACACCTTCGGCGGCTGGAAGAAGTCGGGTTTTGGCGATCTGAACCAGCATGGTCCGGACTCGATCCGCTTCTACACCAAGACCAAGACGGTGACCTCGCGCTGGCCGTCCGGCGTCAAGGAGGGCGCCGAGTTCTCGATCCCGACGATGAAGTAACGCGTCGCAGCCGGACAGCGAAATGCATTTCGCACTCAACGAGGACCAGATCGCCGTCCGCGACATGGCGCGGGCGTTTGCGGCCGAGAAGATCGCGCCGCATGCGCTGCGCTGGGACGAGGAGAAGCATTTCCCGGTCGACGTGATGCGGGAAGCGGCCACGCTCGGCATGGGCGGTATTTACATCAAGGACGACGTCGGCGGCTCGGCGATGACGCGCTTCGACGCGGCGCTGATCTTCGAGGCGCTGGCGACGGGGTGTCCGACGGTGTCGGCCTTCATCTCGATCCACAACATGGCGTCCTGGATGATCGATGCCTATGGCAGCGACACCCAGCGGCAGAAGTGGTTGCCAAGACTTTGCGCGATGGAGCTGATTGCAAGCTACTGCCTCACCGAGCCGGGCGCGGGCTCGGACGCCGCGGCGCTGCGGACCCGCGCGGTGCGCGAGGGGGATCATTATGTTCTGAATGGCCAGAAACAGTTCATTTCGGGCGCCGGCGGTACCGACCTGCTGGTAGCGATGGTGCGGACCGGCGGCGACGGTCCCGGCGGCGTCTCGACGATCGTCATCGACGGCAAGGCGCCGGGCGTGTCGTTCGGCGCCAATGAGCGCAAGATGGGCTGGAACGCGCAGCCGACCCGCGCGGTGATCTTCGAGAACGCCCGCGTGCCGGTCGAGAACAGGCTTGGCGAGGAGGGCATCGGCTTCAAGATCGCGATGGCCGGGCTCGACGGCGGCCGCATCAATATCGCGGCCTGTTCGCTCGGCGGCGCGCAGAACGCGCTGGAAAAATCGCTGGCCTACATGAAGGAACGCAAGGCGTTTGGAAAACGCCTCGACGAATTCCAGGCGCTGCAATTTCGGCTCGCCGACATGGCGACTGAACTGGAGGCGGCGCGGACCTTTGTGTGGCGTGCGGCCGCGGCGCTAGACCGCAAGGATGCCGACGCGACCATGCTGTGCGCGATGGCCAAGCGCTTTGGCACCGACGTCGGCTTTGAAGTGGCTAACCAGGCGCTGCAACTCCATGGCGGCTACGGCTACCTCAGCGAATACGGCATCGAGAAGATCGTGCGCGATCTGCGCGTGCACCAGATCCTGGAAGGGACCAACGAAATCATGCGGCTGATTGTTTCGCGCAAGCTGATCGAGGGCGCGCGATGAGCGATGTTTCTGTCGTCGAGGGCGACCTGATCGCGCGCAAGGAGGGCTCGGCCGGAATCATCCGCCTGAACCGGCCGAAGGCCATCAATGCCGTCACGCTGGAGATGTTCCACGACATCGACAAGGCGCTCGATGCCTTCGAGAAAGATCCCGCGGTCGCGGTGATCTTGCTGGAAGGCGCGGGAGAACGCGGGCTTTGCGCCGGCGGCGACATCCGCGCGCTCTGGGAAAGCTCCAAGGTCAAGGGCGACCTCGGCAAGATCCTATGGCGCGACGAATACATTCTGAACGCGCGGATCAAGAAATTCCCGAAACCCTATGTCGCCTTCATGGACGGCATCGTGATGGGTGGTGGCGTCGGCCTGTCGGCACATTCGGCGCATCGTGTGGTTACAGAGAAGACGAAACTGGCCATGCCCGAGGTCGGCCTCGGTTTCTTCCCCGATGTCGGCGGCACCTGGCTGCTGTCGCATTCGCCGGGCGAGATCGGGACCTACTTCGGATTGACCGGTCAGACCATGAACGGCCCGGACGCGATCCACGCAAAATTTGCCGATGCCGTGGTGCCGTCGGCAAAGCTGCCGGCGCTGCGCGAGGCGTTGACGAAAGTTGCGCCCGGCACGACATCGGCTGATATCGGCAAACTGATCGCGAGCTTCTCGACTGGAGAAAAAGCCGGGCCGGTCGCGGCGCAGCAGGCGAAGATCGATGCGCTGTTTTCTCACGATCGCATGGAAGACATCGTGGCTGCGCTGCAGCGCGACGGTTCGGAGTTTGCGCAGGCGACATCGAAGACGCTGAACGAGAAATCACCACGCGGCATGGTGGTGACGCTGAAGCTGCTGCGGCTGGCGCGCACCGCGCGCTCGCTGGAGGAGTGCCTGGTGCGCGAATATCGCGCCGCACTGGAGGTGTTCGCCAGCGACGATTTCCGCGAGGGCGTTCGCGCCGCCGTGATCGACAAGGACCGCAGCCCAAAATGGTCGCCACCGCGGATCGAAGACGTGACGCCGGCAATGGTTGCGCCTTACTTCGCGGAGATCGGCGCCGACGAGTTGAAATTTCCCTGATCAAACAGAAAAAGTTCAAGCGGAGGATTCGAGATGGCAAATATCGCATTTATTGGCCTCGGCAACATGGGCGGGCCGATGGCTGCCAATCTGGTCAAAGCCGGCCACAAGGTCACCGCGTTCGATCTGGTCGCGGCCTCGCGCGATCAGGCCAAGACCGACGGCGCCGCCATTGCCGAAAGTTCGGTGGCGTCTGCAAAGGGCGCCGACATCGTCATCACCATGCTGCCCGCGGGCAAGCACGTGCTGTCGGTGTGGAACGAAGTGATCCCCGAGATGACCAAGGGCGCGCTGATCATCGACTGTTCGACCATCGACGTCGAAAGCGCCAAGCAGGCGCATGCGCTGGCGGCCAAAAACGGCGCGCTCTCGGTCGATGCGCCGGTGTCTGGTGGAACCGGCGGCGCCAAGGGCGCGACGCTCACCTTCATGTGCGGCGGCGAGGACAAGGCGTTTGCGGCGGCCAGGCCCGTGCTGGAGAACATGGGCAAGAAGCTCGTGCATTGCGGTGGCGGCGGCGCGGGGCAGGCGGCCAAGATCTGCAACAACATGATCCTCGGCATTTCCATGATCGGGGTCGGCGAGGCCTTTGCGCTGGCTGAAAAGCTCGGCCTGTCGCACCAGGCGCTGTTCGACGTCGCCTCGACCTCGTCAGGGCAATGCTGGGCGCTGACGTCCTATTGCCCGGTGCCGGGTCCGGTGCCGGCCTCGCCCGCGAATAACGGCTACAAGCCGGGATTTGCCTCGGCACTGATGGTAAAGGACCTGACGCTGGCGCAGGACGCTGCCAACGCAGCCGGGGCCGCGACGCCGCTCGGCAAGCACGCGCAGGAGATCTATAAGGCGTTCGACGCCGCCGGCCATGGCGGGGTGGATTTTTCCGGAATTATCCAGCACGTTCGGAGTCTCGCCGCGAAGTAACGGAGGCCTGAATGACGAGCTTTCAGGACGCACGCGCCTTTCTGCTCAAGCACCGCACGGATTACGATGCGGCCGTGAAGGGCTTTCGCTGGCCGGATCCGGTCCCGTTCAACTGGGCGCTGGACTGGTTCGATGCGGAACTCGCCCGCAATGCCGACAGCCGCGACCGCACCGCGCTCTGGATCGTCGATGCCGACCACAAGGAAACAAAGCTTTCCTTCGCGGCACTGTCGACCCGTTCCAACCAGGTCGCCAACTTCCTGCGTGCGCAGGGGCTCAAGCGCGGCGATCATTTGCTGCTGCTGCTCGGCAATGTCGTGCCGCTGTGGGAGACCATGCTGGCGGCGATGAAGCTCGGCGTCGTCGTGATCCCCGCGACCACGCTTCTCACGCCCGATGAGTTGCGCGACCGTCTCGATCGCGGCCGGGCGAGGGCGGTGGTCGCCTCGCAGGATCAGGTCGCGAAGTTCGCAGGCCTCGGCACCGAGAAGCTGGTTCGCATTGTGGTAGGCGCAACGTCGAAGCACGACGGGTGGCTCCCGTTCGAGGAGGCGGCCGCCGCGTCCGAAACTTTTGCGCCCGACGGCCCGACCAGCGCCGACGATCCGATGCTGCTCTATTTCACCTCGGGCACAACGGCCAAGCCGAAGCTGGTGCGGCACAGCCAGCGCAGCTATCCGGTCGGCGCGCTGTCGACGATGTTCTGGCTCGGGCTGCAGCCCGGCGACGTGCATCTGAATATTTCCTCGCCGGGCTGGGCCAAGCACGCCTGGAGTTGCTTCTTCGCGCCGTGGAATGCCGGCGCCACCGTGTTCGTCGTGAACCAGCCGCGCTTCGAAGCGAAGTCGCTGCTCGCGACCGTCGGCCGCTGCGGCGTCACCACGCTGTGCGCGCCGCCGACGGTGTGGCGGCTGTTCATCCAGGAGAAGCTTGCGGACTTCAAGGTGAGCCTGCGCGAGGTCTGCGGCGCGGGCGAACCGCTCAATCCGGAGGTGATCGACCAGGTGAAGGCGGCGTGGGGGCTCACCATCCGCGACGGCTACGGCCAGACCGAAACCACCGCGCTCGCTGGCAATTCGCCGGGGCAGAAGGTCAAGGTCGGCTCGATGGGCCGCCCGCTGCCGGGCTACCGCGTGCAGATCACGGACAATGACGGCCACGTCACGAAGGAGGGCGAGGTCACGCTGCTGCTCGGCGCCGATCGCCCGGCCGGACTGATGCAGGGCTATCAGGGTGACGATGGCAAGCTCAGCGGCGCCGACGGCGATCTCTACCGCTCGGGCGACGTGGTGTTTGCCGACGACGAGGGCTACCTCACCTTTGTCGGCCGCTCCGACGACGTCTTCAAATCCTCCGACTACCGCATCAGCCCGTTCGAGCTGGAGAGCGTGCTGCTGGAACATGAGTCGGTCGCCGAGGCCGCGGTGGTGCCGAGCCCCGATCCGATCCGGTTGGCGATCCCCAAGGCCTATGTGCTGCTGGTGTCGGGCGTGGAGCGCTCGCCGGAGACCGCGCTGTCGATCTTCAAGCACCTGCACACGCGGCTCGCGCCGTTCAAGCGCATCCGCAAGATCGAACTGGTGACGGAACTGCCGAAGACGATCTCCGGAAAAATCCGTCGCGTGCAGTTGCGCCGCCTCGAACACGACAACAACCGCGAAGATACGCTGCGCGGCGCGGAGTTTCGCGAGGAAGAATTCCCGGAGCTGCAGAAGGTGCGGACTACCGGGCTGGAGAGCTGATCGATGAATGAAGTCTGGAAGAAGCCGCCGGTCTCGTTTGAGGCCTATCAGGCCATGGTCGGCAAGGAGATCGGCGTGTCGTCCTGGCACCTGATCGACCAGAGCCGGATCAACGTCTATGCCGACGTGATCGAGGACCACCAGTTCATCCATGTCGATCCCGAGCGCGCCAAGAAGGAAACCGCGTTCGGCAACACCATTGCCCATGGCTTTCTCACGATGTCGCTGATGAGCATCATGTCCTACGAGGTGATGCCGGTCATCGAAGGCACCTCGATGGGCGTCAATTACGGTTTTGACAAGCTGCGCTTCCTCTCCCCGGTCCGCGCCGGCTCCCGTGTCCGTGGCCGGTTTACCCTGGTGGAGGCCAAGCTGCGCAAGCCGAAAGAGCTGCAGTCCCGCACGAACGTCATCGTCGAGATCGAGGGCGAAGAAAAGCCCGCGCTGGTCGCCGACTGGATCGGGTTAATTTACTTTAACTGACCTCTCGTTGGTCGTTACCGGGCTTGACCCGGCGACTCATCCTTGTTCAAAAGCGGTCAACGCTTGCTGAGCGTCCCCTCTCTCCTTGTGGGAGAGGGTGGCTTCGCGAAGCGAAGACGGGTGAGGGGTTCTCTCCGCGAGCTCGTCTTTTGGAGACAACCCCTCATCCGGCGCTTTGCGCCACCTTCTCCCACAAGGGGAGAAGGAAGAAGAACCAGGACTTCCACTCATGGCAATCAGGTTTGACGGACGCGTCGCTATCGTCACCGGCGCGGGCAATGGTCTGGGACGGGCGCATGCGCTGGGGCTCGCGAGCCGCGGCGCCAAGGTGGTGGTCAACGATTTTGGCGGCGCGCGTGACGGCACCGGCGGCTCGCTGTCGCCGGCCGAGGCCGTGGTCGAGGAAATCAAAAAGGCCGGCGGCATGGCGATGGCAGATGGCGCCGACGTCTCGAACTTCGAGCAGGTCACCGCCATGGTCGAACGCGCCACCAAGGAGTGGGGCAGCGTCGATCTCCTGTGCGCCAACGCCGGCATTTTGCGCGACAAGTCGTTCGCCAAGATGGAAGTCGCCGATTTCCAGAAGGTGATGGACGTTCATCTCACCGGCACCTTCTATTGCTGCAAGGCGGTGTGGGCCGGCATGCGCGAGCGAAATTACGGCCGCATCGTCGTCACCACCTCGTCGTCGGGCCTGTTCGGCAATTTCGGCCAGGCCAATTACGGCGCGGCGAAAGCCGGCATGGTCGGCCTGATGAACGTGCTGGCCGAGGAAGGCCGCAAGAACAACATCCGCGTCAACACCATCTCGCCGACCGCGGCAACCCGCATGACCGAAGAGCTGCTGCCGCCGCAGGCGCTGGCACTGATGCGCCCCGAAGCGATCACACCCGCGGTGGAATTCCTGCTCAGCGAGGACGCGCCGACCCGCACCATCATGGGCGCTGGCGCCGGTTCGTTCGCCGTGATCAAGATCATCGAGACTGAAGGCATTAACCTGCCGCAGGCGGAATGGACCCCGGATGCGATCGCCGCGCACTTTGCCGAGATCGATGATGTCTCCAGGGCCAAGGCGCTGCAGGGCGCGTTCGAGCAGACCCAGAAGTATGTGGCGCAGGCGGCTGCGCGAGCCGGGATCAAGCTTTAGGATGTTCGTCGTTCCGGGGCGATGCGAAGCATCGAACCTCAGATGCGCAATTGCGCATCGGGGAACCTCGAGATTCCGGGTCTGGTCCTTCGGACCATCCCGGAATGACGGCGTTCTCCTGGGCAACCGGTCATTCCCCACATGTCGTCGCCTTCCAAAAACATCGCCGTCATCGGCGCCGGCCCGGCCGGCCTGATAGCCGCCGAGGTGCTCGCGCAAGGCGGTGCCTCTGTCACCGTCTACGACGCGATGCCGTCGGCCGGCCGCAAATTCCTGATCGCCGGGCGAGGCGGGCTCAACCTCACCCACAGCGAACCGCTCCAGGCATTCCTCGCCCGCTACCGCGAGGCGATGCCGCATCTCGCCGCAGCCATCGAGGCATTTCCACCGCAGGCATTACGCGACTGGAGCCACGCGCTCGGGCAGGAGACCTTCGTCGGCTCCAGCGGCCGTGTTTTCCCAAAAGCCTTCAAGGCGTCGCCGTTGCTGCGGACGTGGCTACGGCGGCTGGACACGATGGGCGTGCGATTGGCACTGCGTCATCGCTGGTCCGGCTGGGACGAGCAGGGACATCTCCGTTTTCAAACCCCTGACGGACCGCGCATCATCGAGGCGCGCGCAACGGTGCTGGCGCTCGGCGGCGCAAGCTGGCCCCGGCTGGGCTCCGACGGCGCGTGGGCTGAGATCCTCGCGGCCAAGGGCGTAAAGGTATCGCCGCTGCGCCCGGCGAATTCCGGCTTCACCGTCGCCTGGTCCGATATTTTCCGCGACCGCTTCGAAGGCCAGCCGCTCAAGGGCGTGGCATTTTCATTCGGCAAGCACATCGTCCGCGGTGAAGCCATCATCACCCGCACCGGCATCGAAGGCGGCGCGGTCTACGCGTTGTCGGCCGAGTTGCGCGAGGCGGTCGACAAGGGCAGGGCGACTCTGCGCGTAGCGCTGCGCCCCGATCTCGATTCGAAGGGGCTGATCGCAAAAGTCTCCGCGCCGAAAAGCAAACAGTCCCTGTCGAATTTCCTGCGCAAGGCCGTCAGCCTCTCACCGGTTGCGATCGGCCTATTGCAGGAGGCGGCCAAGGCCTCCGGTACTCCGCTCGCTTCACTGTCACCGGCCGAGCTTGCCAACCTCATCAACGCCGTCCCGATCGAACTCACCGGCGTCGCGCCGATCGCGCGCGCTATTTCGACCGCGGGCGGGCTAGCGTTCAGTGAACTCGATGCCGATTTCATGATCCGCCGCTTGCCGGGCGTGTTCGTGGCCGGCGAAATGCTGGATTGGGAGGCGCCGACCGGCGGCTATCTCTTGCAGGCGTCGTTCGCGACAGGGGCCGCGGCAGGGAAGGCTGTGCTTGGATATTTGCAGAAAGCGTAGGCGGGCAAAGCGGCTTACCCAAAGCTCGACAGGGTGAAGGTGGGAGCGTCCGCACCATCACGAAAGTTTCGAGGTGCGAACTCCTCGTACTTCCGCAACAACGTTGCAGACGAGAAAATGTAGATAGAACACAAGGAATAGAGAAGCGGTGTATGCGAAAATCAGCGGTTTGATGGAATGAGATTCAATGGACCCTCGCAGGTCAAAGTCGAAACTTCTAAGTATCAGGTACAAGGCTGACATGAGAACAATACATCCAAACGACCATTGGAATAGCCATCTTACCGAACCGTAACATCTCATCCGAGATACCGCGTCTCTATAGAAGCGCGGGAAGCGCGCCTGTAAAATATCATCGAAGGGTACGCTATCGACGCGGCCCAAAAAGCCATCAACAGATAGGTGCCCTCGCTAGTAGTGGCGTAACCTTCTGAGCATAGATAACAAATCAGGTAAAAGACCGGCACGAACAAGCCGATTGATGCGTACGTACGCTTGAACAGCGCACCTAGAATCGTTCCATTTTGCTCCGTATAGTTTATCGGACGCAAAGCCATTCTGTTTAATCAGCTTCTTGCAGGCGCACCGAATGGTGAGCTCCGATGAATGCGGGAGCGCCCCTACCGCAACTTTCCCCGCGCCGCCACTGGCAGCGTGCCGATGATCTCGTCGCCGCGCACCATCACCACCTCGTCCATCATGTTGACGACGACGCAGACATGGTTGGGCACGATCCGCACGACGTCGCCCACGACGGGCCTTGTATTGCTGCGGGTTAGATCGAGAAAGCCGTGCTCTTCCGCAAAACGCGCGATCTTCGCTTCCGGGTGTTCCAGGATCAGCCCGTAGCCGTCGAGCCCGCCGCCAGGATCCGAGGTCAGCGTTTTCGAACCGGCGTCGAGAATGCCGCGGTCGGGGCCGGCGCGGCTGACGACGGTGGAATAGATGTTGAGCGCGCAATCGTCCCATTCGGCGACGCCGGCCGCGACCTGCATCCGGTCATTGTAGATGTAGGTGCCGGGACGGTGCTCCGTCGCGCCCTTGAGTTTGCCGAGATTCTTCAGGTTCGGCGAGCCGCCGGTCGAGACCATTGTAGCGTCCAGTCCATGCGCACGGACGCCGGCCAGCGCCTCGTCGTAAAACTTCTGCGCCTCGGTCCAGCCGGTTTCTGTCGGATACAGCATGAAGCCGGCAAACTTCAGTCCCTTGAGACCTGCGATCTCCCGCGCCAGCGCGATGGCTTCACCAGGCGTCTCCACCCCGGCGCGCTTGCGACCGGTATCGCATTCGACCACGACAGACAGCGGACGGCCTGACGCGGCCGCGGCCTGCGGCAGACCCGCGATCACCGTCGAATTATCAGCGGCCACCGTCATGTTGGCCTTGGCCTGCAGCGCCGCGAGGCGCGCCATTTTCTCCTCGCCGATCAAATTGTAGCTGATCAGGATGTCGTCGATTCCGGCTTCCGCCATCACCTCGGCCTCGCCGATCTTCTGGCAGGTGATGCCTTTGGCGCCGGCCGCGACCTGCATCTGCGCCAGCAGGGGACTTTTGTGGGTCTTGATGTGCGGCCGGTTGGCGACGCCGGCCGTATCGCAGGTCACCTGGACCCGCGCGATGTTGCGCTCGACGCGGTCCATGTCGATCACGGCGCAGGGCGTGCCGTATTCACGGGCGATCTTGGCGGCGAGGGGCGTTGTCATGCTCTTCTCTCTCGAAATCGTATGAACCTTAGGTGGGTAGAGCGCAGCGAAACCCATCATGTTGCATCGGCAGAATGGAAGGGTTTCGCTGCGCTCTACCCATCCTACGCTTGCTCTATCTCTTCCCGCAAAACTTCCAACTCCAGCCACCGATCTTCGGCCGCAGCCAGTTCTTCCTGCGCCTTCGCAATCGCCGACGACGCCGCATCGAACTTCTTGCGATCCTTGGTATAGAGGTCAGGGTCGTCAAGCAGCTTTTGCTGTTTCGCGATCTCCGCTTGCAGTTTCGCCATCGTCTTGGGCAGGGTTTCCAGCGCGTGTTTCTCGTTGAAGTTCAACCGGCGTTTTGGCGCGGCGGCAGGTGCGCCGGCCCTGGATTCCTTCTTTTCCTCGGCGGGCGCGGTCGCCTTGACCGCCTCGCGCGTCAGATCGCCGCCGCGCTGCGCCAGCATGTCGGTATAGCCGCCGGCATATTCGATCCAGCGGCCGTTGCCCTCGGGCACGATTACGGACGTCACCACGCGGTCGAGGAAATCGCGGTCGTGGCTGATCAGGATCACCGTGCCCTCGTAGTCGCCGAGCATTTCCTCGAGCACGTCGAGCGTCTCCAGATCGAGGTCGTTGGTCGGTTCGTCGAGAACAAGAAGATTTGACGGCTTTGCCAGCGCGCGCGCCAGCATCAGCCGGCCGCGCTCGCCGCCGGAAAGCGCTTCCAGCGGCGTGCCGCGTTGCTCCTGCGCGAACAAAAAGTCCTTCATGTAGCCGATCACATGCTTGGGCTTGTCGCCGACCATCACATGGTCGCCGCGACCGCCGGTCATCGCCTCGGCGAGCGTCGATTTCGGGTCGAGGCTTTCGCGGTGCTGGTCCAGCGTTGCCATCTCGATGTTGGCGCCGAGCCGGATCGTGCCGCTGTCGGGCGGATCGTTGCCGATCAGGAGATGGACCAGCGTGGTCTTGCCGGCGCCGTTCGGGCCAACGATGCCGATCCGGTCGCCGCGCTGGATGCGGGTCGAAAATCCATCGACGATCGTGCGGTCGCCATAGGCCTTGGCAATATTCTTGGCTTCGATGACGAGCTTGCCGGACTTGTCGGCTTCCGCGGCAGCGAGATTGGCATTCCCGGTCGCGCCGCGATAGGTGCGGCGCTGGTCGCGCAGCGCGTGCAGATTGCCGAGCCGCTTGACGTTGCGCTTGCGGCGGCCGGAGACACCGTAGCGCAGCCAGTGCTCTTCGTTGACGATCTTGCGGTCGAGCTTGTGCTGGTCGCGCTCTTCCTCCGCCAGCACCTCGTCGCGCCACGCCTCGAACGCGGAGAAGCCACGGTCGATCTGCCGGATCTGGCCGCGGTCGAGCCAGGCGGTCGAACGCGAGAGATTGGACAGAAAGCGGCGGTCATGGCTGATGATGACGAGCGCACACCTCCGGCTTTCCAGTTCGCTTTCCAGCCATTCGATGGTCGGGAGATCGAGGTGGTTGGTCGGCTCGTCCAGCAGCAGGATGTCGGGTGAGGGCGCAAGCACCCGCGCCAGGGCCGCGCGGCGCGCCTCGCCGCCGGAGACATGCGCCGGGTCTTCGTCGCCGGAGAGCCCGAGCTGCTCCACGAGATACCGCGCCTGGTAGTGATCGTCACCCGGGCCGAGGCCGGCTTCGACATAGGCCAGCGTGGTCTTGTGATCGCCGAAATCAGGCTCCTGCGGCAGGTAGCGGATGGTCGCGCCCGGCTGCACGAAGCGGCTGCCGCCGTCGGGTTCGACCAGACCGGCGGCAATCTTGAGCAGCGTCGATTTGCCCGAGCCGTTGCGGCCGATCAGGCAGACGCGCTCGCCCGACGATACCGACAGCTCGACGCCCGACAACAGCGGCGTGCCGCCAAACGTCAGCCTCATATCCTTCAACTGGATCAGCGGCGGCGCCATCGGCTCAACCCTGGTTCGGCGCAGGCAGCTCGGCCCGCTGCCGCTGGATACGGCGGATGGATTGGTCCAGCGCCGACAGAAAAGCCGAACGATCACGTGGCGCAAAGGATTTTGGCCCGCCGGTGACTTCGCCCGACGAGCGCAGATCGGTCATCAGGTTGCGCACGGCGAGCGTCATGCCGATCGAGGCTTCCGTGAATGGCTTGCCATTGGGCGCGATCACGTCAGCGCCAGCCTTCACGCAGCGGCTGGCGAGCGGGATATCCGAGGTGACGACGATGTCGCCTTTGCCCGCGCGCTCGGCGATCCAGTCGTCGGCGGCGTCCATGCCGGAACCGGCAGCGATGCGCTCGATCAGCGGATCCTGCGGCACGCGGATGAAATTGCCCGCGACCACGCTGACCGGCAAGCCGTGCCGGAGCGCGACGCGATAGATTTCGTCCTTCACCGGGCAGGCGTCGGCATCGACATAGATGCGGGTGGTGGCGTTCAAATCGGGCACTTCAGCTCAGTCAATCGGATTGGATTCGGTTGAGGTCTTTTCGTCCGCGCGTGGTACTCCACCGGGCGGAAAAAGGCGAGGAAAACAGCAGACGGAACACGCTTGCCACGGCACTTTCTTCGCGTACCATAACGCCCCGAAACAACAAGAAATCAGGGGAAACTGGATGACAAGCCGCATCGAGCCGCATCGGGTCTCGGCCTACAACACGTCAAAACATTCCGAAAACAAGATGCACGATGACACCGTGGCCAAACGCTACGGCTTCATCGGCGGGCTGGTGCCCGGCGTCGATGTGATGGCCTACATGATGCACCTGCCGGTGGCAAAATGGGGCCGTGCCTTTCTCGATCGCGGGCTGATCGAGGCGCGCTTCGTCAAGCCGGTCTATGACGGAGAAATCACCGATGTTACCGGAGAAGAGAGCAACGGCGTGCTCGCCATCCAGGTCGAGAGCCGGGGAGAGCTTTGCGCGACCGGCACGGCATCGCTGCCGACGGCTGCGCCATCGTTCTCGCTCGCCGACTATCTCGATGTCGCGGCGGTGGCTGAACGCAAGCCGGTGGATGCGAATTCCTATGCGCTCAACAAATGGTTGGGCGCGGTTCCGCGCACCTGGGCGGCGGATGCGGCCAAAGAGTATCTGGCGGATATTCGCGAAACCGAAACGATCTATTCCAGGGAGGGGCTCGGCCATCCCGGCCTGTTGCCGCGGGTGATGAACAAGGTGCTCGTCGATAACGCCATCATGGGTCCGTGGATTCATGTCGGCACCCGGATGCAATTGCTGTCCGCGGGGCGCATCGGCGATGAACTGACCGCGCGTGCCAGGGTCATCGGCAATTACGACAAGAAGGGCCATCGCTTCGTCGAGCTCGACGCGCTGGTCGTCGCCAACGGCAAGACGCCGCTGGCGCATTGCCATCACATCGCGATCTACCAGCCGCGGGAGCAGGCGGCGGCGTAGGGGGATGTCCTCATTCGTCATTGCCGGGCTTGACCCGGCAATCCATCCGCTTCGTAAGAAGCGAGACTCTCGTGAAGAATGATGAATACGCGGGTCAAGCCCGCGTATGACGATTGTTTAATTTGGCCGGCACCTGCATCAGCATCTTCATCTTTCATTCCCCGCGAAGGCGGGGAATCCAGTACGCCGCGGCTTCTCGGTTCTATCGCTGGCGCCTCTGGGATACTGGGTCACCCGCCTGCGCGGGTGACGACAGTTGAGGATGCGGCGAGTGAACTCGCCTTTATCACGCCGCCTTCGCCTTGGCATCCTGGATCGCGCGCCACACCCGCTCCGGCGTCAGCGGCATGTCGATATGCGTGATGCCGTATTCCGACAGCGCATCCACCACCGCATTGACGATGCAGACGAGGCTGCCGGCGCAGCCGGCTTCGCCGCAGCCCTTGGTGCCGAGCGGATTGGTCTTCGCCGGCGAGGGATGATCGCCGATCTCCATCGGCGGAATGTCTTCCGCGCGGGGTAGCGCATAATCCATGAACGAGCCGGTGATAGGCTGGCCAGATGAATCGTAACTCACTTCCTCCATCAGCGCCTGGCCGATGCCCTGGGCGACGCCGCCGTGCAACTGGCCGGCGACGATCATCGGGTTCACGACGGTGCCGAAATCGTTGACGGCGAAGTAGCGCACGATCCGCGTGACGCCGGTCTCGGGATCGATCTCGACTTCGGCGACATGGCAGCCATTGGGGAAGGTCGATGGCGTCTCCTTGGTGGCATGGTCGACGTCGAGCGATTCGGGCGCGCCCTCCGGCAGCTTGCCCTCACGCACGCGCTGCGCCAGTTCCATGATGCCGATCGAGCGGTCGGTGCCGGCGATGGTGAAGCGGCCGTCGGCGAATTCGATGTCGCCTTCGGACGCTTCCAGCACATGCGCCGCTGCCTGCTTTCCCTTCGCGACCACGAGCGCGGACGCTTCGACGATCGCCTGGCCGGTTGCCGTGATCGAGCGCGAGCCGCCGGTGCCGTTGCCGAAGCGGACGAGATCGCTGTCGTTCTGCTCCAGCGTGATCTTCTCGAACGGCACGCCAAGCTCGGCGGACAGCACCTGCGCGAACGGCGTGGCATGGCCCTGGCCGTAATCAAGCGTGCCGGTCGTCAGCTTTACCGATCCATCCGGCTCGAAGGTGATCTTGCCGAGTTCGCCGCTCGGGGGCGCGGTGACTTCGAGATAGGAGCCGACCGCGATGCCGCGCAGCTTGCCGTCCTTCTTGCTTTGCTTCTTGCGCCTGGCAAAATTGGCGTGGTCGGAAATCTCCAATGCCTTGGCAAACACGCCGGCGAAGTCGCCGCTGTCATAGGTGACGCCGCTGGCTGCCGCGAACGGCAGCTGCGACGGCTTGATGAAGTTGCGCTTGCGCAAGGTGAGGCGGTTGATGCCCATCTCGTCGGCGGCGCGGTCGATCAGCCGCTCCATGTAGTAATTGGCCTCGGGCCGGCCGGCGCCGCGATAGGCGCCCATCAGCGTGGTGTTGGTCAGAACCGTCTTGATGTCGACGCCGAGCAGCGGCGTGCGGTAGACGCTCGCGAGGTTCTTGCCGGTGTTGAGCGACAACGGTCCTGGAGCTACGCCAGTGATGTAGGCGCCGAGATTGCCGTAACCCTCAAGGCGCACCGCGAGGAACTTGCCTTCGGCATCGAGCGCGAGTTCGGCGTGGATGAGCTGCGCGCGGCCCTGGCTGTCGGACAGGAAACTGGTCGAGCGCTCGTCCGTCCACTTCACCGGACGTCCCAGCATCTTTGCGGCGTGTGCGATGCAGGTGTATTCGGGGTAGTTCATGTTCTTCATGCCGAAGGAACCGCCGACATTGGCGGTGAGAATACGAACCTTGTCGGTCGGCACGTTCAGGATTTTGGCAAAGCCGGCCTTGTTGCCGGCAACGCCCTGGGTGGGAACCTGCAGCGTGAAACGCTCGGTCGCCTTGTCGTAGGCCGCCAGCGCCACGCGCGGCTCCATCGAGACCACAGCCACGCGGGTGTTGACGATGTCGAGTTTTGTCACGTGCGCGGCGCTCGCGAACGCCGCGTCGATCTTCGCGGCGTCGCCATAGTGATAGTCGAGCGCGACGTTGTTGGGGATGTGCTCGTAGAGCAGCGGCGCGCCGGGCCTGGTGGCTTCCGCGGCATCGGTCACCGCCGGCAGCGGCTCGATATCGACTTCGACGGCCTCCGCGGCATCGCGCGCCTGCGCCAGCGTTTCAGCGACCACGAACGCCACGGGGTCGCCGACGAAGCGCACCTTGTCCGTCGGAAGCGCGGGGCGGTTGGTCTGCAGCAGCGGCGAGCCGTCGCGGCTCTTCAGCGGCAGGCCACAGGTGAAAGGGTTGTAGCCGGCAGCTTCCAGGTCCTTGCCGGTCCAGACGCCGAGCACGCCCGGCATCGCCCTGGCCGCCGCCGTGTCGATACCCCGGATGATTCCGTGGGCATGGCTGGACCGCACCATGAAGCAGTAGGCCTGGCCCGGCAGCGAGAAGTCGTCGGTGTATTTGCCCTTGCCGCGGACCAGCGTGTCGTCCTCCTTGCGGCGCACGGGCTGCCCGACACCGTATTTTTGCAGTGCGATAGCGTTTTCCAGCGATGACGGCGGCGTGTGATCTTGCATCGAAAAGGCACCTGAAATGCACGGATTCCCGCAGTTTTACGGGTTCCCGCTCAGATAACGCACTGCATCAACAGCGACAACGCCTGATTGGGCATCAGTCCCATGTGATGGGTTGTTGCGTAGCCCCTTGGCGCTGCTAAAGTTTCCGTGAACGGTAATTCTCGGCGGCCCGGCGTGCCGGGTCGCGGAAAGACAATTTTGATGAATGAGGATCCGCGGCTGCGCGACGGCTTTCAGCCCTGCGCAAGCCCGTCAGGGTCGGTTGCCGCGGACATCAGCAACGGTGTCTACGCCGCGCTCGACCTTGGCACCAACAATTGCCGGCTTCTGATCGCCAGTCCGGCGGGCGATGGTTTTCGCGTGGTGGATTCGTTCTCGCGGATCATCCGCCTCGGCGAGGGCATTTCCGCGACCGGTTCGATCAGCGAGGCCGCGATCGACCGCGCCATCGCGGCGCTCAGCATCTGCAGCGACAAGATCCGGTATCGCAAGGCCAAACGCCTGCGGCTGATCGCGACCGAGGCCTGCCGTGCCGCCGCCAATGCCGACACCTTCCGGGCCCGCGTCGCCGCCGAGACCGGGATCCGGCTCGAGGTGATCGACCGCGAGACCGAGGCGACGCTAGCAGTGATCGGTTGTTCGCCGTTGCTCGACGTCAGGGGGCGGGGCGCGGTCCTGTTCGATATCGGCGGTGGATCGACCGAACTGGTTCGGATCGAGCGTGATCCGGATATCCAGGATGCGCCGCCGCGGATCAAGGCCTGGATGTCGATCCCGCTCGGCGTCGTCACGCTGGCCGAGCATTTCGGCGGCAGGGACGTGACGGCGGAATCCTACGCGCGGATGGTGCGCGAGGTCGCGCAGCACGTCGCACCGTTCGCGGCTGAACACGGCGGCGACCTGCGCGACATGCATATGCTCGGCACCTCAGGCACGGTGACCACGCTCGCCGGCGTCCATCTCAATCTGGCGCGCTACGACCGCCGGCGGATCGACGGCATCTGGATGAACGATTCGGATGTTACCGCCGTCATCCAGCGCCTGCTCGGCATGAGCTACCAGGAACGCGCGGAAAATAATTGCATCAGCTTCGAGCGCGCGGATCTGGTGCTGGCCGGCTGCGCCATTCTCGATGCCATCCGCGAAGCCTTCCCGCTGCCGCGCCTGCGCGTCGCCGATCGCGGCCTGCGCGAGGGGATGCTGGTCGAGATGATGCGCGAGGACGGCGCGCTCCGCATCAGCTAACAGTCATTCCGGGGCGATGCGAAGCATCGAACCCGGAATCTCGAGATTCCCCGGTGCGCAATTGCGCACCTGAGGTTCGCTTCGCGCCCCGGAATGACGATTGAAGGAATGATATGGCGAAAGACACCACCGGACGGCTCCACGTCACGGTCAAGACCGGCGGCAAGCGCAAGCTGTCGTCAAAACTCTGGCTGGAACGGCAGCTGAACGATCCCTATGTGGCGAAGGCCAAGCGGGACGGCTATCGCTCGCGAGCCGCCTACAAGCTGATCGAGATCGACGACAAGTATCATTTCCTCAAGCACGGCATGGCCGTCGTCGATCTCGGCGCCGCTCCCGGCGGCTGGAGCCAGATCGCGGCGAAGCGCGTCGGCGCCGTCAGCGGCAAAGGCAGGGTGATCGCGATCGATCTGCTGGAGATGCCCGAAATACCCGGCGTCAATTTCGCGCAGCTCGATTTTCTGGCCGAGGACGCGCCGGAGAAACTGATCGCCATGATGGGCGGGCGCGCCGACGTCGTGATGTCAGACATGGCGCCGAACACCACCGGCCACCGCAAGACAGACCAACTCCGTATCGTCGGCCTGATCGAAACGGCAGCCGCGTTTGCCTCCGATGTGCTCAATCCCGGTGGAACGTTCTTGGCCAAGGCCTTTCAGAGTGGCGCAGACGCTGAACTGGTGGCGCAGTTGAAGCGCGATTTCGCCAGCGTGCGTCACGTCAAGCCGGCCTCGAGCCGGCAGGATTCGTCGGAGCGTTACGTGCTGGCGATGGGGTTCCGCGGGCAGCCCAATCGGGGTTGAACACGGCTTACGGGTAGGTTTGTTAAAGCCGGGCCGTCAGCCCGGGGGACAAATCGCTGAAATTTCTGGAACTTTCGCCTGAAACTGCTATTCTAGTTGTCCGGCGCGGTCTGTTCAACTGCTTGCAGTCTGACGCCATGTAGGAACGAGCCGCGCCTCCGTCTGGGAAGGAGTATTCCCGCGATGGAGCACACGACCACGGTGGGCAATGGACTGCTAGCTGCGCTGCCGCCCGCAGATCTCGATCTCCTTGTGCCTCACTTCCGAAAAGTAGCGCTTGAACGCGACACCGTGCTGGCGCGAACGGGCGATCCGGTCCAGCGGATCTATTTTCCCCTGAGCGGCCTGGTCGCGTTCATCATGGATATGCCAAGCGGCGAGACGGTTGCGACCGCTGTTATCGGCAATGACGGCGCCGCGGGCCTCTTGTCGGCGCTCGGACCCACCCGCTCTCCGGTGACAACGGTGGTGCGAATGGCGGGCACTGCCCTGCAAATCTCACCGGCACGATTTCAGGCCGCGCTCAGGCGCAGCAACCCCATCAGGGAAGCGGTTCAAACGCTGACGCGGTCGCTGCTGGCCCAATTCCAGCATACCGCGGCGTGCAATGCGCTGCACACGGTCGAGGCCCGCCTGGCGCGTTGGTTGCTGCAGGTCCACGACCGGGCCGACGGCGATGTCCTGCCGCTGACGCAGGAGACGCTCTCCGAAATGCTTGGCGTACGAAGGCCGACGGTGACGCATGTGGTTCGCCGGCTGCGCGCGTCGGGTGCGATCCGCTCCAACCGGCGAAGTCTTATCGAGATCGACCGGCCGCACCTCGAAGCGGCGGCATGCGAGTGCTACCGGCTGATGCGCCGGAGGCTCGAATTGATCAACTCGCCGGAAGAGATGCATCCGTCCGATAGTGCCCGGCCGGCGGACGATCCCCGCCCGCAAGCTCCGCTGTTCGCCGAGACGGACGACGTCCACGCGCGCGCACGAACTCACGGCGGAATGTTCCACCGGCCAAGGAGCCACTGACGGACGTGCAATGGCCGCTCGGCCTCGCCCAATGACGTCACGCCGGTCGCAGCGCAAGCGAGGTCGTCATCCTCTGCCGTTTCTCCGCGGGCTCATGAACCCAGGCGTCCCTGGCAAACCATTCGTGACTGGCCTGGCAGATCGAACAGAACGTGCGTCCGAAAAAGACGGGGCTGCTTCGAAACCTTTCCCGATCCATCGTTATGTCTGTCGGGATAGCGCGCCCCGTCGCGGGGCATTTGATCATGACGACGCCCATCATGTTCCTCGCTTCTGCATTTGTGTTTGCGGCGTGTTGGTCCGCCGTCGGCTGGAGTGCGCCCTTTCGAAGGGGGAACGCTGGTTCCAGCCGATCCCGGCGGGGCTGCAAGGTTTGAATGCGGACTAGGGGGCCTTCTGCAGCGCGCTGGCAAAGCCCTTCTTGATCGGCTCGGCAGTCTCTGTCGCGACCTTGCGCGCAATCTCCCAGAGCTCCCGGCTTTGCGCGGTCGTGGTTTCGAAATTCTTGCGGCCATGCGTGGCGGAAAGCTGCAAGAGTTCCGAAGGCGATTTCGTGCCCAGCAGATGGCGGACAAAATCGAAGGCCGAATTGGTGTTCGCGCCCTGGAACTCGATGACCTTTGCGGTGTAGTCCGCGACGCCTTTGGCGCTGGTCGAATAGGCTTCTCTGAGAACGTCAGTGAACGCTCCCGAGGCCGCATTCAGTCTCTCACAGTTCGCCTTCGCTCGCGCCAGGCTCTGCTCGGTCATTCCGTTGAAGATCTCCGGCGAGGCAAAGAACGGCAGGTCGAGGCCGCGCTTGATTTCAACGCCAGCTTTCGGATTGGTGTTCGCTTCTTTCGTGTTGGCTTCATTCACAGCTTTGATGTCCTTTTACTCGTTACCGAATCGTCAGAGCTGCGAAGCGCACGCTCTGTCGGGTCTCGATATGGCCGACTCGCGCGCGAGCGTCCGTTCGCTTTCTGACTCTCACGCCGGATTATTTTGACAATCGGCTGTCATGATTTCGTCACAGCCTGTTGCAGGGCAGCCGCGACGAAGGGGTGCGCAATCAACCCAGCCGCTGGTCGCGCGCGTCCCCGGTGCCTTCGCTGGCGGCCTTGGTCGCCGCTTTTTCCGCGCCCTTGCGGCTGGAAATCTCGACGGCCTTGCGCCCTGAAATCTCGTGACCGGCATCATCCGGCATCTGCCAGAAGAAATAAGCCGACACGGCCGAGATGATGGCCACCACGATGAAGGCCGGTCCAAATACGCTGTCACTCAGTTCGGTGACGCCTTGGTAGAGCATGGTCGACTCCACCGAGAAGGCGCCGACGGCGACGCCCGCGGAAATCGCCAGTTGCTGGTTGACGCTGACGAGCGTGGTGGCGCGGCTCATTTGCGCCGGCTCGACTTCTGCATAAGCCACCGTGTTGATCGCGGTGAATTGCAGCGAGCGGAAGAAGCCGCCGACGACAAGGATGATGAAAATCAAAAGCAGCGGCGTCGACACCGTGAACAGGGCGCACGCCGCGAGGAAGACCGAACTGATGATGGCATTGACCGTCATCAGGTTGCGGAAGCCGAAGGTGCGGATGATGCGCGCGGCGAGCGTCTTCATGCCCATGGCGCCGACGGCGGAGGAAAACGTCACCAGGCCGGACTGGAACGGCGACAGCCCGAAACCTTCCTGCATCAACAACGGCAGCAGGAACGGTAGCGCGCCGATGCCGAGCCGGAACAGGAAGCCGCCGATGATGCTGGCGCGCATGGTGGAAAGGCGCAGCAGCGAGAAATCCAGGACCGGCGAGCCGGTGCGCCGCGCGTGAATGACGTACAGCGTCATCGATATCGAGCCGACCGCGACGAGGCCGACGATGATCGGCCAGGGCAGCAGATTGAGGCCGGCGACCGAGAGGCCGAAGGCGATGCCGGCAAGGCCGATGCCGGCCAGCACCAGCCCGTAGAGATCGAAGCGCTCGGGATCTTCGCTCTTGATCGGGTCGATGTACTTCATCGCCATGAAGATGCCGAGCAACCCGATCGGGATGTTGATCAGGAAGATCCAGTGCCAGGAGAAGTACGTGGTGATGAAGCCGCCGAGCGGCGGTCCGATCACCGGTCCGATCAGCGCCGGCACTGTCACCCAGGTCATGGCGTTGACCAGCGCGCTCTTGTCGATCGAGCGCAGCAGCACCAGCCGGCCGACCGGCGTCATCATTGCCCCGCCCATGCCCTGCAGGATGCGCGCGATCACGAAATGGGTGACGTTCTGCGACAGCGCGCAACCGACCGATCCCACCATGAAGACCGCGATGGCGATCGAGAACACCATGCGCGGGCCGAAGCGGTCGGCGGTCCAGCCGCTGGCCGGAATGAACACGGCAAGCGACAGCAGATAGGACGTGATCGCGAGCTTCAACGTCAGCGGGCTGGTGCCGATATCGGCCGCGATCGCCGGCAGCGAGGTCGCAATCACTGTCGAGTCCATGTTCTCCATGAACAGGGCGGTGGCCACGATGAGCGGGATCAGGCGTTCTTTGGTCATCGGAATCGGGGGACCGAGAATACTGGGGCAGGCGAGGGCCTATCATCCCGCTGTCACGCAAGCCATTGCAGAACCGCGCATACCACCTAAATCCAGCGTGACGCTGGTATGCACCGCCAGACGCCGGAGGTTTCAGACGATGATCTACGTCCTTGCCGCCTTGTTGCCGCCGCTCGGCCTGCTCCTGAACGGGCAGCCGTTTTCGGCTGTCTTCAATGTGGTCCTGATCGTGTTTTGCCTGGTTTTCGGCCTGATTTTCAGCGTCCTGCTGCTGGTGCCCTCAGCGCACGCGCTGATCGCTGTTCACATGAAGCGGGAGGACCGCCGGCACCGGGAGGTCGTGGAGGCCATCCGCCAGCACGGCCCGCCGCCCGGATATCAGCGCTAGGTCCCTCAAAAACCGAGGTTTTCGCGAAAAACCTGTGCATGGCGGCCAAACGCTTTGATTCGGCGTGCCGCCATGCTATCGACCACCGTCAACCCCACCGATGGGCTTCGATTCGACGGCGATGCCGGTAGCAGCGCCGAAGGCGACGTTCATCCAGAGTACTGATCGCGGCGGACTGCCGCCGAAAGGAGTTGGCAATGGCGCAGGGACTTCAGGCTATCCGTGAAGCCTTCACGTTCGACGATGTGCTTCTGAAGCCCGGTCTCTCGGATATCCTGCCCTCGGAGGCCGATATCCGCTCTCGCGTCACCCGCGCGATCCCGCTGAACATCCCGATCATTGCTTCTGCGATGGACACGGTAACCGAAGCCCGCATGGCGATCGCAATGGCGCAGTCCGGCGGCGTCGGCGTCATCCACCGCAATTTCGATCCCGAGGGGCAGGCCGCCCAGGTGCGGCAGGTCAAGAAGTATGAATCCGGCATGGTGGTCAATCCGCTGACCATCGGCCCCGATGCGATGCTGTCGGACGCACTGGCGCTGATGAACGATCACGGCTTCTCCGGCATTCCCGTCGTCACCGGCGCTTCGAAGGGTGTTCCGGGAAAGCTGGTCGGCATCCTCACCAACCGCGACGTGCGGTTTGCGACCGATCCGCGCCAGAAAATCTCTGAATTGATGACGCATGAAAACCTCGTCACCGTGCGCGAAGGCGTCAGCCAGGACGAGGCGAAGCGGATGCTGCACAAGCACCGCATCGAAAAACTGCTCGTCGTCGACGATCAGTATCGCTGCGTCGGCCTGATCACCGTCAAGGACATGGAAAAGGCGGTCGCGCATCCGCTGGCCTGCAAGGACGCGCAGGGTCGTCTGCGCGCCGCAGCGGCGACTACCGTCGGCGAGGGCGGCTTTGAGCGTACCGAACTGCTGATCGACGCCGGAGTCGATTTGATCGTGGTCGATACCGCGCACGGCCACTCCTCGCGCGTGCTGGAGGCGGTCAACCGCATCAAGCGGCTCTCGAACGCGGTTCAGGTCATCGCCGGCAACATCGCCACGAAAGAAGGCGCACAGGCGCTGATCGATGCGGGGGCGGACGCGATCAAGGTCGGCATCGGCCCGGGCTCGATCTGCACCACGCGCATCGTCGCCGGTGTCGGGGTGCCGCAGCTCACCGCGATCATGGATGCGGTCGAGGCGGCGAAGAAGGCCGACGTGCCCGTGATCGCCGATGGCGGCATCAAATATTCCGGCGATCTCGCCAAGGCGCTCGCCGCCGGCGCCGACATCGCCATGGTCGGTTCGCTGCTCGCCGGCACCGACGAGACGCCCGGCGAAGTGTTCCTGTGGCAGGGCCGTTCCTACAAGGCCTATCGCGGCATGGGTTCGGTCGGCGCGATGGCGCGCGGCTCGGCCGACCGCTATTTCCAGCAGGACATCAAGGATACGCTCAAGCTGGTGCCCGAAGGTATCGAGGGCCAGGTGCCTTATAAAGGCCCGGTCGGCAACGTCATGCACCAGCTCGCCGGCGGCCTGCGCGCCGCCATGGGCTATGTCGGCGCCCGCAACCTCGCCGAATTCCACGAAAAGGCGCAGTTTGTCCGCATCACCGGCGCGGGCCTGCGCGAAAGCCACGTCCACGACGTGACGATCACGCGGGAGAGCCCGAACTATCCGGGCGGGGTGTAGCTCCGATAGGCGGGAATTCTCCATGTCATCGCGAGTTCGGCGAGGGCCTTGAGCCGAGAGGCTGTGCTTCGCTGTTCTCCATAAGCACCGGCATGATCGCAGTGGCCAAACGCATCACGGGCGTGGACCGCGAGCGAGCGATCTTATCGAGCCCATCCATTGGCGCGGCCCTTTAAAACGTTTGAATCTCGAAGAGGAATTTCTCCCTCAAACTCCACTCTAAAGGGTGATTCTTTGGCTATCGCGTCCGCGGACGTCAATAATTTGCCAACAAGCACCCGGTGTATCGGAGCGTGGATAGCAGCAAAAAGATGAACGTCGATGGCGAGATAGTCGATGCCATCGACGGACACCACGACTGACCTCAGCTCGTGTAGAGCGTCGCTTACAACTTCGTTGTCAGGGCAACCAATCCATTGAAGCCTATCAAGGGCTTCACCACTAATATAACCGGATAGTCTCGGTTCGAAAGCGTCCGCGCCGAATTGTGAAACCGCGAAGGCGTGTGCTGTTTTCGCAAGAAGTTTGCAAAATGCGTCAGGGTAACCTGGCCCTATTCGAAAACCTTCCTTGTCGCCGAGGTTCAGTTTTTTGAATGACGCATCGTCGATCTTGCACCAAGCGTTGTACTCAACCTCTTCAGACGCTTCACGCTTAGCCACGATACCTGGAGCAGGAAATTCGAAGGTTTGATAGAAGACAGGATAGTCTTCGACTTTCACGCCCTCCATACTGACTTGGGTGTACTTGATCTCGTCTTTTTCGGGGTCGTATTTGAGGACGCGCATTCTTTTAAGTGAAAATTCTTCCGGCGGTGTGCCCCGCATCGGGAAACCTGCTTGCGTACGAAATGGCCACCAAAGGTGACGCAAACAAGCCGTCTCAACCTTGGACGTTGCTGCCTGACAGCTAGAGCAGCTTGCCTCGGGCAGAATTAGCGTGTCACCTGCAAGTCCATGGGACAGCACATGCTCATCGGTCGTATTACCTTCTTTGCCGCAATAGATGCAGCGACCGGCGGCCGGCAAACGAGTTTCGGGGGTTAGAATTTTGATTGTCAAATCGACCTACCGTTGGCTTGGGTGCGGGTCGCTTAGCGTCTAATATCACGAGCCTAAGAACAATACCGCAGGTTGCGAGTACGCGAAAGGCGCCTACGAGTGGGCGATCGCCGGAAATCAGTTGAGGATGTCAGTGGGCCAGATAACCCGCACCGAGATACAACCGCGCATACGTGGTTGGCATTTTCTTGGCGACCATCGATCCGCTTGCGGAGCTATGGATCGCTGCCGCCTTCGCTCATTGAGCTTCGGCGGACAAGCCGCTACGCTCGCAATGACGAATACCAACGAACAACAATAATCCGGAGGAACCAACCATGTCCGCATCGGCAAAACGCATCGTCCTCGCCGCGCGTCCCGTCGGCGAACCCAAACCAGAGAATTTCCGCCTCGAGGAATGCCCCATCCCGACCCCCGGCGCCGGTGAAGTGCTTCTGCGCACGATCTGGCTTTCGCTCGATCCCTATATGCGCGGGCGCATGAGCGACGGGCCGTCCTACGCCCAGCCGGTGCCGGTCGGCGGCGTCATGGAGGCCGGTACCGTCAGCGAGGTGATCGCGTCGAACAATCCCGCATTCGCCAAAGGCGACATCGTGCTGTCGCGCGCCGGCTGGCAGACGCATGCGATCTCCGATGGCAAGGGCCTGGCCAAGATCGATCCCAAGCTCGCGCCGATCTCGACCGCCATCGGCGTGCTCGGCATGCCCGGCATGACCGCGTACACAGGACTGCTCGATATCGGCAAGCCGCAGCCGGGCGAGACCGTCGTCGTGGCGGCGGCTTCCGGCGCGGTCGGCTCGGCCGTCGGCCAGATCGCGAAGATCAAGGGCGCGCGCGCCATCGGCATCGCCGGCGGCAAGGAAAAGTGCGACTACGTCAAAGGCGAACTCGGCTTCGACGATTGCCTGGATCATCGCGATCCGGACCTGGCCGCGAAGCTGAAAGACGCCTGCCCGAAAGGCATCGACGTCTATTTCGAGAACGTCGGCGGCGCGGTGTTCGAAGCGGTGTTCCCGCTGCTCAACGCGTTTGCGCGCGTGCCCGTGTGCGGCCTGATCTCGGAATACAATAATTTCGGCGAGACCAGTCCGAAATGGGCCGGCAAGATGATGCGTGCGGTGCTGACCAAGCGGCTGACCATCCGCGGCTTCATCGTCAGCGACTTTGCCGCGCGTCACGGCGACTTCCTGCGCGACATGTCGCAGTGGGTGCGCGAGGGCAAGGTCAGGCACAAGGAGTTCGTCACCGAAGGTCTAGACAGCGCGCCGGCCGCGTTCATGGGCCTTCTGAAGGGCGCCAATTTCGGCAAGCAACTGGTGCGCGTCGGGCCGGACAAGGCGTAAGCCGTCACAACATCTCGGAGAAGATGAACATGGCAGGAATTCTTGAAGGCAAGGTCGCGCTCGTCACCGGCGGCGCTTCCGGCATCGGTCAGGCAACCGCGGTGGTAATGGCGCGGGAAGGCGCGCGAGTTGCGGTCGCGGACCGCGGCGAGGCGGACGCAGCAGGGACGGTGGCGCTGATCAACGCCGCCGGCGGCCAGGCGATCGCGATCGGCGGCGACGTCACGCGCGAGACCGATGTGGCCGCGATGGTGGCGCGCACGGTCTCCGCCTTCGGGCGGATCGATTGCGCGTTCAACAATGCCGGCATCGCGCCGCGCGCCGTCGGCCCGGCGGGCCAGCGCCTGCACGAACTCAGCCAGGAGGCATTCGACCGCATGCTCGCGGTCAACCTCACCGGCGTGTTCCTCTGCCTCAAGCACGAAGTGATGCAGATGCTGGCGCAGGGCGGTGGTGGCGCGATCGTCAACACCGCTTCGATCGCGGGCCTGATCGGGCTCGCCACTTCGGGCCATTATGTCGCCGCCAAGCACGGCGTGGTCGGGCTGACCAAGAGCGCGGCGATCGAATATGCCCAGGACGGCATCCGCGTGAACTGTGTCAATCCCGGCTACATCACCACGCCGATGACGAAGGAGACGATCGCCGAGCGTGGCGACGAGATCCTGGCCAAGGTGCCGATGCGCCGCATGGGCGTTCCCGGCGAGATCGCGGAAGCGGTGGCCTGGATGTGTTCGGACAGGGCGTCGTTCATGACCGGCGCGGCCCACGTGGTCGACGGCGGATACTACGCGGCGTAGGGAGCGTGGCTGACCGCGGCAGGCGACAGCGTTACGTCGCCTTGCCCAGCACCTCGTCCAGCCCGACATCGATCTGTCCCGGCGCGCGGACGTGACGGACTTCAAAACTGTCGGGCGCAAAGCGATACTCCACCAGCCCGGTTTCCTTGACGCCGATCACTTCCTGCAGCCGGTCCGGAATGACGAAGCCGGCGGATGGCGCCCAGACGTGGCGGGTGTGGCCGAAGGTGAAGTCGCGCCGCTGATGCACGTGGCCGGAGGCGACCAGCCGCAGATCGACCGCCGAAAGCATCTCGATCAGTTCCTTGCGGGGGGGCTGCGGGACGTAGCGGATCGCGGAGGATTCAACCTCGGGATCGTCGGGCGTGTTCAGAAAGAGCGGCTTGTGCAGAAACAGCGCCACCGGCTTGCTGCTGGCTTTCGATAGTTCGGATTTGAGCCAGTCGAACTGTTCGGCCTCGCTCTCTATGCCGGTGTTCATGATCAGCGAGTTCAGGCCGATGAAGCACCAGCCAGCCTCATCGAAGCGCCAGCGGTCTTCGCCGATCACATCCAGATAATTCTTTCGCTCATTCTCGGTCGCCGGCTGCTTCGGCGCGGGGCCGACCGCCGTCGGGTTGTCGCCGAGGTCGTGATTGCCGGGGAGATGACGGCACGGCACCGGCAGCGCGTCGTGAAGCTCTTTGGCAAATTCGAGATCGCTGCGGCTGGTCGGCGCATCGAACGCGAGATCGCCGCTGTTGATGACGAGGTCCGGACGCGTCGCGTCGATATGTTCACTGACGCGGTGAAAGTTATCGGTCAGCTTCTGCAGGCGCCGGGCGAGGTGGGTATCGGAAATTTGCGTCAGGCGAAATTCGGTCATGCGACGTTCCTTTTGGCCGCATCATAATAAGCCGGAAAGTCGGAACGATGACATTCAGTTGTCGTACCCGCGAAGGCGGGTACCCAGTACGCCGCGACTTCTCGACTCGAGCATCGGCGTCTCTGGAATACTGGATCACCCGCATTCGCGGGTGATGACGACTGGTTGCGCGGCGCAGTGTGTCGCGCAGCGCCTCAGCCCAGCGTCCTGCGCCAAAAGGCCAGCATGTCTGTTTTAAACAACTCCGCTTCGCCGTCGCGGCTGCCTATTCTGGCGCCTTTGCGGCCGTAGCCGGCCTTCAGCGCGTAGACCATCAGGTCGCGGTCGACCAGCTTGCTGTCTCCGACGCCGGTGAGCGGATGGATGAAGGCGCCGTCATTGCCGATATAGATCGTCGGCGCGGCGGGGGACACCGATGCATCAGGGATGTTCTCGATCTCGGTGCCGCGGTCAAAACTGTGGTGCGCGCCGCCGATCAGCCGCATCGTCACCTTGCCGCCGGAAAGGCGGATGGCCTGGCAGTGGCCCTGCACCTGCATCGGCGAGCACCACTCGTCCGCATCGCCCATGATGATGCGGATTTCGGTTTCATCCACGGAAGGATCGAGGAACTGGTGACCGCTCCACGGATAGGCGGCGAGCACGCTGCGAAAGCCGGCGCCGTCGCCGACGACCGCATCGGCAAAGCGTCGCGTCGCAGCGGTCAGCACCGCGGACCCGCCCCGGCTGTGGCCCTGCGCGCCGATCCTGGACGTGTCGATGTCGGGATGCGCCGATAGCACCTTCCACGCCGCCAGCACGTCATAGGCGCTGGCGGCAAACGAGAACTGGGTCTGGTTGGCGACGGTGGATGTCACGTCACGCGCGCCAAAACTGTCGAGTACGAACGCCGCAAAGCCGTCGTCTGATACCGCTTCGGCGTGTGCGAGGTGCGAGGGCGCGACGCCCAGGCTGCCCGGTATCACCATGACCAGCGGAAACTTCCCGCCAGCCTTGCGGTGGTCCGACTGCGGCAGGAACAGCTTGCCGTCGATGGTCAATCTGGGCAGTTCCGCGGCGCGGCTTATGACCTGAAAATAGTTGAGGGGATTGGCGGTGGGAATTTCGAAATTCTGCCCTTTGGCGCCGTTCCTGAAAACGATGTCCTGATCGCGAAATCGCAAGTTGCTGTCCTCCCGGTGCTCTTTTTCTGGCGGCCGTCAGGGATACAGTAGAGTCAGGTTTTCCCGCCAACGCAAATAAGGCACGGTTGCTTCACGCGCAGTTGCTTCGAGTGGGTTCTGGGCGGCGCGTGGCACCGGTCACGATCGGGGCGATGATGCCAGACCAGAACCATCTGTATTCTCGATAGTTGGTCATCCGGGCTCGCATCGCGGTTCAAGCAGGACTGCCGGGCGGGTTTGTCAGGCGGCCTGCCCGCCGCTATGAACTTAAGGTCTTACATTGGCCTGGGGGAGATTCTCATGTCGCTTCAAATGGTTTTGCTGCCGGTCTTCGTCCAGGTCGGGCTCACCTTCTTCCTGCTGCTGTGGATGGCAACGGCCCGCACCAACGCGGTGAAGGGCCGGGAAACCAGCCTGAAGGACATCGCGGCGGGACAGCCGAAATATCCGGCCCGCACCGCCCAGGTCGGCAATTGCTTCGCCAACCAGTTCGAAGTACCGGTGCTGTTCTACTTCCTGATCGCGCTGGCGCTGCCGCTGCGCCGCGCCGATCTCTTCATCGTGCTGATGTCCTGGGTGTTCGTGGTGACGCGCTTCGCCCATGCCGGCATTTTCGTCACCACCAACAACATCCAGCAGCGCAGCATGGCCTGGTTCGCCGGCGCGCTGGTGCTGCTGGCGATGTGGATCTACTTCGCAGTGAAGCTGCTGCTGCTCATCTAGAAGGCCATCATGACCCCCGCTGCCCGGCTGTCCGCAGCCATCGAACTGCTAGAGACCATCGACGCGCAACGCGTTCCCGCGGCGAAGGCGCTGAAGGAGTGGGGCACCGCGCACCGCTATGCCGGATCGGGCGACCGCGCGGCGATTGCCGGCCTGATCTGGGACGTGCTGCGGCGGCGGGCGTCGAGCGCCTGGCTCATGGGCGCGGACACGGCGCGCGCGCGTGTGCTCGGCATGCTCAGGCTCGAGCGCGGCATGAACACCGAGGCGATCGCGGCGCTCTGCGACGGCGGACGTTTTGCGCCGGAACCGCTGAGGGAGACGGAGCGCACCGCGCTCACCTCGCGCAACCTCGATGCCGCACCGCCGCACATTGCCGGCGATTATCCGGAATGGCTGGACGCAGCCCTCGCGGCCGTGTTCGGCGATGATCGGGTCGCTGAGGCCACCGCGATGGCGAGCCGCGCGCCGCTCGATCTCCGCGTCAATACGCTGAAGGCAAAGCGGGAGAAAATTCTGGCCTCGCTCGCCCACCTTGGCGCCACGCCGACGCCGTGGTCGCCGATCGGCCTGCGCATCGAGCTCGGCGCCGATGCGCGCAATCCCGGCGTTCATGCCGAGGAGGATTTCATCAAGGGCGCGGTCGAAGTGCAGGACGAGGGTTCCCAACTCGCGGCGATGTTCTCGGCTGCAAAGCCCGGCGAGCAGGTGATCGATCTCTGTGCGGGCGCCGGCGGCAAGACGCTGGCGCTCGCGGCCATGATGCAGGGCAAGGGGCGACTGCTCGCGACCGATCACGACAAGCGGCAGCTCGCGCCGATCTACGAACGTCTGTCGCGCGCCGGCGTCCACAACGCGGAAGTGCGCGCGCCGAAAGGCGAGGCCGATCCGCTCGCCGATATCAAGGCGTCCGCCGATCTGGTGCTGATCGACGCGCCGTGCACCGGCACCGGCACCTGGCGGCGCAACCCCGATGCCAAATGGCGGATGCGTCCGGGCGCGCTGGAAGTCCGGTTGAAGGACCAGGCGGAAGTGCTCGATCGCGCGAGCGGTCTGGTCAAGCCGGGCGGCCGGATCGCTTACGTGACATGCTCGGTGCTGCCCGCGGAAAATAACGAGCAGGTCCGCGCCTTCGTGGCTCGCCATCCCGAGTTCACGGTGGTGCCGCCGCACGAGACCGCGAGCGTGCTGTGGGACAGAGCGGAAGATTTCGAAAAGGCGGCGCTGAGCTCACCCGAAGGTTGGCTGATGACGCCGCGCCGCACCGGAACGGACGGATTTTTCGTCTCGTTGCTCAGGCGGTCAGGCTAGGTCGCCACAGCAAGACGTCAGTTCAGCAATCGCGCGATGCCTTCGCGAATGCAGGCCAGGATTTCGTCCTGTCGTTCTTCTAGACGAGATACCGGCCCGCCGACGCCAAGCACCAGGTCGCGTCCGGAATCGCGCTTCGGCAGCAGGACGGCAATCACTCCGGCGTCCTGGACGATGATGTGCTTGGAGAACATGTAGCCATCGCGTCGGATGCCATTGATGATCTTCATCAGCGCATTCAGTTCGATCCGTTCTTCCGGAGGACAAACTGCATTTATCCGGCGCAATAGCCGCGCTATCTCGACGTCGGTGTGGCCGCTGAGCAATGTGCGGCCAACTCCACTGATTGCGAGCGGCCGGACTTCGCCGGGCTTTATTTCAAATCGCAGACGCTTGCTGGTTTGCAGCGCGTGAATGTATTGAGCATGCAGATCGGACTGCGTGCTGATGCTGACGAGCTCATCCAGCTCGTGATGCACATAGTCGACGAGTGCAAGGATGGCGCTGTCGCCGAATAGCCCGGTGTTCAGCCACCCGCCCATCTGGGCGATCCGCATCGTCGGCAAATAGGTGCGATTGTAGCTGTCGTAGGACAGGTACCCCAGGACAACCATGCTCTTCAGCAATGCTGCAGCACTGGAGGTGGGATAGTCGCACTTCGTCGAAACTTCCTTCAGCGAGATCGGACGCTTCACATCCTCGAAGTATTCGAGGACTTCGAAGATCCGCTTGGCCGTCTTGATGCTAGAATTTATCATTTCCACATATGTGTAATGAGATCCCCAAGTGTAGCAAGGGAAGGGAGGCGCTGAAGGTGGTTGATTGCGGGATATGCACCCACTCGTCGCATCTCGCAAGGCTAAATTCCACAGATATGGAAATAAAGACACATACAGGTAAATTGATGGACTCCGGCGATTCCCCCTCTTAGTGTCTACCCCAAGCGTATCGGCAAGCGCGTGTGGTCCGGTGAAAGCCGCAGTGCGCGTTGGCCGTTCAAAAACAACAAGAGCAGCGACTTGCCGTTCGCACGGTGGTTATGCGGGCTCGATTACGGGGAGCTGTTATGAATTCAGGAACATTGTGACTGCCGCGGTCGCCTGAAGTCGTCTTGTTCGACGCGTCGCCGCTCGGGCTTAGCCCCGCTTAGTCAAACCCTCTCACGACCATCAGGAACGTGCGGGCGCGACATTGCCCGCCGCCGGATCGCCGACCGCGGTCGTGAGCTTCAGGTCCACGCGCCCGCTCGCGCTTCAGCCTTTAGGAAACGAATAGGGAGTTGTCTTGAATGGAATATCGATTGCCTGATGGCAGCTGCGATTGCCATTTCCACATCTACGGACCTTTCGATCGTTTCCCGGCTGGAAGTGAGGGCCGCTTCTCCGCGGCGAAGCCGTTCACAATCGAAGATGCATTTGCCCTGTGGAACAAGCTCGGCGTCACTCGCGGGGTCATCGTCCATGCGGTGGGGTCGGGAGAGGACAACGCCGTTACTTATGATGCCTTGCGCCGTTATCCTGACAGGCTTCGTGCCGTCGCTATTCTGCGACCCGATGTCAGCGATAACAGGCTAGACGAACTGACCGACGCCGGTTTCAAGGCCGTGCGCGTTACCATGATCCGGCAGGATGGCAAGCCGGTCTCGACGCTTGGCACCAGTTACGACGATCTGGTCAAGCTCGCCCCTCGCATCGCCGAGCGCGGCTGGCATGCGCAGCTTTGGATCGAGAGTTCGGATCTAGCTGCCGCTGCAGGCGAGCTTGAGAAGCTACCCCTCAACTTCGTGATCGACCATATGTCGAGGACGATGGCCGACAAGGGGCACGAGCACCCCGACTTTCGTGCCTTCACCGAGCGGCTGAAGACCGGTCGCTACTGGACGAAGATTTCAGGGGCAGACCGCAACACGCGTTTGGGCCGTCCCTATTCGGACACGGCGCCTTTCATGCGCGCCATCGTGCAGGCCGCACCCGATCAGGTCGTGTGGGGAAGCGATTGGCCTCACGTGGGCCACAGCGCGGAGACGATGCCTGATCTTCAGGATCTGCTTCGTCTTCTGCACGAATGCGTTCCCGACGAAGCCGTTCGTCGAAAGATCCTGATCGACAATCCGACGCGGCTCTACAATTTCTGACAATACCGAGGAAGTCTTGAACCATACCAGCAAGCTGCCGCTCGAAGGCGTGGTCGTCATCGACCTCGGCCAGGTGTACCAGGGTCCGTATGCCGGCTTCCTGATGGCGCAGGCGGGAGCGACCGTCATCAAGGTTGAGCCGCCGAATGGCGAGCCGGTGCGTCATCGCGCCCGCATCAGCAAGGGCAATGCGGTCCCGTTCGCGATGCTCAACGCCAACAAGCGCAACATCAGCCTCAACCTGAAGTCACCGGAAGGCGCGAAGATCTTGAAAGAGCTGGCGGCGAAGGCCGACGTTCTGATCGAGAACTACGCGCCGGGCGTGCTCGATCGATTGGGTGTCGGCTATTCCGTTCTCAGCGCCATCAACCCGCGGCTGATCTACGGCTCCGCTACCGGCTATGGACTGTCGGGGCCCAATCGCAACAATCTGGCGATGGACCTGACCGTCCAGGCGGTGTCGGGCATCATGAGCGTGACCGGCTTTGCCGATGGTCCGCCGGTCAAGGCGGGGCCCGCCATTACCGACTTCATCAGCGGCGTTCACCTTTACGCCGGCATTCTCACCGCGCTTTACGACCGGGAGAAAAGCGGACGCGGGCGGTTGGTCGAGATCGCGATGGTCGAGACCGTCTATCCGGCGATGGCCTCGAACCTGGCCGATGTGTTCAACCGCAAGGCGGCTGCGCCGCGCACGGGCAACCGTCACGGCGGGCTCGCGGAGGCACCATACAACGTCTATCCGGCCTCCGACGGATATGTCGCCATCATCAGCGTGAACGAATCGCACTGGACCGGATTGACGCGCGCGATGGGGCGGCCGGAGCTGGCCGAAGATCCGTGCTTCAAGACGGTGCTTGACCGGCTGAAGCACATCGATCTGACCGACCAGATCGTGTCGGAGTGGTCGTCACGGTTGACGCGCAATGAGATCGTCGAGATTTGCCGCGCCCACCGGGTGCCGTGTGCCGCGGTTCGCGACCTGCTGGAGGTGACGGAGGATCATCACCTCCACGCCCGCGGCATGCTGCGCGAAATCGAGCATCCGGAGTACGGCGACATCCTGGTTCACCGGAGCCCGCTGGTGCTCCACGATGCTGCCGCACCGGAATACGTCCCGTCCGCGCGTCTCGGCCAGCACAACGGCGAAATCCTTTCGGAATATCTCGGCCTGTCTACCGGCGAGATCGACGCGTTGCGCCAGTCCGGCGCCATTTCGCAAGCGTGACGGTGAGAAAGCCCGCCATTTCCAGGAAAGAGCGACATGGTCAAATTGTTTGAAAGCATCGTTTTTCGCGGCGTTGAGCTCAATAACCGGATCGTCGTTTCACCGATGGGAATGTATTCGGCCGAGAACGGCTACGTCACGCCCTTCCATCTGGTTCACTACGGCAAGTTCGCCATGGGCGGGGCAGGGCTCGTATTCGTGGAACAGACCTCGGTCACCCGAAAAGGACGCATCACCAACGGTGATCCCGGGCTGTGGGAAGATGGTCAGATCGAAGGCATGCGCCAGATCGTTCATGTGATCAAATCGCACGGCGCAAAGGCGGCGATCCAGATCAATCACGGTGGAAGAAAATCCAGCCAGCAACGCGCGTTCAGGGGCAACAGCCACCTGACGGATCGCGATATCGAGATGGGTGAGGAATGCTGGGTGCCGACCGGTCCATCGGATGTTCCGTTCTCCGATGGTTTTCAGACCCCCATTCCACTCAGCAAGGACGGGCTGATCGGGGTGCGTGATGCATTCGTCGCCACGGCGCGCCGGGCTGTGCTGGCGGGCTTTGATGTCATCGAACTGCACATGGCTCATGGCTATCTCTTGCAATCATTTCTGTCGCCGCTCGCGAACTTCCGTACCGACGAATATGGCGGCAGTCTCGAAAACCGTATGCGGTTTCCGCTCGAAGTGACGCGCGCCGTCAGAGCCGCGCTGCCGTCGGCCACGCCTCTGTTCGTGCGTATTTCGGCAACGGACTGGATCGACGGCGGTTGGGAGATCGAGGACAGCGTCGTCTTTTCTCGCAAACTGAAGGAGCTGGGCGTCGATCTCGTTGACTGTTCGACGGGTGGAAATCTGCGTGCCGGATCGACCAACGCCAATCTTTCGCGCGGTCCAGGCTACCAGGTGCCGTTTGCCGAACAGATCCGCCGCGAAGCCGGCATCCCGACCGGCGCGGTCGGAATGATCCGAACCCCGGACTTTGCAGAGAAGATTCTGCAGGATGATCGCGCGGACCTCATCTTCCTTGCCCGTCAGATGCTGTTCAACCCGTTCTGGGCGCTGCACGCCGCAGAACATTTTGGCCTGACCGGCGATTTCGAGAACTGGCCCGAACAATATGGATGGTGGCTTGCCAAGTGGGGCGGAGCGCTCAGGGCCAAGGGAGAAAGCCTGGATGGCTTGGAAAGATTCAAGGAGGCGGCCGAGTGAGACGACATCACCTGTCGGGCATCACGCGCTGCTGAGCACACGCCAATTCAACTATCGATCTGGTCCAATGGGAGAAACGTAAAATGAAGAAAATGCTGACATCCTTGATTGTGTTCCTAAGCCTGACTTCGGCGCACGCGCAGACGGCTCCGTCGAAGCCGGTCAAGCTCGGCGTGCTCAACGATCAGTCGGGCCAATATGCCGACGCCGCGGGGCCTGCAGCAGTTGAAGTCGCCAGAATGGCGATCGCCGATCTCGGCGGCAAATTGCTTGGACAACCGATTGAACTCATTTTCGCCGATCATCAGAACAAGGCGGATATCGCGTCGGGTATCGCCCGAAGGTGGATCGACACCGAGAACGTCGACGTCATTCTCGATATCGGCAACTCCGCCGTCGCGCTGGCGCTCTCCGATCTGGTGCGGGACAAGAACAAGATGATGATCGTGTCGTCGGCGGGGGCTTCGACGATTACGAACGAAAAGTGCACGCCCAACACCTTCCAGTGGACGTATAATACCGCCACGCTGGCGCGCAGCACGGCCAAGGCATTGCTGGGGCAGGGCGGCAACGAGTGGTTCTTCCTGACCGCCGATTATGCCTTCGGTCACGCGTTCGAGGCGGATGCCTCGGCGGTGGTCAAGGCGTCAGGCGGCAAGGTTGTCGGATCGGTACGTCACCCTTTCAACACCAGCGACTTCTCGTCATTCCTGCTGCAGGCCCAGAGCTCCGGCGCCAATGTGCTGGCGCTCGCCAATGCCAGCGGCGATACCTCCAACTCGCTGATGCAGGCCCACGAGTTCGGTTTGCTCGGCCTCAAGAGCAAGATGAAGGTGGCCGCGCTGCTGTTCCAGATCACGGATGCCAAATCGGTAGGTCTCGCCAATCTGCAGGGCCTGTTCACTTCCGAGGCGTTCTACTGGGATCGAAACGACGCATCGCGCGCTTTCGGGAAGCGATTCTTCGATAAGGTGGGGCGCATGCCGACCATGGTTCAGGCAGGAATGTACTCCGCAACCATGCACTATCTGAAGGCGGTGCAGGCGGCGGGAACGCTCGAAACCGGTGCGGTGCTGGCAAAATTCCGTTCGTTGCCGGTCAATGACTTCTTCTCGGAGAAGGGCTACGTCCGTGAGGACGGCATGCACATCCACGATTACTACCTGCTGCGGGCAAAGACCGTGGAGCAATCCAAGGGGCCGTGGGACTTCTATGATGTCGTCGCAACCGTGCCGGCCGACGACGCCAACATTCCGCGCGAACAGAGCAAGTGTCCGCTGATGAAGAAGTCGTGATCGCGTAGAATGGGTAGAGCGAGCGAAACCCATCATTTGGAGGTCGGCCAGGTCGATGGGTTTCGCTGCAGCGAAACCCATCCTGCAGTTTGGAAGCCTCACTCCGGCTGGATATTGGCGTCCTTGACGACCTTGGCCCATTTCTGGATCTCGGCGCGAATGTGATCTGCGAATTGTGAAGGCGTTCCGCCGACGGGATCGACGCCCTGGTCGACGAAGCGCTTTTTGACATCGTCCGTCTTGAAGATCGCATTCATCTCGGCGTTCAGCTTCTGCACGATCTCCGCCCGCATGCCGGGGGGGCCGACGATACCGAACCACACGGCGACCTCGTATCCGCCAACGCCGGCCTCCGACACTGTCGGTACGTCTGGCGCAAGCGCCGATCGCGCCTTGCTGCTGACGCCGAGCGCACGCAACTTCTCGCCCTTCACCTGAGGCAGCACGTTCGGCGTGTTGTCGAAGGCGATATCGATGTGGCCGCCGAGCATGTCGTTCACCATCGGCGCGCTGCCCTTGTAAGGCACGTGCACGAGGTCGATTCCGGCCATGCTCTTGAACAACTCCATCGATAGATGGTTGGACGAGCCGATGCCGGTCGAGCCGTAGCTGACCTTGCCGGGATTTTTCTTCGCGTAGTCGATAAGCTCTTTCACCGAATTGATCGGCAGCGACGGCTTTATCACGAGGAGATTTTGCGTCTGGCCGGCGAAGATCAGCGGCGTGAAGTCCTTCACCGTGTCGTAGGGCAGGTTCCTGTAGATGCTCGGATTGGCGCCGAACGGAAACGCCACGCCGAGCAGCGTGTAGCCGTCGGGCGGCGCCTTGGCGACGGATTCCGTGCCGATCAGCGTGCCGCCGCCCGGTCGGTTCTCGACCACGACGGGAACGCCCCAGGCCTCGCTGAGCTTCTGCGAGACGATCCGCCCCAGCGTGTCGTTGAAGCCGCCAGGCGGATACGGGACGACATAGCGGATGGTCCGGCTCGGGTAGTTATCCGGATCGGCCGGCGTCGTTGGCGCAGTCTGCGCCGACGCGGCGGTGGCGCCGAAGAGGAGAGCGAAGAGCGCGCGGCAGGTGAAGTGAACGATACGGCGTGCGCTCGATAGTACTTCAGCCCGCTGCACATCAGACATAGCAAGGTCCCTCGATCAGTGGATGGGCGTTGATGAAGTCTTCATTGATCTCGACGCCGAGGCCCGGCGTTTCGGACGGCCTGACGCAGCCGTCCTTGTCGAGCGTGTAGGGGACGCCGCCGACCTCGTCGCGGAACGGGTTGTGCCTGGCAACATCGCCCTCGAAATATCCGGGCAGATCGACCGCTGCGAGCGTGTTGATGGTCGCGGCCATGTTGATGCCGGTCGCCGAGGTATGCGGATTGTAGGAGAGCTTCCAGGCATAGGCCATGCCGGCAATCCGCATCGCCTCGGTGACGCCGCCGGTCTTGGAAAGGTCCGGCTGCACGAAACTGACGGCGCCGTCCTCGATCAGGCGCGTGAACTCGAAGCGGGTATAGTGATTTTCGCCGGCTGCCAGCGGCGTGGTGCCGAGCGAAGCCGCCGTCTGGTACGAGCGGTAGTCCTGCGCCGGGAACGGCTCCTCAAGCCAGCCGATCTGCAGCTCTTCATAGGCCGGCATCACGCGGCGCACGTCATCGACGGTGTAGCCGGTGTTGGCGTCCACCAAAATCTCGATTTCGTCGCCGACCGCTTCGCGGACGGCGGTGGCGCGGGCGACGTCGTCGCGCGGATTGTCGCCGACGCGAAGTTTTATCGCGCGATAGCCTTGCGCGACATAGCCGAGGGCTTCCTGCGCCAGCGATGGCGGCGGCTGGTAGCCGAGCGAAATGCCGCCGGCATAGGCCTTGATCGGCTTCGAGGCACCGCCGAGCAGCTTGTACAGCGGCCAGTCCGTCGCTTTAGCCCGGATATCCCATAGCGCGAGATCGAGGCCGCTGAGCGCCATCGCGGCGGCATAGCCCATGCCGTGGCTCGCCAGCTGCATCTGGTAGACGCGCTGCCAGACGCCGACGACGTCGATCGCATCCATGCCGACGACGAGTTCGGCGATGGTGGTATCGATCAACTTCGCGATCGCGCCCGGGCAGCGGCCGTGATGGGCCTCGCCCCATCCGGTCAGGCCTTCGTCGGTGGTGACCTTGACCAGCACGGCGTCGCGCTTGACCGCGCGGCCGATGCCGAGCCGAACGTTCTGGCCTTCGGGTACTCGGTAGGAGATCGGAACGGCCTTGATCGATGCAATACGCATGTTGGACCTCATGCCGCCTTGTAGGCGGGATTGACGAGATTGAGCGGCGGCTCGCCGCGCAGGATACGAAGCATTTCCTCGGCCGAGCCCACCGCCATCGCGCGGCCGCTGGTGGCGGTGATCCCCGCGGTGTGCGGCGTCAGCAGCAGGTTCGGACAATCGAACAGGGCGTCGTTCGCCGGCAGCGGCTGCACGTCGAATACGTCGAGAGCCGCGCCGCCGATCTTTTGCGATCGCAGCGCATCGATGAGGGCCGCCGTCTCGATCACGGCGCCGCGCGAGACGTTCACCAGCACGGCCGATGGCTTCATCCGGGCGATAAGCTCGCGGCTGACCATACCCCGCGTCTCGTCGGTCAGCGCGCAGCACACCGCGATCGCGTCGCTACGTGCGAACAGGTCCTCTAGCGTCACTTCCTCGATGCCGGAGGGCAGCGATCCCTTGCGGCGGGAGGTGCCGAGCACTTTCATCCCAAAACCGTCGCGCGCGATACCTGCGAGATGACGGCCGATGGTGCCGACGCCGAGGATGCCGAGCGTTGTCGTGCCAAGCTCAGTGAAGCCGTCCGCCGCCGGGCGCGCGGCATTCCAGCCCTTGCTGCGCAGGTTGCCGTCCAAACGATAGAGCGGCCGGCGCAGATGCATCAGCGCCGACATCACATATTCGGCCACCGCGTTGGTGTTGCTTCCCGGCAAATTGGCCACCGCGATGCCGCGCGCGGTGGCGGCGGCGACCGGGATGAAGTCGAGGCCGACGCCATGCCGGACCATGGCCTTCAAGCGCGGCGCATGGTCCACGATGTCGTCGGGCAGCTTTGCGCGAACAATGATGCCGTCGGCGTCCTTGGCCCATTCGCGCAGGGTTTCTGCCCGCGCGTCGGGCGGCACGATCATCCTGACATGCGGCGCGAGGATCGCTTCGCCGTCGGGATGCATCGCATTGGTCAACAGGACGGTCGGTTTGTCAGGCATTTGCAACAGGTCTTTCGATGATCGGATTGTGCAGGCGGCCGAGGCCCTCGACCTCGACCTCGACGGTCGAGCCCGGCTTAAGCCAGGCCGGCGGCTTGTGCAGGGCGGCCACGCCGGCGGGGGTGCCGGTGGCGATGATGTCGCCGGGCTCGAGCGCCTGGAGGGTGGACAGATAGGCGACGAGGTCGGCGACGTCGAACAGCATGTTCCGCGTCGAACCTGATTGCAGCGTGCGGCCGTCGACCTTCAGCGACACCGTCAGCGCATGCGGGTCCTTTACCTCGTCGCGGGAGGCGAGGAAGGGGCCGAACGGCCCGAACGTCTCGAAATTCTTGCCGCGATTGAAATGGCCGTCGGCCTTGATCATCTCGCTGGCACTGATGTCGTTGAAGCAGCCATAGGCAACGACGTGATCGAGCGCCCGCTCCCTGCTGACCTTCTCGGCGCGGGTGCCGATCACCGCAGCCAGTTCGGCTTCATAGGTGACGCCGCCGATGCCGCCCGGCAATACGATCGGCTGCCCGTTCCCGATGATCGTCCGCGACGCCTTCATGAACAGCACCGGCTTGTCCGGTGGAGCCATGCCGCGCTCGGCCAGCGCGTCGCGGTAGTTATGCGCGATGCCGAAGATGCGCCGCGGCTTCGGCAGCGGCGCCATCAGCGTGACGGCGTCGAGCGGAAGTTTTGCCTCTTCCGCCATACCGTGCGCGCCGATGCGCACCACGGCGCCGGCAAGGCCGGCATCGATCAGCGCCAGCATCTGCGGCTTGGTGTCTCGCAGCGCCTCGCGCATCGACGGATGCGCGAGATCGACGATCTGGTCGTTCCCGCCGGAATCGTCCTGGAGCAGCACGCCTGCGCGTACGAAATCCTTTGTGCTGAAGCTGACGAATTTCATGGCGGGGATGCCCGGTTCAACTGACGCGGTAGCGGTCGATCACCTTGCGATCGACCTCGATGCCGAGGCCGGCGCCGGTCGGCACCGCAATGACGCCCTTGACCTGGTTGATCGGCGTGACGGCCAGGTGATCGCGGAACGGATTCTCCTCCTGCTCGAATTCCAGCATCGGCGGCATCGGAAACAGGCTCGGCGGCTGATTGGGAATCGATGCGAGGAAGTGGATGGTGGCGGCGAGCCCGACCGCGGAGCCCCATGCATGCGGCACGCACTCCACGCCATGCGTCGAGGCAAGCGCCGCGATCTTCTTGCATTCGGTGATGCCGCCTGCGGCGCAGACGTCCGGCTGCACGATGTCCATCGCCTTGCGCACGATGGCGTCGCGAAAGCCCCAGCGGGTGAACTCGTTCTCGCCGCCCGCCACCGCCATGTCGAGCGCCCGCGACACCTCGACATAGCCGTCGATGTCCTCCGGCGAGATCGGCTCCTCGAACCATTCGATATCGAGTTCTTCCAGCTTGCGGCCGAGCCGGATCGCGGCAGGTACCGTGAGGCAATGATTGGCGTCGACCATCAGCTTGATTTCGGGGCCGATCGCGTCGCGCACGGCCTTGACGCGATCGAAGTCGCGCTTGATCGAGCCGAGGCCGATTTTCATCTTGATCGCCTTGAAGCCTTTCCGGACGTAGCCCGATGCTTCCTCGACGGCCTCGTCGACCAGCCGGTCCATGTCGGTGAAATAGAGCCCGGTGGCGTAGGCATCCACCTCGGTGCGGAACGCGCCGCCGATCATCTTGTGAATTGGTTTGTTGCAGGACTTGCCGACGATGTCCCACAGCGCGATGTCGATGCCGCTGATGGCTGCAATCGACATGCCTTTCGGGCCGTAATCCTTGATGCGGTTATAGAGATCCTCCCAGATCACCTCGACGTCGAACGGATCGCGGCCGATCACGCGCGGCGCCAACTGGGTGTCGATGAAGGCTTTTGCGACGGCCGAGGGGCCGTAACATTCGCCCCAGCCCGTGATGCCGTCGTCGGTCTCTATTTCAACTAGACACGTGCCGCGGGTCTTGTAGAGCCAGCCGCGCGAGGAAGTGAAGGGCCGTGCGACCGGGGCTGCAACGACGTGACAGGTGATTTTCTTGATGGGCAAGCGCGTGGCCTTTGTCTTGTGGTGGGGAGGAGAGGGCGGCGATGCGCCGCTTATTCTTTCTGGTCCTTGAAGACCTGCGCCGCGACGGTGCCGAGCGCGCTGGCGACGCTGTCGACTTCCTTGGTCAGGGCGTCGCCGGTGAGGTCGTCGACGAGGAACGCATTCTTCCTGGAGAATTCCTTGAAGCGCGGGTCCTGGATCGCGGCACGAAATGCCGTGATCAGCCTGGTCCTGACATCGGCGGGCAGGCCGGCGGGCGCGACCACATAGGCCATCTGCACCACCGGGCCGTAGGGGAACACGTCGTAGCCCTTGTCCTTGAAGGTCGGCACATCCGGAAACATCTCCAGCCGCTCGTTGGCGAAGACGCCGATCGGCTTGAGCAGGCCCTCCTGGATCTGGCCCAGCGTTTCCGATGGCTTGAGCACGCCGGAGACGACGTGTCCGCCGAGCAGGTCGGCGACCACCTTCGAGCCGCCGGTGTAGGGCACGCTGACATAGTTGACGCCCGCGGCCCGCGCCGTCATCGACGCGAAGATGTGGTTGAGGTTGTAGTTGCCGGGCGTGCCGATCGTCACCTTGTCGGGATTGGCCTTCATCAGCTTGATGAAATCGTCGAGCGATTTCTGCTCGGCCTTGGCCGGCACCAGCAGCATCAAGGGATCGGTCGATACGCGGGCGATGTGGGTGAACTGCGCGTTGGTGAGCGGCGTCTTGCCTTGAGCTATCAGCGCCAATGTCGAGCTGGTGCCCATGCCGATGGTGTAGCCGTCGGGCGCTGAGGTCGCGACCCGCCGCATGCCGATGGTGCCGGTGGCGCCGGCCACGTTCTCGATCACGAGCTTGATGCCGTGCTCGCGCAGGATCGGATCCAGCGCCCGGATCGCCACGTCATTCGAGCCGCCGGCATTCCATGGCACGATGAAGGTGACGTCCCGCGAGGGATAGGTTTGGGCGTGGGCGGCGGTAGCCTGGAACGCAGCCAGCGCGCTGGCGAGAATAATCGAGCTCATCTTGAGCATTGTTGTTTCCTCCCGTTTTGTTGTTTGTTATAACAAACATCGTGAGGCGGTCAATAGACCGTTAACCAATGGAATTTGCGCCATGCCGCGCGCTGCGATAGCGAGCGTCCGATGACGACGGCACTGAAACGAATCGAACGCGAGCCGCTGTGGGATCTCGCGCACGCGCAGTTGCGCGACGCGCTGCTGGCCGGCCGCTTCGAGCCCGGCACGGTGTTGACCCTGCGCGCACTGGCCGAGAGTTTCGGCACCTCGATCACGCCGGTGCGCGACGCGGTCACGCGCCTCGTGGCGCAGGGCGTGCTGCAGCAGGGACCGCGCAATTCGGCGATCGTACCGAACCTGACGCGCAAGGAACTGGCTGACCTCACGGTGGTGCGCTGCGCCCTCGAAGGACGCGCGGCGCGGGAAGCGGCGCTGCAGCGGCGCGACGCCGCCGCGCTACGCCAACTCGAGGAGCGGCTCGCAAAAATGCAGTCGCTGATCCAGGCGCGAAAGCTGGAGAGCTATCTCGAGCATCACCGGAAATTTCATTTCGGGATCTACGCGATGTCGGGCATCCCGCTGATGGTCGAGACCATCGAGAACATGTGGCTGCGCTGCGGCCCGGTGCTGTCTTTCGTGATCCCCGAGTATGTCGTGCTGCTGAAGGGCTGGGATCACCACACCGCCGCGCTGAAGGCGATCGTGGCCGGCGACGCCGCGCGCGCGGAAGCCGAGATCGTCGCCGACATCACCGAAGCCGCGCACTACCTCGGCGGCCTCGCCGATGCGACCGGGCAGTTGCGCCGGCCGGGCGGCTAGGCACGGCGCGGCAGGATGGGTAGAGCGAAAGCGAAACCCATCGACCTTGCCCGCGGCGCGATGATGGGTTTCGCCTGCGCTCTACCCATCCTGCAAGTCCCGCAAGCCGGACGAACTCTACGCTCTACCCAAATTGCGTCAATAATACTGACCTATCATCCCGCTGTCCATGCCTCACAAAGAATGTGGGCTGGTCATTTGCCGCGGTTGCGAGGCTGGTCGGCGTCGCGTATCTGCTTGCCATGACAGCAGCACAAAAAGCCCGCGAGCCGTCGGCTTCCTCGGTGGCCTCGGCGCATGACAAGATTATGATCGTCGATTTCGGCAGTCAGGTGACGCAACTGATCGCGCGCCGGGTGCGCGAGGAGGGCGTCTATTCCGAGATCGTCCCGTTCCAGAAGGCCGAAGCCGCCTTCGACGAGATGAAGCCGAAAGCGGTGATCCTCTCCGGCGGCCCGGAATCGGTGCATGAAAAAGGCTCGCCCCGCGCGCCGCAAAAGATCTTCGATTCCGGCGTGCCGGTGCTCGGCATCTGCTACGGCCAGATGACCATGGCCGCCCAACTCGGCGGCGAGGTCGAGGGCGGGCACCACCGCGAATTCGGCCGCGCCGATGTCGAGGTGAAGGCCGCGAGCAACCTGTTCGATTCCACCTGGGCCACGGGCGAAAAACACCCGGTGTGGATGAGCCATGGCGACCGCATCACAAAGATGCCGCCCGGCTTCACGGTCGCCGGCGTCAGCGCGAACGCGCCGTTCGCGGTGATCCAGGACGAGAAGCGCAAATATTACGGCCTGATGTTCCACCCCGAAGTGGTGCACACGCCCGACGGCGCCAAACTGATCCGCAATTTCGTCCGCAAGGTCGCCGGCCTCACCGGCGACTGGACCATGCGCGCGTTTCGTGAAGAAGCGATCGAAAAGATCCGCGCCCAGGTCGGCAAGGGCAGGGTGATCTGCGGCCTCTCAGGCGGCGTCGACTCTGCAGTTGCCGCCGTGCTGATCCACGAGGCGATCGGCGACCAGCTCACCTGCGTGTTCGTCGATCACGGCATGCTGCGGCTCAACGAAGCGAAGACCGTCGTCGACCTGTTCCGCGGGCATTACAACATCCCGCTGGTGCATGTGGACGCCTCAAAGCAGTTTCTCGGCGAACTCGCCGGCGTCAGCGATCCCGAGCAGAAGCGCAAGACCATCGGCCGCCTGTTCATCGACGTCTTCGACGCGGAAGCAAAGAAGATCGGCGGCGCGGACTTCCTCGCGCAGGGCACGCTCTATCCCGACGTGATCGAGAGCGTCTCCTTCACCGGCGGCCCTTCGGTGACGATCAAGTCGCACCACAATGTCGGCGGCCTCCCCGAGCGCATGAACATGAAGCTGGTCGAGCCCTTGCGCGAGCTGTTCAAGGACGAGGTCCGCGTGCTCGGTCGCGAACTCGGCCTGCCCGAAATCTTCGTCGGCCGCCACCCGTTCCCGGGCCCCGGCCTCGCCATCCGCTGCCCCGGCGACATCACGAAGGAAAAGCTCGACATCCTCCGCAACGCCGACGCCGTCTATATCGATCAGATCAGGAAGCACGGCCTCTACGACGAGATCTGGCAGGCCTTTGCCGT
>JAESGW010000190.1_pt1 | contig 113526 bp, 109 predicted proteins | sample 9269791 | NCBI WGS metagenome assembly JAESGW01 (sample SAMN16773120, study PRJNA677053) | algae metagenome | isolation source: Aphanocapsa lilacina HA4352-LM1 and co-occurring heterotrophs from near cave... | place: USA: Maniniholo cave, near Haena, Kauai, HI | collected 2009-07-28 | reverse complement strand
GTTATGCCCGCAAAGGCTTTGACGGTGCGATCGAGCAGGCCTTTGGCTTCGACCTGACGCCGCTTCTGGCCCGTGCCCAAGAATTCGAGCGCATGGCCGAGGCAGTGAGGGCTGAGCGGCGGTCGCTTCTGCTCGTCCGCGAGCGCATCACCATCCTGCGTCGTGACATCGCCAAGATGATCGCATTCGGCCTCGAGGAGGGCATTGCGGCTGATTGGCCACGCCTGCATCTCAGTTATCGTGACATAGTGGCGGCTATTCCACGCACGGCGAGCCGGCTTGAGCTCGAACCGATTGCCGCCGAGCTGGCTGCGCTTGCCCAGGAGGTACGCAAGGCCCTGGAAAGTCACGTAAAAACTGAAGAAACAAGCGCCAATGAGTCCCATTCCGAGCGCCACATACAGAATTCAAATACACACCCTTATGAATTTGAACCCGGCCTCGAGAAAGGCCAAGGGACGGCCGCTGCGGTGAAACCTGAAACCAGGAGCCAGCCGCCAACGGGTTATCCGCTTGGCATGGTGCTGCGTGCCTGCCCTGACATTGCGGACTACGCACGAAACGGCATTTCGGGCTGGGCGGATCTGGTGGAAACGGCAAATCTAGTGCGCGGCGCGCTCGGCGTCAGTCCGGATGCCTGGAACCAGGCCTGCGAGGCGATGGGGGCGGTGGATGCCGCGATCATGGTGGCGGCGATGCTGCAGAAGGGCGAGGCCATTTCCAGCCCGGGCGGCTATCTGCGTAGCCTGACGGCGAAAGCGCGGGCCGGTGAATTCTCGATCGGGCCGGTGCTCATGGCGCTGCTGCGCGGCAGGGGAGGGGCCCAGACCAAAGCGGGATGACGCCGGGCGGGCAGAAGCTGGGTCGCAGCTGAATTCCGGTCGGGACATCGATCACTGCCTAAGGGAAGCTGCGGCGGGTAGAGGAAGCTACAGCTCCGCAGCGGGGCCGCGTTCTACCAGGCACAGCAATTTGCTTGGGGAGGGATCTTCGGCGGGCTACTGATATGCCGTGGCAATCGCACGCGGACCTCATCGAGGTGCTTTGTGTGACCGGGGCGGCATTCTCAAATGCGTCCAATTCCGGAGTTGGAGGGGAGGGCGCTAGAGTCCACTCGCCTTGGTGAGGTTGACGCGGAAGCGGTCGCGGCGGCGCTGGTACTTGCGGGTCATTTCTGCACTGGCATGGCCGAGCTGCTTCTGCACGTAGCGCTCCTCGACGTCGGCCGAAGAGGCAAGGCCAGCACGCAGCGAATGGCCGGCAAAAAGCCCGGTCCGTTCGGACTCGGTCAGATCGCCGCGGATGCCGGCGGCAAGGGCGGTACGTTTGACCAGACGGGCGATTTCCTGGTCGTTGAGCCGCTCGGTGCCGACCTTTTTGCCTTGACCGGTCACGCGGCGAAACAGTGGGCCATGGGAAATGCGGGCAAGGTTCAGCCAGGTCTCCAGGGCCACGACAGGGCAGGTGGAGTCGGCCGATCCACGGCCGATCTCAACCTCGCGCCAGCCGGTCTTGCCACGCAAGGTGACCAATATGCCCTTGCTGGGGAAGATCTCGATCCAGCCCGAAGAATCCTGGGTCTGATCGCGGCCGCAATCGAGGCCAACGATCTCCGAGCGGCGCAGCGCTCCGGTGAAACCGAGCAGCAGCATCGCCCGATCTCTAAGGCCGCACAGGGTCCCCCTGTCGAGCGTCTCCAGCATGGCGATCAGATCTTCGGGCAGGAGCGCTTCCTTCTGCCGGGGAGGGCGGGCGTGGGCATTGCGGATGCCGGCCATGACGGTCGCGATGGCACGGTGTTTCCGGTCGAGCTTTTCTGTCCCGCGCTGGGCATAGTTCCAGCTCAGGGACGCGAGCCGTCGTTCGATGGTCGACACGGATTTTTTGTCGCCGATGCCGGCGCCGGAAGCGAGCGCGGTGATGTAGAGCCCGACGGTCTCGGGATCCGGCGGCATGGTGGCAAAACCCTGGCGCCGGGCCCACTCGGAAAAATGCTTCCAGTCGGCGGCGTAGGCGCGCCGGGTGTTGGCGGAACTGGCCGCCTTGACATAACCGCGCGCACGCTCGGCCAGCTCATCGAGCTGGCCCGGATGGCGGCGGACGGGCGAGACGTCGTCGGACGCGAGGGCAGGGGAGGTGCCTCCGCCGTCGGCACCGACGACAGCGCCGGGCTCGATGGCCGCCTCCGCCTGCCGGCCCATTGCCATCACGACATCGACAATGTCATGCAGGTCATCGACGGAGACATCGTCATGACAGCGATTTTTACCCAGAATAGCGTTTTCAGAGGTGCTCTCTCGTCGAGGCGAACGCAGTTTGCTATGGTTTTCCGGATTTTGCGCGACGTTAGAGGCCATTTCGGCAGTAGGCCATCAAATGAATGATAAGGCAAGATTATCGTTCATTTGACGTGATCGACAGGCTGTGCGCTTTAGATGCCAAGAGCGAACGTAACCGCACAATTGAGATGCGCTATGCCCTTCGCTTTGGGGACACAATTTCTGGCCGCTGCTTGTTAGGGTTGCAACGGTTGAACCCGATCTGCCGATCTGCTTCAACAGTGATCCTAGCTCGCGCAGGGGACGTGAGATGGTAGGTTCTGACCGGATCGACGACCTGATCGCAGCGGTGCCTCGCGCCTTGGCGCTTCGCGCCGGTTTGGACCTTGGCATCTTCACCCAGCTCGGGGACAGTGCGTTGACGGCTGACGGCCTCGGAACCCTGTTCAACATCGCCCCCGATCGTCTGTCGCGGCTCCTCTACGCGCTCGCCAGCTTCGGTCTACTCGAAGTCGAGGATGGTCGATTTCGAAATGGAGCCGAAGCGTCGGCTTTTCTTGACGCATCCAAGAAGACCTATCGTGGTGGTGATCATGCGCTTCTGCGCGAGCTCTGGGGAGCCGACCTGCTGACTGCAGAGTCGCTGCGACAGAGCCGGCCGGCTGCACTGCACGACTTTTCGCAAGCGGGGCCTGAGGCCGCCGCGGCCTTCAGCCGAAAGCTGGCGCCAGGCGCCGCAATTTTCGGCCGATACCTGGCCCAGGAGATTGACCTCTCTGCGATCGGATCGGTGATCGACATTGGCGGGGGCCCCGGGACCATCCTCGTCGGGCTTCGCGAGCGATGGCCGCGGATCGCCGCGACACTGATGGAGCTTCCGACGGTTGCAGCGGCCGCGCCAGAAATCCTGTCGGAATACGGTGTCGATGACGTGGTTGTCGAAGAGGGGGACATCACCGTTGCGCCATCAATCGGTCGGCACGATCTGGCGATCCTGAAAGCCGTCGTTCAGGTCCTTCCGCCTGATCAGGCACGCCGTTCGATCCTGAACGCGGCGCGTTGTCTCACGCCGGGAGGCGAGATCGCGATTGCGGGCTGGGGTGTCGTCGACGACGACCGCCTCGGCCCGCCTGAAGGTGTCTTTCTGAACCTCACCTTCTTGAACCTTTATCGCCACGGCGAATCGTACACCGAAGGCCAGTATCGCGCGTGGATGACCGAGGCTGGATTCGGGGATATATCCAGGTCGCGCCTGGCGGACGGCTGCACGTTGTTTCGAGCGCGCCTTGCGGGCTGATCCGTCGGCTTTCACGATTGATCGGCCTGCTTTCGACCTTGCATGGCCTCAGCGCGGACTGACAGCAGCTGGCGCCGAACGTGACGTTGGAACGCGGCGTGCAAGCATCTACCCGGGCCGCCCTCGTCGTCTTACCCGCCAGCCAATCACTTTGTTTTGGATTTGGCGGCCCGACAGCACGGAAACGTCAGATCAAATTGCGGCCTTATGCCAGGTCGATCAGCGCTTCAGCGGTCTTCGCGCATGTGGCCAGGTGCGTTGCAAATCCACCATTAAGCGTGGCGCGAATTGAAAGCACCCTGTCAGTTCCGCACGAGGTGAGCAGGCCAATTTCCTTGTCGCGCATGTCGTCGAGCGCGATGCCGATCATGCGATGGTCGATCTCTCCGGGGATGGCTTGACCGTTCGCTTCGATAAACCGTCCGCAGACGACTGCCTGTGCACCTTTTGCAGGATAGGCGTCGAGCTGCTCGAGGTTCACGACTTCGCTACGAACGACATGGCTGTCAGGACCGCATGAGCCGGCCGACGAACATTGGAGACGGAAAATGCCCGACTGAAATCGACGATGACCTGCTGCCAGGCGGCAGGTCACAACTCCGGTCATCCGACCGCAGTCAAACCCCCCACGAAACCGGGAGCCGGCAGGTGCTGACTTTTTTGCCGCCCTTTTGCCGGCTCAGGGAATTCTAACGAGCACTACCTGGTGAAGCTCTGTGCGTTGCCGGCATCGACGTTGATGATGTTGCCGGTCGACTTCGCCGACATGTCGGACGCAAGGAAGTAGACCGCCTCTGCGATATCCTCGGGAAAGACCGAGCGCTTCAGCATCGAGCGCTTGCGATAGTGCTCCTCGAGGTCGTCGGGCTGCATCGAGTAGGCTGCCGCGCGTTGCTCGCGCCATTCTCCGGTCCAGATCTTTGAGCCGCGCAGCACGGCGTCAGGATTGACGGTGTTGACCCGGATCTGATGCTCCGCGCCTTCGAGCGCCAGGCAGCGCGCGAGATGGATCTCGGCCGCCTTGGCCGTGCAGTAGGCTGCTGCATTGGGTGAGGCGGCCAGTCCATTTTTCGAGGCGATGAAGACGATGTTGCCACCGATCTGCTGCTGCTTGAACAGTCGGAACGCTTCGCGCGACACCAGAAAGTAGCCCTTGGCAAGGATGTCCATGTTGCGGTTCCACATGGCGAGTTCCGTGTCCTCGATCGGCGCCGAGGACGAGATGCCGGCATTCGAGACCAGGATATCCGTGCCGCCGAATTCGACCGCACTGTCGGCATAGGCCGAGGCCACGCCTGTTTCGTCGGTGACGTCGAGGCGGACCGGGCGCACGAAGTCCTTGCCGAATGCCTTGCCGAGTTCGTCATGCGCGGTGGCAAGTGCGGCCTCGTCAATGTCGGCGATGACGACGCAGGCGCCTTCGCGCAGAAGCCTGACGGCCGTCGCCTTGCCGATGCCGCCGGCACCGCCGGTGACGAAGGCGATCTGGCCTGCCAGCGACTTGGGTTTGGGCATGCGCTGCAGCTTGGCCTCCTCGAGCAGCCAGTACTCGATGTCGAAGGCTTCCTGCTCGGGCAGGCCGACATAGGTCGACACCGATGAGGCACCGCGCATGACATTGATGGCGTTGACGTAAAATTCGCCGGAAATCCTCGCCGTTGCCTTGTCTGCGGCGAAGGTGAACATGCCGACGCCTGGCATCAGGTAAACCACGGCGTTGGGGTCGCGCACGGCAGGCGAGTCTGCGTGCTTGCAGCGATCGTAATAGGCCTGGTAGCCGGCACGGTAATCGTCCAGTGCCTTGGGCAGCGCTGCAATCACTGTGTCCACATCAGCCTTCGCAGGATCGAAGTCGATCACCAGCGGCCTGATCTTGGTGCGCAGGAAATGATCTGGGCAGGAGGTGCCGAGGGCCGCGAGATCGCGCAGATGGCGCGAGTTGACAAACTCGAGCACGGCATCGCTGTCGTCGAAATGACCGAGCTTGCGCACGCCCTGCTGCGAGATCATGCCGCGGATGCGCGGCATCAGCTGTGCTGCGATAGCCCGGCGATCGTCTGCCGGCAGCGACGTCGCGACCGCGCCGCCGAAAGCCGATTTGCCCCTTGCCTCGCTTTCGAACCAGCCGATCGCCTTGTTGATGGTGTCGATGGTGGTGGAATAGCACGCCTTGGGCGTGTCGCCCCAGGTAAACAGGCCATGGCTTTCGAGCACGACGCCCTTGGCCGAAGGGTTCTCCAGGCAGAATTTTTCGAGCCAGAGCCCGAGTTCGAAGCCGGGGCGCTTCCACGGCAGCCAACCGATCTCGTCGCCGAAGATTCTTGATGTCAGAGCCTGTGAATCCTTGGCGGCCGCGATCGCGATGATCGCGTCGGGATGCATGTGGTCGACGTAAGCCCTTGGAACATAGGCGTGAAGAGGGGTGTCGATGGAGGCAGCGCGCGGGTTGAGATTGAATGTGCAGTGCGGCAGGAAGCCGACCATCTCGTCTTCATGGGCGAGGCCACGATAGAGCCCCTTCAGCGCGCGCAGCTTGTCCATATAGAGCGTAGCGAAACCGTCGAGCTTGATCGACGCGCTGTCGCCGCCCGAACCCTTGACCCACAGAACCTCGACTTCTGTGCCCGTCAGCGGGTCCTTCTGCATGATCTTGGACGAGGTGTTACCGCCACCATAGTTGGTGACACGCTTGTCCGAGCCCAGGATGTTGGAGCGATAGACCAGCCGCTCCGGCTCGCTCATGGCGGCCGCCCTGGCGTCGTCCCACAGATTTGCAAGCCGCGTGGCGTTGGTGTCGGGCATGTCGGATTCCTCCCGGCGCGAGATCGGGCGCCGCTCTCGTTTGGCCGTAAAATCAGGCCAAGCCATGCGGTTTGTCAATCGTAAAAAGAGCGAACTAAATCATTGTGCGTCGCATCATGATCTAGTTGCAGCGCAGTATGAGCAATTTTCATCACAAATCGCTTGCGCATCAATTGGATTTGCGTAAGTTAGCTCATGGCACAGCCTTTTCGCGAAGCCATGGGAGGTGTTTTCGTGAACGACCTGGTCCGCCAGCGACAGATCGTCGAGCTTTTGCGCGACCGGCCCTTTGCGTCGGTGCGCGATCTGCAAGAGCATCTAGGCGTTTCCGCAGCCACCGTGCGGCGTGACATCGACAAGATCGATGAGGCCGGCGGTGCCCGCAAGGTCTATGGCGGCATCTCGGCACTTGACGGCGCGGCGCAAGGCACGGCCTTTGCGCGTCCTTATGACGAGAACCGTGATCTGGCCGTCGAGCCCAAGCGCCTGATCGCCGAACTGGCCGCGACCATGGTTGCGGACGGCGACGCGGTCATCGTCAACGGCGGTTCGACTTGCTTCCATCTCGGCGTCAAGCTGGCCGACCGCAATGTCCGCCTGTTCACCAACTCCATGCCTTTGGCGGGTTATCTCGGCGAGCACGGCAAGTGCAGCCTGACATTGGCGGGCGGCGAACTGCATCGCGAGCCAAGGGTCATCTATTCGCCGTCGCAGCCGATCAATTTCTATGCCTCGAAGTTCTTCCTCGGCGCGCAGGGCATAAGCCCTGACGGCCTGCTCGAATCGCATCCGCTGATGGTGCGCTCGATCCAGGAGCTCAGTCACAACGCCGACCAGATCGTCGTCCTCGCCGACAGCCGCAAGTTCACTATCCATGCGCGCAACGTCGCGCTGCCGCTGACACGGCTAGCCATGGTCATCACCGATGACGGCCTGTCTGATCAGCATGCCAAGATGCTCGAGGGCGCGGGTATCGCAGTGCGCATCGCGTCCAACGGGGGCGGGGCATGAGCGGGGCGCTGGCGGTCTTCGATCTCGGCAAGACGAACTCCAAGCTGTTCGTGTTCTCGCCTGATGGCACGCTGCTCGACGAACGCCGCACCAAGCCGGTCTGGCATAGTTATCGCGGAAAGAGCGTGCTCGACGACGAGCGCCTGTTTTCCTGGATGAACCATGAGCTGGCCGAGGTTGCAGCGGCCCATGACGTGACCCGGATGATGGTCTCCGCTCACGGATGCGCTTTTGCGCTGGTGCGCGGCAATGAGCTGCTGCATCCGATCCTGGACTATGAACAGGAACTGCCGGAGGCGATTGCCGGCAAGATCGATCCGATCCTGCCAGACTTCTCCGAGACCTACACGCCCTGGCTGCCGCTGGGCTTCTCCATCGCCCGTCATATCTACTGGCTTGAGGTCGAAGAACCCGAAGCGTTCGCTTCCACGGAGGCGATCCTGTGCTATCCGCAATATTGGGTCTGGCGCTTCAGCGGGCGCAAGCTTTCCGAATGGTCCTATCTCGGTGCGCACAGCCAGCTTTGGGCACCGCTCGAGCGAGACTACAGCTCGCTGGTCGAGCGGCTCGGCTGGCGTGATCGCTTCCCCGCGATAGCGCCGGCAGGTGGGGTTGTCGGAGAGGCCAGCGTCACCATGGCGGATGGCAGCACCCGGGCGATCGCCGTGCACAATGGCGTGCATGATTCCAACGCGGCGCTGGCCTATTACCGCATGACCGGGCTGCACGACTTCACACTGGTTTCGACCGGCACCTGGGTCATCATCATCAATCTCGATTGTCCGCTCGGCGCGCTCGACCAGGAGCGCGACATGATCGCCAATGTGACGGTCAACGGTGAACCGGCGCCGTCGCTGCGCTTCATGGGCGGGCGCGAATACGACCTCATCAGCGACAACTGGAACAAGTCGATCTCACAGGCCGCGGTCGAGCACGTGATGGAGCGTGGCATCTTCGCCATGCCGTCATGGGCGGCCGGCGGACCTTTCCCCGAGACGAAGGGACATATCGTCGGCGGCGACGTCAGCGGCGAGGAGAGGGCGGCGGTCGCCGCACTCTATGTCGCCATGATGACCGACCTGTCGCTCGACCTGATCAAGTCGGAAAATCTCCTGGTCATCGACGGTGGCCTGGCGAAGATCGACCTGTTCACCGCCATGTTGGCGCAATTGCGCCCGACGCAGACGGTCGTGCGTTCGATGATGAGCGAAGGGTCGGCAACGGGCGCCGCGGCACTGGCCTTCAAGGCGCTTGGCCTGAAGCCGTTCGGAGACGAGACCGTGCCGGTGTCGGCGAGCCACATTCCCGGTCTCGACGCTTACCGCGCTCGCTGGCGCGAACTGGCCGACGGCGCGCGCGCCGCTGCCAGGGCGGCAAGGCCTGATGCGAAGGAGGCGAGCCGATGAACAATTCGACCGCCTATGTCAGCCTCGCCGGCATGTCCAAGTCCTTCGGCGGCGTGAAGGTGCTGAAGGACGTTAGCTTCGACGTCCGTCCCGGCGAGGTGCATGCGCTGCTGGGCGAAAACGGCGCCGGCAAGTCGACTTTGATCAAGATGATGTCCGGCCTCTATACGCCCGACGCCGGCACCATCACCGTCGACGGCAGGGAGTTGAAATTCTCCACGACGCGCGACGCCGGCGCGGCGGGCATTGCCACCGTCTACCAGGAACTGCTTTTGTTCCCCGAGCTTTCGGTGGCGGAAAACGTCTTCCTCGGCAACTATCCGCGCACGGCCACAGGCATCATCGACTGGGCGGAGGTGCGCCGCCGTACCCGCGATCTGCTCGACCAGCTCGACACATTCGACCTCGACGTCGACACCAAGGTTCTGAGCCTGTCGGTCGCCCAGCGCCAGCGCGTCGAGATCGCCAAGGCGCTGAGCAAGAACGCCCGCATCCTGATCATGGACGAGCCGACCGCGTCGCTGGTCGAGTCCGACGTCCAAAGGCTTATGGCGGTCGTCAGGCAGCTGCGCGAACGTGGCGTCGGCATCGTTTATGTCAGCCATCGCATGCCCGAGATCTTTGCGCTCGCCGATCGCGTGACCGTGTTGCGCGACGGCGCCCATGTCGCCACCAGGGACATCGGCGAGGTCGACGAGAACCAGCTCGTGTCGATGATGGTTGGCCGCTCGATCGAAAGCCTGTTCCCGAAAGCGCAAGCCAGCATTGGCGGCACCGTGCTTCGGGTGACGAAGCTCAATCACGGCCGTCATGTGCGCGACATCTCGTTTGCTTTGAGGCGCGGCGAAATCCTCGGCATTGCCGGTCTGGTCGGCAGCGGTCGAACCGAACTTGCACTGACCCTGTTCGGCATGACGCCGGCAACTTCAGGTGAGATCGAAATGGAAGGCAAGTCGGTGCGCATCGGATCGCCACGCCAGGCGCGCGATCTGGGCATCGCCTATGTGCCGGAGGACCGGGGCCTGCAGGGTCTCGTCAAGGCCATGGCCATCCGCAAGAACGTCTCGATGGCAACCATCGAGCGGCTGTCGTCGGGCATCTTCATCAAGGCCGGCGAGGAGGCACAGCGCGCGCTGGACGCGGTCAGGCGGCTCAGCATCCGCTGCCGCAACATCGGTCAGCCGGTCGGCGAACTCTCTGGCGGCAACCAGCAGAAGGTGGTCATCGCCAAATGGCTGGAGACCATGCCCAAGGTGCTGATCCTCGACGAACCGACGCGCGGCGTCGATGTCGGGGCCAAGGCCGAAATCCACACCATCATGGGAGAGCTCGTGAAGCAGGGCGTGGCCATCATCATGATTTCGAGCGAGCTGCCTGAGGTTCTCGGCATGAGCGACCGCGTGCTGGTGATCAGCGGCGGCCAGATCACCGGCGAGATCGACCGCGCCGACGCCACGCCCGAGCGCGTCGGCGCCGCCATGACCGCGCATCGCAGCGGGGAGGCGGCATGATGACGACGACAGTCGAAGCGACCGCCCGCTCACGCACGGCCCCTCAGCGCCCCGGCTTCTTCAAGCGGCTTTTCGCCGAATACGGCCAGGAGATTGTGGTGCTTGCCGCCATCGTCGTCCTGTTCGCCATAGTCACGATGGTCAATCCGCGCTTCATCAGCGCCAACAATTTGACCACCATCTTCTCTGGCAATGCCTATATCGCGGTTGCCGCCATCGGCATGGCGATGGTCATCGTCACCGGCAACATCGACGTTTCGGTCGGCGCGCTGATCGGCGTGCTCGCGACAATCTCGGGGTCGCTTGCGGTCGCGGGCTATCCGATCTGGTTCGCCTGGCTGGCGCCGGTGCTGGTAGGCATGGCGGTCAATGCCATCATCGGCATCCTCGTTGCTTATGCGAGGATACCATCCATCGTCGTGACGCTCGGCGCGCTGTCCATTCTTCGCGGCGGCCTGATCAGCGTCACCGGCGGCACCTGGATCACCGACCTGCCGCCCGACTACCTGATCGCCCAGAAGCAGATCTTCGGGCTGCCGGTGCCGCTGGTGTTCATGGTGGTGCTGACGCTGCTTGCCGCATTCTGGATGCGCTACACCGCCTTCGGCCGCTCGCTCTATGCCATCGGCGGCAATGCCGAGGCGGCCCTTGCCACCGGCATCCCGATTGCGCGCCGAACCGTCGCCGTCTTCGTCATCCACGGCGCCTTTGCCGGTCTTGCAACAATCCTGTTCGCCACCCAGTTGCAGGTCATCCAGTCGACCGTACCACCGAATCTCGAGCTGACCGTCATCACAGCTGCCGTCATCGGCGGCCTGTCGATCCTCGGTGGTTCGGGCACGGTGATCGGCTCGACGCTGGCGACCATCCTGTTCGCCACCATCGGATCGGCGCTGATCTTCGTCAACGTCTCGGCCTACTGGCTGCGCGCCGTCATCGGCCTGCTGATCCTGGCAACCGTTTTGGCCGACATGCTGCGCCGTCGCGGCAGAGGGGCATGAGATGAAGCTGAAATCCCTCATCCGTCACGAAACCTTCCTGGCCGTGCTGCTGGTCGTCGTCCTGATCGTCCTGTCGTTCCAGTCGGACCGCTTCTTCACCGTCGACAACCTGCTCAACCAGGGGCGGCTGATGACCGAGATCGGGCTGATCGCAATCGCCATGACCTTCGTCATCGCTACCGGCGGTATCGACCTGTCGGTTGGCTCGATCCTTGGCCTGACGGCGATCCTGACTGGCGTGTTCTGGCAGAATGTTGGCCTGCCACTGCCGGTCGCGGCTGCCGCCGCCATTGCAGCGGGAACCTTTGCCGGCTTCGTCAACGGGGTCATCATCACGCGCTTCCGCGTGCCACCGCTGATCGCCACGCTGGCGACGCTCGCACTTTATCGCGGCCTCGCCGAGGGTATCAGCCAGGCACGCTCGGTACGCGGCTATCCCGAATGGTTCTACGTGCTGGGTCAGAAGGACGTGCTCGGCGTGCCGACGCAACTGTGGGTCCTGCTGTTCGCGGCCATCGTTGCCTCGGTCATCCTTGCCTATACGACATGGGGCCGCACGGTCTACGCGGTCGGTTCCAACGAGGTCGCCAGCCGTTTCTCCGGCCTGTCGGTCGAGAAGACCAAGTTGGCGCTCTACACCGCGTCGGGCTTCGCCGCAGCCGTTGCCGCCGTCATCTTCGTCTCCCGCGTCTCCACGACGCGCTCCGACATGGGCACAGGCATCGAGCTCGACGCCATCACCGCGGTGGTGCTTGGCGGTACTTCGATCTTCGGTGGGCGCGGAACGATCATCGGCACCATCATCGGCCTTTGCCTGATCCAGGCGCTGAAGAACGGCCTGTCGCTTGCCGGCATCAAGGGTGACGGCACGATCATGCTGATCGGCGCGGTACTTATACTGGCGATCCTCGCCAGCAACCTCTTCGAGAGGAGCGGCACTCGAACCTAGGGAGAGCAACGTCCTTCACTGCCGCTCTACAGTGTCCGGACGATCAATGGAGGATGGAATGCGTAACGTAGTACTTTCCGCGCTCTTGGCCTTGTCGTTCTCGACAAGCCTCAGCAATGCCCAGTCTGTCTGGACGGGCGGCGACGACCTGCCGACCAACCCGCTGGCCTGCGACGCCACGCCGGCGACCGCTGCCGCCAAGCCTTATGATGGCGGCCAGCCGACCAACGCGCCCGACCGCAAAGGCAAGACGATCAAGGTCGTCGACGTGCCGAAACTGGTCGGCATCGGCTACTTCAACGCCACCTCCAAGGGCATTGCCGACGCCGCCAAGGAAATGGGCTCGATGGACGCCAAGACCGACGGTCCGTCCAAGGCCAATATCGACGACCAGATCACGCTGATCGACAACTACATCACCTCGGGCGTCGACGGCATCCTGTTCGCCGCCAACGATCCGGTCGCCATCGCCCCCGTGCTGAAGAAGGCGCTTGGCGCCGGCATCAACGTCGTCGGCTACGACGCCAACTCGTCGCCTGACGCTCGCCAGTGGTTCGTCAACCAGGCCGAGTTCAACGGCATTGCCAAGGCGATGGTCGACTCGATGGCCGCCGAGATCGGCGATGAAGGTGCCTTCGCGATCGTTACCTCGACCTTCACCACGCCCAATCAGGCGCGCTGGATCGCCGAGATGGCAGCCTACCAGACCAAGTGCCATCCCAAGATGAAGTGGCTCGAGACGGTCGAGGCACAGGAAGACAATATCCTGTCCTTCAATCAGTCGAATACGCTCATCAACAAGTATGGCGACGAACTGAAGGGTATCTTCGGCATGACCAGCGTGGCGACGCCGGCCGCCGCCGACGCCGTGACCCAGGCCAAGAAGTGCGGCAGCGTCGCCGTCGTCGGCCTCGCCACCCCGAATGCGATGAAGCCCTATGTCGGCGCCGGTTGCGTCAAGTCGGTGGTGCTGTGGAACCCGGTCGACCTCGGCTATGCCGCAGCCTACGTGCTGCGTGCGGTCGCCGACGGCACGCTGGCTCCCGGTGCGACCTCGGTGAAAGCCGGCAAGCTGGGCGATCTCTCGGTCATCAATGGCTCGGAAATCCTGCTCGGCGCACCGACCGTCTTCAACAAGGACAACATCGGCAACTTCGACTTCTGAGATCGAAACGGGAGACGGCCATCCCCCCGGTCGTCTTCTGATTTCGGGTTTGGCCGGCAGTGCGCTGCCGGCCAACTTCACCCCGCATTTGAAAGGACCGTCGCCATGCCAGAAGCGGCCGGCTGGCAAGCCGAACTTGAACAGCTGAAAGCCGTCTCTGCCCGCATCGGCGGCGACCCGCTGCTGACGCAGGGCGCCGGCGGCAACACCTCGCTCAAGGTCGGCGGTACGCTCTGGATCAAGGCCTCCGGCACCTGGCTGGCGCATGCGCTGGAGCGCGACATCATGGTGCCGGTGGAAATGGCGCCATTGATCGCGGCCGTCGAGGCAATCGATCGCGCTGCCGAACAGGCGCATCAGTTCACCATCGCTGCTCTCAACAGCTCGGGCCTGCGGCCGTCCATCGAGACGACGGTGCATGCGCTGATGCCGCAGCGCGTGGTTCTGCATGTTCATTGCGTCGACACCATTGCGCAGGCCGTGCGCGATGACTGCGTCCAACAGGTTGGCCCGCGCCTCGCGGGGTTGAACTGGGCTTGTGTGCCTTATGCGCGGCCGGGCTTGCCGCTGGCGCTCGCCATCTCGGAAAATCGCGGCCAGCGGCCCGACGTGCTGATCCTTGGCAATCATGGTCTCGTCGTCGCGGCCGATACGGTGGCGGGGGCGGAGGCCTTGCTTGAGGATGTCAAGGCGAGGCTGCGTGTTGCACCGCGCAGCGCTCCTGCGCTCGATGCTGCTCGCCTCGCTCAACTCGCCGACGGTACGAATTATCGCCTTCCCTCGGCCGAAGCCGCGCATGCCGCTGCGACCGACCCTGTGAGCCTGGACCTGGCGGCCAAGGGCAGCCTTTACCCGGACCACGTGATCTTCCTTGGAACCGGCTCCGTCATCGCCCGTGACGGAGAAGACGTCGCTGCAGTGGTCGCACGCTTGGGCACGTCGCCGGTCTCGATCCTGTTTCCCGGAACGGGTATGCTGATGCGCAGGGATGCGACGCCGGGCGCCGATGCTATGGCCCGCTGCCTCGCCGATGTCCTGGCACGCGTCCCGGACAATGCGCCGGTACGGGTGCTGACACCGGAAGAGCATCTGCAGCTGACCGACTGGGATGCCGAGAAGTACCGGCAGGACCTCGCCCGCAAGGCCGCGGCCAAGAAGATCGCCTGAGATGAGTACCCCGCTCGCCATCGGCATCGACCTCGGCACGTCAGGTGCGCGCGCCGTGGTGATGACGCCCGGCTTCGAGATCGTGGCGCAGGGCGCGGCCAAACTCGCGGACTTCGGCGCCAACCCGCGCGACCCGAAAATCTGGTGGCAGGCTGTCGAGGTGGCGTTGAAGGCTGTGCTTGTCCAGGTCGACCGCACCTGGGTCCATGCCATTGCCGTCGATGCCACCTCCGGCACGCTGCTGCCTGTCGACGGCCATGGTGTGCCGCTCGCCGAACCGCTGATGTATGACGACAAGGTCGGTGATGAGGCGTTGCTGGCCCGCATCGCCGCCGTCATCCCGGCCGAAAGCGCGGCCCACGGCACCACGTCGGGTCTGGCCAAGGCGCTGGTCTTCCAATCCGTGCCCGGCGTCGCAAAAATCTTGCACCAGGCCGACTGGATCGCGGGACGCCTCGCCGGCCATTTCGGTACCACCGACGAAAACAATGCGCTGAAGACCGGCTACGATCCGATCGACCGGCATTGGCCGGACTGGCTCGCTGCAGCTGGGCTCAGGACCGCACTTCTGCCACGCGTGGTGGCGCCGGGCGCGCCGATCGAAACCATCGAGCCAGCCATGGCCAAGGCCCTCGGCCTGAGCGAAGAGGTCGAGATCATCGCCGGCACCACCGATGGTTGCGCCTCGTTCCTGGCGACCGGCGCCGACAGGCCGGGCGACGGCGTCACGGCGCTCGGCTCGACGCTGACGCTCAAGCTGCTGTGTGATCGGCCGATCTTCGCGCCCGAGTTCGGCATCTATAGCCACCGCCTCAATGGCATGTGGCTCGCCGGCGGCGCCTCCAACAGCGGCGGCAAAGTCTTGGCCCACTTCTTTTCCGCAGATGAGATCGTACGGCTGTCCGCCGCCATCGACCCTGATGTTTCGACCGGTCTCGATTTCTACCCGTTGCTCGAACCGGGCGAGCGCTTTCCGGTGCTTGATCCCGCCTGGCCGCCAAGGCTCACGCCGCGCCCTGCCGATGATGCGGGCTTCCTGCAAGCCATGCTCGAGGGCATCTCCACCATCGAGAAGCTCGGTTATGACAGGTTGGCCGAACTCGGTGCGCCGCCTCTGCAGTCCATGCGCAGCCTCGGCGGCGGGGCATCCAACCCAGCCTGGACCGCGATCCGCCAGAACAGGCTCGGCGTGCCGTTCCCGCCGGCGCATTCCCAGGAGGCCGCCGCCGGCACCGCACGACTGGCGCTCATCGGCCTCGAAGCCGTGGGAGACCTGTGATGTCCGCACTCCAGCTTGCAGGCATTCGCGATCTGGCCGAGCGGTTCGACGTCTTCATCCTCGATCAGTTCGGCGTGTTGCACGACGGCGTGGCGCCTTACTCTGGCGCGGTCGAGACGTTGGTGCGGCTGCAGGAGCTTGGCAAGCGGACGCTGCTTCTGTCCAATTCGGGCAAACGTTCGGCGCCCAACGAGGCACGGCTGGCCAGGCTCGGTTTCGTGCCCGGCAGCTGGGATCATTTTCTCTCCTCGGGCGAGGTCGCCTGGCAGAGCCTGCGCAAGCAGCTCGGCAGCGAAGCAGGCCTGCGCTGCTTGCTCATCGCCCGCGATGGCGACCGGTCCGCCGTCGAAAACCTGCCGCTGACCTTGGTCGAACCCGGCGAAGAGGCCGACATCGTCCTGCTCTCTGCCAGCGAGGGCGACCGTTTCGACCTCGACCACTACCGCCGGCTGCTCCAGCCCGCCGCCGCGCGCGGCGCAAGGTGCCTGTGCACCAATCCCGACAAGATCATGCTGACCTCGGTCGGACCGCGCTTCGGCGCCGGACGCATCGCCGAACTCTACGCCGAGCTTGGCGGTGCGGTGACCTGGATCGGCAAGCCGTTTCCCGAAATCTACGCTGCTGCGCTCGACATGCTCGGCAATCCCGACCCGGTGCGCGTCGTCTGCGTCGGCGACAGCATCGAGCACGACATATCAGGTGGGCAAGGGGTTGGGCTGCGGACCGCCCTTGTCATGACCGGTGTTCTCGAGACGAGCAGTCAGGCCGAGCGTGAACGGCTGTTCGCCGAACATGCCGCTATCCCGGACTTTCTTGTGCGGACATTTGCGTGGTGAGGCCGCGCAAGAGGAGGATATGATGGAAACGATGATATCGGGCGGCGCCGTTGAAAAGAGCAACGCCGACAGGGAGAAAGCCCTGCGCGCCGATTACGCGTCGCTCGGCGCGCAGCTCGACCGGCGCGGCATCGCCATCGACGCCATTCTTGCCAAGGTCGAGGCCTTCGGCGTCGCAATCCCGTCCTGGGGCGTCGGCACCGGCGGCACCCGTTTTGCCCGCTTTCCCGGCCAGGGCGAACCGCGCGACGTGTTCGACAAGGTCGAGGATTGCGCCGTCATCAACCAGCTGACGCGGGCGACGCCGACCGTCTCGCTGCATATCCCTTGGGACAAGGCCGACGCCAGCAGGTTGAAGCAGGCCGCGGCCCGTTTCGGCCTCGGCTTCGATGCGATGAATTCGAACACCTTCTCCGACGCGTCGGGGCAGAGGCAGTCCTACAAGTTCGGTTCGCTCAGCCACGCCGACCCAGCCGTCCGCCGCCAGGCGGTCGAGCACAACATCGAGTGCATTGAAATCGGCAAGACCCTGGGGTCGAAGGCGCTGACGGTGTGGATCGGTGATGGCTCGAACTTCCCCGGCCAGGTCAATTTCGCCCGGGCTTTCGAGCGTTATCTCGACGCGATGAAGGACATCTATGCGGCGCTGCCAGGCGACTGGCGACTGTTCACCGAGCACAAGATGTACGAGCCGGCCTTCTATTCGACCGTCGTGCAGGATTGGGGCACCAACTACATCATATCAAAGGAACTGGGCGACAAGGCCTATTGCCTCGTCGACCTTGGCCATCACGCCCCCAACGTCAACATCGAAATGATCGTCTCCCGGCTGATCCAGTTCGGCAAGCTGGGTGGGTTCCACTTCAACGACTCGAAATATGGTGACGACGATCTCGATGCCGGATCGATCGACCCCTATCGACTGTTCCTGGTCTTCAACGAACTGGTCGACGCCGAGCTTTCCGGCGCCAAGGATTTTCACCCTGCGCACATGCTCGACCAGAGCCACAACGTCACCGACCCGATCGAAAGCCTGATGCTGTCGGCCGTCGAGGTTCAGCGGGCCTATGCCGCCGCACTGCTGGTCGACCGCAAGGCGCTCGAAGGCTTTCAGGAAGACAATGACGCACTGATGGCGACGCAGACGCTGAAGGCGGCCTACCGTACTGATGTCGAGCCGATCCTTGCCATGGCGCGGCTGAACCGGGGCGGCGCCATCGATCCGGTCGCAGCCTACCGTGCCAGCGGTTACCGCCAGAAGGTCGCGGCCGAGCGGCCGGCGTCGGTCGGCGGTGGCGGCGGCATCGTCTGAGGGGGTCAGGACATGCCCGAGCGCATCGCCTTCCGCATGGTCCTCAATCCGGGCCAGGCCGCCGAGTACGAGAAACGCCACGACGAGATCTGGCCGGACCTCAGTGCTGCGCTACGCGAAGCGGGCGTGTCCGACTACACGATCTGGCTCGATCCCGAGACCAATCACCTGTTCGCCACGCTGGTCCGCACCGATGACCACGATATGGACAGGCTGCCGCAAACCGAGGTCAACCGCCGCTGGTGGGACTTCATGGCCGACACCATGCAGTACACCGACCGCGACGAGCCGCTGGTCGTGCCGCTGCGCAAGGTTTTTCATCTGGAGTAGACAATGACTGACAAGGCACTGCGCGAGGAGATGGTGTCGATCTGCCGGCGCATGAATTCGAGCGGTATCAACCAGGGCACGGCAGGCAACCTTTCGGTGCGGTCGGGCCGCAGCTTCCTCATCACCCCGTCGGGTATGCCTTACGATATCATGGGCCCTGATGACATCGTCGAGATGGATTTCGACGGCACCTATGTCGGCCGCCGCCCGTCATCGGAATGGCGTTTCCACCGCGACATACTCAAGGCGCGCGAGGACATCAGCGTCGTTCTGCATTGCCATTCGGTCTATGCGACGACGCTCGCCTGCCACCACAGGACCATTCCGTCGTTCCATTACATGACCGGCGTTGCCGGCGGCACCACCATCCGCTGTGCCGCCTATGCCACCTTCGGCACCCAGGCGCTGTCGGACAACGCGCTTGTTGCGCTGAAGGATCGGCTTGCCTGCCTGCTCGGCCAGCACGGCCAGATCTCGCTCGGCACCAACCTCGAACACGCACTGTGGCTGGCGATCGAAGTGGAGACGCTGTCGCGCATGTATGTCCAGGCGCTAATGCTCGGTGAGCCGCCGGTCCTTTCCGACGAGGAGATGGGGAGGGTGATCGATCAGATGCGCCGCATGAGCTATGGCCTGGCACCCGACGCCGAAGGCACCAACGACGTGGCGCGTCCACGCGAGGGCTGAGCGGCATTTCGGCTGAGGTACTCGCCGAGTATGTCGAGCGAGACGGACACACCGACTCGCGGCTGACGCCGGCCTGCCGCAAGCCGAATGGGCGGTCAGGCCGCGCGGGCGATGGCCGCACCGTCAGCATCGAACAGCGATACCCTTTTGCCGTCGATGGCGATGCCGACAGTCTCGCCGATCCGGACTGGGGTGTCGGCGGGCGCATTGACGTTGATCAGACCAAGCTGATCGTTTCGGACGAAGACGCTGGTGTTGCCGCCAAGATATTCGGCGACCTCGACCGTGCCGCGGCAGTTGCCGTTGTCGGGGGCGACGAGCGACAGGTGCTCGGGGCGGGCGCCGAGCTGGGTCGGCCTGCCAGCGAAGGTGAGGGACAGCGCGCCCTGCCCGGACAGGTCGAGCTTGCCGTCACCTGAAGGGGCGCAGGCGAGCACGTTCATTTTGGGGCTGCCGATGAACTGGGCGACGAAAAGATTGGCGGGCCGCTCGTAGAGCTCGTGCGGACTGCCGTGCTGCATGACGCGGCCTTCCTTGAGCACGACGATGCGGTCGGCCAGCGTCATCGCCTCGACCTGGTCGTGGGTGACATAGACCATGGTGGCGCCGAGCGAGCGGTGCAGCTTGGCGATCTCCAGCCGCATGTCGACGCGGAGCGCTGCGTCCAGGTTGGACAGCGGCTCGTCGAACAGAAAGGCGACCGGCTGGCGCACGATGGCGCGGCCGATAGCGACGCGCTGGCGCTGGCCGCCCGAGAGCTGGCGCGGGTAACGATCGAGCAGATGGGTGAGCTTCAGCGTGTCGGCGGCCTGGTCGACCTTGGCCTTGATCGCATCCGGTGAGAGTTTCGCCAGCTTGAGCCCAAAACCCATATTCTGGCGTACGGTCATATGCGGATAAAGCGCGTAGGACTGGAACACCATGGCAAGCTGGCGCTCGACCGGCGGCGCCCTGGTGACGTCGCGGCCGTCGATCAAAAGGTGGCCGGAGGTGGTTTCCTCGAGGCCGGCGATCATGCGCAGCAGCGTGGACTTGCCGCAGCCGGATGGGCCGACAATGACGACGAACTCGCCATCTGAAATGTCGAGGTCGAGATCCCTGATGATCTCGGTGCCGCCGTAACGCTTGCCTGCTTTTTGGAGCGAAATCGTACCCATAGAATCCTCCTGGAAACTCTCTTCTGCACATCGCGCATGCCGAAAATCACGGGATTTTCGGGCTGATATGCGTTCAGCCCTTGACCGCGCCTGCCGTCATCGAGCCGCTGATCTGGCGATACATGATGAGGCCGAGCAGCATCGGCGGCAGGGCGCCGACGATCATGACGGCCGAGGCGACGCCCCACTGCACGCCGCCGCCGCTGGCGGCGAAGAAGAACGAAGCGCCGACGGTGATGGGCACGGCCTTGGACGTGGTCAGCATCAGGCCGAACAGGAACTCGTTCCAGGCGGTGATGAAGCCGAAGATCAGGCTGGTGACGATGGCCGGGCGACAGAGCGGCGCAATCACCCTGGTCAGGATCTGGAAACGCGTGGCGCCGTCCATCAGTGCCGCCTCGTCGAGTTCGCCGGGCAGGTCGCGGATGGCGTTGACCAGGATGACCAGCGCCAGCGGCAGATTGACGATGGCAAGGATCAGGCCGAGGCCGAGGCGCGTGTCGAGCAGCGAGAGCCACTGAAACATCATGTAGAGCGGAATGGCGAAAATGATCAGCGGCACGGCGCGCAAATTGACGATGAGCGGCAACAGCGTGCGTTCGCCGAGCTTGCCGCGGGCGATCGCATAGGCAGCGGGCAAAGCCAGCGCCACCGCAAGCAGCGTGCCGAGGGCCGCGACAGCCACACTGTTCACCAGATAAAGAAAAATGTTCAACCGGTCGGACACCGTAAACACGGTGGCGTAGTTTTCGAGCGTCGGTGCGTAGACCCAGAGGCCCGGATTGGTCGACAGCTCGCGCGCGCTCTTGAACGAGGTCGAGAGCGTGACGAGGATCGGGAAATTCATCGCCAGTGCGGCGATGGCGAAGACGATCCAGCGGAGGGCGTTGATCATCAGCGGGCTCCCTTGCGACGGGCGGCAAGCGCGTTGAGGCCGTAGAGCACGGCAAACGACACCACGAACAGAATGACCGAAGCCGCGACCGCCTTGCCGATAGCTCCCTGTTTGAAGAAGGCTTCGTAGATATAGATCGACAGTGAAGCGGTGGAGCCGCCCGGGCCGCTGCCTGTCAGCACATAGACATTGTCGAAGACGCGGAAGCCATCGATGAAGCGGATGAGCAGGGCAACCACGATCGTCGGCGCCATCAGCGGCAGTTCGATGTACCAGAGACGGTGGCGGTAGCGCGCGCCGTCCATGGCGGAGGCCTCGACGATCTCCTTGGGGATGGCCTGGTAGGCCATGTAGAACAACAGGAAGGCGAACGGCGTCCATTGCAGCGTCTCGACGACGACCAGCGTCCAGAAAGCCGAGCCCGGTCCAAGGAACGAGAAGCTCGCGCCGAACCAGGTCCAGAGATAATAGGGCACCGGGCCGACGAACTCGTGCAGCACGAGGCGGTACATCAGGCCGACGAGCGCCGGCGCCACCATCAACGGCAACATCAGGATCGCCATCAGCCAGCTGCGCTTTTCGATGAGCGGCGACAGGAAGATGGCGAGGAACAGGCCGAGCGCACATTCGAGCAGTGCGGTCAGCAGGCCGAAGCGGAAGGAGAACCAGCTCGCCTGCCAGAACGCCTGGTCGTTCCAGACGGCGGCGAAGTTGGAGAAACCCGTGATCTCAGGCCTGCGCAGGGTCTCGAAACTGACCTCGGAGACCGAGTAGACGAGATTGACGACAGCCGGGAAGCCAAGGAAGACGAGCAGGAACAGCACCAGTGGCACTGCCAGCAGACGGAATTCGGACGAGGGGGCGCGTTGCGAAAGCGTTGTCATCAATCGATCTAAGGCTGGCGTTCCAATGGATTTAAGGCCGGCGTTCCAATGGAAGCAATGGTGGCTGGCCGACCCCCGAAGCGGCGGTCGTGTCGGGGGCATGCATCTGGACGGGCTCAGGATTCGACACCTCGGACCCGTGGGAGCAAAACGGATGCCAGGATCGCCCGGCCATACCAGGGGCACAGAAGCGCGGAGAAGTGCCGAAATCCCGAACCTGTAGGAGTGGCCGGCGACGGCCTGGTGCTGCCGCCGGCCAGCCGATTACTTGAGCAGCTCGGTCATGCCCTTTTCGGTGTTGGCAAGGGCGTCGTCGAGCGACTGCTGGCCCGACCAGTAGCCGGTGAACTCCTTGGCCTGGAGTTCGTAGACCGAGAGCGCCTTGGCCGAGGTGCCGCCGTTCATGACGTAGCCATACTTGCTGGCGAACTCGCCGAGCTTGACCAGGTCGGGGCGCTCGGCCGCGACTTCCTTGACGACGTCGGGGGTGAGTGCCGGCGCGCCGCTGCTCCTGGCGTAGATCAGCGCTGCTTCCTTCGACGACAGCCACTTGATGAAGGCCTTGGCGCCATCCTTGTTCTCGGCGTTCTTGTTGAGGCCGAAGCCGAGGCCATGGATGTGGGTGAAGCGGCCCTCGGGTCCGGCCGGCGGGGCGATGGTCTCGGTGACCTCGGCAACCGTCGGCGACTTCTCCTTGGAGGTCAGGTCGGAGGCAGCCGCGTTCCATTGCATCATCGCCGCAACCTGGCCGGAGGCGTAGGCGGCGTTGGCTTCGGCGAACTCGTAGGACAGCGAGTCACGCGGGGTGGCGCCGGCGTCATAGAGCAGCTTGTAGGTCTCCAGGCCCTTGCGATAGGCGTCGGAGTTGACCGTCACCTTGCCGCTCTCGTCCATCCAGTTGCCGCCGTAGGAACGCGGCAGCGACTGGAACACCATCATGTTGAACAGCAAGTTCTTGAGCTGCAGTACGGTGCCGTAGCGGGTCGGGCTGTCCGGGTTGACGGCCTGGGTGAAGTAGAGCGCCGTCGCCGCGTAGTCGTCCCAGGTCCACTCGTCCGGGTTTTTCGGCTCGAGCTTCTTGCCGAGGTGCTTCTCGGAAATCTCGGCGAATCTGGCCTTGGCTGCGTCATCCTTGAGCAGCGCCTCGACCAGGTCCTTGCGGTAATACATGAAGTGCAGCGAAAGATCGGTCGGCACGCCGAACTGCTTGCCTTCATACTGCATGGTGGAGAGCACGGAGTCGCCATAGACAGCCTTGGCCTCGTCCGAAAGCTCGACCGGCTCCATGAACGGCGCATAGCGGCCGATGGAGTATGTGGCGAGCAGGTTGACGTCGAAGGCCTTCGAGCCGGCGGCGAGGTCGGCCTGCAGCTTGTCCCAGAAGCCGTCGCGGTTGAAGAACAGCAACTCGACCTTGTTGGCGTCGGACGTGTCGGATTTGGCGTTGTAGGCGTCGGCGGCGGCGCGCAGCGCGGTCTCCTCTGGGCCGCCCGGCCAGCCGAGCACGGTCACCTTGGCGAAGGCGGGGCTCGCCATCAGGCTGGCGATCGCAACCGCGATCAGGCCGCCCATTCTGAGCGTCGAAAATGTCATGTCGTGTTCTCCCTCTAGTTCAGTTCTGACGTTTTGCTAGATCCGCGATGCCCACGACGCCGGCGCTCTCTCCGAGTGCTGCCGCGTGAAGCTGCGGGGTGAGCCGTGGCGGCAGGCTTCCCAGTGCCTGCCGGACGGATTCGAGATATCCGGGTGCCAGACCGATGCCGCCGCCAATGACGATGCGGGCAGGGTCGAGCATGAGCTGGATGTTGCGGCACAGAAGGGCGGTCTGACGCACCGATGCTTTGATGATGTCCTGCGCCCAGGCTTGGCCTGCAGCTGCTGCCTCGAAGACCTCGCGCGCGGTGGCACCGGCCTGGCGCGGTGCCGCTTGTGCCGCCATCCAGTTGCCGGAGACGTGGTCCTCGAGGACGCCGGCGTTCTCGTCGAGGCTGCGCAGCAGGCCGAAATGGCCTGATAGACCGCCGAGCAGGCGGCCGTTGACGACGATGCCGCCACCAATGCCGGTGGAGATGGTGAGGAAGACGAGGTCCTCGCCCTGGCCGGCGCCGCAGGAGAACTCGCCCCAGGCAGCGGCCTGTGCGTCATTGGCGGCGAGCACCGCGTCGGTGCCGGCGAGCCTTTTGACGGTTGCGACCAGTGGGAAGCCGTCGGGGATATCGAGCGTCTTGCGGTTGAGCGGCGACCAGCAGCCGTCGTCGATTATGCCGGAAACGGCGACGCCTACAGTGTCGTAGCGGCCCCTCCAGCCTGAAATGGCGTCGAACAGAGACGTCAGCCATTGCTCCGGATCACCGCTGCGCGGCGTCGGCATCTTGTGCGTTTCGACCACCGTGTCCTCGCGCACCAGGGCTGCGAGCATCTTGGTGCCGCCGATGTCGAGCGCAAGAACGGCCTCAGCCATGGTGATCAGGCTCCGGCCTTGGCGATGGTTTCGTCGAGCGCCGAGCGAAACCACGAGGTCACATATTCCGGCCGGGTGATGGCAGAGCCGACGACGACCATCGAGGCTCCGGACGCCAGCGCCTGCTGCGCCTGGGCGGGGGTGCGGACATTGCCCTCGGCGACGACGTGAGGCGTCAGCTTCCGCATCGCCGCCATCAGCGCAAAGTCGGGCTCGGTCGGTTCGACCGGGCCGGTGTAGCCGGCGAGCGTCGAGCCGACGACGTCGGCGCCTTCGGCCAGCGCCTGCTCGGCGTCGGAGATGACGGAGCAGTCGGCCATGGCGGCACGGCCGTGGGAATGGATACGCTCGATCAGCGCGTTGGTCGCAACCGGGCGGATGCGCTGGGTGGCATCGTAGGCGATGACGTCGGCACCTGCGGCGGCCAGCGCGTCGATGTCTTCGAGCCAGGGCGTGATGCGGACGGGCGTGTCATCAAGGTCGCGCTTGACCAGGCCTATGATCGGCTTGTTGGTGGCGGCGCGGACGGCAGCGACATATTCGGCGGATTCGATGCGCAGAGCAGCGGCGCCGCCGTCGATGGCCGCCAGCGCGAAGCCCACGACGATCTCGGCCTTGTCCATGGCGCCACCCTTCACCGGCTGGCAGGACACGATCAGGCCATTGTCGAGGGCTTTGAAGTCAAGCGGCACGCGGGCATCTCCTGTGATGCCCAGACGGTAGCAGTCCAATACCAGATTGCAACAGGATTTATACTGGTATTATCGCATCAGCTCGATGACGAAGTCGTAGACGTCGCCGCGGTACTTGGTCTGGGTGAACTCGACGATCTGGCCGTCGGCGAGGAAGCAGCGACGTTCCATGACCAGCAAAGAGGTGTCCTCGGGCGTGGCGAGAAGCTGGCGCTCCTCGTCGGTGGCGGGCTTGGCCTGCATGCGCTGCAGTGCCCGGACCGGCAGGGCGCCGGTGGCCTCGAGATATTCGTAGAGCGATTCCCCGACCGCCTGGGGATCCGGCACGAAACGTGCCGGCAGCGTGGCGATCTCGATGGCGATGGGTGTGTCGTCGGCGGTGCGCAGGCGGCGCAGGCGCACGACCTTTTCGCTGGCGGAGATGCCCAAGGCCATCATTTCGGCTGGCGAAGGCCGTGAAATCTCTCGCGAAATCCAGACGCAGCCGGGTTCAAGCCCGCGCGAGCGCATGTCTTCGGAAAAGCTGGTCATGGTTGCCAGCGACTTCTCCAGGCGCGACGACACGACGGTCTTTGCGCCCTGGCGGCGGTCGAGCAGCCCGTCGGAGACGAGGCCGTCGATCGCCTTGCGCACGGTGACGCGCGAAATGCCGAGCGCATCGCACAGCGTGCGTTCGCTGGGGATGACGGCGCTACGCTTGAGGTGGGAGGCACCGATCGCCTCCTTGATGGCGTCCTCCAGCCGCCGGTACAGCGGTTCGCCGCTCTCGCCGGAAAGCTGTCTTGCGAGGAAGTCGAGGATTGCCTGATCGCCCATCGGAGCCACCTGTGGAAAGTCGCTCCTTTATGCAGAATTTTCTTCAGGTGTTAAACTGGTATTGTCCTTGTCGGGTCGTTTTCCAGTCTCTTTGCGGCTCACACCGTCAGTAGCTTGCGGATTTCGGGCGTATCGAGGTCTCCGGCGGCGCCTGTATGGACGATCCTGCCACGGTCCATGATGTAGACGACGTCGGCGAGCTCGCGGCAGAAATCGAGATATTGCTCTACCAGGAGCACGGCGATGCCGGCGGTGTCGCGCAGGTAGCGGATGGCACGGCCGATGTCCTTGATGATCGACGGCTGGATGCCTTCTGTCGGCTCGTCGAGCACCAGGAGTTTCGGCCGCATGACCAGCGCCCGGCCGATCGCCAGCTGCTGTTGCTGACCGCCCGAGAGGTCGCCGCCGCGCCGTGCCAGCATCTGCTTCAGAACAGGAAACAGCTCGAAGACGTGTTCGGGCACCGTGCGTTCGCCCCGCTTCAGCGGCGCGAAGCCGGTCTCCAGGTTCTCCTGCACCGTCAGCAGCGGAAAAATCTCGCGCCCCTGCGGCACGAAAGAGATGCCCGACCGGGCGCGATCGTATGCCGCGCTCCGGTCGAGCGCCTTCCCCTCGAAGGCAACCGTACCCGATGTCAGCCTGTGCTGGCCGACGATCGATCTCATCAGACTTGTCTTGCCCACGCCGTTGCGGCCAAGCACGCAGGTGATCTTGCCGGCGTCGGCGCGCAGCGAGACGCCGCGCAGCGCCTCGGCCGCGCCGTAGTGGAGAACGGCGTCGTTGACCTCAAGCATCGCCCGGCTCCATCGACTGGGCCCCCCGCGCCCCCGTCGCCAGGACGGGGGTGGCGGCCCTTCCGGAGCGCCAGGGGAGGTTGGTGAATTTCGTTTGCGACATGGCCTGCGGCGATGCCGGAGTTTCCCGCTTTGGGACCGTCGCTAGATAAGTACCGCGCCACCACATCGTCAGCGCCCCAGATAGACTTCGACGACACGTTCGTCTGACGAGACGAAGTCGAGCGTGCCTTCCGACAGCACGGAGCCTTCGTGCAGGCAGGTCACCTTGACGCCGAGCTCGCGGACGAAATGCATGTCATGCTCGACGACGATGACCGAATGCGTCTCTGCGATGTCCTTGAGCAGGCGGGCGGTCTCGAAGGTTTCGGCGTCCGTCATGCCGGCTACCGGCTCGTCGACGAGCAGCAGCTTCGGGTCCTGCGCGAGAAGCATGCCGATTTCGAGCCATTGCTTCTGGCCGTGCGACAGGCCGGCAGCCGGCTCGTTGCGCCGGGCTCCGAGCCGGATGACGCCGAGGATGTCGTCAATGCGCCGGCGGTCGGCTGCCGAAGAGCGATAGAAGAGTGCCGGGAAGATCGAGCGCTGCCCCTTGAGCGACAGCAGCAGGTTGTCCTCGACAGTATGGTTCTCGAACACCGTCGGTTTCTGGAACTTGCGGCCGATGCCCATCATGGCGATCTCGGCCTCGTCATGACGCGTCAGGTCGATCTGGCCGTCGAAAAAGACCTCGCCGCTGTCGGGACGGGTCTTGCCGGTGACGATGTCCATCATCGTCGTCTTGCCGGCGCCGTTGGGGCCGATGATGGCCCGCATCTCGCCCCTGTCGAGCACCAGCGACAGGTCGTTGATGGCGCGGAAGCCGTCAAAGGCAACCGACACGCCGTCGAGATAGAGGATGGTTCCGCTCATGCTCATCCCGTCACTCCGCCGGCTGGGGCTCGGTCCGCGCGGCGGCCTTGCCTTCGGCCGGCACCGCGCCCGTGGCCCGCATCTGCCGCCACCGGTCCCACAGGCCGACGATGCCGCGCGGCAAAAACAGGGTGGAGGCGATGAACAGGCCGCCAAGTGCGAACAGCCAGAGTTCGGGCAAGGCGCCGGTGAACCAGCTCTTGGCGGCATTGACGGCGATGGCACCGACAATCGGCCCGACGATGGTTCCGCGGCCGCCGACTGCGGTCCAGATCACGACCTCGATCGAATTGGCAGGATCGAATTCACCGGGGTTGATGATGCCGACCTGCGGCACGTAGAACGCGCCCGCTATGCCGGCCATCATGGCCGACAGCGTGAAGGCGAACAGCTTGACGTTCTCCGCCCGCCAGCCGAGGAAGCGCGTGCGGCTCTCCGCATCGCGCACGGCCATCAGAAGCTTGCCGTATTTCGAACCGACCACCAGCCAGGTGACCTGCACACCGAGCGCCAGCGCTACCGCGCTCGCGGCAAACAGCGCCGAGCGCGTTTCGCTTGCCTGGACGCTGAAGCCAAGGATGTCCTTGAAGTCGGTCAGGCCGTTGTTGCCGCCAAAGCCCATGTCGTTGCGGAAAAAGGCAAGCAGCAGGGCATAGGTCATGGCCTGGGTGATGATCGACAGATAGACGCCGGTGACGCGGCTGCGGAAGGCAAACCAGCCGAACACGAAGGCGAGCAGGCCCGGCACGGCCATGACCATCAGCGCTGCGAACCAGAAGTGATCGAAGCCGAGCCAGTACCAGGGCAGTTCCTTCCAGTTGAGGAACACCATGAAGTCGGGCAAGTCAGGGTTGCCGTAGACGCCGCGCGCGCCGATCTGGCGCATCAGATACATGCCCATGGCGTAGCCGCCGAGGGCGAAGAAGGCGCCGTGGCCGAGTGACAGGATGCCGCAATAGCCCCAGACGAGGTCGAGCGCGAGCGCAAGCAGGGCATAGCAGAGATATTTGCCGGCCAGCGCCACGACGTAGCTCGGCACGTGGAAGGCACTCTCGGCCGGCACCGCGAGATTGAGCACTGGCACGATGACCGCAGCCGCGAGCAGCGTGGCGATGGTGACGGCGATGCGCCGGTCGGAGGAAAACAGGCGACGCGCGATCATGCTTCCACCGCCCGTCCCTTGAGCGCGAACAGGCCGCGCGGCCGCTTCTGGATGAACAGGATGATCAGCACCAGCACCAGGATCTTGCCGAGCACCGCACCGGCGTAAGGCTCGAGGAACTTGTTCAGAACGCCAAGCGTCATCGCGCCGATGAAGGTGCCCCAGAGATTGCCGACACCGCCGAAGACCACGACCATGAAGCTGTCGATGATGTAGCCCTGGCCGAAATTGGGCGAGACATTGTCGATCTGGCTCAGCGCCACCCCCGCGATCCCTGCGATGCCCGAGCCGAGTGCGAAGGTGAAGGCGTCGACCCATGGCGTGCGGATGCCCATCGAGGCGGCCATGCGCCGGTTCTGGGTCACCGCGCGCATGCGCAGGCCCCAGCTCGTCCGCTTCATGATGAAGACCAGCAGAAGGAAGACGGCGAGGCAGAACAGCACGATCCAGAGCCGGCTCCAGGTGATTGTCAGCTGGCCGAGCTGGAACGCGCCGGCCATCCAGCTCGGTGCGCCGACCTCCTGATTGGTCGGGCCGAAGATGGTGCGGACAGCCTGCTGCAGGATCAGCGAGACACCCCAGGTCGCCAGAAGCGTTTCGAGCGGGCGGCCATAGAGGAAACGGATCATGCCGCGTTCGATGGCGAGGCCGACGCCGCCGGCGACGAGGAAGGCGGCAGGCAAAGCGATGGCCAACGACCAGTCGAACAGGTCGGGCGCGAAGGCGCGGATCGCCTGCTGCACGACGAAGGTGGTGTAGGCGCCGAGCATGACCATCTCGCCATGGGCCATGTTGATGACGCCCATGACGCCGAAGGTGATGGCGAGGCCGATGGCTGCGAGCAGCAGCACCGAGCCGAGCGAGATGCCGTACCAGACGTTTTGCGCCACCTGCCAGGCGGCCATGCTGGTCTCGATCTGCGCGACCGAGCGGGCGGCCGTCTCGGCCAATGCGCCGGTGCTTGTGGCCTGGAAGGCTGTCAGCTGGGCCAGCGCGTCGCTGTCGCCGCGGTTTGCAAGAACGGCGATGGCAGCGCGTTTTTCGGCCTCGCCGAGGTCGGAAGCCAGGACTGCGGCGGCGCGGGCCTGGGCAAGCGCTGCTTTGACCGTGGCGTCGGTCTCGCCGGCAATCGCTGCGTCGAGAGCTCGCAACGCCGTCTTGTCGGGGCGCTTGAGCATGGTGCTTGCCGCCGACAGCCTCACAGTTGGATCGGCCGATCCGAGGGTAAGCCCACCCATGACGTCGCGGATGGTGCGGCGGAGCGCGTTGTTGACCTTGACCTTGGCAATATCGGCCTTCGCAGCTGTGCCGGCTGCCGTTCCGTCGAGCGGATCGGACAGCGAAAACGTCTGGCCATCTTGCTTGCCTGTGAAGACGCCCTGGTCGGACTTTCTGACATAGAGGTTGCCGTCGGCCAGGGCCGACAGAATGCGCTCGACGGCCGGCTGCCCGGTGGCGGCAAGATCGCGGACGACGGATTCCGTCTCCTGGAAGTTTGTCGTCGTGGCGAGCCGGGTGAGCAATGCCCGCAAGCCCGCCTCGTCGGCATGGGCAAGCGACGGCAGGCTCGCGCAAATGACGGCAATGGCCAGGACTAGACTGCGGACGAACTGCATCTGGGATGGCACCTGTGTGCGATTAGGATTGGGGTGCCGGGCGAGATGGCCTGCCCGGCACCTTGATGGGGCTAGTTGGTCGTGCCCTTGCCGCCGCACTTGCCGGTGGCGACGTTAAAGTTTCCGCACGACATCGGCGCGCGCCAGTCGGCGATCAGGTCCTTGGAATCGGGCAGGTAGTCGGACCATTCGTCGCCGACCACGAGGCCCGCGGTCTGCCACACCGTCTCGAACTGGCCGTCGGCCTGGATCTCGCCGATCAGCACCGGCTTGGTGATGTGGTGGTTGGGCATCATTGTCGAGAAGCCGCCCGAGAGGTTCGGCACCGAGACACCGACGATGGCGTCGATGACGGCGTCCGGATCGGTGGTACCGGCCTTCTCGACCGCCTTCAGCCACATGTTGAATCCGATGACATGGGCTTCCATCGGGTCGTTGGTCACCCGCTTGTCGTTCTTGGTGTAGCCCTTCCAGGCCGAGATGAACTCGGCGTTGGCGGGGCTATCGACTGACTGGAAATAGTTCCAGGCGGCGAGATGGCCGACCAGCGGCGCGGTGTCGAGGCCGGCGAGTTCTTCCTCGCCGACCGAGAAAGCGACCACCGGAATGTCCTCGGCCTTGATGCCCTGGTTGCCGAGCTCCTTGTAGAACGGCACGTTGGCGTCGCCATTGATGGTCGAGACGACGGCGGTCTTCTTGCCGGTCGAGCCGAACTTCTTGATGTCGGAGACGATGGTCTGCCAGTCGGAATGCCCGAACGGCGTGTAGTTGACCATGATGTCCTCGGCGGCGACGCCCTTCGACTGCAGATAGGCCTGCAGGATCTTGTTCGTCGTCTGCGGATAGACATAGTCGGTGCCGGCGAGCACCCAGCGCTGCACGCCTTCTTCGTTCATCAGATAGTCGACGGCAGGAATGGCCTGCTGGTTGGGCGCGGCGCCGGTGTAGAACACGTTGCGCTGGCTTTCCTCCCCTTCATACTGGACGGGATAGAACAGCAGGCTGTTGAGCTCCTCGAAGACCGGCAGCACCGACTTGCGTGACGACGAGGTCCAGCAGCCGAAGACGGCGGCGACCTTGTCCTGCTCGATCAACTGGCGTGCCTTTTCGGCAAACAGCGGCCAGTCCGAGGCCGGATCGACGACGACGGCCTCGAGCTTCTTGCCGAGCAACCCGCCCTTCTTGTTCTGTTCTTCGATGAGGAACAGCATCGTGTCTTTCAGCGTCGTTTCTGAAATCGCCATCGTTCCGGACAGCGAATGCAGCACCCCGACCTTGATGGTGTCGTCCGCCGCCGCGGAGGGCGACGCCAGGCTGAGCCCGGCGCCGACTATCCCGGCCATGGCTGCGGCGGTCCAACTTGCGAAATGTCCCCTCATTACCAGTCTCCCATTTGGCTTTGTTGCGCTGAACAATGTCATGCAACCGTCATGCCAATCGCTCAGGGCCAGTTTGGAGGCAGGGAAAGTCGCGCATTTTCATAAGGTTGGCCTAATGCACCCGAAGGCATGGCTGCTCATGCCGCCAGCCGGTGTCCCAGGAATTGTGCATTGCACAGCAGATATTGCCAGTTTTTTGCCCAGATCTGATTTTTGCATAAGCTATGAGCAATAGTGCCCTCCCGGCTATGCCGGCCGTCGAGATGCTGGGAGCCATGAACCAATCGCCGGCTTTGCTCGTAAGAGAGGGAGAACGGGCATTCCGAGGAGCAGCCATGCGCCGGAACAACGATGCTGGGCGGGTCGTGAGCAACAGGCGGCTGGCCTGGGTCACTGGTGCCGGCTCCGGCATCGGCCGCGCCTTGGCGTTGCGGCTTGCCAGCGAAGGCTGGCAGGTCGTGGCAAGTGCGCGGACGGCGAGCGATCTCGCCGAACTGGCCGCCGAGGCGCCGGGTCGTATCCGTGCATTCCCGCTCGACGTGACCGCCGAGGCGACCGTACTCGAGACGGTTGCCCGCATCGAGGGCGAAATCGGGCCGATCGATCTCGCCGTGCTGAACGCTGGCACCTATGCGCGCGACTCCGCCGCTGAGTTCGACGCCGGCGCCTTTCGCGCCACCGTTGACGTCAATCTGATGGGCTGCGTGCATTGCCTGGCCGCGCTGATGCCGCGCATGCTGGCGCGCCAGGGCGGGCACGTTGCCGTGGTGTCTTCGGTTTCAGGCTTCGCCGGCCTGCCGGGCGCTGCAGCCTATGGCGCGACCAAGGCAGCGCTGATTAACATGTGTGAAGCGCTCCACCCTGAACTCGCGGCTCGGAACGTGCGGCTCAGCCTCGTCTGTCCGGGCTTCGTCGACACGCCCCTGACACGGAAGAACGATTTTCCGATGCCGTTCATGATCTCGGCAGACGCTGCGGTCGACCACATCATGGCTGGCCTGAAATCGCGGCGTTTCATGACCGCTTTTCCATGGAAGATGGTGCTGTCGATGAAGCTCCTGGCGGCGATGCCAGAGCGGCTGCGCTTTGTGATCACGCGGCGCATGGTCCGCGACTGACGGCACGGCGAAGGTTGGTGGACCCGGCTCTATTGCGCGTGTTCCGGAACCCTTGTCGTCACGACGGTGGTGCTGATCTTTTGAACTGCGGCGTTGTGCCGGTGGACGGGGATGCCCTTCCACCAGATGCGCAGCGCCTCCCAGTGAATGCCAAGCGTCACCTTCAGCGTCATCAGCGGGTAGCGGAAGAGGGCGCCGAGCAAGGCGCGGTCGGTGAGCTCTTGACGCCTGCCGGCAAAGGAGGCGGCAAGAAGTGGGCCTTCGGCGTCCGATTCATCGATGCGCACCAGGACCCTGTCACCGGGCGGCTCGATGTGGAAGCGGTAGAAGCAGGACATCGGCATGAAGGGCGAGACGTAGAGTTCCTTTGCGCAGCCTTGACGTATCGGGCCGCTCGCTCCGGCGTCGACCGGAATGACGTAGGTGTGGCGTTCGCCGAAGGTGTTGCAGACCTCGTAGAGGATCGCCCTGAGCGGGCCATCGGGCGCGTGGCAGAAATAAACCGTCAGCGGATTGAAGACGTAGCCGAGGATTCGGGGATAGCAGAGCACCCGGATGCGCATGCCGCTCTCCAGCCTATCGGCCTTGGCCAGTTGCGCCTCTACCCAGCCGCGCAGGCCGCTGGCGCTGCCGTCGCCGTGGTCGGCATCCCAGAAGCTGAGGATTGCGCAGCGGTTGTAGCCGAACAGTCGGGAAGTCACGCTGACACCGGGCATTTCGTCGAGATCGAGCAGCAGCGAGAAGACGCGGTAGTGTAGCCTGTGGCGACGCGGCCTGAGCCGCGTATGCGTGACCGTGCCAGAAAACAGCGCGGAGCGCAGGCTCATTCGGCTGCCTCCAGCCGGGGCATCAGCGCAATTCGCCCGGATTCGTCGCGCACCTTCCATGGTCGCCTGATGTCCGCGAGACTTTCGGCAACAGCGAGGCCGGATTGCAGGCCGTCCTCGTGGAAACCGAAGCCGAAATAGGCACCGCAGAACCAGGTTTGGCGTCGGCCCTGCAGGCGCCAGAGCTGCTGCTGGGCGTCGAGCGCGCGCTGGTCGAACAGCGGATGGGTGTAGTCGTAGCGCCCGATGATCTTTGCAGGATCGATCTGGCGCGTCGGGTTGAGCGTCACGAACAGGGGATGGCGCATGTCGAGGTTCTGCAGCCGGTTCATCCAGTAGGTCACGCATAGCGGCTGGCTGTTGTCGTCGCGGTCCTCGCCGATATAGTTCCAGCTTGACCAGACCCGCTTGCGTCGCGGCATGAGGTTCTCGTCTGAATGCAGCACCGCCAGATTGTTGGTGTAGCGGAAGGCGCCAAGCAAAGCCCGCTCCTGCTGGTCGGCGTCGGAGAGCAGGTCGAGCGCCTGGTTGGCATGAGTGGCGATGACGACATCGGTGAAGGTGTCGGCATGTCCCTTGGTGTCGGTGACGACGACCCGGCCGTTCTTGCGCGCAATATTGCCGACCGCCGTGCTCAGCCTGATGTTGTCGGCGCAGTTGGCGCTCAGCCGGCGAACATATTCCCGGCTGCCGCCAAGCACGGTTCGCCACTTCGGCCGGTCGGCCAGGCTGAGCAGGCCATGGCTGGCGAAGAACCTGACGAAGGCGAGCAGTGGGTAAGCGCGCATGTCGCGTGCCGTTGTTGACCAGATCGCTGCTCCCATCGGCAGCAAATGGTCCTCGACGAAAGCCGGAGCATAATCGTTGCGATCGAGATATTCGCCGAGGCTGACGCCGTGCAGGTCGGCGCGAATGAGCAGCGCCGGCGCCTCGCGGTAGAAGCGCAGGATGTCACGCATCATTCGCCAGAAGCGCGGCCGGATGACATTGCCGCGCTGGCCGATCAGGCCGTTGAGGCCGGAGCCCGAATATTCGAGCTTGCCGCCTTCGAGCGAGGCGGCGAACGACATGTTGGAAGCTGCCGTCGGCACGCCGATTTCACGGAACAGGGCGACGAGGTTGGGATAGTTGCGCTCGTTGTAGACGATGAAGCCGGTGTCGACGGGCAGGGCGCCGTTGTTGGTCGGAACCATGACCGTATTGGAATGGCCGCCAAGGCGAGGCTCGCTTTCGTAGAGCGTGACATCAAGCTTTCGGCCGAGCAGCCAGGCTGCCGAAAGACCTGATATGCCGGATCCGATGACGGCGACGCGGCGCGCGTGATCGGGCAATTCCTTGCTGGTGTCGATGCTCACGTCTCGCCTTTCCGCTGCGCCTTATGCTGCTGGATACGGAGCGCAGGCCCCGGCGGATCGCTGGGACGCGAAATTTTTCCGAAGCGAGTGATCCGGCGGTCGCTCGCCGGCGTACCAACAGCATGAACACGGTCGTTTCCATCGGCGTTCCGGCGTGGCAGAAACGCTTCAAGGCGGGGCATTGGCGCTCCGTGCCATGGCATGGTGATTTGGGAACTGCCGACATGAACCGCCCGACTGGCGTCGACGATGGTTCCGACATGCGAGAACTGCTGTGCGCTGTGGGTGCCCGGCGGGACATCGAAGCTTATGAACAGCTGTTTCGCCACTTCGCACCACGCGTGAAGGCCTACATGGCGAGGACGGGTGGCAACGGCCAGCAGGCCGAGGAACTGATGCAGGAAACCATGATCGCCGTGTGGAACAAGGCGGAGCGTTACGATCCGGCGAAGGGGGCGGCGTCGACCTGGATCTTCACCATTGCGCGTAACCTGCGCATCGACGCTTTCCGGCGTGAAAGGCGACCGGAATTCGACCCGGAAGATCCCGCCTTCGTGCCCGACGATGTCGCTCCCGCCGATGCCGAGCTCGACATGCGCGAGACATCGGAACAGCTTCACCATGCAATTGCAGCCCTGCCTGCGGAACAGGCGTCGCTGCTCAAACTGTCGTTTTTCGAAGACCAGTCGCACAGCGCGATCGCGCAGCGCCTGAACCTGCCCCTCGGGACGGTCAAGTCGCGCATGCGCTTGGCCTTCGACAAGTTGCGGGCCGCGCTCGCCCGCTCCGGAGACGTGTCGTGACCATTCGTCACCATATCAGCGACGACCTGCTCATCAGCTATGCCGCCGGCAGCCTGGCTGAGGGCTGGAGCATTGCGGTGGCTACGCATCTCGCGCTGTGCCCAGCCTGCCGGCGTCGCCTGACAGTGGCCGAGGCCGTCGGCGGCGAGTTGCTCGATACGATGGAAGACGAGGCCTCGGTCGACCAGTCCTGGGCCAGCGTGCGCAGCCGTTTGCAGCAACCCGAGACCGCGGCCGCCCGCCAAAGCTCTGTTGGGCACAGCGGCGGCTTGCCGGAGCCGTTGCGCTCCTATGTCGGTGGCGATTTCGACACGCTTAAATGGCGGCCGCTCGGACGCGGCGCGTACCAGATCCCTATCAAGACGGGCGATCGCGAAACCATGGTCAGGCTGCTGCGCATTCCCGCCGGCAAGCCGGTGCCGGAGCACAGCCATGGCGGCCGCGAGCTGACGCTGGTGCTGGCCGGCAGCTTTCATGATGGCACGGGTCTGTTTGCGCGTGGCGACCTCGAGGACGCCGACGCCAGCCTGACGCACCAACCGGTAGCTACGCCTGAAGCCGACTGTATCTGCCTTGCGGTGACCGACGCGCCGCTGCAGTTCCGCAGCTGGATCATGCGGGCGATCCAGCCTCTGCTTGGGATTTGACCGGTCCGTTGTTCGAAAGCAGCCTATGATCGCCAGCTACGCCACTGCCTACGTCGCCACTGCCATCGTCTTCTTCGGCCTCGATTTCCTGTGGCTGTCGACCATCTCGACGAACTTCTACCGCAGCCGCATCGGCGCCCTGCTTCTCGACCAGCCCCATTTCGGCGTCGCCGGCCTGTTCTACCTCGTCTATGTCGCAGGCATCGTGCACTTCGCGACAATGCCGGCGCTGAACGGCGCGAGCTGGACGACAGCGCTGATCAATGGCGCTCTTCTCGGCCTCGTCGCCTACGGCACCTACGACATGACAAACCTGGCCACGCTGAAGAACTGGTCGGTGACGGTCAGCGTCGTCGACATGGCCTGGGGCGTCGCTCTCACCGGCACTGCCGCAACGATCGGGTATCTGGTCACCGCCTGGGCGATGGCCAGGCCGAGCTGATGAGGGCTGCCTTTCGCGGCATAGCCAACAGGCAAGGCAGGAGCCGAGGTCGTCTTCATCGACCCGGTGGCGCTGGCAGGCTTGATCGCTCTCGATGAGAGAGCGACAGCCGATCGGCGAGGCATAACGGTCAGGGCGATCACCTAGTCTTCGAGGCGACTTGCAACCAGTGCCGGGATTTCTTTCAGGGCGAAGGCACGGAAAGCAGCGGCCACGGGTGAGGGCGAGACGTCTCGCCGTTCGACCAGTCCGACTTGCCTGCTTGCCGCCGCATCGGCCAGTTCGAGCACCGCCACGCCATCATGGGCGCCATGCATGGTCAATGACGGCAGGATGGTCAGGCCGAGCCCGGCCTTCACCAAAGCAACCAGCGAGGTGACGTTGTAGACGGTCATCAGCGACCGTGCGGAGAGCTGCTTGTACGCCTCCGCATCGATCCTGTCGGATGCGCCGTTGCGGATCAGCGTCGCGCCGTGCAGATCGCTCCATTCGACAGGACGTTCGAGCTGGCAGAGTTCGTGATCGTCCTTGCAGAGCAGCTTGAACCGGTCGCTGAACAATGGCGTGAATTCGACGCCGCCGCCAGCACGGCTCTCGCCGGCAATGCCTATGTCGGCGACGCCGCTTTCCACCATGCGCCGCACCTGGGCACTGTCGATGTCAAACAGTTCGACCTCGACCTGTGGTCGGGTTTCCAGGAACCGCTGCAGGATGGGCGGCAACACGTTGGTGGCGACCGAGGGTACCGAGGCAATCGACAGGCTGCCGATGCGGCTATGCGCGAAAGCCCGCATGATGCCGATCGACTTGTCGAAGCTGCGGATCTGCTCGCGGCCGAGATCGAGCATCAGATTGCCAAGCGCCGTCAGGCTGTTCTTGCGATCGGTCTGGAACAGCGGTCCGCCGATCTCGTCTTCCAACTGCTTGAGGGTCATCGAAACGGCTGAGGCCGTGCGGCCAACCGTATCGGCTGCGTCCTTGATGTTGCCGCTCTCGGCAACCGTGACGAAGACCCGCAATGCTTCCAGTTTGATCATCACACCAACTTCAATTCTTCTGAAATTGATAACAGAAATATATGCTTGATTGAAGTGGGGCGGTGGCGGATTTTCAGGCGAGCAATGGAGATCGACATGGCAGAACGCTACGCCAATCTGATCGGCGGCCGGTGGCGGCAGGGCGATCGCTTCCACGAAAATCGCAGCCCGTCCGATGTCACCGACCTGATCGGTCTATATGCCCAGGCCGATACGGGCGATGTCGACGAGGCGGTCGCAGCTGGCCGGGCGGCGATGCCGGCCTGGCGGGCGACCGGGCTCGAACAGCGTCAGGCCATCCTCAACAGGATCGGCAATGAACTGATGGAGCGGTCAGCCGAACTGGGTGGGCTGTTGTCGCGCGAGGAGGGCAAGCCGCTGGCGGAAGGTCGCGGCGAGGTGTTCCGCGCCGGCCAGTTCTTCACCTATTACGCGGCCGAGGTGCTGCGGCAGCTTGGCGAAAACGCGGAATCGGTGCGTCCCGGCATCGAGATCGACATGCGCCGCGAACCGATGGGGCTGGTGGCCGTCGTCTCGCCCTGGAACTTTCCGACCGCCACCGCCAGCTGGAAGATCGCGCCGGCGCTTGCCTATGGCAATGCCGTCATCTGGAAGCCCGCCAACGAGACACCGGCCTCGGCCTGGGCTCTTGCAGAGATCATCCATCGCGCCGGCCTGCCGGATGGGGCGTTCCAGTTGCTGATGGGCCCAGGCGCGGTTGTCGGCAACGGGCTTGCCGGCCACCCAGGCGTAGATGCCATCACCTTCACCGGCTCCTACGAGGTTGGCTGCCAGGTGGCCGTGGCTGCAGCCGCGAGACTGACGAAGTTCCAGCTCGAGCTCGGCTCCAAGAACGCGCTGCTGGTGATGGATGATGCCGACATCGACCTGGCTGTGGCGGCCGCCGTTGGCGGCGGTTACTCGGGCACAGGCCAGAAATGCACCGCGTCCTCGCGCCTCGTCATACATGAGAGCATCCACGATGCCTTCGTCGAGAAATTGGCCGCTGCCGTCGGTGGCTTGAAGGTCGGTCACGCCCTGGCGGATGGCACGCAGGTCGGTCCCGTCGTCAGCGCGCGCCAGCTTGCGGCGAACCTTGCCTGGATGGATCGTGCCCGGACCGCTGGCGCCGAAGTGGCGGTTGGTGGCGAGCGGCTGCAACTTGCCCATGACGGCTTCTACATGGCGCCGGCGCTTTTGACCGGGACGACCAATGCCATGGACTTCAATCGCGAGGAAATGTTTGCGCCCATCGCTGCCGTGCAGAAGGTCGGCTGCTATGACGAAGGGCTCGCCGCCGTCAACGACACGCGTTTCGGGTTGGTCGCCGGCATCTTCACCCGCTCGCTCGCTCGTGCCAGCCATTTCCGGCGACATGCGGAGACGGGCTGTGTCACCGTCAACCTGCCGACGGCGGGAACCGACTATCATGTGCCGTTTGGCGGCCGGAAGGGCTCGAGCTTCGGCTCGCGCGAGCAGGGCCGCTCGGCGGCCGAGTTCTACACCCAGGTCAAGACAGCGTATATTCGAGCAGGGGAGCCGGAGTAAGGTCATGGACGCGAAGATCGCCAGCCCTGTCGTCGACTGCCTGCAATATGCCAACTGGAGTGCGGACGTCTTCGCCCAGATGCGCGCGGGCGGCGTGCATGGGGTACATGCCACCATCGCCTATCATGAGAATTTCCGCGAGACGGTGGCGAACATCATTGCCTGGAACCGCCATTTCGAACGCCATTCTGATCTCATCTTTCCAGGTCGCGCCGGCAGCGACATCGAAAGGGCGATGCGGGAGGGGCGCACGGCCATCTTCTTCGGCCTGCAGAACCCGTCGCCGATCGAAGACGACATCGGCCTGATCGAGGTCTGCCATGCGCTTGGCGTGCGCTTCATGCAGCTGAGTTACAACAACCAGTCACTGCTTGCCACCGGCTGCTACGAGGGCGAAGACCCCGGCATCACCCGCTTCGGGCGCCAGGCGATCGCCGAGATGAATCGTGTCGGCATGGTCGTCGACATGAGCCATTCCGCCGAGCGCTCGACGCTTGAGGCAATCGAGCTCTCGGCGAGGCCGATCGCCATCACCCATGCCAATCCGCACTGGTGGCATCCGGCCTTACGCAACAAGTCCGATACGGTGCTTAAGGCGCTGACGCGATCGGGTGGCATGCTCGGCCTGTCGCTCTACCCCCACCACATGAAGGGCGGCTCGAACTGCACGCTGCAGAGCTTCTGCGCCATGGTCGCGGAGACCGCTTCGCGTTACGGCGTCGCGCATCTCGGCATCGGCAGCGATCTCTGCCAGGACCAACCGGACTCGGTGGTCGCCTGGATGCGCAATGGCCGTTGGTCGAAGGTCACGGACTATGGTGAAGGCTCGGCTTCGGCGGCCGGCTTTCCGCGGCAGCCGAGCTGGTTCACCAGCAATGCCGACCTTGGCAATCTCCGTGACGGGCTGTGCAAGGTAGGCTTCTCCAATGAGGAAGTCAGCGACATCATGGGTGGCAACTGGCTTCGGTTCTACACCCAATCGTTTGGACCGATGTGATGGCCAACAGGGCAACAGCCATTGCGACCGCGCCGCAGCTAGCCATGCGCTCGCCCGACGTCGTCATGCGCCTGCGGCGGATGGGCGCTTCCTTTCCGACACGGCTCAGCTTCCTGCGCACGCTGATCCGGCGTCTTGCTTCAAGCGGTGCGACGGTGCGCCGCCCGGTCTGGAGCATGGACGACAACGGGTTCGGCGATGCGGTCTACACGCTCAGGCTGGGTGGGCACGACTACAGCCTTGTTGCCTTTTCCTGTCCGCTTCCCGACGAGCAGCGCTCCGACCGCGTCATCGCCGAGGCCTGGGACACCAGCTTCGTGCTTTATGACGGCATTCCCGACAAGGCCGAGATCGAACGGCTGCGGGAAAATGCGCCGCGCCAGGAGGCGGGGCGTTTTGGACCGCGCGACCTGGTGCTGAGCCGCGCCAACAAGTCCGTGCGTTTCTTCGAGCATGTCGTCGACAGCCTGGCGCGTGGGCGACAGCCGGAACGCGACCGGCTTGGTGAAGTCGGCTATCTCCTGCGCACCACCGCCGTCTACGGCAACGGCAAGTTCGGCATCGCCGACCGTTGCGTGCTGGCGGAACGCGAGGGGCTCACCGGTCCCTTCCAGGCCGAGATGCTGACGGTCTGGCTGATCCGCGAATTCTCCCACGATCTCGTCGAGCACGTTGCCAGGCGCCGCTCGCCGGAAACCTTCGTGCCGCTTGCGCCGGAGCTGCGCCGCCACATCGGAGTCGGCAACTCCACCGGTCTCGGCATGGCGCCGTTCCTGGCCAATCATCCGCAGCTGCTGAACAACTGGGTATTTGCGCGCGAGACCGCGCTGGCGCGGGTGCGGGCGAAACGATACCTGGATGCTGCCGCGCTGGATCGGCTCGGCGATCTCTGGCGGCAGGCGGGCAGGCATCTCGATCAATGGTCGGTCGAAGACGATTCCTTGATGGCGCGCATCCTGGGCCTGCGTGGAGAGTGGGCCGAGGCTCAGGCATGGATCGACCCCGCTCGCCTGCGGGCCGTATCGTCGCCGGTGGCGTCACTGCTCGAGCGCTCGCAATTCATGTCGGTGGACTTCCAGGAGTTGCTTGCAGCGCTTGTCATCGAAATGGCGGGGGCAGAAAACGACGATCTCACAGACGGCATGGCAGCGGTGCGGGAAACGACGCTGCAGCCAGGCATGAGGCTTGCGGCGCTTCGCAGGCTGCTGCGTGATCACTATGGCTGGGCACTGACGATCGCGTTCGACAGGCCGGCGGAAACCGCCCAGTTCTGGTATGTTTCGGAGGAGAAGCTGGAGCCCCGGCTTGGCCGCCGTGCCGCCGAAGCTGGCGCCGATCTCGAGCTTCCGCTCGACATCGCCCGGCAGGTGCAGCGCCTTGCCGCCGACCTTGAGGACGAGGCGGAAACACAAACCGTCGCCGCGTTCCTTGCCCGCTTCCCTCAGCATCGCCATGCGGTACGCCGCATACAGATGGCGGCGATCGCACCCTATTCGGAAATCCGCGACAACCTGCTCTCGGACCGCTGCCTGCCGATCAACATGCTGCGCTGCAAGCTTGCCTTTTTCGGCGCATCGAAATTCGACCCGCGTTCGGATCGCTGGACACGCATCACACTTTTTCAGGGGGCGCCGACGCGGGACGAAATCGCTGCCGGCGAAACCGACGATTGCTGGCTTCCGGTGCTCAGATGACGACGATCCTGCTGTCCTACAACGAAGTGCAGACGCTCGCCCGCAAGGCAGCCTGCGGCGCCGGATTGCCTCATGGCGTGGCGGAGGATGTCGGCCAGGCAGCCGTCTGGCTCTCGGCGCGCGGCATCGACGCTGTCGGGGTCGTGATCGACGCGCTTGGCAGCCAAGCGGAGGTTCTCGGCGACCAGTCGGCCATCGATGCACTCTGCTGTGGTGAAACTGCCGAGATTGCGTTCGAGGGACGAAGCTGCAGCTTGATGCTGATCGGCCTCGCCGGAGCGGTGGCTGCCAATACGGCGATGAACCTCACCCTGCGTTATGATGGCGGTGTGGAGCCGCTGGCGCTGGCGGCGAATCCTGCGGAACTGGCCGCGTCGGCGTTGAGCCTGCGGCTGCATTCCCCACCCGACGGCGGGATGCCTATGCCGCGTCGATCGCCGCGACCGGCTGCGACGGACGCTGCGGCCTACGCGGCAGCGCTCGGCCTTGCGGCGAGGACCTATGTGCCGGCCTCGGAACTGTCGCGGGCCCAGGGCGCCGGCGCGGGCACCACCGACAACGATTGAGGGATTTCATGACGGAGCGGACAATGACGCTCGCCGCGGTCGAGCAGCTGTGCCTGCGTGCGCTGACCGCAGCGGGAGCCAGCGAGGACAATGCGGCGGCCGTTGCCCGATCGACGATGCTGGCGGAGCGCGACGGCATCCGCAGCCACGGCCTGCTCTATGTGCCGATCTATGCCGATCATGTCCGCTGCGGCAAGGTCGACGGAAAGGCACGGCCCGCCGTGTCGCAGCCGCGCCCAGGCGCTGTGGTCGTTGATGCGGCGACCGGTTTCGCCCATCCCGCCATCGACGCCGGGTGGGATCGTTTCATTGCCGCCGCACGGCGCAACGGCGTCGCTGCAATGACGGTGTTCAATTCCTACAATTGCGGCGTAGTTGGCCACCATGCCGAGCGTATCGCCGAGGCGGGACTGCTCGGGTTGTGCACCACCCATGCGCCGGCGTCGATAGCGCCGCCGGGCGGGCGCCTGCCGGTGATCGGCACCAATCCGTTTGCGCTTGGCGCTCCGGATGGCGCAGGCGGTGCCGCGCTGGTGCTCGACCAGTCGGCGAGTGTGGTGGCGAAATCGGAGATTCTTCTGCGCTCGCGGGAGGGCCGGCCGATCGAACCCGGGTGGGCCATCGACGAACATGGCGCTGACACGCTGGATCCGGCTGCCGCTCTGAAGGGCTCGATGCTGCCGGCCGGCGGCCACAAGGGTTTTGGTGTCGGACTTCTCGTCGAAATCCTGGCGTCCTGTCTTGCCGGTGCCGTTCTCAGCAAGGATGCCAGTCCGTTTTCCGGAACGGCGGGCGGGCCGCCGAGAACCGGACAGTGTTTCATCGCTTTTGACCCCAGGGCGTTTTCGACGGGCTTTTCACATCAGGTCGCAAGTCTCGTGGCAGCTATCGCCAATCAGGGCGATGTCCGCCTCCCGGGTAGCGGCCGCCAGGCTGCGCGGCGCCGCAATGAACGGGAGGGCGTGCGGGTCGATGCCGGCCTCGTGGATCGGATCGAAACACTCTGCCGATAAAGTTTTTCTGAAATCCGGATCAGTTATTTCGGTTTGATAAAAGTGACTGCTTTCGACATCGTATCCCTCGAGGCCATCACAACGACAACAAAGGGAACTGCGATGAAGCTCAAGACATCCATTCTTGCGGGAGTTTGCCTTGCCTGCATGGTGCTCGGCAGCAATGCCGCCGAGGCCACGGAATGCGGGACGAAGGACCCGATCACGATCGCCGAAATGACCTGGCTGTCTGCCGGTACGCTCGCCTATGTCACCAAGGAGATCCTGGCCGAAGGCTATGGCTGCAACGTCCAGATCGTGCCCGGCGATACCGTGCCGACCGCATCTTCCATGCTGGCCAAGGGAGAGCCTGACATCGCACCCGAGCTCTGGGTCTCCACCGTCAAGTCGACATGGGACCAGATGTTGGCCAAGGGAACCGTCTACAAGGCGGGAGACATCTTCGCCAGCGGCGGCCAGGAAGGTTGGTGGATTCCTGACTACATCGCCGAGGCTCATCCGGAAATCCGCTCCGTCAGCGATCTCAAGAACAACTGGCAGGTGTTCGAGGACGCGTCGAGCCCGGGCAAAGGCCGCTTCTATGCCTGTCCGCCCGGCTGGGGTTGCGAGATCATCACCAACAATCTGGTCAAGGCGCTCGACCTGGAAGCGACCTACGAGGTCTATCCGACCGGCTCGGGTGCGAACCTCAAGGCGATGATCGCCAGGCAGGTCTCGCGCAAGAAGCCGTTCATCGGCTGGTACTGGGGCCCGACCGAAGTGATCGGCAAGTACAAGCTCAAGGTTCTCGAGATGCCGGCCTACGACCAGGCAAAATTCACCTGCCTCACCGATGCCAAATGCGAAAAGCCGGAACTGACGGGCTGGGCGGTCGGTGAAGTTGCGGTCGCGGCCACCACCAGCCTCAAGGACAAGGCGCCTGCCGTGGCCGAGTTCCTGTCGAAGATGCAGGTGCCCAACGTCGAGATCAGCGACGTGCTGGCCTGGGGCGACGACAACAAGGCTTCGCCCGAGGAAGTCGCCGCCTATTTCTTCAAGAACTACGAAACGATCTGGACGAAATGGGTCCCGGCCGATGTCGCCGAGAAGGTGAAGGCTGCGCTCTGATCGCAGCCTGGCGGCCGCGTATCTTCCCCCGGGCGCGGCCGCCCCTTCGCATATGATGCCCATGGCGCTTGTCCGCGGAACGTCGGCAACTGGCCGCCTCCGCGAGAGCCGCGGGTTGCCAACCTTGAAAGGGTCATGCCGTGGCAGACAATTTTCCCGAGCTTCTGGACACGCGCGGGCTCCGCTTCGCGATCGATGACGGTTTCAGCTGGGTCGTTGCCAATTACGGCGACACGCTCGAGCGGTTGCTTGCACCGCTGCTCAAGCTGCTCGGTGCCATGGAGGCCTTCCTGCAATGGTTGCCCTGGTATGTCACGATCGCCGGCATCGCCCTTTTGACCTACTCGGCCTCGCGTAACCTGCGAATGACGGGCAGCGCGATCGTCATGCTGTTCTTCATCGGCGCTGTTGGCCTGTGGAACGACGCCATGGCGACTGTAGCGCTGATGCTCGCCGCGACCGTTGTCGCCGTTGTGGTTGGCATTCCGCTCGGCATCGTCATGGCGCGGTCCGACAGGCTGCGCTCGATTGCCTTGCCGTTGCTCAACATCATGCAAACGCTGCCGATCTTCGTTTATCTGATCCCCTTCGTCATGCTGTTCGGGCCGGGCAAGATCCCGGCCATCCTCGCCACCGTCTTCTTCGCCATTCCACCTGTCATCAGGTTGACCGATCTCGGCATCCGCCAGGTCGACGGCGAGGTGGTCGAGGCGATTGTCGCCTTTGGTGCGACACCAAGCCAGAAGCTGGTGAAGGTCCAGATCCCGCTCGCCCTGCCGACCATCATGGCCGGCATCAACCAGACGACGATGATGGCGCTGTCGATGGTGGTCATCGCATCGATGATCGGCGCCGGCGGGCTCGGCTACCAGGTGTTGCAGGGGATCCAGCGGCTGGAGGTAAGCCGTGGCCTTGTCGCCGGCATCGCCATCGTCTTCCTCGCCGTGATTTTCGACCGCATCGCACAGTCCTACGGCAGGCGTGCCCAGAAACACCTCGAGCACGGGGAGTAGGATCGTGACCGTTTCGGACGTGAAAATTCAGGTCGATGAGGTCTACAAGATCTTCGGCAGCCGGCCGGACGATGCAATGGCTGCACTCCACGCTGGCGCCGGGAAGGCCGAGGTCCTGAAGAAGACCGGCTGCATCGTTGGCCTCAGGGGGATCGATTTCTCGATCCGCCGCGGCGAGACCTTTGTCATCATGGGGCTTTCGGGCTCCGGGAAGTCGACGCTGATCCGTCATTTCAACCGGCTGATCGAGCCGACGGCCGGCCGCATCCTGGTCGACGGCCGCAACATCATGGACATGAACGCCAGGGAATTGTTGGCGTTTCGCCGCAGCGGCATTTCCATGGTGTTCCAGCGCTTCGGTCTGCTGCCGCATCAGACGGTGCTGGAGAACACGATCTGCGGGCCGATCCTGCAGGGCGTGGATCGGCGCGAGGCGCTGACACGCGGCATGGAGCAGCTCGAACTCGTCGGCCTCAAGGGGTTCGAGCACCGCTTTCCCCGCCAGCTCTCGGGCGGCATGCAGCAACGGGTTGGCCTCGCCCGGGCGCTTGCGACGCAGGCAGACGTGCTCTTGATGGACGAGGCCTTCAGCGCGCTCGACCCGCTGATCAAAAGCGACATGCAGGAACAGCTGAAGCAGATCCAGGCACGGCTGAAGAAGACCATCATCTTTATCACCCATGATCTCGACGAAGCCCTGCATCTCGGTGATCGCATCGCCATTCTGAAGGATGGCGAGCTGCGCCAGGTCGGCACCGGCGAAGAGATCCTGTTCCGCCCGGCGGACGACTATGTCGAGCGTTTCGTCCGCAAGGTCGACCTGTCGCGCGCGCTCCATGCCAACGACGCCTTTGCCAAGGTTCCCGTTTTGGCGCAGGCGGAAGCCACCGGCGGCCGGGCGGCCGCGCTGTTGCGCCAACATCCGGCGGTGATCGTCACGCATGGTACGGAGATGCGCGTTGTTACCTCAGGCGAGCCGGATAGTGCGAAGAGGGCTGCATGCATCGACGCTGCGGCGACACTTCGCCAGAGCTTTCTGCTCCTGGCGGATGAAGATGCCGTCGTGGTCATGGACGGTGGAGCGCCCGCCGGAGTCCTCACTCGCGAATTGGCATTTAAGGCGCTGTGTCGGTCGAGCGGCGCCGCCTACTTGGACCATCGCCAGAGACCGCAGGTGCTCGATGATGTTGTAAAGCGATCATCGAATGCGGCCGATGATCGCCTGGGCCAGGGTCTCTGCCGCGCGTGAGGCGCGAGCGGGGGTAGGCGATGTAAAACGGATCCTCGAAGGTCATGCGCTCGGGCAGCAGGAGCTGCAGATCGCCTTTGCCACCGACTCCTCGGCATAATGGTCGGGGAGAAAGCCGATGTAGGCGCCGGAAAGCAACAGCAGCAGCGTGCCTTCCATGTGCGGGGTCGCCGCAGCCCAGGCGAAATCGACGCCGCAATTTGGAGTTTCGGTCACGTAGGTGCGCCCCGGCCCCAACATGTGCGCGACAATGGCGATATCGACGCCTGGGTGCGCGAGACGATGGAAAGCACCTACCACCCTTGCGGCTCGTGCCGCATGGGCGAGGATGCGATGGCCGTCGTCGACGGCCAGCTGAAGGTGAGGGGCATCGAGGGCCTCAGGTGATCGACAGTTCGGTCTTCCCGACCGAGCCGAACGCCGACGACATCGTGCGCGGCAACCTCCTGCTCGCCGCATCGAACGCCGCCATCGGGATCGCGCCCGGCGTCGGCCGGACCCAGCGCGCCAGCGAGCCAGCAGCCGGTTTCGTCGCCTTCAGCCTGAGCGCCGTAGCATGGGCGTGCAGCGTGCCTGGCACGCATCTGACGACTACTGCGCCAACGCCGTCAACGATTTCGACAACTCTTCCATCCGCGCGTCGTTGTTACCCGATGCGGACGGCGTAATCGGACACTGAGATCGCCGATCTCGAACGCGACATCATCGCCCATCCTGAAGAGCCTATCGGGCCGGTCGTACTGGAAGACCCGTGTTGGCGGAGCTGCAGCCAGGTCGGTCTGCGCTCGCGCCACACTGCGGACTGGCGCCGAAGGAGGAGGCAAGCCTTCGCCTGGCGACACAGTTTGAAATCATCTTGACGAAGCAGGTATATTGATATTTAGTTCGGTGACAGAACGAACTAATAGAGCCGATATGACCGATGCACCTCGTATCTCCCGGCAATTCTCGCAGCGCTCCGTCATGGAAGCGATCGTTCAGGGTGGGCCGATTTCGCGCGCCTCCATCGCCAAGCTGACGGGGCTCTCGAAGCAAACGATATCCGAAATCGTCCGGGACCTGGAGGATGGCGGTTGGGTGCGCGAGACCGGGCGCACGAGTGGTCATGTCGGGCGTACGGCAGTTACCTATGAGCTGGTCGTCGATGCCGCTTTCATCGTCGCCGTCGACCTGGGTGGCACCAAGGTTCGTGTGGCGGTGACCGATCTTGCCGGACAGATCGTCATCGAAGATACAGCTCCGACTGATCTGCGCGGAGGCAGGCCGCTCGTCACGCAGATCGCCGGTATGGCGCTTTCGGCCGCTGAAGGGGCCAAGGTGGCGCGTGACAAACTGCGGCTTGCAGTCGTGGGCGTTCCCGGTGCGCCCGACAACCGCACCGGCCGGGTGCTGCTTGCGCCGAATATCCGCGATTTCGACACCATGGATGTGCTGGAGGCCTTCAGGCAAGCGCTTGGCTTCGACGTCGTTCTTGAAAACGACGTCAACCTCGCGGCACTCGGCGAAAGTTGGCAAGGCCAGGGGCAGGGTATCGACAATCTTGCCTATGTGGCGCTCGGCACGGGTATCGGCAGCGGGCTCATCCTTGGAGGCAATCTCGTGCGCGGCGCTGCCAACGCGGCCGGCGAAATGGGCTTCCTGCCGATTGGCGCCAATCCATTCGATCCGGAGTCGCTTCGGGTCGGTGCCTATGAACGCGCGGTCGCCACGCACGGTATCATCGAGCGCTACGAAACTACCACCGGCGAGAACATAAGCGTTCCCGTCATATTTGAACGCGCCGCAGCCGGAGACGCAGCGGCCGTTGCCGCCATCGACGAAACATCGCGCCAGGTCGCCTGCGGCATTGCCGCTATCTGCGCCATCGCCAACCCGCAACTCGTGATCCTCGGCGGCTCCATCGGCCTTCGACCAGAAATCCTGGAGCGCGCACGCCATTTCCTGCCGCAGTGCTTTCCCTACCCGGTCGACGTCGTCTCCGGCGAACTTGGGGCGCGGGCGGCACTTGTCGGCGCGACGGCGGTTGGCCTCAGCCAGCTGCACAACACGCTCTTCGGCGTCGCAACGCCGAATGCCGGCCTTTCCCTTCCGCCTACCGGCGCGGAATCCTCCCAGGAGGCCGCAGAATGACGGTAGAAAGCGACCTTTTCGGCCGTCTTCGCGCGGCACTCGATGGCGATGCAGCCATCGACCTGTTCCGCGGTGCGATCCATCGCGACAGCATCACCGGCAACGAGGCCAATGTCGTCGCCTATCTTGCCGACGCGATGCGCAAGCTCGGCCTCTCCGACGTGACGACGGCAGACTTCCTGCCCGGGCGGCCGAATGTCTGGGGCGAGCGCAAAGGCGCCGGCGGCGGCAAACGCCTGCTCTTCATCGGCCATACCGACGTCGTCCATGTCGATGGCTGGCGCGAAAACTGGGCCGGTACCGAGCGTGAGGATCCCTTTGGCGCGGCCATCGTCGACGGCGCGATCTGGGGCCGTGGGGCAGGCGACCTCAAGGCCGGCATCACTTCGTCGCTTGCTGCCATGGCGCTTCTCGATGCGGCAGGGATCCAGCTTGCCGGTGACGTTTCTTTCGCCTTTGTCGGCGACGAGGAGAGCGGCCAGCCGGGCACCGGCGTCTCGGCCGGCATCAAGGACTACGTGGCACGCATGGAGGCCGGCGAGGTCGAGCGGCCTGATTTCGTCATCTATGTCGAGCCGACGCAGCTTGCCGTTTACCCGGCGCAGATCGGCTTCTTCATCACCGACATTACCATCACTGGGCGCTCGGCCTATTTCGGTGTGCCGGAACTCGGCAAGGATGCGCTGCGCGCCAGCCACGCGGCGATGAGCGCACTGTGGAAACACTCCGAGGTAATTTCCGCTCGCGCCGAGCACGCGCTTGTCGGCCGTTCCTTCCTGCTGATCACCGGGCTCAGCGGTGGCGGTTACATCGCCGTCCCGGAAAAATGCGAATTGTCGCTGATCCGCAAGCTTCTGCCGGGCGAGTCGCTCGACCAGGCAGCCGCAGAGATCGAAGCCGCCGTGCGTGGCGCCATCGACGACCCGGATATCGCGGTGGACTTTTCCTACCCTGCCGGCCGAGACCATGCACTCGGCGGTACGGCAGCCGAGATTGATGCGGGCTCCCCTGAGGTCGCGATGCTGTCGCAGGCGATCGGTAGCGCGCTGTCCGGGCGCGGCACCATTCAAGGGGCGCCGTTCTGGTCGGAATCGCCCTTCTTCGTGAACCGGCTCGGTATCCCCGCGGTCTATTGCGCGCCCGGCGATATCCGGAATTGCCACACCTACAACGAACACGTCGAGATCGAAGAATTTCTCGCGGGCGTCATCGGCTTTGCGGCCTTCATGGCGCGTTTTTGCGGAACAGTTGACTGAACCATCCGAACCAAAGGGAGTGAGACCATGCAGATGACAAAATGGCTGACCGGAGCCTTGACCGCCGGTCTTATCATGAGCGCCGGAACTGCCATTGCCCAGACCGTCGGCCCGGCCGGTGAGGCAGCAACGCCGAGTTCCGAAGTCACGCTCAGTGACGCTGACATCGCGGCGCTGAAGGACAAGGGCTACAAGGCAGCACTGCTCTGGCACACCTCGTCCGACTTCACCAATGCGGTCGGCCAGGGCGCGACCGATGAGTTCAAGCGCGCCGGCATCGACATTGCCGTGACGACGGATGCCCAGTTCGACGCCGCGCGCCAGCGCAGCGACATCGAGACAGCACTTGCCGCCAAGCCGAACGTCATCCTGGCATTGCCGCTCGATCCGGTGACGTCGGCCGAAGCGTTCCGCCAGGCCGTCGCCGACGGCGCCAAGCTGGTGTTCCTGTCGAATGTGCCAAAGGACTACAAGCACGGTACGGACTACGCCGCGATCGTTACCGACGACCTCTACCAGATGGGCAAGCAGGCGGCCGATGCGTTGGCCAAGTCCATCGGCGGCAAGGGTACGGTCGGCTACATCTTCCACGACGCCACCTACTACGTCACCAACCAGCGTGACCAGGCATTCAAGTCGACCATCGAGAAGGACTATCCTGACATCAAGATCGTCGCGGACCAGGGCATTTCCGATCCGGCGCGCGCCGAGGAGCTGGCCAATGCGATGCTGCTGAAAAATCCGGATCTCGACGGTATTTACGTCACCTGGGCCGAGCCGGCGGACGGCGTGTTGGCGGCGCTGCGCGGCGCGGGTAACACCAAGACGAAGATCGTCACGCTCGATCTCGCCGAGCCGGTCGCCCTCGACATGGTCAAGGGCGGCAATGTGACGGCGCTGGTCGCCGACAAGGCCTATGAACTCGGCCGCGCCATGGCGGCTGCCGGCATGAAGTCGCTGCTCGGTCAGGAGACGCCGGCCTTCGTCGTTGCCCCGGCGCTGACGGTCACCAAGGACAATGTGTCCCAAGGCTGGAAAGACTCGCTGAACCGCGACGCGCCGCAATCGGTGCTCGACGCAGCGAAGTGACCGCCTGACTGCGGCGGCGCCAGGCCGCCGCAGTCCCGTAACCCGAGTATCGCAGTTTCACGGGAGGAAACCATGCGCATTGCAACGACACTGGCCTTGATGACCGGCCTTCTTGGCGCTCACGCCTACGCGGCAGACGGCGCGACGACAGGACCGCATGGCGAAGGGCCGACGGCCGCAAGCACCGTCACACTGACAGCCGAGGAAGAACAGAACATCAAGGATGGCAGGTTTACCGCTGCCCTCGTCTGGCACGAGATGAGCGAATACACCAATGCGGTGAATGCCGGTGCCCAGGACGAATTCAAGCGCCTCGGCATCGAGGTCGTTGCGCAGACCGATGCCGGCTTTGACGGCGCGCGCCAGAAGGCCGATGTCGAGACGGTGCTGGCCAAGAAGCCATCGATCATCGTGTCGCTTCCGGTCGATCCGGCCAGCGCCGCCGCCGTCTACGATCCAGCCCGCGCCGCCGGGGTTAAGCTCGCCTTCGTCGACAATTCGCCGGCCGGCTACGAACATGGCAAGGACTATGTGACGATCGTTTCCGACGACCTGTTCCAGATGGGCAGCAAGGCCGCCATCGCGATGGCCGACGCCTTGGGCAAGAAGGGCAAGGTCGGCTACATCTTCCATGACGCCGATTTCTACGTGACCAACCAGCGCGACCAGGCCTTCAAGAAGACCATCGAGCAGGACTATCCTGACATGAAGATCGTCGCCGAGCAGGGCATGGCCGATCCCGCCCGCAGCGAGGAGATCGCCCAGGCGATGGTGACGCAGCACCCCGACCTCGACGGCATCTACGTTACCTGGGCTGAGCCGGCCCTGAGCGTACTGTCCGCGCTGCGCTCGGCGGGCAACAGCCACACCAGGATCGTCACCCTCGACCTCAATGAGCCGGCGGCGCTCGACATGGTCAAGGGCGGCAGCGTCGCGGCGCTGATCGCCGACGAGGCCTACAATATCGGCGTAACCGCAGCCCGCTCGGCGGCCGGCGCGATGCTCGGCAAGGAGGCTGCGCCCTTTCTCGTCGTCGATTCCCTAGCCGTCACCAAGGCCACGGTGAAGGAGGGCTGGAAGACGTCGCTGAACAAGGACGTCCCGCAATCCATTGCCGATGCCCTGAAATAAGCCACGTCCGGTCGGCTCTCATTCACGGAGATAAATCATGTCCAGTACCAATCAGGGTGCCGCGGTCCGCGCGGCGGGGCTGGCCGGCCGCGTCAACCTGCAGCAATATGTCGTCTACGTCGGCTTCCTGGCGATCTTCCTGTTCTTCGCCATCGTGCTGAAGGACAGCGGGTTCCTGACCGTCCGCAACCTCTCGAACATCGTGCTGCAGACCGCGCCGGTGACGATCATGGCCATCGGCCTCGTCTTCGTCATGTCGGCGGGAGAGATCGACCTCTCCATCGGCTCGACGGTTGCCGTGGCAGCGCTTGCTGCCGCGGTCACCATGCAGGGTTACGGCCTCGTCCCCGGCGTCTTGGCGGGGCTCGGATGCGGCCTGTTGATCGGCCTCGTCAATGGTGTGCTCGTCGCCTATGTCAGGCTGCCGTCCTTCCTTGTCACGCTTGCGACGCTGGGACTGTTTGCCGGTGTGTCGCGATCGATGACAGACCTGCGCAGCATTCCCGTCACTAATGAGGCCTTCACCGGCTTCTTCGGTTCCGGATCGCTGCTCGGCATTCCGTCGCTCATCTGGTGGACGGCGATTGCGGTCGCCTTCGGTCATATCCTGTATCGTGAAACCCGTTTCGGCGCGCATGTCCTGGCGATCGGCGACAATGCCCGGGCGGCCAGTGTTTCCGGCATTTCGGTGCCGAAGATGCGGCTTGCCGTACTGATGATCTCAGGTGCGCTCGCCGGCCTTGCCGGCCTGCTCTATGCCGGTCGCCTGCAAGCCGCGAAATACACGCTCGGCGAGACCGACCTGATGACGGTCATCGCTGCCGTCATCGTTGGTGGCACGCTGCTCAATGGCGGCAAGGGCTCGATCATCGGCGCGCTCGTCGGCTCGCTGATGATGGGCATGCTCAACAATGGTCTCATCCTGATGGGCCTTTCCGTTTCCGACCAGATGATCGTTCGCGGTCTCATCATTCTTGCCGCAGTCGCCGTGTCGCTGCGCGAAAAGTCCCGCTGAGGAGGATCGAATGTTTCTCGACGTCTTGCGCCGGCGCAATCCAGGCTTCGTCGAAGCAGCGCAAAAACTTCACCGCGAGGGCAAGATCCCGGCCAATGCCTATGTGATCGACCTCGATACGATCGAGCGTAACGCCGGTGTCCTCAAGGACGAGGCGACGCGGCTCGGCCTGAAGATCTTTGCCATGACCAAGCAGTTCGGCCGCTCGAGCTCGGCCTGCCAGGCGATCCTGCGCGGCGGCATCGAGCGTTCCGTGGCCGTCGATATGGCCTGTGCCAAGGCGACCCACAGGGCCGGCCTCAAGCTTGGCCATCTCGGCCATCTCCAGCAGGTCGCCCGCCACGAGGCCAATGGGGCTGCAAGGGTGCTTCAGCCGGATTACTGGACCGTGTTCAATGAGACAAAGGCGCGCGAGGCCGCAGCCGGCGCCAAGGCTGCCGGGCGCGTACAGAACCTGCTCGCCCGCATCCATGCCGAAGGCGATACGTTCTACCGCGGTCACGAAGGCGGGTTCGAGGCGGCCGACGTCGTTGAGGTCGCCGGCATGTTCGACAGCCTCGATGGCGGCCGTTTCGCCGGCATCACCACCTTCCCGGCGCTGCTCTTCGATCACCAGGCCCGCAAGGTCCTGCCGACGCCCAATCTCGCAACGCTGACGAAAACCGCTGAGGCGCTGGCGAGGGTTGGGCGCCGGAATATCGAGGTCAACGCTCCCGGCACGACCTCAAGCGTGCTGCTTGCCGCACTGGCAGAAGCCGGCGCCACGCAATGCGAGCCTGGCAATGGCCTGCATGGCACCACGGCCCTTCATGTCGTGGATGACCTGCCGGAGTTGCCCGCCATGCTCTATCTCACCGAAGTCTCCCACCTCTCGGGCGGCAAGGCCTATTGTTTCGGTGGTGGCTTCTACATCGACCCGATTTTCCCGGACTACGACGTCAAGGCCATCGTCTCCGACGAGCCGACGGTCGCGGCAGGCGCCTTGCGCAGCGTCGAAATCCCGCCGCCCTCGGCCATCGACTACTACGCGATGATCGACGCGACCGGCCCTGGCGCGCCAAAGCCCGGCGACACGGCCGTCTTCGGATTCCGCGGACAAGCGTTTGTCACCCGGGCCTATGTCGTCGGTGTGTCCGGCATTTCGTCAGGCGTGCCGAAGGTGGAGAGCATCGAGAATTCATTCGGCGAAACCACCGCCTGGCCGATCGAAGAGGGCAGAGCATGAAGACGAACGCTGCCGTCAGCGGCCGCCCCGTTCTTGGGCTCAATGATATCCGCAAGACGTTTGGCGGCATCGTCGCCATCGAGAACTTTTCGCTGGAGGTCTATCCAGGCGAAATCGTCGCCCTGGTCGGCGACAACGGCGCCGGCAAGTCGACGCTGATCAAGATCATCTCGGGCGTGTACCTGCCGACTTCCGGGTCGATCGCCATCGAGGGCGAAACCGTCGCCATGTCCAATGCGACGATGGCGCGTGCGCATGGCATCGAGGTCGTCTACCAGGACCTCGCGCTCGCCGACCAGCAGACGGTCTATATGAACATGTTCCTTGGCCGCGAGCCGACGAATGCCTTAGGCCTTCTCGACCGGCGCCGGATGATCGCCGAGACGGAAAAGCTGGTGACGGAACTCGATGTCCGCATCCCCTCCGCGCATTCAACGATCCGCGACCTTTCAGGCGGCCAGCGTCAGGGTGTCGCCATCGCCCGCGCGACGCATTGGGCCAGCAAGCTGATCCTGCTCGACGAACCCACCGCCGCGCTTGGCGTCGCGGAAACCGCCAAGGTGGAAGAGATCGTCGCCTCGCTGAAGACCCGCAACATCGGCGTCCTGATCATCAGCCACAGCCTCGATCAGGTCTTCAAGCTCTCCGACCGCATCTGCGTGCTTCGCCGCGGCAAGCAGATCGGCGTGCGCGAGACCAAGAAGACCGACAAGAACGAGATCATCGCAATGATCACCGGTCTGCAGCAGAGCTGACTGCGCGCCCGGGTTTTGGAGCCGGCAAAGCGAATGACTGAAACTCAAATGTCGCGCCAGATCTGAAATACTCGAGAGCTTGTCGAGCAGCAGGGGAATCTCGCCTGGGCTCCCGCCGGCGACGATCGGTTCTTCCAGAACGCCCCGTCCACGATGCGCCGCTGCGGCTAGAACAAGCTGCCTTGCTGACAGTGTCCCCTCCGGCGGCCGTCCGGATTTGGTAAGGGGCTCCCAGTGTACTCGGATATGCCAAAACTATGGACCCGCGGTGTTGCCGTGGGTCTTTTTTGTGAGCGGTTTTGGCCGCTTGGCGCTGGAACGCACGTTGATGCAGGGCATTGTCGAAATGCTATGCTGAAAGTCCTTGACCAGTTGGGTGCCGACCTGCGGCGACAGCGGATTGTGATCGCCACTTCTCGTATGTCGAGCAGCTACAGGCGCGATGGTGACGAAGTGCCGACTTTGATTTGTCTTGGCCGATTGGCTGGACTATGGATCGGCGATGAACCTGCGCTTCGTCGAAACCTTCGTCTGGGTCGCCCGGCTGGGGAGCTTTCGCGCCGCGGCTGATCGGCTGAACGCGACGCAAGCGGCCGTTTCCAATCGCATCGCCAGCCTGGAAGCGGAGATGGGCTGCGAGCTGTTCGAGCGCTTGCCCGGCGGCGTGCGGCTGTCGACGATCGGGCAGCGGGCGTTGCAGCCGGCCGAGGAACTGCTCAAGGCGGCGACAAGTTTCAAGGTGGCGATCGGCAGCCCGCAGCAGCTGAGGGCAACGGTGACGATCGGCACCATCGATTCGATCGTGCATGCCTGGCTGCCCAACTTCATCGAACGCGTGAAGGAGCGTTTTCCCTCGCTCGGGCTCGATCTCAATGTCGACACGTCGCTGGCGATCGGGCGCGAGGTGAGCGAGCGGCGGTTGGACCTCGCGCTGCTGATGGGCCCGGTGCTGAGCCCGGGCCTCAAGAACATCGACCTCGGCAGCATGGAATGTGTCTGGGTCGCCGCGCCCTCCTTCGGTCTTGGCGACAGCAGGCTCAATCTGGAAGACCTTCGCGCCTATCCAGTGCTGACCTTCTCGCGCAACAGCGTGCCGCATATCTGGCTGCTCCGGCAGTTCGAGGAACTGGGTGTGTCGCCCCCCGTGATCTCCAATTCGAACTCGCTTTCGGCGATGTCGCGGCTCGCCTGCGATGGTGTCGGCGTCGCGTTGTTGCCGCTGCCGCTCGTGGCGCCGATGATCGCGTCGGGCGTGCTGCAGCTGCTCTCGATCACGCCGCAGTTCCCGGCGCTCAAGCTCCATGCCGTCTATGCCGATGATCCTGAAAATCTAATTCCATCAATGCTTTCGGTGATCGCGCGAGAGGCGTCGCTGCACACGATGGGCGTTTCGGCGTAGCCTTGGGTGCACAAGTTTTTTCTATCGGGGACGACAATTCTTTATCGTTTGTCATCACCTCGCCGAGGCCTGACGATACCTCCAGATGAGACTTGGAGGACTTCGATGAAGATCAGTATGGTGCAAATGAATTCCGGTTCCGACAAGGCGCGGAACCTCGACGATGCCGAGCGTTTGGTTCGCGAGGTGGTCGCCGCGGAGAAACCGGAGCTGGTGGTGCTGCCCGAATATTTCGCCTTCCTCGGCGAGGGTCGCGACGCGGTCCATGGCAGCGGCGAATATTTCCCCGACGGGGCTTCCTACAAGCGCATGGCGTCGTTGGCGCGGGAACTCGGCGTCACCCTGCATTGCGGCTCCATGGTCGAGAAGGCCGGCAACAACCACTACAATGCGACGGTCGTGTTCGGGCCGAAGGGCGAGGAGATCGCCAAATATCGCAAGATGCACCTGTTCGACATCGACACGCCCGGCGGCGTCTCCTACCGCGAGTCCGATACGATCAGCCGCGGCGAAGACGTGGTGACCTACAAGGTCGGCGACACGACCGTCGGCTGCGCCATTTGCTACGACATCCGCTTCCCCGAGCTGTTCCGTGCCCTGCGCGACAAGGGTGCCGACGTCATCGTCCTGCCGGCCGCCTTCACGCTGATGACGGGCAAGGATCACTGGGAGCTTTTGGCCCGGGCCCGTGCCGTCGAAACCCAGACCTATTTTGTCGCCGTCGGCCAGACCGGCGCCCATGCCGAAGGTAAGAAATGGTGCTGGGGCCATTCGATGGTCATCGACCCCTGGGGCCTGATGGTCGCCCAGTGCTCCGACGGCGTTGGTTCGGCCACCGCCACGGTCGACCTGAACCGCGTCGCCAATGTTCGCCGCGACGTGCCAGTCGCCCAGCACCACGTCCTCTAAGGAGCTGCCCCCCAATGTTCGTCGTCAATGCCATGCCGCAGCAGATCGCGCCTGACCTCATCAAGAAGATGGAGCAGGTCGAGACAGCTACCGTCGGCCACTTCCTGCATTCGGGCTTCATGGATCGCGAGCTGCGCGCCGTGCTGCCGGAGAAGCGCATCGCCGGCACTGCCGTGACCGTGCGCCTTCCTCATGCGGACTCGACCATCCTGCACTATCTCACCAAGCTGGTCCGTCCGGGCGATTTCGTCGTCGTCGACCGTTGCGGCGACAACAAGCACGCCTGCTGGGGCGGCGTGGTGACTCATTCGATGAAGCTCGGCGGCATCGTCGGCGCCGTCATCGACGGCCCGGCGACGGACTTCTCGGAGATCCGTCGGGTCGATCTGCCGATGTGGTGCCGCGGCCCGTCGCCGATCACCACAAAGATCCTCGGCCTCGAGGGCGCGATCAACGTGCCGGTGTCGGTCGGCGGCCAGACGGTCAACCCGGGCGATGCCATCATCGCCGACGAGAGCGGCGTCCTTGTGCTCGATCCTGCGAAGGCCGAATGGGCGGCCGACAAGGCCATCGGCATGCAGCAGAACGAGCTCGTCCTGCTCGAGCGGCTGCGCAACGGCGAGAAGCTGCCGGACATCTCAGGCGCCACCAGGATTGTGGACGCCTCGGCCGCCTGACGCGGCCCAATATCGACAAACGGGAACAATTTCGGTTCAGGAACGGAGGAATATCTGATGACTGCATTCAAACGCGCCGCCGGCGTGAGCATGACAGCGCTTGCCATGTCCATCGCGGCATCGGCGGCGATGGCCGACACGGTGGTACTCACCGCCTATTCGGGCATCTTCCAGGAAAACTACGTGAAGGCCGTCGTCGAGCCCTTCATGAAGGCCAACCCCGACGTCAAGGTCGAGTTCTACGGCATGCCGAACTCGGCCCAGATGCTCGGCACGCTCCGCGCCCAGGTCAGCGCGCCGCAGATCGACATCGCCATCATGGACGTCTCGGTGGCCAAGGCTGCCACCGATGAGGGCATCTTCGCCCCGATGGACGAGACCGTCACCAAGCACCTCGCCGACCTCTACCCGCAGGCCAGGGCCGACGGCGTCAACGCCGTCGGCGTGACCTTCGACAACCTTGTCCTGCTCTACAACACCGACAAGGTGAAAGAAGCACCGACCTCCTGGAATGCGCTGTGGGACGCACAATACGCCAAGCAGGTCTCCATCCCAGCCGTGCCTGACATCCAGGGCACGACGCTGACCATCATTACCGACAAGATGGCCGGCGGCACCGACTACATCCAGAGCGTCGACGCCGGCATCAAGCGGCTCGAGGAACTGGCGCCCAATGTCCAGACCTGGGAACCGCGCCCCGACGTCTACCAGCCCATCTCCAGCGGCACGGCTGCCATCGGCATCGGCTGGAACGCACGTGCCCAGGTCTATTCCGACCTGTCGGCCGGCAAGCTCGGCGTCGTGCTGCCCCAGGAAGGCAGCGGCTTCCAGATCAACGTCATCGGCCTGGTCAAGGGCGGGCCAGCGAGCGAAAGCGCCAAGAAGTTCGTCGACTATGCGCTGAGCCCGGAGGCCCAGGCGGCGTTCACCGAACAGATGTTCTATGCGCCGACCAACGCGAAGGCCGCCGCACTGATCTCGGAAAAGGCGCTCGAACGCACGGCGGCCGGCGTGATGGACAAGATGATCGCCATCAACTGGCTCGAGGTCGCCAAGATCCGCGAGGCCATCACCGAGCAGTGGCGCCGCCGCGTCATCCCGCTCAGCCGCTGATGTTGGTCCGGGAGTCGCACATGCCCGTCTCTTCCGCCCCCGAAGAGCATCTCAGGCTGCAAAACATTGGCGTCAGCTTCGGCAATGTCAATGTCATCCCGTCGCTCGATCTTTCGGTCCGCAAAGGTGAAATGGTTGCGTTCCTCGGCCCGTCCGGCTGCGGCAAGACCACGACGCTCAGGATCATCGCCGGGCTCAACACGCCCTCCCGTGGCCACATCGTGGTGGGAGGGCGCGACATCACGCGCCTTCCCATCCATGACCGCGACATTGGCATGGTGTTCCAGAGCTACGCCCTGTTCCCGCACATGAACGTCTCGCGCAACGTCCAGTTCGGTCTGCAGATGCGCAATGTCTCGGGACGCGAGGCGGAGGAGCGGGCAGGCCGGGCGCTCGAAATGGTGCAACTCAGCCATCTCGCCCACCGCAAGCCCAAGGAACTTTCGGGCGGCCAGCAGCAGCGCGTAGCACTTGCCCGTGCGCTGGTGATCCAGCCGTCGATCCTTCTGCTCGACGAGCCGTTGTCCAATCTCGACGCCAAGCTGCGAGACGAGATGCGCGTCCAGATCCGCGCCCTGCAGCAGGAGAGCGGCATCACCGCGGTGTTCGTCACCCATGACCAGGTTGAGGCGCTGTCGATGTGCGACCGCGTCGTTGTCATGCGAAACGGTCATGTCGAGCAGTTCGGCACGCCGACCGAGGTCTATGAGCGGCCGGCAACGGCCTTCGTCGCCAACTTCGTCGGCCGCACCAACAAGCTCAAGGGCAAGATCGGGTCGGATGGCGTCCTCTCGGCTGCCGGACAACAGCTCCGCTCCGCCACCACGGTCGCCCCCGGGGCTGTCGAGGTCCTCGTGCGGCCGCACCGGATCCATCTCCAGGGTCAGGCGGGCGACACCAGGGAAGCCGACAACAAGGTCAAGGGCACAGTGTCGGGCCTCACCTTCGTCGGCGACCTCGTCCAGTACGGGGTTCGTGTCGGCGACGACGAGATCGTGGTCGAAGAGGCGACGCGGCGCGAGCGCAGGCCGGTCGGCGTCGGCGACAGTGTGGTGCTCGGCTGGTCGGCCGAGGACACGCTGGTCTATCCGGGCGGCGGCCAATGAGCGCGGCAGCCACCCTCCCGCGCCAATGGCGCAATGGCGAACTGGCCGTCATGCTGCTCCTGCCGATCGCGCTGATCAATGCGATCGGTTTCATCCTGCCGGTGCTCAACCTCGCCCGCTATTCGTTCAACAAGTCGCGCATCGGCGGCGGCATCGAGAACGTCTTCAGCTGGGACAACTGGGCCGGGCTGCTGAGCGATCCGTTCTATCTCGAACTGGTCTTCAATTCGGTCTGGATCAGCCTCGCCATCACGCTGACGACGCTGGTCGTCTCCTATCCGATCGCGCTTTACCTGCATCGGTCGACCGGCTCGTGGCGGACTTTCCTCACCGTGCTCGTCATCTCGCCGCTGCTTACCTCGGCGGTTGTGCGTACCTATGGCTGGATTGCCATTCTTGTCGACGACGGCCCGGTGGTCAGCGCCATCAAGGCCGTCGGACTGCCGGCGCCCAGCCTGATGTTCAACATCAAGGGTGTCTTCATCGGCCTGACCGAGATCCTGATGCCTTACATGATCCTGGCGCTGATGGCCGGTTTCGGGCGACTCGACCCGCGCGTTGAGGAGGCCGCGCGGACGCTTGGCGCCACTCCGTCGCGGACTTTCCTGAAGGTGATCCTGCCGCTGACATTGCCCGGCATCGCCCTCGGTTGCCTCTTGTGCTTCGTGCTCGCAGTGTCGTCCTTCATCACGCCCAAGCTGATGGGCGGCGGCCGCGTCTTCCTGCTCGCCACCGAGATCTACGACCAGGCCATCGTGACGCTCAACTGGCCGTTGGCCTCGACGCTGTCGATCCTGGTGCTCATCGTCTTCGGGGCGGCACTCTGGGCATATTCCGCCGTGCTGCGGCGTCTGGACTGAGGAGGGCATCATGGAAATCCACAAGACATCCTGGCCGATGCGCATCCTCGTCTTCGTGCTGTTTGCCTATCTGCTTGCGCCCGTCCTGCTCGTCTTCCCGCTGTCTTTTTCGGGTGACCAGGTGCTGCGCTTCCCACCGACCTTCTGGTCGACGCGCTGGTACGAGGCGCTGTTTGCCAACAGCCAGATGCTGAAGGCGTTCTGGACGAGCCTGTCGCTGGCGGCGATCGTCACGGCGCTGTCGATCGTGATTGCCGTGCCGGCGGCTTATGTGATGACGCGGCTGAAGTTTCTTGGGCGGGATCTTCTGTTCAACCTGTTCACCGCGCCGCTGCTTCTGCCCACCATCGTGCTCGGCCTCGCCATCCTGATCGTCTTTGCCTCTTTCGGATTGCTGGCGACGATGCAGGGACTGGTGTTCGCCCATCTGGTGGTGACACTGCCCTATGCGCTGCGCGTGCTGGCGGTGTCGCTCAGCACCCAGGACAGGGCCTGCGAGGAGGCGGCACGCACGCTCGGCGCCAAGCCGCTGACAGTGTTCTTCCGCGTCACGGTGCCGATGCTCACTCCCGGCATCGTCGCGGCTGCAGCGCTCTGCTTTCTCGTCTCCTTCGACGAGGTGGTGATCACGCTGTTCCTGACCGGCCCGCGCATCAGCACGCTCCCGGTCGAACTCTACAACTATGTCTACAACCAGGCCGACCCGCTGGTGGCCGCAGCCTCGGCGCTGCTGATCCTGCTGACGCTTGGCGTCATCATGGTCGTCGAACGGGCCATGGGACTGGGCAAGGCCTTCGTGAAATAGGTGTCCGGCGACTGCGACCGCCGGGTTCAACCGGATCAGCTACAACAGGCGGCTGCGCAAGCCGCGCGGCTTCCATCTGCGCAATGCCGCGGCGCATCGGGAATGGAACACACAGGCCGGCAAGGCGACCTTCGCCGCCGGGCCGCTGCCGGAGGAGACAGTGCATCAGCGCGCCCGCAAGAGCGGTGGACGCTTCGCGCTGTAGACCTTCCGTTCGCACGACCAGTACAACACCACCGTCTACGGCCTCGACGACCGCTATCGCGGCGTCTATGGCGAGCGGGAGGTGATCTTCATCCATCCGGACGACCTCGAGGCGATCGGTGCCCGGGCAGGGGACCGCGTCGATGTCGTCGGTGCGCATGATGACGGTATCGAGCGCGTCGCCCGCAATTTCCGCTTCGTGCCCTACGACGTCCCGCGCGGTAGCCTTGCCGGCTATTATCCCGAGCTCAACGTGCTCGTGCCGCTCTCCAGCGCCGGCATCGAAAGCGCCACGCCGACATCCAAGTCGATCATGGTGTCGTTCCGGCTCCGCGAGGCCCAGGTGTCGTGAGTGATGGCGCCTTCATGGCGGCAGTGGAGCAGGTCCTGCAGGTATATCCCGATCTGAGCAAACTCCAGGCTGCCGTTGTCGCGGCAGACGAGATGGACATCGCCCATGACGGCCGCAGCTTCGCCCGCATCTTTGGCGTCGCGCACGCGCTGGTGTTGCGCCAGGTAAATGCGTTGGACGAGGCCGGGGCCTTGCTGAGGATCACCAAGCGCGAGCCAAGGACAAGGCGCACGCATTATGTCGTGAGCTTGTGACGGAGACCAAACGCAGCATTCCAATCGCGCGGTGGGGGTGACCACTCAGGAGGTCTGCGCCTGGCGGCGGGGAGGCGTGCATTCCGCGATCCTCGCGAAGCGATGCCGCTTCGACTGGGGCGGGCTAGGTCGCCTGTGCCTGGTTCCGCCACCGGTTCCATGCCCGTCATGCCAGCACAAACAGCCGCCCTTCACGCGGGCTGGAGACAAGAGTGGATCCATGTCTGTGTGCTGGAAAGCCCCAGTCGGTATCGATGTTGGAAGGCCTGATGGCTTCAAGATGAACGGGCGTTGGACGACAATTCGTAAAGTGTGTCGTCGACCTTGTCGTAGCCCAGAAAATTCAAGGTTTCCTTCATCGAGGCATTTCTTTCAAAGAAACTGGATGGATGGATGGGTTGTGAAAAATGCCAGAGATACTTGGCATTGTACCCAGATTCCCAGCTTCTTCGTCACGGGCATTGACAGCGGAAATCGCTCATGTACTCTCTAATAACAGCTTATATTCCATAAAAATGGAATACGTTAGGGAGGACGTTCAATGAAGCTGAAACTTGCATCCTTGGCTGCAGCACTTCTGCTGGCGCAGTCGGGTTATCTCATGGCGCAAGAAAAGGGCGGCGTGATCAACGTCGCCACCATTGGCGAGCCGCCGACGCTCGATCCGATGACGTCGACTGCCGACCTGGTCGGCATCGTCACGCAGCATATGTTCGAGACGCTCTATACTTTCGACAAGAAATGGACCGTGACCCCGCTTCTCGCCGAGGCGCTGCCGGAGATCGGCGCCGACGGCAAGACCATGACCATCAAGCTGCGCCAGGGCATCAAGTTCCACGACGGCACCGACATGGATTCGGCCGACGTCGTCGCCTCGCTGAGCCGCTGGGTCAAGCTCGCCTCGCGTGGCAAGCAGGCCGGCAACTTCATTGCCTCGATCACTGCGACCGATCCGTCGACCGTCACCATCGCGCTCAAGCAGCCCTATGCGCCGCTGGCCTCGCTGCTCGCCTTCAACAACTCGGCCGCGATCATCATTCCGTCCGAGAAGCAGGCCGACACGATGGCCGAGTTTGTCGGCACCGGCCCCTACATGCTGAAGGAGCGCAAGGCCGACCAGTACATCCAGCTCGTGCGCTACGACGGCTACACGGCGCGATCGGAAGCGAGCGACGGTTATGGCGGCGCTCGCCATGCCTATCTCGACGAAATCCGCTTCGTGCCGGTGCCCGACGCCAACACCCGCGTTGAGTCCGCCGTCTCGGGCCAGTACGATTATGTCGACGCTTTGCCGGTGGAATCCTTCGACAAGCTGAAGGGTGCTGCCGCGACGCAGCCGATCGTGCTGAAGCCGTTCGGTTATCCGGTGTTCGTCTTCAACACGGCCGAGGGATCGGCGAAGAACGTCGAAGTCCGCAAGGCTATCCGCCAAGCGCTCAGTATGGAAGACATGCTGGCTGCGGCTTTCGGCAGCACCGATTTCTACGGGCTCGAAGGCAACATCTATCCGGCGAGTTTCTCCTGGAGCACCGATGCCGGCGTTGAAGGCAACTACAACGTCGCCAATCCGGAAGGCGCCAAAGCTGCTGCGGCGGCTGCCGGCTACAAGGGCGAGCCTGTCCGTATCCTGACCAGTCGCCAGTACGAGTTCCACTACAAGATGGCGCAGGTCGCCGCCGAGTATCTCAAGCTCGCCGGCTTCAATGTCGATCTGCAGGTGGTGGATTGGGCGACGCTGACCCAGCGCCGCGCCGAGAAGGGCCTTTGGGACATCTACATCACCCACAGCCCGTTCCTGCCGGAGCCGGCTCTGATCGGTTCGCTGTCGACGACGGCGCCCGGCTGGTGGGACACGCCGGAACGCAAGGCAGCGGTCGATGCCTTTACCGCCGAAGTCGACCCGGCCAAGCGTGTGGCCCTCTGGGCCGACGTGCAGAAGGTCATCTACGGCGACGTGCCCTTCATCAAGATCGGCAACTTCAACGCCGTGGGCTCGATTTCCAACAAGCTCCAGGGCGTGGATCCCGCTCCGTGGCCTTATTTCTGGAACGCTTCGATCAAGAAGTAAGACGCTGACAACAGCGGGCGCCGATCAGACCGGCGCCCGCCCATTGCCGCGAAGCCAACGCGGATACGGGACCTGTCATGATACGCTATATCCTTCAGCGCATCGCCGGAATGATCGTCGTGATGTTCATCGTCGTGACGATCGTTTTCGTGATCGTGCGCGTCACACCAGGCGATCCGGCCGCCGTCATGCTGGGGCCCGATGCCACGCCCCAGGACATAGCGGAGCTCAGGACGCGCCTTGGCCTCGATAAGTCGATTTTCGTCCAGTATTTTCTCTATGTCGCCCAACTGTTGAAGGGCGATCTCGGCCACTCGATTTTCCTCAATATGCCAGTGTCTGCAGCCTTGATGGAACGCGCTGAGCCAACCTTCTTCCTCACCGTCTTTTCGCTGTCCATCGCCTGCGTCATCGCTCTGCCCATCGGTATCTATGCCGCCTACCGGCGCGGGTCCTTCATCGACCAGGCCTCGACGCTGCTTGCCATGCTGGCTGCCAGCATCCCGAGCTTCTGGCTGGGCCTGATCCTGATGCAGGTGTTCGCGGTTCGGCAGCAATGGTTTCCGGTGTCCGGTTACGGCGGGCCGGATGCGGCGTTTCTCGACAGGATGTACCATCTCACCCTGCCCGCCGTGGCACTCGGCCTGGTGTCGTCGGCGCTGATCCTGCGCTTTACCCGCGCCTCGATGCTGGACGTTCTGGGCGACGATTACATCCGCACGGCGCGTGCCAAGGGCGTCGTCGAGCGGCGCGTTGTGCTGAAACACGCACTCAAGAACGCCTTGATCCCGATCCTGACGGTGGTCGGGTTGACCGCCGCCGTGCTGATCTCAGGTGCTGTCGTCACCGAAACGGTCTTCGGCCTGCCTGGTGTCGGCAACCTTGTGGTCTCGGCGGTGCTGAGGCGCGACTATCCCGTCATCCAGGGTGCACTGCTGGTCATTGCCGGCCTCTATGTCCTCATCAACTTCGCCATCGACATGCTCTATCTGCTGGTCGATCCAAGGGTGCGTTACTGATGACCGATCTCGCTTCCGCATCCTTGCCGGCCCCGGAGCCGAAGTTCCTGTTCCTGCGCCGACTGTTGAAGCGCAAGACCGTCGCCTTTGGCGTCATCGTGCTGGCGGTCTTTGTCCTGCTTGCCCTGCTTGCGCCTTGGATCGCGCCTTACTCGCCGTCCAAGCTTTCCATCGTCAACCGACTGAAGCCGCCGAGCGAGATGTTCTGGTTCGGAACAGACGAATTCGGCCGCGATATCTTCTCGCGCACCATCTATGCGGGACGGCTGTCGCTTTTGGTCGGTGCTGCGGTGGTCACGCTGTCAGCGCTCATCGGCGTGACGCTTGGCTTGCTTGCCGGCTTCTTCCGTTCGCTCGACACGCCGATCGCGCGGCTCATCGACGCCATGATGGCATTCCCCGACATCCTGCTGGCGATTGCTCTTGTTGCAGCACTCGGCCCGTCGCTGGTCACGGTGATCGTGGCGCTGTCGATCGTCTATGCGCCACGGCTGGCGCGCATCGTTCGCGCCTCGACGCTCGTCATTCGCGAGCTGCCTTATGTCGAGGCGGCGAAGTCGATGGGCATCTCGACCTTCCACATCATGACACGGCACGTGCTGCGCAACCTGGTGTCGCCGATCCTGGTGCAGGGCACCTTCCTGTTCGCCAGCGCCATGCTTGCCGAGGCTGGCTTGTCGTTCCTGGGGCTGGGCGTCAGCCCGGAAATCCCGACCTGGGGAACCATGATCGCCGGTGGACGCCAGTATATCGGCCAAGCCGACTGGATGACCTACTTTCCCGGCTTCGCCATCATTCTCTCGGTGCTGTCGCTGCAGCTGGTTGGCGACGGCCTGAGGGACATGCTCGACCCGAGACTGCGAAAGGACATGTAAGATGGCAGCCACAGCAACGGGCAAGCCCCTTCTCATTTCCAACGTCAGGCCTGTCGCCCTTGGCGACAGCACGTCGCTGCCAACCGACATACTGGTGGGGGCGGATGGCATGATCGCAGCCGTCGGACCGTCGCTTCAGGCGCCAGAAGGCGCGGAACGCATAGACGCCAGGGGAGCCTGGATTTCGCCGGGCTGGGTCGATCTGCACGTCCATGTCTGGTACGGCGGCACCGACATCTCGATCCGGCCGTCCGAATGCGGGGTCGAACGCGGCGTGACGACGCTGGTCGATGCCGGTTCAGCGGGGGAGTCCAATTTTCACGGCTTTCGCGAATATATCATCGAACCCGCGCGCGAACGCATCAAGGCATTCCTCAATCTCGGGTCCATCGGCCTCGTCGCCTGCAATCGTGTTCCAGAGCTGCGCGACATCAAGGACATCGATCTCGACCGCATCCTGCAGTGCTATGCCGACAACAATGAGCACATCGTCGGCATCAAGGTGCGTGCAAGCCACGTCATCACGGGGTCGTGGGGCGTGACCCCGGTCAAACTCGGCAAGAAGATCGCCAAGATCCTGAAGATCCCGATGATGGTCCATGTCGGTGAGCCGCCGGCCCTTTATGACGAGGTACTGGAGATTCTTGGGCCCGGCGACATCGTCACCCATTGCTTCAACGGCAAGGCCGGGTCGAGCATCATGGAAGACGAGGACCTGTTCACGCTCGCCGAGCGTTGCGCTGCCGAAGGCGTGCGGCTCGACATCGGCCATGGTGGCGCGTCGTTCTCGTTCAAGGTCGCCGAGGCCGCGATCCAGCGCGGATTGATGCCGTTCTCGATCTCGACCGACCTGCACGGCCACTCGATGAATTTCCCGGTCTGGGATCTCGCGACGACGATGTCCAAGCTGCTGTCGGTCGGCATGCCGTTCGGCAGGGTCGTCGAAGCCGTCACCCATGCGCCCGCCTCGGCGATCAAGGTGGAAATGCCGAAATCGATCACTGTTGGTGCGCGTGCGGATTTCACCATCTTCGATCTCGTCGACGGCGACCTCGAAGCCACCGATTCGAACGGCGACACCTCACGGCTCAAGCGCCTGTTCGAACCGCGTTACGCAATCATCGGATCGGAGGCCGTTGCCGCCAGCCGATACGTGCCACGCGCCCGCAAGCTCGTGCGTCACAGCCATGGCCTGTCGTGGCGCTGAAACATGATCCCAGAGACTGGACCTGAATTGACCGCCTCCCAAGCCATCGCCGCCTCCGCAACCGCAAGTCCTGCCGACCGCCTGATCATGCTGGGTGTCCAGCTTCCGCCGGCACCGCCGCCGGTCGCCAACTTCGTCACCCATGTGCGCGAGGGTGACATGCTCTATCTCTCGGGGCAGGGGCCTCGCGAGGCGGATGGCAGGTTGTGGACGGGCAAGGTCGGCGAAGGTGTCAGCGTCAGCCAGGCCTATCAGCACGCCCGCCTTGTCGGGATCAACCTGCTGGCGGTGATGCAGGAAGCGCTCGGCGATCTCTCGAGGGTCAAGCGCGTCGTCAAGCTGCTCGGCATGGTCAATGCGTCGCCTGATTTTGAAGACCACCCACAGGTCATCAACGGATGTTCTGATCTCTTCATCGATGTGTTCGGAGAGGCCGGTCACCACGCGCGCTCGGCCGTCGGCTTCGGTTCTCTCCCCGGCAACATCACGGTGGAGATCGAAGCGATCGTGGCACTTCGGAGCTGAGCGATGACGCTAGCGGTTGCGCCAACCCATCGAGGTCTCGATCCGCTCGGCGGAGGCGCGCACGCGGTCTGTGTAGTGGCTCTCGTCGGACAGGACCTTCTGCTCCGGCAGCACGATGGAGATCGTCGCGACGCATTTCCCGTCGCGGTCGCAGACCGGCGAAGCAATGCAGGCCACCGCATAGTCGGATTCCGCGATCTGCATCGAAAGCCGCTGCTGGAACGCCTTGCCCGCGGCGGCCGAAAGGGCGGTCGCATCCACTTCTGCACGACCGGTCGGCGACATGCGGGCGCAACGCTTGAAAAGGTCGATGCGCTCGGCTTCGGGCAGATGGCCGACGAGCAGCCGGCCGGATGCTGTCCAGTTCAGCGGCACCCGCGTGCCGACACGGGAGGCGACCTGGAACGGGCTCGGGCCGTCGGCCATGGCGAGCACCAGCATGTGGTCGCCTTCACGGCCGCACAGCTGGACCGTTTCGCCGACGTCGCGGCAGAGATCGTGCATCTCGCGGTTGGCGACGCCCATGAAGTCGAGCGAGCGCGCATAGGCGAGGCCATAGTGGTAGAGCCGCGCGCCAAGCCAGATGGAACCATCGGGGCTGCGGGCCAGCATGTTCTTCTCGACGAGATCGTCGATGATGACGTAGACGGTCGACAGCGGCGCCTTGATCGCCTTGGCGATGGCATAGGCGCCCGCCGGCTCGCCGGTTTCGTAGAGATAGTCGATCACCTGCAGGGCGCGGTCGATGCCCGAAACCCGAGAACGCCTGGCGCCGTTTGCCGACGTCGGTTCGTCAGTCGCATCAGTGGATTGAGTTATCGCGTCCAAGGGCGTGCTCCTGATAGTCTGGGTAATCTATTACATTATTATGGCATATCTTGTCGAGCCGAAAGCCGACGCTTGCCGATGCACGGGAGAGGAAAATGACCGAAGACGTCCGCCGCAAGCTCGGCCTGCGACCGGTGATCAATGTGTCGGGAACGATGACGAGCCTCGGCGCCTCGATCGTCGTGCCGGAAGCGATCGCCGCGATGGCCGAGATCCTGCCGCAGTTTGTCGAGATCAACGATCTCCAACGCAAGGCAAGTGCGGTGATCGCCCGTCTCACGGGCGCCGAAGCCGGCTACATAACGGCGTCGTGCTCGGCCGGGATCTCGCTCGCCGTCGCCGGCGCCATGACCGGTGACAACCTGCTGGCGATCGAACGTTTGCCGGATCAGACGCCTGCCAGGAATGAAGTAATCATCCAGATGGGGCACATCGTCAGCTATGGCGCGCCTGTCGATCAGGCCGTCCGCCTTGCCGGGGCGAAGCCGGTCATCATCGGACAGGCGACATCCACCCACCGTTTCCACATGGAGAATGCGATCACCGACAAGACGGCGGCGGCTGTCTATGTCGTATCGCACCATGTCGTCGACTACGGCCTGCTCAACTTGCTCGAATTCGTCGAGATCGCACATGCCAGGGGCGTGCCTGTCATCGTCGACGCGGCGTCCGAGTATGATTTGCGCATCTTCCTCGCCCAGGGCGCCGATATGGTTCTCTACTCCGGTCACAAGTTCCTGGGAGGGCCGACGTCCGGCATCGTCGCCGGCAAGAAGGAATTGGTCCGACACGGCTACTTGCAGAACCTCGGCATCGGCCGCGGCATGAAGGTCGGCAAGGAAAGCGTCTATGGCGCCATGGCCGCATTGGAAGCCTGGGAGAAGCGCGACCACGCCGGCATCCGTGAACGCGAGACCGGCTATCTCAGGCTGTGGAAGGAGACGCTCGACGGCCGCTCCGGCGTCAACGCCGTGATCGAGCCGGACCCGACGAAGAACCCGCTCGACCGGCTGCGCGTCAACATCAGCGCGCAGGAGGCGCATATCACGGCCTGGGATCTGGCATCTGCGCTGGCGGGCGGCGACCAGCCCATCATCGTGCGTGACCACGAGGTCGAGCATGATTACTTCTACCTCGACCCCTGCAACCTGCATCCGGGCCAGGAGACGATCGTCGCCCGGCGCCTGGCCGAGGAACTCGACAGGGCACGCGCCTCCAACGAGATCATCGCCACGCCGTTCGAGAACCGCAGCCGTCACCGCTTTGACGGCCTGCTGCGCTGGCCGGATTGAGCGCGCAGCCTGTCGATCAGGTCAGGGAGGAGAGATAATGAGTGTTCAGGAAAACAGCCTTGGCCAGACCGTCGATCCGGTTCTGTCGGTGCAGAAACTCACGACCTCGTTCATGGTCGACGGCGAATGGAAGCCTGTCGTGCGCGACATCTCCTTCGAAGTCGCGCCCGGCGAAACCGTTGCCATCGTCGGTGAATCCGGGTCGGGCAAGAGCGTGACGTCGCTGTCGATCATGCGCCTGCTGCCGCCCGACACCAGCCGCATCGAGGGCAGGATCGTCCTCAACGGCCGGAACCTGACCGACCTGCCCGAAGACAAGATGCGGCAGGTGCGCGGCAACGACGTCGCGATGATCTTCCAGGAGCCGATGACGAGCCTCAATCCGCTCTTCACCATTGGGGACCAGATCTCCGAGGCGCTGCTTTGCCATAATGCCATGTCCTTCGCCGACGCCAGGGCCGAGACCGTCCGGTTGCTGGAAAAGGTGCGCATTCCCTCTGCCGCCTCGCGCTTCGACGAGTATCCGCACCGGTTTTCGGGCGGCATGCGTCAGCGCGTGATGATCGCCATGGCACTGGCCTCGCGCCCAAAACTGCTGATCGCCGACGAGCCGACGACGGCGCTCGACGTCACCATCCAGGGACAGATCCTCGACCTGATCAAGATGCTGCAGGACGAACAGGGAACGTCGGTGCTGTTCATTACCCACGACATGGGCGTGGTGGCGGAGGTGGCCGACCGCACGGTTGTGATGTTCCGCGGCGATCAGGTGGAAACCGGTGCCACCGCCGACATCTTCCATCGCGGCAAGCACCATTACACCCGCGCGCTGCTCTCCGCCGTGCCGGTGCTCGGTTCGATGGAGCAATACGACCGCCCGCTCCGCTTTCCCATCGTCAACACCTCGACGGGCGAGTGCACACTGCCCGTGGAAAAACCCGATACGGTCGTTCGCGACAGACCGGTCCTGCAGGTGAAAAACCTGGTCAAGCGCTTCGACATCCCTACTGGCCTGTTCGGCCGGGTCGGCGGGCGTGTGCATGCGGTGGAGAACGTTTCCTTCGACCTGTTTGCCGGTGAAACGCTGTCCCTGGTCGGCGAATCCGGCTGCGGCAAGTCGACCACCGGCCGCGCCATCATGCGGCTGATCGAGCCGACCTCGGGCGCGGTCAAGATCGACGGCAAGGACGTCATTGGCATGGACAAGCACGAGATGCGGCAGATGCGCAAATCGGTGCAGATGATCTTCCAGGACCCGTTCGCCTCGCTCAATCCGCGCATGACGGTCGGCCAGGCGATTGCCGAGCCCTATCTCGAGCACAGGATGGGCACCGCAAAACAGGGGCGCGAGCTGGTCGCCGATCTGCTCAGCAAGGTAGGCCTGTCGCCCGACATGGCGAGCCGCTATCCCCACGAGTTCTCCGGCGGCCAGCGGCAGCGCATCTGCATTGCACGGGCGCTGGCGCTCGAGCCGAAAGTCATCGTCGCCGACGAAAGCGTCTCGGCGCTCGACGTCTCGGTCAAGGCGCAGGTGATCAACCTGATGCTCGACCTGCAGCAGAGCCTTAACCTAGCCTTCCTGTTCATCAGCCATGACATGGCGGTGGTCGAGCGCGTCAGCCACCGCGTGGCGGTGATGTATCTTGGCGAAATCGTCGAGATCGGCCCGCGTGCGGCAGTCTTCGGCAATCCGCAGCACGACTACACCAAGCGTCTGCTGGCGGCTGTGCCGGTTCCGGACCCCGATCGTCGCCACGAAAAGCGCATGTCGGCCGCGGACGAACTGAAAAGCCCGATCCGTGCGCCGGACTACAAGGTCCCGCTGCGCCAGTTCCGGGAAGTATCAGGCGGCCATCTGGTGGCGGTCTAGCCTGACGACGTCGAGGGCGGCAAGCGCGGGGAGATTGCGCGCAATGCTCTTGGAGCGGGCCTCCGACCTCAACAACTGATCGCTGACTGCGGGAAGCGAATGGCTCGCGCCGTTCTGGTTCTATTCTGTGGGGCAAAAATGGCTGTGCGCTTTCTGCCGGCAACCGTGGCAGCAAGCGCACCGCTCGACTACTCTCTACGCATATGATTCGAGCCAGCCAAGCATCCGCCGTCCCGCCTGCGTTGCCGCGCGTGCCCTCGTGGGCGCTGCCGGATGGGCCGGTGGCAAACGACGCAGATGCGGCATTCTACGCCGGCGCGGCGCTTGCATCCCTCGACGGTTTGGTGCGCTCGGAGCCGGTTTGGGCCGGCAGCTGGCGCCAGCGGCAGGCGCTCAAATGCGCTGTCGCCGCAGTCCGGCTGGCAGGGCGTTCCGAGGAAGAGGCCGCGTTGCGTGACGCCTGGTATCTGCGCCCTGCAGGTGGAGATCCCGGACCTGCAGGCAGCATTCTGGGGGCATGGCGCTACCTAGCCTCGCGGCCGCCAACGATCGACGCCGGCGGGCTGGCGCTGGTTGCCGAATGGCTGGGCCTGCGTCCCGACGACAGGTACGAGAAACTCGCTGAAACCGTCGAGGAACTGGCTGCAGGGGACAAGCCGGCGCCGCTTGCCGCGGCAGCGATCGCCAGTCATGTCGCTGCCGGACGGGCTGATGCCGAACCGTTGGCGTGGTGGCTGGCCGATCTGATCTTGGCGCGAAAGCTGCGCTGGCCCCGGCCCGTGCCACTTCTGGCCGCACAGCTGTTTTCCCCGGCCTTCCGTTCCGGCGACGGGCGCGGCAAGCGCATCCGCCCCGGCGACGCAGCGTTCGAACGGGCAGTGTGCGTGGCTCTGGCAAACGGGGCCGGTGACGGTCTGAGGCTCGCACTCGACATCGCACGGCGCGCCGACCGGCTGGCAGCAGTAACGCCGAAGCTGCGGGCGAAAGGAGCGGGCGAGGCGATCCGGCGACTGCTCGACGACGATGCGGTGCCGGGTACGCTGAGTACGCGCAACCTGTCGCGATTTGCCGCTCGGCGCCTGTTCGAGCGGCTGCAAACGTTCGAGGCGGTGCGCGAGCTCTCCGGGCGCGCTTCCTTCCGGCTTTACGGCTTGTAGCGATGACGGAAGCGCGCCGAAAGGAGAACGATCAGCCGGCCTTGCTCGACACCGAGCTCGAGCACCTGCCGCCGGAACTTCGCTGGCGCGAATGGATGGGCCGTGTGGAGGCGGTGATCTTTGCCGCCAGCGAACCCGTGCCGCGCGAGATGCTGGTCAGGATCGTCGGCAAGAATTGCAATCTCGACCTGATCATCGACGACATCAGGGCCGAGCTGGCGGGTCGGCCCTATGAGTTGGTCTCTGTCGCCGGCGGCTGGCAGCATCGCACCAAGAAGGCGTTTGCCGATGCCATCCGCACTGCGACCGGCCAGGTCGATATGGGGCGCCCGCTATCGCAATCGGAAGTGTTGGTGCTGATGTGCATCGCCTATTTCCAGCCGATCACCCGCGGCGAGCTGACGGCGTTCTTCGGCAAGGAGGTGAGCCGCGATCTGATCGGCGTGCTGAGGTCGCATGGCTTCATCGCCTCGGGGCCGCGCAGCCCGACGCCAGGCGCGCCATACACCTATGTCACCACCAAGGCGTTCCTGTCTCAATTCGGCCTCGATACGCTGCGCGACCTGCCCGACTTCGAAGCGCTCGAAGATGCCGGGCTGCTCAGCAAGGAGCAGCTGCTTGCCGGAAATGTTGCCCTGGGACTTGGAGGAGCCGCCGAGGTCGACCAATCCGAGGATTGACCGCTTGCCTGCCATGACGTCTCTCCGTGGCGGAGGCGATGGCGCCTGCACGACATGCGTGAGGGAGCGGGTCGAGCAGAGTAACATGCACGCTGGCAATGACCTGGAGGTCATAATCCGGGCTTGAATTGGGCGCATGATGCGCACATATTGAACGAGTGGATATCAAAATACGTCAGGAACGTGTCATGGCAGCTCAGAGTTTGGGAATGTCGGCGGCCCATTTCGGTGAGGCCCGGTCGCAGTTTCTCTCGGCTCGCCGCGTGTCGGAACTGCTGGGTGTCACCCAGGCCGACCTGGCCCGGCTCGTTGGCGTTGCCCGCAACACGCTGACGGCGCGCTCCGGAGCACGCAAGGTCGACCAGGCGCTCAGCCCCGTTGTCCGCATCCTGGCGATGGCCGCCGAGATGGCGGGCGACGAAAGCCGCGCGGCGATCTGGTTCAAGCATCAGCCCATCCCGGGCTGGGCCGGCAAGACGGCCTATGACCTGGTCGGCGAGGGCAAGGCGGACAAGGTTCTGGCCTATCTGGAGGCGGTGCGCTCCGGCGTTTATGCCTGAAGCCGCCCTGCGTCAGCAGCGAACCTTGTGGCGGGCCTTCGTGCCGCGCTGGGCGCATATGCCGCTTTCGGGCGAGGGCGCTGCGCGTTTCGGCGGGCGCTGGAACCCGGTAGGATCGCCGACGCTGTATGCGGCCTGTGAGCTGTCGACCGCCTGGGCCGAATACAACCAGGGTTTTGTCCAGCATCCGGCGCTGATCGCCCAGCTCGAGCTGTCGGACGCGAGGCTGGCCGACCTGACCGATGCCGCGATGCTGGACGAACTCGGCATCGATGCCGGCATTCACAGATGCGAGTGGCGTTCCGATCTCGACGACGGCAGGGCACCGCAAACCCATCTGCTGCAGCAGCGCCTGCTCACCGAAGGCTTTGACGGCGTCGTCTATCCCTCGTTCATGTCTCCCGGCGGCAGTTGCGTAGCATTGTGGCGCTGGAACGGTCCCGGCCAGCCATCACTCAAGGTTATAGATCCTGATCAGCGCCTGCCCAAGACGCAGGCCTCCTGGCTTTAGGTGTGGTTGTACAACCAATCTTGCGGCCGACGAATCTGTGCTGTGACCACTGCATTGCGTCAAGGGGCGGAGCCACGGCGCGCTGTCTCAAGGCATGACATCTCGCTCGGCCCCTGCAACACTCAGCCATCTTCCAAAATCTTCGGCCGGGAACTTCCCATTGGAGCCTATTACGCCAGCGTCAGCTTGGCGCGCTGGTCTTCGAGATATCGCCTGAGCTGCGCAACCGACATTGGCGGACTGAAGAAGTGTCCCTGGACGGCGTCGCATCCGGTGGCCCGGACGATCAGCAGCTGTTCCTCGGTCTCGATGCCCTCGGCGACAGTAGTCATTTCCAGCGCATGCGAGAGATTCACGATCGCGCTGACGATCGCCCAATGGTCGCGATTGCCGGCGATTTCGGCGATGAAGGTGCGGTCGATCTTGACCTTGTCGACGGGGAAGTTCCTGAGATAGCTGAGGGATGAATATCCCGTCCCGAAATCGTCGAGCGAAATCTTGACGCCAAGCGCATGCAGCCGGTTCAGGGCGAGCAGGGTTTCCTTGTTGTCGCCCAACAGCAGGGATTCGGTGATTTCGAGTTCAAGCCGCTCGGGGGCAAGGCCTGTCAGCTTTAATACGTTGGCGACAGTGTCGACGATGTTTCCCCGCCTGAACTGGCCCGGCGACAGATTGACCGCAACGTTGATGCTGCCCGGCAATTTGATGGCTTCCCGGCAGGCCCTTTCGAGGACCCAGGCGCCTAGCTGTACGATCAGGCCCGTGCTTTCAGCGATCGGGATAAACTCGTCGGGCCGGATTTGGCCACGCTGGCAACCGGGCCAGCGCAGCAATGCCTCGACCACGGCGACTTGCTTGCTCTGGAGATTGACGATCGGCTGGAAGACAAGCTCGAACTCCTTGTCGAAATCAGCGGCCCTTAGATCGAGTTCGAGCATGCGACGACGTTGCAGCCGGTCGTCCATCTCCGGCGCGTAGAACTGGTAACTGCCGCGGCCATCGCTCTTGGCACGGTAAAGTGCCAGGTCGGCATTCTTCACCAGGTCGTCGGCAACCCCATCGCAATCCGACGCCAGTGCGATGCCGATGCTTGCTCCAATGACGATGTGGTGGGCGTCGAGATGGTACGGTTCCTCGAGCGCCTCGATCAGCCGTTGCGCGACATGGGCGACATCGTCACGTCTGACCGCCGGCTGGATGACGATGAACTCGTCACCGCCGAGGCGCGCAACGACGTCATATTCACGAACCATGCCCGAAACGCGGTTGGCAACCTCGCGCAGCAATGCGTCGCCGACGGGATGGCCGAGCGTGTCGTTGACGTTCTTGAAGTTGTCCAGGTCGAGGTAGAGGACCGCGGTATCCTGGTGGTGCCTGCGGCCATGCGCCAGCTCCTGCTCCAGTCGCTCGCGCAGCATCAGGCGGTTTGGCAACCCGGTCAAAGGATCGTGGCGCGCCATATGGGCGATGCGTTCTTCCGAGAGATGGCGTTCGGTGATGTCCTCATAGGTGGCAACCCACCCGCCTGAATCCATCGGCTGATGCAGGATCGAGACAATGCGGCCGTCGACGAGCTTCTGCAGCAGGACGCCAGGCTGGCCCTTTTCAATCAGCTGTTGCTGGGAGCGATGGGCAAGTTCGGCACTATGTTGAGTTGATGTCGCGGCATCGATCGACGCCTGCATGATCTGCTGGGGCGTGGTTCCGGGTGCAAGACTGTCGTCCGACAAGCCGTACATGGCGGCGAATTTGCTGTTGCTGACGATGAGCCGCTGGTCGGCATCGAACATGCACAGGCCCTGGGACATGTTGCTCAGGGCGGCATCGAACAGGCCGTTCTGGGTGGCGAGCGCGTGATTCGCGCCGAGCACCGCGGCGTTGGCCGTCTCCAGGTCGTCGGAGGTACGGCGCAGATCGTCATTGGCCGCATTGAGGGCATCGAACGTCTGCGTCAGCAGCCGGTTGTGCCACCCAAGAAGTGCGATGAAGGCAAGGCTGCACAGGAAGAAGCCGATCGCCACGGCGGAGAAGCCGCTATGGAGGCGCAACAGCTCGTCGTCGACCCTGGCCGCCTGGACGGCGCTGTACTGGTTGGCCTCCGAGGCGAGGCCGATCAGTTCGGCCTCCAGCCCGCGCATCGACGTAAGTATGGATTGCGCCTGGCCCGGGGTGTCGATCCTGGTAATGACGCCATCCATGTCCTCGATGAACTTGGACAGCTGGGCGACTGTTGCCTTTCGCTCGGGCGCCTCGGCGACAAATTCCTCGAACTGGCCGGTGCTGAAGCCACCGAGCCGGCTCTTCAGGATCTGAAAGCGAAGCTGCGTGTCGGCCTTGAGCTGATCGTTTGGCGAAGCGGCCAGCGTGGCCACCCGCTGGTAGAGGCGCAGATATTCGTTGACGCCCTGGCTGGCACTCCACGCCACGTCGTATCGCGAGAGCTTCCCGATAGATGCCTGACGTTCGAAGATGACGACGGACAAATAGGCAGCGGCGACGGCGAAGACGGCAATCGTGCCAATCAGCAGTGCCTTGAGCAGATGGAATGCAAATGCGCGGCGGGATCCAGGCGCTAACAAAGCGGCCATGACATCTTCCCTACCGGATGATCAACCGGGCCAGCTGCCAAACCGAACGCGAATAGAACTTCTGGCTCTGAAGCTCCGGCTTGCTGTCATAAGGATAGACGATGAACAGCGGGCCCTTGTCGCTGACCTCCATGTATTGGCCGTCGCGCTTGAGCGCCAACAGCACGTTGTGGAGCGCAAAATCATCCGTCGGGATCGTTGTCTTGTAGTCGTTGAGGGCAACTGCAACGGCCTCCTTGCCGTCGGCGCCCACGAGTTCCATGATCTTCTGGAGCGGAACGCCCTCGAACTTGACCACGCCCGTAAACCACGGTGTCGTGGTCTCGATCGAGGTGGCGCCGAGCGCTTCGAGCATGTCGCGGTCAAACGAGGCCACACCATTGCCATTCGTGACGCTGATCTTGCCTTCGATGACCAGGATCGGGGTGCCCTTGGGTGCCTGCAGTTTGCTGTCTTCTGCTTGAGCCGACGACAGCGCGAAAAGTGCCAATGACGTCGCCACTGCCACAGCGCGGATGATTGAAGACACAAGATGATTCATTAGCACGTACTCCCCGGCACCGTCAGTTTGCATCGGACCATGCCAAAGGTCACTGAAAAACACATTAACGACGTTGAATATGCCACAATAATCAGCACCATATCGTGCATCAGCAAGTAGCAAGCGGATGTTTCTTGTTTTGATCGAATTGACCGGCTCAGAAGCCGGTGGCAGATATCCGGCACCAGGTTGAGCATGACGATGGGCAGGACGGCAAAATGATCGAGACTTACAAGGAGTTCACCTTCGAGGCAGCGCACCAGCTGCAGCCTTTTTCGGGCCTCCACGGTCACTCGTTCCAGGTCAGCGTCCACCTCGTCGGAGACCCCGACCCGGTCTTTGGCTGGCCGGCCAATCTCTATGAGCTGGAACAGCAGATAGAGGTCGTCCGGATGACCCTCGACCATAAATATCTCAATGAGATCGAGGGGCTGTCCGTGCCGTCGCTCGAAAATGTCGCGCGCTGGATCTGGGACAAGCTGGAACCCCAGTTTCCGCAGCTCGATCGCGTGGCGGTTCGGCGAGGCGCGCAAGGTCAGGCCGAGGGTACGGTTTACAACGGGCGCGCCCTGCAAAAGGCTCGCGCATAAGCGGCTCCAGCTTCCGCTCTCCGTCAGCCTTCCCGGCTACACATAGCCGATCGATTGCAGATCCATGTGCGGCTTGGGCTGCGAGTTGAGCAGGCCCATCAGTCGGTTCAGGCCCAGCGCGATCTGCGGCAGGGAGTGTGCTGCTCCCAGGCAAAGCCGCACCGCGTGCGGTGCGTGATCGCGTTTCACCGCAAAGGCGTCGGCGGTGATCACCCTGACGCCCTCGCGCAGGGCCGTGGCGGAGAACGAATCCATTCGCCAGGGTTCGGGAAGCTGCAGCCAGAGGTGATAACAGGATGTGGACGCGTGCTCCGCATGGTGGCCGAGGATCCGATGGGCCACCTCCTGGCGCTCATGCGCCTGGTTGCGGTGCCAGGCGATCAGCTTGTCGGCATAGCCGTTTGCCATCCAGTTGGTCACGATCGCCGCCATGAACGGTGGCGACATCCAGTTGCTCATGGTGACGATCTCCTGGACGGAGCGGCTGAGCTTGGCCGGTACCACCAGGAAGCCGATACGCAAACCAGGCGCCATGCTCTTGGAGGCGCTGGTGAGGTAGATGGTTCGTTCCGGAATGAGAGAGGCGAAGGGCCGCGGCCTGGTCTCGGCCAGGAAGCCGTAGACGTCGTCTTCGATGATCCAGAGACCATACTGCTCGATGATCGCGGCAATCTCCCGCATCCGTTGCTCGGACATGGTGATCGTCGTCGGATTCTGGAGAACGGGCATGCAATAGAGCGCCTTCGGCCGCTTGGTCTCGCAGAGTTCGCGCAAGGCCGCAGGATCCAGACCCTCGTGGTCCATTTGAACCGCGGCGAGAGTGATGCCAAGCTGATGCGCGATGGCCCTTGCACCCGGATAAGTCAGCTGTTCCGTGGCAATTGACTCGCCATGGCCGGCCAGCGCCATCATGCTGATCAGAAGGCCGTGCTGTCCGCCATTGCAGATGATGACATTGTCCGGATGCGCCCTGATTCCGATACCCTCCAGCCATTGCGATGCGGCGGCGCGGTGCGAGATCATGCCCGCGCTGGGCTGATAGGTGAGAAGCGCGTCGAGCGAGCCTGACCGCGACAGATCCTTCAGGGTCGACCTGAGGATTTCGTCGGCTTCACCAATGGCGGAAAGGTTCAGTCCGAGGTCGATTACCTCCGGTTGGGGTTTTTCCGGCACCACCAGCCGGGTGATGTCGTCGCGATGATTGTCGAAATCGTTGATGAACGTGCCGCGGCCGACCTCGCCGACGACGAGGCCTCTTACCGCCGCCTCGGTGTAGGCTCGCGCAATCGTCCCGACCGTCACGCCCAGCCGATAGGCGAGGTCGCGGTGCGGCGGCAGCTTCTCGCCGGGCTGCAACTGACCTTCGGCTATTCCGCGCTCGAGCGCATCGCAGATCGCCACGTAGATCGGCCCGGCGCCCTTCCTGATCTCCGGCTTCCAGTTCATGCGGCTCTCGCTACTTTGACACCGTGTCAATGAAATAATTGACACCTTCAAGTGCCAGACATACGCTCAAATAACAACAAAAACAAGGGAACATAACTGCGTAATCTGAGCATATTGAACCAATTGACATGGGTTCAATTGCAGATGAAGGCCGAGTATCACAATGGAGGACAAGATGATTTTGCGTCAGCAGAGACAAAGTGCCCTGCGCAGGGTGCTTATATTAGGAACGGCAACCGGAGCATTGGTGTTTGGATCTTCGGCATATGCCGAAGAAACTCTGAAGATCGGTGCCCTGGGCGTGATGAGCGGGCCGTTTGCCGGCTGGGGTGGCGTCATGTGCCAGACGTTCAAGTCACGGGCCGGCATGTGGAACGACGACGGCGGCGTGGCGATCGGTGACAAGACCTACAAGATCGAGGTCGTGTGCGTCGACGACAAGGGCGATCCCAAGGGCGCCCAGACCGGTGCCGAAAAGCTGGTGTCGGAAGGTGTCAAATATATCCAGGGGCCGAACACTGACTCCACGGCGGAAAGCGCCAAGACCGTCATGGAGGCGAATGGCACGGTCAACATGCCCTACGCCTTCTCCAAGTCGCTCTACAAGGCACCTGCCTCCCAGTCGATCCTCGGCATGGTGGCATCTTACCAGGTCGGCCCGGTCATCTACAAATGGCTGATGGACAACAAGGGCGTGAAGAAGATCGCCTTTGTCTCCGAAAACAACGCCGATCCCATCAAGCAGCGTGACGAAGGCTCAGCCGGCGCCAAGGCGCTCGGCCTGGAGGTCGTCTCCGACCAGGAAACCTACGAGTCCGGCACCACCGATTTCTTTCCGATCCTGACCAAGGTGATCGGTACCTCGCCGGATCATATCGTGCTTTCAGGCGTATCGCCCTCGGATGTCGGCCCGCTGATCAAGGCGGCGCGTGAACTTGGCTTCACGGGAACCATGAGCACCGAGACCGGGCAGGACCCGAAGGCCATCTACGAAGTGGCCGGGGACGCGTCGAACGGGTTCATTGCCGCCGGCGGTGCCAGCACCGAGGCGATCCGCAGCGACTTCATGGTCAAGTTCATCGAGCGCTACACCAAGGACTGGGGCGAGTGGAACGATGTCGCCGGCCTCTATGTCTACGGTCCCGAGATCATGATCCAGACGCTGCAGAGCGCCGGACCCAAGGCGATCGAGGACACCAATGTGTTCAAGGCGGCACTCGACGGCTTCGTCGGCAAGAACCCGTTCCTCAAGGACGGCGGCGAGTTGAAATATGTCGGCCGCACCGACTACGGCCAGCCGCGTCAGGTCTCCGTGCCGATCGTCGTGCAGCAGGTCGAAAACGGCGAATACAAGCCGCTGTTCGTCGGAAAACTCCCTGACTGACGAACACGGGCGGCGGTTCGCCCCCAATGACCGCCGCCCGCACTTCCCTCGCATGAGGTCCGCATGACGCGGATCGCGAATGGGCGGAAGGTCCATCCTCGCACAGGAGACTTCGCATGACGCAGGTTATGCTCAATGCACTTGTCGTCGGAACGACTTACGCGCTGATCGCGCTCGGCATCACCATCATTTTCAGCATCATGAAGGTGGTGAATTTCGCCCATGGTCAGCTCTACATGATCGGCGGGTTCGTCGTTTACTACTTCAATGTCGTGTTCGGGCTGCCGTTCTGGTTCGGCCTCGTCATGTCCTTCCTGATCGTCGGCCTGCTCGGCGTGGCCATGGAGCTGTTCCTGTTCCGGCCGGTGATGCTGCGCGTCAAGCGCGAGGAGGTGACGATGCTGCTGGCCATGGGCACGGCGGTGTTCCTCGAAAGCCTGGCGCTGATCGTCTTCGGCGAAAAGCAGCGTGGCGTTCCCCCAATCGCAACCGGCGTCATCGAAGTTTTCGATGCCAGGCTACCCACCGGACGCATCGTCGTCATCGTCGTCGCAGCGATGCTGATCGCCGCCTTGATGGCCTTCATCGGCTACACCAAGACCGGCCGGGCGCTGAGGGCCATGGCACAGGACCGCGAGGCGACCGCTCTTCAGGGCGTCAATCTCAAGTGGCTCTCGGCCATGGGCTTCGGCCTCGGGACCGGCCTTGCCGGCCTGTCCGGGGGCCTGCTCGTGGCAATCTTCGCCGTCCACACCGGCGCCGGCACGGCCATCTCGATCAAGGCATTCCTGATGATCATGATCGGTGGTGCAGGCGTGCTCTCCGGCGCCATCCTGGGCGGCTTCGTCCTCGGTTTCCTAGAATCCGTCGGCTACGCGCTTTTGCCGGGCTCACTGACCTTTCTCATCATCTTCCTGATCGTGATCTGCTTCCTCATCGTGAGGCCGAACGGGATCATGGGTAAGCCCTGGGGCTGAGACGACCATGCAAAAGACCATATCCATGCCAAATGTGAACCTGTCCCCAAGCGAGCAGCGAAGCTCCTCGCTGAAGCCCATCGGACTGGGGCTGCTGATCGCGGCAGGTTACTTCCTTGCCATTCCACTGGTCTTCGGCGCCAATGGCTACCTGCTCAACGTGTTCACCACCATGGCTGCCGTCAGCTTCATCAGCTTCGGTGTCTGGCTGACCTTCGCCATCGGTCGCATCAACCTTGCCCAGGCGGGATTTGCGCTGATCGGCGCATACGTAACAGCCATCCTGGTGTCGCGGCTCGGCGTCTCGTTCTGGATCTGCCTGCCACTGTCGGGAGCCGTCGCGGCCCTGCTCGGTGGCCTGATCGGCTGGCCGGTGCTGCGTCTCAAGGGCGTCTATTTCGCCATGATCACGCTCTGCATCACCGAGGCCTGCCGCCTGACTGCGTTGAGTTTTCCGGCCCTGACCAATGGCGCCCAGGGCATCGTCGACCTTCCGCTTCCCAGCGAATTGTCGTTGTTCGGCCTGACCATCATTCCGGCCTTCGAAAAGGGCGCGCGGCTGCCGTTCTTCTACCTCGCCGGCACGCTGATGCTGCTCGGCCTTTGGTTCATGTGGCTTCTCGACACCAGCCGCGTCGGCGCCGTGTTCCGCTCGCTCAGGCAGAACGAGGATTTGGCGTCGAGTCTTGGCATCAATGTCGCCAAGTATCGTGTCGTCGCCTTCATGGTCAGTTGCTTCTATGCCGGTGTCGGCGGTGCCTTCTTCGCCACTCTGCAGCAGAACGTCTACCCCACCACTTTCCAGGTGCTCGATAGCGTCTACTTCATGGTCTACTGCTTCGTCGGCGGTCTCGAATTCGTCGTTGGCCCGCTGGTCGGCGCCGTTGTCATGATGAGCAGCTTCGAACTCCTTCATGAGTTCCAGCGCTATCAGACCGTCATTTTCTCCGGCCTGATGATCCTGTGCATCCTGCTCATGCCGAACGGAATCCTGAGCGTCATCAAGCGGCGCTCCGGCAAGCTGGAGGAGGCGTCCAATGCTTGAAGTTCGCGGATTGACCAAGATCTTCGGCGGCCTGACCGCAGTGAACGACCTGAACTTCACGTTGGATGCGGGCGAGATTCTTTCCATCATCGGCCCCAACGGCGCCGGCAAGAGCACCTGCTTCAAGCTGATCGCCTCCTTCCTCAACCCGACGAGGGGAACCGTCCGTTTCAACGGCAAGGACATTACCGGCATCGGACCGCATGCGGTTGCCCGCCACGGCATCGTCAGGACGTTCCAGGAAAACACCAGCTTCCAGGACATGACCGTGCGCGAGACGGTGCTGCTCGGCTACCACAAGGACTGCAAGGCCTCGCTCGCCGGCATGATCTTCCGGACGCCGCGCGCCAGGAAAGACGAGCGGGAAGCCGGCGAATACGCAGATCACGTACTTGACCTGCTCGGCATGGCACATCTTGCCAATACGGTGTCCGCCGCCTTGCCGCACGGCATGCTGCGCAATCTCGGCATCGCGGTAGCGCTTGCTGCCAAGCCAAAGCTCATCCTACTCGACGAGCCGTTTGCCGGGCTGAACTCGGACGAGACCAAGCGCGGCGTCGAGCTGATCCGCAAAATTCGCGACGAGGGCGTCACGCCTATCCTGGTCGAGCACGACATGGCTGCGGTGATGTCGGTCAGTGAACGCATCGTGGTCGTCAGCTTCGGCAGCAAGATCGCCGAGGGCACGCCGGCGGAGATCCAGCAGAACGAGAAGGTCATCGAGGCTTATCTCGGCGCGGAAGATACGGAGATCGGCCTATGAGCGCGCAATTCTCGATCCGGGACCTCGCCGTGTCCTATGGCAGGGTTCGCGCCGTGAAGGGTGTTTCCCTCAATGCCGGCGAGGGGGAGATCATTTCCCTCATCGGCGCCAACGGCGCCGGCAAGTCCTCCATCCTGCGCGCCATTACCGGCCTGACCGCGCCTGAGAGTGGTGAGATCTGGTTCGACGGCGAGCGCATCGACGGCAAGGGACCCGACCAGATCGTGGCACGCGGCGTGGCGATGGTGCCGGAAGGGCGACGCATCTTCCCGTTCATGAGCGTGCGCGACAACCTTCTGATGGGCGCCTATCGTCGCAAGGACAATGCGGGTGTCGCTGCCGACCTCGAAGGCATTCTGACCCGGTTTCCGCGCTTGCGCGAGCGCATCGGCCAGCAGGCCGGCAGCCTGTCGGGCGGCGAGCAGCAGATGGTGGCGATCGGTCGCGCGCTGATGTCCAAGCCGCGGCTTCTGCTGCTCGACGAACCGTCGCTCGGCATCGCGCCGATCATCGTCCGCGAGATCGCCCGCTTCATCACCAGCATCAACCGCGACAATGGCGTCAGCGTCATTCTCGTCGAGCAGAACTCGCGCATGGCGCTCAAGCTCTCCAGCCACTCCTATGTGCTCGAGACGGGCAAGATCGCCTTGTCTGGGCCTTCGCATGAGCTGGCCGAGAACGACGACGTCCGCCGCGCCTATCTCGGCGGCTAGGGGCAGGTCATGAAGATCGAGATCATCAATCCCACGACCACTTCCGCATTCGCCAGGAAGAACCTGGCTGCAGCGCAAGGCGTTGCCTCGTCGGGCACCGAGATCCTGTCGGTTTCGGTCGAGAGCGGCCCGCCGTCGATCGAAAGCCACTATGACGAGGCGCTGAGCACGATCGGCATCCTCGAGCGTATCCGCGAGGGAGAGAACGCCGGTGTCGACGGCTATGTCATCGCCTGCTTCGGCGATCCCGGCTATCTCGCCGCCCGCGAGATCGCGCGCGGGCCGGTCATCGGTATCGCCGAGGCGGCCTTCCATGTCGCCAGCATCGTGGCGACCCGCTTCTCCGTGGTCACCACGCTCGCCCGCACCAAGATCATCTGCGAGCACCTGCTGCAGGTTCACGGCTTCGAGCATCAGTGCCGCAAGGTCCGGGCTTGCGGGCTCGAGGTTCTCGAACTCGAGGAGACCGGCATGGCGGCCTGCCGTGACATCGTCGAGGAATGCCGCCGCGCCGTCGCCGAAGACGACATCGGCGCCATCGTGCTCGGCTGCGCCGGGATGGCCGACCTGGCCTCGCATATCCAGGAGCAGATCGGCGTTCCGGTCATCGAAGGCGTTACCGCTGCGACCAAGCTCATTGAAGGCATCGTCGCCCTGAGGCTCGGCACCAGCAAATTCGGTGACCTCGCTTATCCGCTGCCCAAGCGGCTGAGCGGATCGGTCAAGCATCTTGAAATCGCACCGCGCGACTAGGCCGGCGTCCGTCTGGAACAGGTAGAAAGGATCGAACAATGTCATACCCCCGCGATATGGTCGGCTACGGCAACAGGCCGCCGATGGCCAACTGGCCGAACGGCGCCAAGCTCGCGCTGCAGTTCATCGTCGCCTTCGAGGAGGGGTCCGAGAACTGCGTCCTGCACGGCGATGCCCATTCGGAGAACTTCATCTCCGACATCATCGGCGCGCCGCAACTGTTCGGCGTGCGCAACATGAACATGGAGTCGCTCTACGAGTATGGCACGCGCGTCGCGTTCTGGCGGGTGTTCGACGAGTTCAAGCAGCGCGGCATCAACACCACTGTTCTGGCCAACGGCCTGGCGCTGCAGCACTACCCCGAGGCCGGCAAGATCATGCACTCCCTCGGCCACGAGATCGCCAGCCACGGTTGGAAGTGGATCGACCACCAGTGGATGGGCGAGGACACCGAACGCGCCCAGATGAAGCTTGCCATCGACACGATCACGCGGGTGACTGGCGAGCGGCCGGTCGGCTGGTACACCGGACGCTGCAGCCCCAACACGCTCAAGCTGGTGGTGGAGGAGGGTGGCTTCCTCTACGATTCCGACACCTATGCCGATGACCTGCCCTATTGGGAAAACGTCAACGGCAAGCAGCATCTGCGCATTCCCTACACACTCGAAGCCAACGACATGCGTTTCGTGGCGGCCGCCGGCTTCAACTCCGGCGACCAGTATTTCACCTATCTCAAGGACACGTTCGACGTGCTCTATCGCGAGAGCGACAGGACCCCGCGGATGATGTCCACCGGGCTCCACCTGCGCATCGTCGGCCGCCCCGGGCGTTGGGCTTCGTTCCTGCGCTTCCTCGACTACGTCCAGAAGCACGAAGGCGTCTGGATCTGCCGGCGCGACGAAATCGCCCGCCATTGGCACAAGCACCATGCACCTGAGCGGCAGTAGCGGCGCAAGGCTCCGGGATAGCATCATGTCGACTTACCTCAACGAAACCGACGCCGGGCGGCGCATCATGCGGCGCTGCGACGAGCTTGGCAGCATCAGCGAGCCGGGCGTTGGCGTGACGCGGCTCTATCTGTCGCCGCAACATCGCACGGCCGCCGAAACCATTGCCGGATGGATGCACGATGCCGGCATGGACGCGCGTATCGACGAGGCCGGCAACGTCGTCGGCCGCTACCATTCCGAAAGCGGCGGCGGGCCCTATCTCATTACCGGCTCGCATATGGACAGTGTCGTCCATGCCGGCCGCTATGACGGTCCGCTCGGCGTGGTCACCTCGCTCGACTGCGTTGCCGTGCTCAACGGTCGCGGCCGCCGCCTGCCGTTCGGTATCGAGGTCGTCGCCTTCAGTGACGAGGAAGGTACGCGGTTCCGGACGACGCTCGCCGGAAGCCGCGCCATCACGGGACAGTTCGGTGACGACCTGTTCAACGCCAAGGATGCGCAAGGCATCAGCCTTCGCGAGGCCATGATCGCGTTCGGTCTCGATCCCGAGGCCGTCGCCAGGGCAGCCCATCGGCCGGGCGACATGATCGGCTATGTCGAGCTTCATATCGAGCAGGGACCAGTGCTCCAGGCCGAGGGTTTGTCGGTCGGCGTGGTGACCGCGATCAGCGGCCAGACGCGCGCCGTCGTGACACTCAAGGGTGCGGCCAATCATGCCGGCACGGTGCCTATGGGCATGCGCAAGGATCCGCTCCTGGCAGCAGCCGAGATCGCGCTGACGGTCGAGCGTATCGCCTCGGTCCATCCCCATACGGTGGGCACAGTCGGCTTCGTCAAGGCCGACCCGGGACTGATCAATGTCATCCCGGGCGAGGTCTCTTTGACCGTCGACCTGCGCTCGCAGGCTGACAGTGTCCGCCACGCTGCCTTCGACGAACTCGGCGTCGCTGCCCGGGCCATCGCGGCAAGGCGCGGAGTGGAGATCGACATCGACAAGATCCTCGATCTCAAGTCCTGCCCATGCGCGCCCGATTTCGTCGACCGTATCGCGGCCGCCGTCGAAGCGGCCGGAACGCGCCCTCTGCGCCTGCCCAGCGGTGCCGGCCACGACGGCATGGCGATGAGCACGGTCACCGACATCGGCATAATCTTCGTTCGCTGCAAGGACGGCATCAGCCATTCGCCGGAGGAGTCGGTCACCGCGGCAGACGTTGCAACGGGGGCGGCTGTGCTCTTGCATTTCATCGAGAATTTTCAGGGAAAACCCTAATGGAACCGAACCCTATCGAAAAAAGCCCCGGCCTCGGTTCAGAGCGTTTGCTGGATTACATCCGTTTGCATCGTGACGACCAGGTGCGCATGCTGGCGGAGCTGGTCAAGGTGCCGTCTGACAACCCGCCCGGAGATTGCGCAGCGCATGCCGATCGCGCTGCCCAATTGTATGAAGGCCTTGGTTTCACCGTCGAGCGACACAAGGTGCCCGATGCTCTGGTTGCGAGCGTCGGCATGATCAGTGCCACCAACCTGATTGTCCGCCATAGGTTTGGGCCCGGTCCGACGATCGCGCTCAATGCGCATGGCGACGTCGTGGCGCCTGGCGAAGGCTGGACCGTTGATCCCTACGGCGCCGAGATCAAGGATGGCTGGATGTACGGCCGGGGTGTGGCAACCTCGAAGTCCGACTTCGTCACCTATGCCTATGCGCTGCTGGCGCTGCGCGCATTGGGCGAGAAGCTGTCGGGCACGATCGAGATCCACCTGACCTACGACGAAGAGGTCGGCGGCGACATTGGCCCGCTCCATCTGCTTCAGCAGGGTTTGACCAAGCCGGACTATGCGATCTGCGCCGGCCTATCCTACGGCGTCGTCACTGCCCACAATGGCTGCTTGCATCTCGACATCGACGTCCGTGGCAAGTCCGCCCATGCGGCGCGACCCGAAACAGGCATCGACGCACTTGAGGCGGCAACGCACATACTGAGCCGGCTCTATTCGTTGCGCTCGGGTTTTTCCGAGCAGCGATCGTCGGTCGAAGGCATCACCACACCATCGCTGGTGGTGGGGCTTATCTCCGGCGGCATCAACACCAATGTCGTGCCCGACAAGATCGTGATGCGCGTCGATCGCCGGATGATCCCGGAAGAGAACGGTCCGGAGGTGGCGCGCGACCTGATCGCCTTCATTGAGGCGACCGCGCGCGAGATGCCGGGCGTCGAGTGCCATGTCCGCCAGCTGATGCTGGCCAATCCGCTGAAGCCGCTCGTCGGGCAGGAACGCCTGGCCGGTGCCTTGCAGAGGCATGCCTCGGAGCTGGCCGGCGAGGCCGTCCCGACGCACGGCGTGCCGCTCTACACCGATGCGCGGCACTACAGCAATGCCGGCATTCCGACCGTGCTGTACGGCGCCGGTCCGCGAACGATGCTCGAGGCCAATGCGCACCGTGCCGACGAAAAGCTCAAGATCGACGACCTCGTCCTGGCAACCAATGTGGTGACGCTGGCGCTTTACGACATGCTCACCGGCAACGCCTGACAATTTGTGGCTTGGGCATTCGAACAAGACGGTAGGCGGTCATGGACCGCCTACCTGCCGGCAATGGCTCGGAACACGCTGTCCACGGACACTCCTCTCCTTCGCGGCAGATCCGCAGAGCCGCGTTGCCTTTCCCGAGCTGTCAGGATATCTCTATGGGACTGGAAACAGTGGCGTTTCCCAAATCTCCCAAAGCAGACTCCGCCCGGCTCGCGCCGATGACCGGGTAGTATTCTATCGACCTGCTCAATAGGTGGCTTATAGCGCATGGCGACTGGTGACTGGCGGATTGGCGTCCTGTTTTCCAACAGCGGAGTGACCGCGGCGGCCGAGACGGCCGAAGCGAACGCGACGCGCCTTGCGATCGAGGAGATCAACGCGGCCGGCGGCGTTCGTGGGCGGCAGATAAAAGCGGTCTTCTACGATCCGGAATGCTCGGCCAAAAAGTACCAGGAACTCGCCGTTCGCCTCCTCGCCGAGGACGGCATCAAGATCATCTTCGGCTGCTACATGTCGTCGGCGCGCAAGGCCGTCCTGCCGGAAATCGAAGCCTATCGCGGCATGCTGTTTTACCCGACCTTCTATGAGGGGTTCGAGTATTCGACGCGTTGCTTCTATACCGGTTCGTCGTCGAACCAGAACGCGGTCCAGCTCGCGCGCTATCTGATCGACAACTACGGCACGCGCTTCCTGCTGGTCGGCTCCAACTACGTCTTCCCCTACGAATACAACCGCGTCGTCATGGACCTTGTCATGAGAGCCAAAGGGACCATTCTCGACGAGCTCTATGTGCCCGTTGAACCGGTGCGCAAGGATTTCAATCGTGTCATCAAGCAGATCAGCAAGCTGAAGCCGGACATCGTGGTGTCGACGGTCGTCGGCACGGGTGCGGTCATGCTCTATGAGGCCTACAAGGAAGCCGGTTTCGACGTCGCCACCATGCCGATCGCCAGCCTGACGACAACGGAAGCGGAAGTCGCCGAGATGGCGCCTGACATCGCGGCGGGACACCTGACCTCGGCGTCGTTCTTCGAGACGCTCGACACGCCGCAGGCGCGCCAATTCGTATCGTCCTTCAAACAGCGGTTCGGCGCCGACGCCCCTGTTACGGCGGGCGCCGAGGCTGCCTATTTCCAGGTTCATCTCTATGCCAAAGCGCTGGAGCTGGCCGGCACGGACGAACCGGAAGCGCTGGCCAAACATCTCGCCGGGCTGGAGTTCGACGCGCCGCAAGGGCGGATACGCATCGACCCCGACAACCACCACACCGAATTGTGGTCGCGCATCGGGCGGGTCAATGACGAAGGCAAGTTCGACATCATCTGGCAATCCGAGACGAGGATCAGGCCCGACCCCTACTTCGTCACGGCGTCATTCGATGATTGGATGAGCAAACCCCATCAGCTGAAACGCAAGGCTTAGCGGATCGTTCTCGGTGGCAACCAGCATTCTCCAGGACCTGAAGGGCCTGCGCGTCCAAGTCATCCACCCGCCAGATGCGGCGGGGCTGGCGCTGGTCGAGCATCTCAGGCGCATCGGCTGCAGTTGCGAAACGACCTGGCCCTTGCCCGATGCGATAAACCCGTCGGCGGTGGTGGTGCTGGTTTCGATCGAGCAGGAGAACCGTGACAAGATCCTGAGCCTGTTCCGGCCGGTGGAGCCATCCGATCCCGCCTTGATTGCGGTCGTCACTTATGAGGATCCAAGCACGCTGCAGGTGGTGCTGGAGTGCGGGGCGCTGGCGGTCATCGAGCGACCGATACGCCCGTTCGGCCTGTTGACAAATTTGACCATCGCGCGCGCGCTCTGGCTCGAGCGGCAGAACGCCAGCAAGCGCATCCGCAAGCTTGAGCGCAAGCTGGCCGGCAACAACCGCATCCTGCGTGCGAAGAACATTCTCATGGAAACGCAAGGGCTTAGCGAGCAGGACGCGTATGAGAACATCCGCCGGCAAGCGATGGCGAAACGCGTGCCAATGGATGATCTGGCGAGTGCGATCATCAACGCGCATGAGCTCTTGACGTTCAAGGACATGCGTGACTAATATGAAAAATAATTGACGCCGGGTGAACCTCGGATGTCGATACGGTGTGAGACAATGTGGTCCGCGCCGAGTGGCTATGTAGCCCGCAAGCTCCTCGCAGGAGTTGGCGGGCTTTTTTGTTTTTCGGCTTCCGACAAGGCCGTTGGCAGCCGTTGGTTCGATCTGCAGCACTTTCTTGACGCTCTTCGGTCAGCGCGTGCGAACGCGTGCGCGGCTCCGTTTTGTCCGATGTCTGGAGACATGCTGCCCTACTTGTGAAAGGATTCGCTCCGTAACGTCGCAAGAAAAAACACAATCAGAATATTTATTTACAATTCTGCGCAGTAACATGTGCTGAATATATACGTATAATTGTCGAATCATTCGGTATACGAAAAATATACTTATAGATGTATTGACTATTAGGAGTTTCTAATAAAGCGTGCAGGTGGTCGCGAATGGGGCGGCTTCACAAAAATCAACGCACAACGATGCGAACAGGAGGACCTATGAAGAACCATGATCGGCGTACATTTCTGAAAGCGTCGGGCCTCGCGGCAATCGGGCTGGCCGCTCCTTCAATCCTGCGTCTCGGCGACAAGGCCTGGGCAGCCGACGAGATTCCCGTCGGCATCATGTATTCACTGACCGGAACCACCGCGATCGTCGAGAAATCGATGAACCAGTGCGCCCAGATGGCAATTGACGAAATCAACGCCAAGGGCGGTGTTCTTGGTCGCAAGCTGCGCGCCATCATCGAAGATCCGGCGTCCGAGCCGCGCATCTACAGCGAAAAGGCCCGCAAGCTGACGATTGAGGACCAGGTCCCGGTGATCTTCGGCTGCTACACCACCGCCAGCCGCAAGGCGGTGCTGCCGGTCGTCGAGCGGCGCAAGGGCCTGCTCGTCTGGCCGACCTGGTACGAAGGCGAGGAGTGCTCCAAGAACGTGCTCTATGCCGGCTCCGCTGTGCCCAACCAGCAGCTGGAAAACTCGCTGCCGTGGCTGCAGAAGAGCCTGGGCAAGAACAAGGTGTTCATCGTCGGCTCCGACTATGCGTTTCCGCGCGGAATGGCGAAGACATCGAAGACGATCTGCGAAAAGATCGGCATGCAGGTGGTCGGCGACGAGTACCTGCCGCTCGGCCACACCGAGTGGGCGTCGATGGTCTCCAAGATCGGCTCGAGTGGGGCCGACGTGATCTTCTCCAACGTGGTGGGTGACTCAATCGTCGCCTTCTACAGGGAACTGCGCAACCAGGGCTACGATTTCGACAAGCTGCCGCTCTGCGCTTCGACGACGACGGAAGTCGAGATCAAGGCGATGGGCCCGGAATACGCGCTCGGAAGCTATGTTTCGCTGCCCTATTTCCAGACCGTCGACACGCCGCAGAACAAGGTTTTCGTCGAGGCGTTCAAGGCCTATGCCGGAGCCGATGCCGTAACCCACGCTGCGATGGAGGCGGTCTATATCGGCGTCAACATGTGGGCGATGGCAGCGGAAAAGGCAGGCGACCTCGCGCCCGATGCGATCGTCGCCAATGCCGGCGGTCTGTCCTTCGATGCACCCCAGGGCAAGGTCACCATCGACCCCGACAACCTGCACAGCTACCTGACGCCGCGCATCGGCAAGACCCGCGCCGACGGCCTGCTCGACATCGTCGACCAGTACGCAGAACCGCTGGTGCCGCTGCCTTACTCCAGCGTTGGCGAGACCGCTGACAAGCGGGTCTGCACGACGAGCGGGGCGACGCTCTAGCCCCCTGACTGCCAGCTGTGCCGGCGCGGATTCCGTGCCGGCACGCGCCCCCGACCAACGGATGGAAGCGGCATGGAAACCTTTGTCATCGGCCTGAGTATCGCATCGATCTTGTTCATGGTCGCCCTTGGCCTGGCGATCATCTACGGCACCATGAACGTCATCAATCTCGCCCATGGCGAGATGGTGATGATCGGCGCCTACACCACGGTGCTGGCGACCAAGCATCTCGGCTTCAACATCTATCTCTGCCTGCCGCTGGCGTTTCTGGTGACGGCGACATTCGGTCTGATCATCGAACGCACCGTGGTGCGCAGGCTGTACGGCCGACTGCTCGATACATTGCTGGCGACGTGGGGGATCGCGCTCATCCTGCAGCAGCTGATCCGAATCCATTTCGGGCTCGGCCTGTTCGGCGTCGAGATCGACGGTCTGGGCTCCGACCTGCAGAACGTTCCGGTTCCTGCCGAACTGCAGCAGGCCATTCAACTGTTCGGCGCCAATATCCCGGTCTACAGGGCCTTCGTCTTCGTCACCGCGCTGGCGCTCGGCGCCATCACCTGGCTTGTGATGTACAGGACGCGCTTCGGCAGCCAGTTGCGCGCTGTTTCGGTCGCCCGGAACACCGCCGCGGCCTGCGGCATCAACGACAAGCGCGTCAACATGCTGGCCTTCGCCTATGGCTCCGGCCTTGCCGGCATCGCGGGAGTTCTGGTGTCCGGCTTCAAGACCGTGTCGCCCGACATGGGCACGCCCTATGTCGTCGACGCCTTCCTTGTCGTCGTCGCCGGCGGTGTCGGTCATCTGCTCGGCACCTTCGCCTCGGCCGGCATTCTCGGCGAAGTCCAGAGTTTCGTCGCCACCTGGGCAAACGACGTTTACGGACGGACGGTCCTGTTTGCCGTCGTGATCTTCATTCTCCTCTTCAAGCCTCAGGGCCTCTTTGTCACCAAGAGCCGCTGAGCTTGGCTGCAACATGGACGAGCGCATGACTTACCGCACCGCTTCCATCATCGCCTACATCGCCTTCTTCGCCGTTGTGCTCGCGCTTCCGCTGGTGCTCAACAGCTTCTGGACCAACCGTGTCGCGATCTATCTGGTCTATTCGATCTGCGCGATCGGCATCAGCATGTCGTGGGGCTATGCCGGCATCCTCAGCCTCGGGCAGGGCCTGTTCTTCGGCATGGGCGCCTACATGCTGGCGATGTCGCTGACGCTTGCCGTGCCGGAAAACAATCCGGTGCCGCAGCTGATGCTTCTCAACATGGAGCCCAATGCGGTTCGTGACCTGTGCTGCGTCACGACGGGATCGTTCCTGTGGATCCCGTTCCGTTCGGTGGCGGTCGGCATGATCGCGGGCATCGTCGTGCCCTGCATCCTGGCCGCCGGCATCGGCTACGTCATGTTCAAGCGGCGCACGACCGGCGTCTATGTCAGCATCATCACGCTGGCCTTCGCGCTGATCGGGCAATTGCTCATCATCAACAACCAGCCGCTGACCGGCGGCTTTAACGGGTTGGCGAACCTTGCGCTGCTTGAGATCGGCGGCTTTGAATTCGACCCCTACGGACCGAGCGTCTACTATGCCGTTGCGCTGACGTTGATCGCGGTGATCCTGCTCGCCCGCTACATGCTGACCGGACGTATCGGCCAGGTACTCAAGGCCATTCGCGAGGACGAGGCGCGTGCGCGTTATCTCGGCTACGACGTCGAGAACTACAAGCTCTTCATCTTCTGCGTCTCGGCCGGCGTCGCCGGCCTGGCGGGAATGCTGTTCACGGTCACGTCGGAATTCGCCACGCCGTCGCTGATGGCGACGTCGCTCAGCATCTCGATGGTGATCTGGGCGGCGACCGGCGGCCGCGCCTCGTTGCTCGGGGCCTGCATCGGAGCGCTGATCGTCAACTTCGTCGGCTCGCTGGCCAGCGAAAGCGCGACTTTCCAGCCGGTGTGGCCTATCATCCTGGGGCTGCTTTTCGTCGTCGTCGTGCTGTTCATGCCGAACGGAATAGCCGGGATCTTCAAGGCTTTCATCGATCGTCCCGGCAAGGCTGAGCGTCTCGGCGGAGCCAAGCTCTCCGGCAAGACCGAGCGCCCCGACAAGGCCGATCTTCTCGTCAAGTCTGAGCTGTCGGCAAGGGAGGCGTAACCGATGAATGCCGTTCATAGGCCATCCCAAGCAGGCGCGGTGTCGACTGTACCGATCCTGCGGACACAAAACCTTACCGTGCGCTTCGATGAGTTTCCCGCCGTGCGCGACGTCGACCTGTCGATCGCCGATGGCGAGCTCAGAGTGATCATCGGCGCTAACGGCGCCGGCAAGTCGACCTTGCTGGATCTCCTGTGCGGCAAGACGCTGCCGTCCGAAGGCGAGATCTGGCTGCGCGACCGCAACATCACCGGCATCGGCGAGGCCGCAATCGCCCGCAGCGGCGTCGGTCGCAAGTTCCAGACGCCGACGGTGTTCAAGGACATGACGGTGCTGGAAAACCTGCAGGTGGCGAGCAATCGCCGTGTCCGCGTCTTCGAGAACCTGTTCGAGCGGGTGAAAGGGAGGGCGAGCGACAAGGAGGTAGCGGTTGCCGAGCGTACCGGGCTTCTCGGCTCGATGAAGCGCAAGGCCTCGGAGCTGTCGCACGGCCAGCTGCAATGGCTCGAACTGGCGATGGTGCTGAGCCAGGAACCCAAGATCATCCTGCTCGACGAGCCGGCCGCCGGCATGACGGCGGCCGAAACCGACAAGACGGCGGAGCTTTTGCTCGATCTCGCCGGCGGTCACACCGTGTTGGTGATCGAGCACGACATGGCCTTCGTCCGCCGCATCTGCCGGACCATCACCGTGATGCACCAGGGGGCTGTGCTCGCCGAGGGGACGGCCGAGGAAATCGAACGCAACCCCGCAGTGATAGAGGCCTATCTGGGATCGGCGACACTCAGCCATGCTTAAGTTCAAAGACCTCAACGCGTTCTACGGAACGAGCCACATCATCCACGATCTCAACCTTGAAATCCGCGAGGGCGAGGTCTTCTGCATCATGGGCCGCAACGGCGTCGGCAAGACGACGCTGCTGCGCAGCCTGCTCGGCATCGGCGTGCAGACCAAAGGCGCCATCGAGTTCGAAGGCGCCGACATCAGCGGCGACCTGACCTACCAGCGGGCACGGCGCGGCATCGGCTACGTGCCGCAGGGGCGCGAGATCGTGCCCGGGCTCAGCGTGCTCGACAACATACTGCTCGGCTGCAACGCCCGCGCCGACGGCCAGACGTCGGTGCCGCCGCTGGTCTGGACGCTGTTTCCGTTCCTGAAGGATCACCTCCACCGGCGCGGTACCAACCTCTCGGGCGGACAACAGCAGCAGCTGGCCATTGCCCGCGCGCTTGCCACCGACCCGAGCATCCTGGTTCTCGACGAGCCGACCGAGGGCATCCAGCCCAACATCGTCGAGCACATCGAAGAGGCGATCGTGTCGCTCAACCGGGACCATGGCCTGACCATCATCCTGGTCGAGCAGAAGATACGTTTTGCCCGTACCGCGGCGCACCGCTTCGCCATCCTCGAAAAGGGACAGATCGCGGCGGCCGGCGACACCGCCGACCTCAGCAACGAACTGATCCACAAACACATGGGCCTTTAGCCGCGAAGGCGGCTGGGGGCCTGCAGGTCAAGCGCAGAAAGGATTTTGAGATGCTCCGAGTTGAAGGCGTGCTTGGCAGCCGAAGCGATCCGGCAATGCATGAGGCGATCCATCATCTCGAACACCACCACGCCGTGGAGTTCGTGACGGTGGCCGTCGGCGATCTCGACCGCCGGCGGCTGATGGCGCGAACCGACAAGGGTGAGGAGGTGGCGATCACCTTGCCGCGCGACCAGAAACTGCATGACGGCGCCGTGCTGGTGCTCGACCATCATCGCGCCGTGATCGTACGCGCTGGCGAGCAGCGCTGGCTGAGATTCACGCCGCGTTCGGCAAGCGACGCGCTTGAACTCGGCTATCACGCCGGCAACCTGCACTGGCGGGTGCGTTTCGACGGCGAGGATCTGCTCGTCGCCCAGGACGGTCCGGCCACGGCCTACGCCGCGCGCATCGAGCCGCTCATCTCGGGCGGCCGCGTCGAGATGACCGAGGAGGCCGAATGAGCGTTCCATCGGCACATCTGCTCGTCGCCCTGCAGCATGCAGACGGGCAGTTCCCTTCCGGCGGCTTTGCCTTCTCGCAGGGGCTGGAGGCCTCGTCCACGCTTGCCGGAAAACTGGGTGCCTTCGACTTCGCTGCTTTCGTCGACATCCAGATCCGCCATCGCTGGGCCGATGCCGACCGTGTCGCGCTGGTTCGGGCCCACCGGCTCGGCGGCGATCTCGAGGCATTGGCCGAACTCGACCGCGAGGTCGAGGCCTCGACCTTCGTCGAGGGGCTGCGCTCGGGCTCGCGCCGCAACGGCATGGCGCTTCTGACCACGCATGAGCGGATCGGAACCTGCGGCGCTCCCGCCTATCGCGCCATGGTCCGCAAGGGCGAAGCCTGCGGCCACCTGCCGGTCGTCCAGGGGCTCGCCTGGCAGGCGCTCGACCTTGACGAGGCGAGTGCCGTAGCGATCGGCGGTTACCAGATGGTGGCGTCGCTTTCGACTGCCGCCGTGCGGCTTGGCGTGATCGGCGCCATCGACGCCCAGAAGGTTGTCGCACGCGTTTTGCCTGCCATCGAGGCCGCGGCCCGCTTGCCTGTCGTCGACGACGAACCGCTGCGGTCGTTCACGCCGCTCTGCGAGATCGCGGTCGCCATGCATGGCGCTTCGGGCCAGCGCCTGTTTTCGAATTGAGGAGTACCCACGATGTTGCTGACACCGACCGAACTCGAGCGCCTGACGATCTATACGGCGGCCGAACTGGCGCGCAAGCGGCGGGCCAAGGGGCTCCTGCTCAACTATCCCGAAGCGGTGGCGATCATCACCGACGAGATCCTCGAAGGTGCCAGGGAAGGGCGCTCGGTCGCCGAGATGATGTCGATCGGCTCGGCCATCCTGACCCAGGCCGATGTCATGCCCGGGATCGCGGCAATGCTGCCGATGCTGCAGGTCGAGGCGACGTTCCGGGACGGCACCAAGCTGGTCACCGTGCATGAGCCGCTGCGCCCGGCGGCGGGGGCAGCGGCCGACGACGTCGAACCTGGGGCAATCGTCGCCGAGGATGGCGACATCGAGCTCAATGCCGGACGCCGCAAGCTGACGCTGAAGGTCGTCAACACCGGTGACCGGCCGGTGCAGATCGGCAGTCACTATCATTTCTTCGAGGTCAACAAGGCGCTCGACTTCAACCGGGCGGCTGCCTTCGGCATGCGTCTCGACATCGCCGCCGGTACCGCCGTTCGCTTCGAGCCGGGTCAGGAGAAGGACGTGCCGCTGACCACCTTTGGCGGACAGCAGCAGCTTTCCGGGCTCAACGGACTGTCGAACGGCTCGGCCGACGATCCGGCGGCCAAGGCCGCGGCTCTTGAAAATGCCCGCGCCCGCGGCTTCCGCGGCGCCTGAGGGGAGGAACGATCATGGCAACCCTGTCACGCCGCGACTATGCGGCAATGTATGGCCCAACCACCGGTGATGGCTTCCGTCTCGGCGACACCTCGCTCGTCGCCGTCGTCGAAAAGGATTTCGCCGTCTATGGCGACGAATGCCTGCATGGCGGCGGCAAGACGCTGCGCGACGGCGCCGGCCTCGCCGCCGGCGTCACCAGCGCCGAAGGCGCGCTCGACTTCCTGTTGTGCAACGTCACGGTGATCGATGCCGTCGTCGGCATCGTCAAGGGCGATCTCGGCATCCGTGACGGCAAGATCGTCGGCATCGGCAAGGCCGGCAATCCGGCCACCATGGACGGCGTCGACCCGCGCCTCATCGTCTCGGCGGCGACCACCGTGCGCGACTGCGAAGGCCTGATCGCAACTGCCGGTGCGCTCGACGTCCATGTCCATTTTGACAGCGCACAGCTCTGCGACCATGCAATCGCCTCCGGCATCACCACCATGCTCGGCGGCTCGCTGGGTCCGATTACTGTCGGCATCGACTGCGGCGGCCCGTTCAACGTCGGCAAGATGCTGCAGGCGGCCGAGCACTGGCCGATCAATTTCGGCTTCCTCGGCCGCGGCAATTCGCACCGGCCTGCGTCGCTCGTCGAGCAGATCGAGACCGGCTGCCTCGGCCTCAAGCTGCACGAGGACTGGGGCACCATGCCGGCCTCGATCGACACCTGCCTGACGGTGGCCGACGAGCTCGATTTCCCAGTCCAGATCCACACCGACACGCTGAACGAGTCCGGCTTCCTCGAGGATACGCTCGCCGCCATCAACGGCCGCACCATCCACATGTACCATACCGAGGGGGCAGGGGGCGGGCATGCGCCCGACATCATCAGCGTCGCCGGCGTGCCGTGGTGCCTGCCGTCGTCGACCAACCCGACCAACCCCTACACGATCAACACTTTCGACGAACATCTCGACATGACGATGGTGTGCCACCATCTCAACCCGGCCATCCCAGAGGATGTCGCCTTTGCCGAAAGCCGAATCCGCGCCCAGACCATTGCCGCCGAGGACATCCTCCATGACATCGGCGCGATCTCGATGCTTGGCTCCGACAGCCAGGGCATGGGCCGCATCAACGAGGTGATCTGCCGGACCTGGCAATTGGCCGACAAGATGAAGAAGCAGCGTGGCCGCTTGCCCGAGGAGGCGACGCGTTTCGGCGACAATGAGCGCATCAAGCGCTATGTCGCCAAATACACCATCAATGCCGCGCGCACCTTCGGCATCGCGGAACATGTCGGCTCGCTCGAAGACGGCAAGATGGCCGACATCGTCATCTGGCGCCCGGCCTTCTTCGGCATCAAGCCGGAGCTCGTCATCAAGGGCGGCTTCATTGCCTGGGGCGCGATGGGCGACAGCGCTGCTTCGCTGATGACCTGCGAGCCGCTGCTGCTGCGTCCGCAATGGGGTGCCTTCGGCCGGGCCAAGCAGGCACTGTCGGCATGCTTCGTCAATCCGCTCGCCATCGAGCGCGGACTGGCCGCGACGCTCGATTTGAAGAAGGCATTGCTGCCCTCACGCGGCAATCGCACCCTGTCGAAGAAGGACATGCTGCACAATGACGCCTGTCCCAACATCCGCGTCGATCCGCAGACCTTCGACGTCTTTGTCGATGGTGAGCTGGCGACATGCGAGCCGGCTTACGAGTTGCCGTTGACCCAACGCTACATGCTGAGGTGACATCATGGACACCAGGACGACCTCAATGAATCCGCCTCCCTCGCGCGTCGGCGCCGCCCGCATCGGCATCGGCGGTCCCGTCGGCTCCGGCAAGACCGCGTTGATCGAACGGCTGATCCCGGCCTTTGCGGCGCGCGGCGTGTCGCTGGCGATCGTCACCAACGACCTTGTCACCGCCGAGGACGCCGAGCGCATCCGCCGCTCGGGCCTGATCGACCCGGCGCGCGTCGCGGCTGTCGAGGCGGGCGCGTGCCCGCACACCGTCATTCGCGAGGATCCCACCCTCAACATCGCCGCCGCCGACGATCTCGAGGCGCTGTTCCCGGATGTCGAGCTGATCCTGATCGAAAGCGGCGGCGACAATCTCGCCTCGACCTTTTCGCTCGACCTCGTCGACTGGTGGATGTTCGTCATCGATGTTGCCGGCGGCGATGACATTCCGCGCAAGAACGGCCCCGGCGTGCTCAAATGCGATCTGCTGGTCGTCAACAAGACCGACCTTGCCCCTTATGTCGGCGTCGACCTCGCGGCGATGGCAGCACAGGCTGCCACCGCGCGCGCCGGCCGGCCGATGGCGCTCACAAACTGCCGCAGCAATGAAGGGGTCGACACGATCGCCGACCGCATCCTCTCGGACGTGTTGTTCAGATGACCAGCCACTGGCCACAACTGCGCCCCGAGCATGCCACGCCGCATCCGCGCCAGGCCGGGGCGCGCAACGGCCGCTTCGAGTTGTCGCTGTCCCGTCATGGCGCGCGTACGCATATCGGGCGCCAGTACGTCTCCTACCCGTTCCACATGACGCGGCCGTTTGCACTCGATGTCGCCATCCCGTCCCTGCTCACCGTCTACCAGCAGTCTTCCTCGGGCGGGCTCTACCGGGACGACAGGCTTTCGAGCCGCTTCGATGTTGGGACGGGCGCCGCCGGTCACGTCACCACCCAGGCGGCCACGGTCGTTCACGACTGTTACGGCCAGCCGGCTCACCAGACGACCGAGATCGTGCTGCAGGAAGGGGCGTTCCTGGCGCTGACTCCCGATCCGCTGGTGCTGTTTCCCGGTGCCGCGTGTTCGAACATCACCCAGGCCCGGCTCGCGCCTGGTGCGGTGCTGTTGCTGTCCGACGCCTTCGCCCTGCACGACCCGCAGGCGCGCAACCGTCCGTTCGAGAAGTTGGAGGCGAAGGTCGAGATTCGGGACGCCGACGGACGGCTGCTCGTGCGCGACAATCTTGACATCGCCGGAGCGGACCTTACCGGACCCGCTTCGCCCGTCGGCGCATGGAAAGTCGTGTCCAGTTTCATGCTCGTTGGCGCGCCTGACCGGCTGCCAACTGTCGATGAGCTCGCCTGCCTCGGTCGAGCGGAACGCCAGGTCGCCGGCATCACCGCGCTGCCCAATGGAGCAGGCTGGGGCGTGCGCTGCCTGGCGGCGGACGCGATCGCGGCGCGCGGCATCGCCAACGATCTCTTTGCGCTCGCCGTGGTTGCGGCCTTCGGCCAGCAACCTGCGCGGCGGCGCAAATGACGACCAATTCGCATCTGATCTCTGAATGATGAAAGGAACAGGATCATGAACAGCAAATCTCTCATTCGGACAGCGGCACTGGCCGCCTTCTTACTGGCGCCCGGTCTCGCCAGTGCCCACACCGGCATCGGCCATGTCGAAGGTTTCGCCCACGGCTTTGCCCATCCGCTCGGCGGGCTCGACCATGTGCTCGCCATGGTGATGGTTGGGCTCTTTGCCGCCCAGCTGGGCGGCCGGGCCCGCTGGCTCGTTCCGGCAAGCTTCGTGTCCGTGATGATCCTGGGTGGCGCACTTGGTCTTGCCGGCATTGCCGTGCCGTTCGTCGAACTCGGCATCGGCCTGTCGATCGTCGTTCTCGGTGGTGTCGTCGCCTTCAACCTGCGCGCCGGAGTGGCGGCGGCCATGGCGCTGGTCGGCTTCTTCGCGGTCTTCCATGGCTATGCCCACGGCGCCGAGATGCCCGAAAGTGCTAGCGGTCTGGCCTATGGCGCAGGCTTTGTGCTGGCGACGGCGATGCTGCACGCGGCCGGACTTGGCTTCGGCCTGGCTCTCGACGGCAAGGCCGGCCTACGTGGAGCGGTCGTGGTCCGTTCGCTTGGCGCGCTCGCCGCTTTCGCCGGTATAGGCGTGGTGACCGGCCTCGTCTGAGACAGGCAGTTTCGGCGGCCGCCCCCACAGGGCGGCGGCTGCAGGCTTAAAAGCAACGAGGTGCCAGGATGAGCAGTTCAGTTCTCACGCGTCCGGCTCGCGCCGCGGGCTTCCTTGCGCGCGGAGCTACGGCATTCGCCAGGACGGCCGCGCCGGCTGCGCTTCAGCAGGATCCGCACGCGGTCCGGGCACCCAGCGAGAACGAACTGCAGGCCGCGATCGGGCGCGAGGTACGGGCCTGCCGCAAGCGCCGCGGCATGACGGCAACCGAGCTTGCGGGGGCGGCAAACATCTCGGTCGGTATGATGTCGAAAATCGAAAACGGTGTCATCTCGGCGTCGCTGACCACGCTGCAGGCCCTGTCCCAGGCGCTTGGCGTACCGATGACCGCGCTGCTCAGAAGCTTCGAGGACGAGCGCAGCGCGGTCTTCGTCCGGGCGGGCACAGGCGTCGAGGTGGAGCGGCGCGGCACCCGCGCCGGCCACCATTACAATCTGCTCGGCTACATCGGCTCGTCATCCAGCACTGTCTCCGTCGAGCCCTATCTCATCACCTTGACCAGCCACACCGACATCTTCCCGCTGTTCCAGCACGCGGGTATGGAATTCCTCTATCTGCTCGAGGGCGAGATCACCTATCGCCACGGCCCAACGCTCTATCACATGTCGCCCGGCGACAGCTTGTTCTTCGAAGCCGACACCCCACACGGTCCCGAACAACTGACAAAGCTGCCGATAAGGTTTCTGTCGATCATCTCTTACCCGCAGGGCGGAGAAGACTGACTTGCCACATGGCCGGTGTCGGTGGTCCCCTTACCGGACCTGCGCCTGGACCACCGTCACCGCGATCATGTGAAAGGCGTCTTCTGCCGTGCAGCCGCGAGAGAGGTCGTTGGCCGGCTTGGCCAGGCCCTGGAGGATCGGGCCGATGGCGTCGGCGCCGCCGATGCGCTGGGCGATCTTGTAGCCGATGTTGGCGGCGTCGAGATTGGGGAAGACGAAGACATTGGCTTCGCCATGCAGCGCCGAATTGGGCGCCTTGGAGGCGCTGACGGCTTCGACGAAGGCAGTGTCGAACTGCAGCTCGCCGTCGATGACGAGTTCGGGATCGGCGGCATGCGCCAGCCGAGTTGCCTCGACCACCTTGGAGACGCGCTCGTGGGCAGCACTGCCATTGGTCGAGAACGACAGCATCGCCACCTTGGCCGGTGCGCCGGCGAGCGCCTGGTAGGAGCGGGCGGACATGCGGGCGATGTCGGCGAGGCCGGCGGCATCGGGATCGACCACCAGGCCGCAGTCGGCGAAGACGAAGGCGCCCTTCTTGGCGTGATGGGGTTGGCACAGCATCATCAGGAAGAAGCTCGACACCAGCCCGACGCCCGGCGCCTTGCCGATCGTCTGCAACGCCGCCCGCACGGTATCGGCAGTGGTGGCGACAGCGCCGCCCACTGTGCCGTCGGCCTCGCCTTCGCGCACCATCATGGCGGCAAAGACAAGGGGTGAGCGCAGCGCCTCGACAGCCGAGGCTTCGTCGACACCCTTGGTCTTGCGGAGCTCGAAATAGGCATTGGCGAGGCGCGACGCCAGCGCGGAGGAAACAGGGTCTTCAATACGGAGATCGAGCTGGCTCGCGCCGGCGTCCGCAAGTGCCTGTTCGATGGTGCCGCGGTTGCCGACCAGAGTGATCTCGGCGACGCCCTCGTGGCTGGCCCGGATCGCAGCTTCGACGATACGCGGGTCCTCGCCTTCGGGGAGAACGATGCGCCTGGGGGCCTGTTTCGCCGTGGCGAGGATGCGTTCCAGCGGTTTCATCAGGCGTGCCCCAGATAATAGATGCCAGCGAGGATGAAGAGGCCGATGAAGATGGTCTCGGCGACGATAAGGGCGACCGCGTCGCCGCCGACGTCGAGCACACGGCGTAATGAGGTCTTCATGCCGACGGCGACGATACCGGCGAGCAGGGCCCAGCGCGACGTCTCCATGCCGACCTTCGACACCGCCTCCGGAATGAGGCCGAAGGAGTTGATGGCGGCGAGAATGAGGAAGGCGACGACGAAACCGGGCAGCAGCGGCGGGCGCTTGCCGCTCTCGCCGACCGAGCCGACATTGCGGGTGGCGAGCGAAAAGATCAGCACGACCGGTGCCAGCATGGTGACGCGGATGAGCTTGACCAGCGTCGCCGTCTCACCCGCCTCTGGCGAGACCGAAAAACCGGCGCCGACGACCTGAGCGACGTCGTGGATGGTGCCGCCGAAGAAGATGCCGGTGGCGCGCGCGTCGAGGCCGATGGCCTGGGCGATCATCGGGTAGAAGATCATGGCGAGTGTCGACAGCACCGTCACCGACAGCACGGTGAAGATCAGGTTGCGCTCGGAGAACTCGTTCTTGGGTAATACTGCGGCGATTGCCATGGCGGCCGAGGCGCCGCAGATGGCGACCGAGCCGGAGGTAATGAGGGCAAGGCGCCAGCCGCGGCCGAGAAGTTTGGCGGCGGCGAGGCCGAACAGGATGGTCGCGGCGATGGCGGCAACCAGAAGCAGGATGGTGCTGGCGCCAAGCCCGATCAGCAAATCGACGCTGATGCGCATGCCGAGCAGGGCGACACCGATTCGCAATACTTTCTTGGCGCAGAAGTCGATGCCGGCGACGCAGCGCCCTTCCTCGGACAGGAAGTGGAAAGCGATGCCGAGCAGCAGTGCCATCAGCATCGCCGGTGCACCGTAATGATCGGAGAGGAACTGTGCCGCGATCGCCACCGCAGCGGTGACGGCAAGGCCGGGCCAGTAGACCTGCACCACCGAAGGCAGGCCATTGAAACGTTGTGTCGCAGCGGCGGTGTTCATTCAATCATTCCCGGATCATGAAACGTTAGCGTCCCGCCCGCCCGGCGAACCGGGCAGGCGGCCTTGTTGCGAAGTCAGGCGCGCTGTTGCGGGCGCATGTCGGCGCGGTCGATACCTGCCACCGGCACCGGCTTCTTCATCGCGTCGCGGCGGAAGGGCTCGCCGAGTTCCTGGTTAAGCACGACCTCGACGAAGGTGGTGATGCCCTTGGCCTGGTCGTCGATGGCCTTGGCCAGCGCCTCGGTCAGCTTGGCCGTGGTGTCGACGACGACACCCTTCAGGCCGCAGCCCTCCGCCACCTTCGCGTAGCTGAGGTTGGGGTTGAGTTCGGTGCCGACGAAGTTGTTGGAGTACCACAGCGTGGTGTTCCGCTTCTCTGCACCCCACTGGTAGTTGCGGAAGATCACCATGGTGATCGCCGGCCAGCCTTCACGGCCGATCGCACCCATCTCGTTCATCGAGATGCCGAAAGCGCCATCTCCGGCGAAGCCGACCACCGGCACGTCGGGGCAGCCGATCTTGGCGCCGACGATCGACGGGAAGCCATAGCCGCAAGGGCCGAACATGCCCGGTGCGAGATATTTCCGGCCCTGTTCGAAGCTCGGATAGGCGTTGCCGATGGCGCAGTTGTTGCCGATGTCGGTGGAGATGATCGCTTCCTTGGGCAGGGCCGCCTGGATCGCACGCCAGGCCTGGCGTGGCGACATGCGGTCGGCCTCGCGCAGGCGGGCGCTGGCGTTCCATTCGGTGCCGACGTCGTCCTCTTCGTGGTCCATCGACGACAGCTGCTGCAGCCAGGCCGAGCGGTTCTGGTGGATCGCCGCCTTGCGCTGCTCGCGGCCTTCATTGCCGGCCGAGGGCGTCAGTTGCTCGAGGATCTGGCGGGCGACCTGCTTGGCGTCGCCGCAGATGCCGACGGAAACCTTCTTGGTCAGACCGATGCGATCGGCATTGATGTCGACCTGGATGATCGCGGCATTCTTCGGCCAGTAGTCGATGCCGTAGCCGGGCAAGGTCGAGAACGGGTTGAGGCGGGTGCCGAGCGCCAACACCACGTCTGCCTTGGCGATCAGCTCCATCGCTGCCTTCGAGCCGTTGTAGCCGAGCGGTCCTGCGGCGAGACGGTGGCTGCCGGGGAAGGCGTCATTGTGCTGGTAACCGCAGCAGACCGGCGCGTCGAGACGCTCGGCCAGCGCCATGGATTCGTTGATGGCGTTGCCGATGACGACGCCGGCTCCGTTCAGGATGACCGGGAACTTTGCTTCCGACAGCAGGCGCGCTGCTTCCGTGATCGCCTGCGGGCCACCGGCGGGGCGCTCGAAACGCACGATTGAGGGCAGGTCGACGTCGATGACATGGGTCCAGAAGTCGCGGGGGATGTTGATCTGCGCTGGGGCGCAACCGCGCCAGGCCTTCTCGATGACGCGGTTCAGCACCTCGGGAATACGTGTGGGATCCCGCACCTCTTCCTGGTAGCAGACCATCTCCTCGAACATCGCCATCTGGTCGACTTCCTGGAAGCCGCCCTGGCCGATGGTCTTGTTGGCTGCCTGCGGCGTGACCATGAGCAGCGGCGTGTGGTTCCAGTAGGCCGTTTTCATCGCGGTGATGAAGCCCGTCACACCCGGGCCGTTCTGGCCGATGGCCATGGACATGGTGCCGGTGGCGCGGCTGAAGCCGTCGGCCATCATGCCGGCATTGGTCTCATGCGCGCAGTCCCAGAACTTGATGCCGGCCTTGGGGAACAGGTCCGACACCGGCATCATGGCCGAGCCGATGATGCCGAAGGCATGCTCGATGCCGTGCATCTGCAAGACTTTGACGAAAGCTTCTTCGGTGGTCATTTTCATTTTCTGGGTTCCTTTCGATGGGGGCAGGTCTGGTCTTGGGAGTCGGGTCCGATTTTTGGGCCGATGCGCTAGAGGATTTCGTCCTTGAGGTAATACCAGCGGTACATTCCCCACTGGCCGAGGCGCCGAAACGGTGTCAGCAACCCGTGGCTGGGCAACGGGGAGGTGAAGATCGGCAGGTCGAGTTCGCCGCCCTTGCCGGCGACCATCTGGGCCATGCGGCGGCCGGCCTGGGCCGAGTACATGACGCCGTTGCCGCCATAGCCCATGGCGTAGAACAGCTGTTGCTTGGGATCGGGCCGGAAGATGCGGGGCATCATGTCGTGGCTGACGTCGACCCAGCCCCACCAGGAGTAGTCTACATCGATGCCGCGCAGGATCGGAAACTTGCGGTAGAGCCCTTCGAGCAGACGGTCGAGGTGACTTGCATTGACTGCGTCCCGCCCGGTGATGGCGCTGCGGCTGCCGATCTGCACACGCCCGTCGGGCAGCATCCGGTAGTAGTGGCGCAGCGTGCGTGTGTCGGTGAGCGGGATGCGGGTCTGGAAGTTCAGCGTCTCGCGCTCGCTGTCCGTCAGCGGCCGCGTCACGATCGAGTTGGACAGGATCGGCATCAGCCGGTGGCGCGTCAGCTCGTGCAGGCCGGGCGAAGTGTAGCCGGCAGTGGCGATGCAGACTGCGCGCGCCCTGACGATGCCGCCCGGCGTGCGCAGATGATGTATGGCGCCCTTGATTTCGCTGCCGAGGACAGGGCTTGAGGTGTGCACTTTCGCGCCCAGCTTGCGGGCCAGCCCGAGATAGCCGAAGGCGAGCTTGGCGGCATGAATGCCCATGCCGTCGGGCTCGTACATCGCGCCCTTGGCTTCGGCGTCGCGAACGAAATCGCTGTGGACCTCGTCGCGGCCGACCATGCGGGCGCGGTAGCCGAAGATGTCGTTGAGCAGGCGCGTTTCCTTTTCCAGCGCCGGCAGAACCTTGTCGCGATGGGCGATGTAGAGATGGCCGCCATCCTGAGGATCGCAGTCGATCTCGGGCTGGCTGATCAGGTCGCGAAACAGGTCGAAGGCTTCCGATATCTCGACATGCATTTTCCTGGCGACGTCGACGCCCCAGCGCTCGATCCACTGCGAACGCTTGAGCCGGCCGGCCGAAATCTGCGCCTGGCCGCCATTGCGGGTCGAGCAGCCCCAGGCGACGCCATTTGCTTCCAGCACCGTCGCCTTTATGCCGTGCTCCTTGGCCAGATGAATGGCACAGGACAGGCCGGTATAGCCCGAACCGATGATGGCGACATCGACGTCGATGTCCTGCGTGACCGGGCCGTCGTCGTCCGGTTGCGGGCCGGCGGTGGCGATCCAGTAGGTCGGCGCGTAGTCCTTGCCGGCGCCCGGGTTTGGCGCATGGACCGGGTCATAGGCCGGATCGAACGGCAGACGTTGTGCCGCGGACCTCAAGAGTTGATGTTCCATTGACGTGGTCCTCCCGAGACCGCTCAGGCACCAGCCGCAATCAGCGGCCGGTTCTTGCGGAAGGCCTGCTTGCGGACGATCTTGCCGTCATCGAGCGTGAACAGATCGCAGCCCTCTGCTTCGACGCGGCTGCCGTCGACGTTGGTTCCTGTGAACGTCCACTCCGAGACGGCGCGATCGCCATGGACGAAGTGGCCATGATGGGCCCAGTGCGCGTCCGGCATCGCTTTCCAGACGCCGCTGAAAGCAGCGGCGATCGCCTCGGTACCTTCGAAGCGGGTGCCGTAGGCCTCTGGGCCGGCGACGCCGTTGAAGACGCAGTTGCCGGCGAAGAACTCCATGACGCCGTCGATGTCGTGGCGGTTGAAGGCGTCGAAGAGGCGAGCCAGGCCGTCGGCGGTGAGTGACATGTCGTGGTCCTCGTATCTGTACGGCAGAGCCTTTGGGCATGGCTTCGCCGTGGCCGGACAAGCCGGCGGATTGGTCTGTCTGTTGGTAAGATCAGGTTTGGCGTCAGCCGGGTGGCGACGTCGCCGGGTGTGTAAGCTTTGGCATCAGATCTTGCCCTTCCAGGGGATCATCGCCTTTTCCAGGTAGCGCAGCATGAGGTCGAAGGCGAAGGCGAAGATGCCGATGACGATGATGCCCATGATGACCGTATCGCTGGCGAGATACTCGGCGGCGTTCAGCACCATGAAGCCGAGACCGCGGTGGGCGGCGACCATTTCGGCGGCGACGAGCGTGGTCCAGCCGACGCCGATGCCGATGCGCATGCCGGTGAAGATCTCGGGCAGGGCGGCCTTCAGGATCACCTGGGAGATGACCTGGGCGCGGGTGGCGCCCATGGCATAGGCGGCATGGATCTGTTCGGTCGACACCGAGCGGACGCCGGCACGGGCGGCGATCGCCATGGGCGCGAAGATGGCGAGATAGATCAGGAACACCTTCGGGAATTCACCGATGCCGAGCCAGATGATGATCAAGGGCAGATAGGCGAGCGGCGGCAGTGGCCGGTAGAACTCGATGATCGGGTCGAACAGGCCGCGCACCGTGCGGTTGACGCCCATCAGGATGCCGACCGGAACGGCTGTGACCAGCGCCAGGAAGAAGGCGCCGAGCACACGGCCAAGGCTGGCCAGCGTGTGCTGGATGAGCGTCGAGTTGGAAACGCCATCGGTCATGGCGACGACGAACTTGTCCCACACGGCAAGCGGCGAGGGCAGGAACAGCGGCTTGACCCAGCCCATCTCGGTGATCAGCAGCCAGAGACCGAACAGCACAAGTGCCGTGATCAGGCTGATATGGCCGCTCATGCCGTCGCCCGGCGCGCCATAGATCTTGCCCGGGCGTACGGACTTGGCCCGTGAGAGGCGCTCAAGCATTGAGGTGTTCCGGATTGCCGGACTGGCGCTCGTCGCCGTAGATGATGCCGAGGATCTGCTCGCGCATGTCGATGAAATCGCGGCTGGATTTGATTGCACGTGCGTTGCCCTCCTCAAGGAAGCGCCGATTGAAATCGAGCTCATAGGTGTGGGTGATGCGGCCCGGACGCGGCGACATGACGATCAGCCGGGAGCCGAGGAAAAGTGCTTCTTCGACGCTGTGCGTGATGAAGAAGAACATCTTGTTGGTCAGCTGCCAGACCTTGAGCAGCAGCTCCTGGATGGTCTCGCGGGTGAGCGCGTCGAGCGCCGCCATCGGCTCGTCCATCAGAAGCATCGCCGGGTCGCAGGTCAGCGCACGGGCGATGCCGACGCGCTGCTGCATGCCGCCGGACAGGTGGTAGATCATGTGGCGGTGAAAATCCTGCAGGCCGACAAGGGCGAGATTCTTGGTCGCCAGCTCGCGCCGGGTCGCCTTGTCTATGCCACGCAGCTTGAGCCCGAATTCGGTGTTGTCGATGACATTCAACCAGGGCAGCAGCGCGTGCTTCTGGAAGACGACGCCACGGTCGGCGCCTGGGCCGACGACTTGACGTCCGCCAAGTGTGATATCACCGTCGGTTGGTGTCATGAAGCCGGCCATCAGGTTGAGCAGTGTGGTCTTGCCGCAGCCCGAGGCACCGAGGGCGACGACGAAATCGCCGCTCTTGACCTCGAGGTTCACGCCCTTGAGCGCAATCACCGCCTGGTCGGAGTAGAGGCCTGGATAGGTCAGGCTGACATTGCTGACGTTGAGGGTTTCCATCGCGTCGAGCCTTTCGAAGAAAATGCAATCGAGTGGTGGAGAAAGTGCCGCCGACCGGCATCCGACCGGCGGCACGTCCAATGTTACTTGGATGCGTCCTTGGCGTAGCTACTGTTGACGAAGGGCGCGTAGTCGTCGAGCGCCTTGTCGATCTGCTTCTGGGCAACGAGGAACTTGGCGCTTTCATTCAATGCCTTGATGGCGCCGCCGCCGAGCCATGTTTCGGATGCCTGTTCGTCGGCATTGGGGAACGACAGCAGGTTGAGCGCTTCGACCGCACCTGCGCCGTCACCGCCGATCAGCTTGACGATGCCCTGCACCTGAGGCGAGTCCGCCGTCCAGCTTGCCTTGTTCTTGTTGTAGTCGGCGTAGGATTCAGACAGCACCTTGGTGAAGGCGGCCATGAACTTCGGGTTCTCGGCGGCCCACTTCTTGTCGGCGACAAGGCCGTCGAAGGTCGGTACGCTGGCAGCACCGATGGTCTCTGAATCGGCGATGGTCTTGCCGTTCTTGAGCAATTCGGTCAGTGCCGGCGGCCAGACATAGGCGGCGTCGATGTCGCCACGCTGCCAGGCGGCGATGATCTGCGGCGGCTTCATGTTGAGGATGTTGACCTCGCGCGGATCGATCTTCCACACCTGCTCGAGGCCGACAAGAAGATGGAAGTGCGAGGTCGACACGAACGGTACGCCGACATTCTTGCCCTTCAGATCCTCGGGCTTTTCGATGCCCGAGCCGTTGCGGACGGCGAGCGCCTCCGACTTGCCGATATTGTCGAGGATCCAGAACAGTTCGAGATTGACGCCGCGCGTGGCGGCGGCGGTGGTGCCGGTCGAGCCGATCACGCCGATCGGCACGCTGCCGGAGGCGAGAGCCGTCGAGATATCGCCGCCCGAGCTGAACTGGCGCCAGTCGACGGTGTAGCCCGCTTCCTTGGCGGCGGCGTCGAAACGTCCGTCGGCGATGGCCGTGACGAACGGCCCGACGATCTGCTGATAGCCGACGACGACCGTCGTTTCGGCATAAGCGAGACAGGAGGTGAAGACGCCGGCCGCTATGGTTGCGGCGCCGGCCAAATGCTTGAAATGCTTAAAGTGTATCATCGTTACCCTCTTGTTTTGTTAGCCACCGGTTATTCCGGGAACTTGCCGGCTTTGATGCCGGTCTTGGTTCTGGACATAGGGTTAAATGGAACCTTTGAATTGCCTTATATCCAGATTGGAAGTTGAATGACTCCAGATTGAACCTGCGTGGGACCATGGCACAGGCGACAGTTTCGGAGACGATCTTCTTTCTCGACCGAGCGAGCCGCATCGGCTTGCAGGCGCAGATCCGCGAGACCGTGGTCTCGGCGGTGCTGTCTGGCCGGCTGCAGCCTGGCGCTCAGCTGCCCTCGACCCGCAAGCTTGCGGAATATCTGAACATTTCGCGCATCACGGTGACGCTTGCCTATCAGGAACTGGCGTCTCAGGGTTATGTCGAAACCGCCAGCCGAAGCTCCTATCGTGTTGCCGGCAACCCGCCGACGACCGTGCTCGAAGCGGCGGTGTCCGGCGTCGGCGCAGACGAAATCGACTGGTCGATGAAACTGCGGTCGAGT
>JAESGW010000189.1_pt1 | contig 114871 bp, 89 predicted proteins | sample 9269791 | NCBI WGS metagenome assembly JAESGW01 (sample SAMN16773120, study PRJNA677053) | algae metagenome | isolation source: Aphanocapsa lilacina HA4352-LM1 and co-occurring heterotrophs from near cave... | place: USA: Maniniholo cave, near Haena, Kauai, HI | collected 2009-07-28 | reverse complement strand
TGGCAACCATGAATGCACAAACAAAATGGAACGGAACCATATTCGCCTGGCCATCTATTCGGAAAGATCTAATTGCTTACTTCGAAGATCGATTTAACCAAACTGACACAGTTTAGTGAACACTCCCTCCTCCCACGGCACGTAATGGGAAGAATTTTACTCAACCTTCAGCTTTTAGCTTTCAGAATTCAAACTTTGCTCTCTACCTCCGACCTCCCGACTTCCCATTTTTTTCAGTATTTTAGACCAAAGCCCAAGAACCATGCGACCCCTAGTATCCAGATTTGCCTTCCTTCTTTTTCTACTGCCTTTTCTATCCTTCCAGGGTAGAATTCCTTTGGAAAAAAGGGCCCTTTTTGACGGAATGACATTTCAAGGTTGGGAAGGCGACACGACTAAGACCTGGCGCATCGTAGATGGGATGCTTGTTGGCGGATCGCTGGAGGAAACGGTACCACACAATGACTTTTTGGTGACGGACAGAGAATATGGAGACTTTATTCTGACCCTGAAGATTAGGCTTCGTGGTCAAGAGGGATTTATCAATTCCGGCATTCAGTTTCATTCCCAGCGCTTGGCAGATCCAGCCTACGAGATGACGGGCTACCAAGCGGACTGGGGTGAAGGGTACTGGGCTAGCCTCTACGACGAATCCCGAAGAAACAAAACCCTGATCGCTCCCGACTCTTCACAGGTTCTAAAGTGGATCAAAAAAGGGGAGTGGAATGACTATAAGATCCACGCTGAAAAGGGAAGAATCCAGCTTTTCATCAATGGACACCAGACTGTGGACTACAAGGAACCCGACCCCACGATCCCTCAAAGCGGACTCATAGGCCTGCAAATCCATGGCGGAGGAAAAGCTGAGGTCGCGATCAAGGACATTTTTATTGAAGAATTGAATCAAAAAAATAGATAAACATGTCGATGCGAAAGGGCACCGATGGTTCAAACTGCATGGCTTAGAGCAAATCAAGACAACAGGATTCGCCCCGGATGGGGCTCTGTTGTGGTATCTTATCACTTTTTCTACAAAGTTCCCGCTCCTACGGAGCTGTGTATACATGGAACCGTTCTAGGCGACAAGGCCCAGCGGGCCGAAAGCTTTGTAGCCAACAAAAGCGTATTCACCAGGAGCCCCAGCGGGGCGACACCTTATTTCTAAAAAGATCCCTCTCCTCAGGATCTGTATCTGTAATCCACCGTTTTTTTCCGACAAGGCCCAGCGGGCCGGAATCTTGGTGGCCTCAAATGCGAAAGGGCACCGATGGTTCAAACCGCATGGCTTTAGAGCGATCATGACAACAGGTTCCGCCCCGGATGGGGCTCTGTTGTGGTATCTTATCCTTTTTTCTACAAAGTTCCCGCTCCTACGGAGCTGTGTATACATGGAACCGTTCTAAGCGACAAGGCCCAGCGGGCCGAAATCTTGGTGGCCTCAAATGCGAAAGGGCACCGATGGTTCAAACCGCATGGCTTTAGAGCGATCATGACAACAGGTTCCGCCCCGGATGGGGCTCTGTTGTGGTATCTTATCCTTTTTTCTACAAAGTTCCCGCTCCTACGGAGCTGTGTATACATGGAACCGTTCTAGGCGACAAGGCCCAGCGGGCCGAAATCTTTGTAGCCCCAACAAGCGTTTTTACCGGGAGCCCCAGCGGGGCGACACCAATTTTAGAATGTCAGCCCCAAATAGTGTCCCTGCGGGATATTTTTTCATTTCTTCTGCAAAGATCCCGCTCCTACGGAGCTGTGTATACATGGAACCGTTCTAGGCGACAAGGCCCAGCGGGCCGAAAGCTTTGTAGCCAACAAAAGCGTATTCACCAGGAGCCCCGGCGGGGCGACACCTTATTTCTAAAAAGATCCCTCTCCTCAGGATCTGTATCTGTAATCCACCGTTTTTTTCCGACAAGGCCCAGCGGGCCGGGATCATTGTAGCCCGAAATGCGGTAGGGCGTCGGTAACACAAAAAGCTTGGCTCTGGATCAAACCTGGACGTCGACGCGTTCCGCCCCGATGGGGCTTGGGTGGGATGTTTTAATCTTTCTCTCTACAAAGGTGACGCTCCTACGGAGCTGTGCCTGTAGTTCATCGTTTTTTCCGACAAGGCCCAGCGGGCCGGAATCTTTGTAGCCAGGAAAAAGCGTATTCACCAGGAGCCCCAGCGGGGCGGCACTAATTTTAAGGTTGCAGCCCCGATAGTATCCTGGAGGGTTGATTTATCATTTTTCTACAAAGTTCCCGCTTCTACGGAGCTGTGTATACATGGAACCGTTCTAGACGACAAGGCCCAGCGGGCCGAAATCTTTGTAGCCAGGAAAAAGCGTATTTACCAAGAGCCCCTGCGGGGCGGCATTATTTAAAAACGATTTTTTTAAAATATCTCAATGATAATCAATAAATTATTCGTTCTATAGATTTCCCCAAATCACAAGACTTTTTCAATTTCAATCCAACTTTTTACCTCGTTTCGCTACTGCAATATCTCCGCAAACCATGGCAAATACCTACACCCAACTTTTGATTCATTTTGTTTTTGCGGTCAAGGGACGGCAGAACCTGATTTTGGAAAAAAACCGCAATGCTGTTGAAAGATACATTTGCGGTATTGTTTCGAACATGAATTCAAAACCCCTTTCTATCTACTGCAATCCGGATCATTGCCATGTACTGATTGGGCTTCACCCTACTATATCCGTATCCAAAATTGCGGGGGATATGAAAGCCAATTCCTCTCGGTGGATCAACGAAAACCGCATGATTCCCGGGAAATTTGAGCGGCAGGAGGGTTTCGGAGCTTTTAGCTACGGCAGATCTCAGTTGGATGCAGTTGTGAAATACATTCTAAGCCAGCCTGAGCACCATATGAGATATTCGTTTCGGGACGAATACCTTGAATTTCTTGAGAAATTTCAAATTGATCACCACGGTGAATATTTGTTTGACTTTTTGGAATGATTCTCTTTCTCTGAGTAGGATAACTACCAAGGGTCGGAATGTTGAAGTGGAAGAAGCACGACCGGGTGTCGAATGCTTAGGGCATTGCTCAATTCTGATGAACTGATTGTATTATAAAGTGGGCTTGTGGCAAAGAAGCCGATAATACTATGGATTACATCAGTTTTTGATTAATCGCACTTGCCTTATGCTTTAAATTTGAATTAACACGCTTCCAATTTCTTGTAAGGAGACCAAGGGATTAATATCTTAAACCTAATTTAATCTGGAGGTTTGCGTTCATGGTGGAAGAACGGAATTGCGACCGATAGCCATTGATATTCAGTTTTCGATAACCCAAAATACATGAAACCACACCACCTACCGATCCTGATTGTCCTTCTATTTTTTGCCTTTACTGCGAAAGGCCAAGATGCCCAGGCCGACAAAGAATTTCACCTTAAGGCTACCATGCTGGGATACTTTGCAGAAGACGGAACCAGAAATCCCACGCTGAGGGCAATGAAAGGACAGACCGTCCGCATCACCATCACCAACGGGGAGACCATGACCCACGACGTGGCGATGGAAAAACTCGGGGTCAAAAGTGAAACTATCTTTGACAAGGGCATGAGCACCAGCTTCACCTTCGTGGCGGTGGAGGATGACGTCTACTATTGCACCATCCCGGGCCATAGGCTTGCGGGCATGGTCGGCGATTTTGAGATCTTGGAAGAGGGAGAGACAGAGGAAGTGCCGGGAGGAATGCTACCCATGAAAGACGGTGTGCCTCTGAACTTCAATTTTGAAAAAGGCAGCTTGGAGAATTGGACCGCGGAAGGGGAAGCCTTCCAGGATCCGCTTATTCATTCTGATCCCTCTCCCTTACATGGGGAAGAAGGCCCCATCTTCTTCGAAGGGGAGAGTTTTCTAAGCAGCGGAGGTTTGAAAAACTACCAGTTGACCGGAACGCTGGTTTCCGAGCCTTTTGAAGTTACCGCGCCTTTTGCGGCCTTTCGGGTCTCTGGCGGCGCCTTGGTGGATACCCGGGTGGAGCTGGTCTTGGCCGGAACCGATGAGGTGATCTTCAAATCCACCGGACAGGGGAGGGCAACCCTTCAGCCTGTTGTAGCTGACTTGACTCCTTTTTTGGGCAGAGAAATCCAAATCAGAATAATTGACAACGAAACTGGCATTTCTCAAATCCCCTATATCAAAGACGATCTCTGGGCCCATATCAATTTCGATGACTTCCGCTTTTACCCATCCAGGCCCAATTTCCCCAACGAACTCGACCAAGAGGATATCATTGTACTGCCACCCCTCGACCCAGTATTGAACGCGGGGCTTTCCGGAGTGGAAGCTGCAAAAGCTATGACTCCTCCTCCCGGATTTAAGGTTGCCCTAGCTGCCTCCGAACCTGAAATTATCCGGCCGATCAGTTTCACGATCGATGCCCGAAACAGACTTTGGGTTGTGGAAGGACATACCTACCCGGTTCCCGCTCCGGAAGGAGAGCGCAGGGACCGAGTGCTGATTTTTGAAGACACGGATGGGGATGGTACGCTGGACAGCAGAAAAGTTTTCGCGGAGGGCCTCAACCTAGTCAGCGGCATAGAAGTGGGAATGGGCGGAGTATGGCTGGGAGCAGCTCCCTATTTGCTTTTCATTCCGATAGACTATGAGACCGACAAACCTGCGGGCCCAGCCCAAAAACTTCTGGATGGCTGGGGAACCCAAGACACCCACGAGGTTTTGAACAACCTGCGTTGGGGACCTGATGGATGGCTGTATGGTACCCACGGGGTCTTCACCCATTCGAATGTAGGCAAACCCGGGGCGCCGGATTCCGAGCGGACCAATATCAACGCCGGGGTGTGGAGATACCATCCCACCCGACACGAGTTTGAGGTTTTTGCCGAAGGCAGCAGCAATCCCTGGGGCATTGATTTCAATAGCTATGGCCATTCCTTTATTACTGTCTGCGTGATTCCCCACCTCTACTATGTGGTGCAGGGGGCGAGATATCAGCGTCAGGCCGGTAAGCATTTTAACCCCTATACCTTTGACGACATCAAGACGATTGGGGACCATGTGCATTGGCTCGGAGACCGCGGGCCACATGCGGGGAATTTCCGATCTGCCGCTGCAGGTGGTGGACATGCCCACGCCGGGGCGATGATTTACCTAGGTGGGGAAAATTGGCCGGAGGAGTACCGCAATGCCATTTTCATGAACAACATCAATGGAGCGAGACTCAATATCGACTTGTTGGAAAAATCGGGTTCGGGCTATATAGGCAGACACCACGAGGACTTTATGGCCATGAACGATTCCTGGTCCCAGTGGCTCAATTTCAAATACGATGCCAGCGGGTCGGTTTTTGCGATCGATTGGTATGACAAAAACCAATGCCACAGCCCCAACCCCGAGGTTCACGACAAATCACTGGGCAGGATTTTCAAGATCAGCCACGAAAATGACCAGATCGTCCAAGCAAACCTTTACGACGCCTCTGACCTAGAGCTGGCCCACTACCAAACCCACGACAACGAATGGTATGCCCGCCAATCCCGTATGATCCTGCAGGAGCGGGGGGCAAGCCGCAAGTCCCGTAAAGCCCTAAAGGCCATTTTAGCCGATGATCCAGATATCACGCACCAACTGCGTGCGCTGTGGACGCTGCATGCCGTGGAAGGTTTGGATGAAGAGGAAATGGTGGAGCTACTTTCCAACTCCAACGAGTACATCCGCAGCTGGGCCATACAGCTATTGGCGGAGGAAAAGTCTGTTTCTTCGCAGACCTTGGCCAAGTTTGCCGAAATGGCAAAGGGAGACCAATCGGCTATGGTGAGGCTTTATCTGGTGTCTGCCATGCTTCGGCTGGAGCCAAGCCAACGCTGGGAGGTCTTGTCGGCATTGTCCCAGCGGGCTGAGGATGCGACTGACCACAACCTGCCGCTTATGCTTTGGTATGCTCTCGAACCGATGACCGACTTGGACGCGGCACGAGCCTTAGCATTGGCGGAAAATTCTAAGATCCCTATCCTCCTGCAATACACCATGGATAAGCTGGGGGAAAAGAATGTCTCAGCGGCGGAATCAGGCACGGTTCACCATTGATTCGCTTTCCCAAACATTTGTGCGACTGTGCTGCTTTTCCGAAAGCAGCACAGTCGCATTAGGAAGCCTCTATTCATTTGCTATGGTCTTTTATTCGCTCCGATCATTTTCACCGTCACCAGCAGTTGTCCCAAGTGGCGCTGGGCATGCTCTGCTGCGTGAAACAGCAAACCTCCTACCGTTGAGGGTAACTTTGCCCTCCCAACCGGGCGAAAATCCGCCAAAGTGCTGGGGTCGGTCTGCGTCACGATGCGCACAAAGTGTTCAATCTGCCCATCCAGATTTTCGAGGAGGATGCTTGTAGTCAGGTGCTCCTCTCTGAGCCCTTCACGCTTTAGCGCGTCAAATTGTTTTTCGCTAAGAACCTGGCTCTGCGCGTAGCTGGCCATGCGATCCATGACTCCGGCAATATGCTGGAGGTGGAAAGCTGGACAGGCAACACCGGCGGGCTTTTCCCACAGCATCTCCGAGGGAAAGTCTTTCATCAGTTCATGGATTTCTTCCTGCGCTTGCCTGATGGAATGTACCAACGGCTGCAAAAGGGGAGACAAGCCGGCAATCGGGCCTCGTAGCCATACTTCGGGTTGTTTGGTCATGGTAGAAAGTTAGGGGTTTGAAGAATTATTAAGCAATCGTTCTGTCGCCGCTGCCTAGCTGAAGCACAGATTAGATTTGCAACTGATCACCTTTCGTAGGATTCAAATTTGATTAAAGTCAATAGTTGATTTTTTATACTAGACGGAGTTGGGAGTGATTGAATTAATTAGTTATTTATCGGCATAATAACTGACAAATGAAATCACTATTCCGATGCCTGGTTATGGGCATTTTGTTTTTTTCCTGTGTGGGAAATGAAAGTCCCGACAAACAAGTCGAACAAGACGGTAAACTCACGATCAGCCTTGTTCCCGGCTATCCTGCTTCTGCACTTGACTTTTGGGTAATCGTCCATGACTTGGATGGCAATCCCATTGCTCACCAGCAAATTTCGTCTGGCGGAGCTATGACCGTGGAACTAGATAACTCCAAGCGTTACCATCTTACTACCTACATGAAAACTGAAAACGTGGGTTATCAAACGGAATTGTTTGAAACCTACGCCGACCTTTCCGTTGTCGAGGACATTACGCTAGGATTGGTTCCTATGCCAAGCCCAAATCCCACAGTGAACGGTACTTTTCAAGTAGATTTTTTAGAAAATGAACTGCCCTATGGCGCTTATTTGACAAGCAGTTCTGGAGGCTATAATTCAGAGGCAAATCATTTGGGTACTCGCTTGGAGATGACGATGAACAGGTTTGAAGGAGTGAGTGATTATTTGCTGGTTGCCAAACTAAATACCGGGGAAACACGCTACAAAAAGCTAAAGATCACTGAGCAGGGAATGAAGCTTGCCTATAAGTTCTCTGATTTGGTCGACTTTGACCAAGTATTCAAGTTTAAGAAAAGCGATTTTAGCCAGTTCTATTTTACCTCGACAGCGCTAAACAAGGTCGACGGAGATTTTAGACCTAGCTATATCGTCAATAGCAATAAGATCGGAAATAGCTTTGATCCCCAGTCGGAGCACGAGATGGGGTTCCTCAATGGTATAGAGTATTTTGATATTCAAATTTCGGGGCGTCGATCCGCCAATTCCAAGACCTCTTTTTTCTATTGGAGGATCGGAACATTGCCGAATTCCATCACTCCGCCCGTAGAGACAAGCATTCAGGTTCAAAGTCAAACCATCGCTGATTTTCGATTTAATGCCCCAGTGGGTATAACGAATTGGTCAGCGGTTTGGGACCATTCAGACCCCTTTACTGGAGAGCCTTTTAAATCCCTGCGTTGGTTTGTCAATGGAAGTGAGACATCTCTAAAGCTCTCTTTGCCAGAGGAGATTGTCGCGCTCAATCCAAAACTGCAGAACCTGGACGACTTCAGGCTGGAATCTACCGAGATAATCACCCATAGTATGTCCTACGATGAGCAGATGAGGGTCAAGTTGGTAGAACCGGCTAAGCCCCAAGCCATGGAGCGTAGTTCAATCTGGCAGAGTTTTCGATAGGTTTGGAAAAATGGGGAATCTAAGGAGTTACCCTTCAGAATCACCAATGTTTCATTTGAATTTTCTCAAAAAGCTCGGAGGATCGTCCACTATTCGAGTTTTATCCTATCCGTTCTGGAGCAACAATGGCAAAATCCTGATATTGACACCATGTCGGAAACTTTGGAATCACTCATTCAACGGGTGCAGCAATGTAGGATCTGTGAAAAGCATCTTCCCCTAGGGCCAAGGCCGGTGCTTTCGGCCCATCCGGACAGCAAGGTCCTTATTATCGGTCAGGCTCCAGGCACGCGGGTGCATGCAACTGGCATTCCCTGGAACGATCCCAGCGGAGACGAGCTCAGGCGTTGGCTGGCGGTAGATAGGGATACCTTTTACGATCCGAAGATCTTTGGAATCATCCCCATGGGCTTTTGCTACCCGGGTAGGGGAAAGGGCGGGGATCTCCCGCCGAGGAAGGAATGTGCACCAGCTTGGCACGAGCCACTCCGCCAGCACCTGCCCAAACTTAAGCTGACCTTGCTTATCGGCAGCTATGCCCAAGCCTATTATTTGGGAGCTCAGCGGAAATCCACACTCACGGAGACGGTTCGGAATTTCGAAAGCTATCTTCCCCAGTTTCTCCCCTTGGTTCATCCCTCGCCGAGAAACAGGCTGTGGATGCGTAGAAATCCATGGTTTGAGGAGACGGTAGTTCCTCGGCTCAGACAGCTCGTGTGGGAGTTGATTGGGAGAAAAGAAGAATGAGGCTCTTTTTACCTAGGCGGTAAATTGGTCCCTTGTTTTTCATTTCCGTCATCCCTCAGGATTTACAGCAATGGAGTTCTAGTTGTGGAGAGTCTACAGTAGCAGTCTGGGAGCTAGCTTGATGGGATTATTACCCTTTTCAAAAACGAAGACCCCAAACTTTTGCCCTGGGGTCTCCTGATATTGAATGCGCTGACTTCGATTCTGGTTTTGCTAAGCCGTAGCCAGAGTTTGTGAGATGGAAGGATTCTCCTTTCTGCGCAAATTAATCTGGTGTTCTTTTGGTCGAGCGTGCGACAGACAAGTTGCCAAGCCCGCGCGCTTCACCCAATCGTCTAGCTCCTTCCTTTCTGATTCTTGAAGCAGCTCCTTGGCCTTTCCATATTCTTTTGCAACAAGGCGGCTGTCGAAGCTCACCTTTTCGAGCACGGTTTTGTAATAATCCAGAAATGAGTTTTTTGCCATCGTCAAAATATTTTTTGGTTTTACATCGCCATGCTTTCATGGCATAAGTGGCCTTCCTCGTGAAAGGTGGTTAGGGGAGGTGGAGTTTTCCCTCGGCCCGATAGAACCCCTTGCGTTTGGAGGAAAAAGTAAACAGCCAGCCAATGGCTTGGCAGGCTGTGTTGATTTATGAAATTTCTATGGTTTTTGGAGGTTTTTGCCTCGCTTCCTCCCGCTTCGGTATCACGAGTTTCAAAATACCGTCCACATAAGTGGCTTCGATTCTGTCACTGTCGACCGTGTTGGGGAGGTCAAAGGAGCGTCGGAATGCGGAATAGCTGAACTCCTTTCGGGTATACGTTCCGACTTCCCCGCTTTCAAACTCCTGGCGATCTTCCGTCTGGATGATCAGGGTTCCGTTGTCGATTTCCACCCTGAAGTCGTCCTTCTTCATGCCGGGTACAGCCATCTCCACCCTGTAGTCGGCTCCCGTTTCCACAATGTTCACCCTTGGAAGAGTGACGCTTTCGGAGGATCTCCCGATCCTCATGTCGTCCAGCCAGTCAAAAATGTTTTTGCCGGGGAAATCGTCAAACAAGCTTGGATAGGCAGCTTTGCCATTCCTTTTCATCAGTGTGTTCATTGTTCTGTCAATTTAATGGTTAAACAACTAAACAATCTCGGTCTGGGGCAATGAAGGTCTACGCCACTGCACGCAAGACCAAGAAACCGAATGAATCGCGATTCTTCGCAAGGCCAAAAACAAGGAAAATGCCAAGCCCGTTGGGTGTTGTTTTTGGCAGATTTTTTCTGAAAAATTGTCAGCGTCAACTTTGTTGTCGATCTCTGTTCCCGTTTTTCTGACGCTATTGGGACTTCCGCTTGGCAGTCTTGGCAGAAAGTTATTCTGCGCACTCAAGGCCTCTCTTTTTTGACACTTCTAAACTAGACGAAAACCTAACTGAGCTCCTCCGAAGATATCGGACTTTCGCGGTGAAAAGGCAAGGATGCCGGAAACAGGAACGGACTATCCTGTCAGGGCGGCGTAGTCGGTAGGACTTTGCCTTGTTTCCAGAGAGGGATTTCCAGAGAGGGACCGTGAACAGGGCTGGTTTCTTGGAGAAATAGGAACACAATGGGGATTCTTTTTCCCTGCAAATTAGGGCGGAAAGCGGCAGCCACCGTAAAAAAACAGCGATTAACACATAAGAATGGGGTTTTGGGGCATTGGTACGGGGTTTGGGTAAAGTTGGATGAACTAAACCAATTATAACCATGGAAAGTACAAAAAATAAGATCAAAGGAAACTGGAACATCATCAAAGGCAAGCTCAAGCAGGAGTATGCCGAATTGACCGATGATGATCTGACTTATGTAGAGGGACAGGAAGATGAACTCCTAGGACGAATCCAAAAGAAAACCGGGAAGACCCAGGCGGAACTTGAAAGATTCTTTGATTAAGGATGATCCATCTGAAAAAGGTAAGAGGTGCTTCGCGGCACCTCTTTTTTTTGCGATTGGGTTTGGAAAGTGTGTAGGGATCCATGCCAGTGTACAGGTTCCTTGCCCACAACTATCAGAGAGAAAGCCCAATGCCCTCTGAGCATTCAAACTTTGTTGATCGTCCATTGAGCTTTTTTTCCAATTTCAATCAAAGCTAAGCTAAGTCAACTTTGGGGGCGAGGGCTTTGTTTTGCAATAGCTTCCAACTCAAAGTCCCGCGCCACTGGCACTCTAGGTTTTACTCGCATAGTCCTTTGGGTTCACCTCCAAAACCCGGCTGACTTCCTGTACGGTGGCCGGAGCATCGAGCTTGAACAATCCCGGAAGCCCCCGTTCCAATCTGGAAGCCCGAATTGCGGACTTGATGGCAAAGAAAACAGAGCTGGCCAATACCAGCGGCGGCTCACCGACTTCCTTTGAGGAAAACAAGTCGTTGGGGTTTTCCGGTACTTCCGAGGAGTTGTTTCTGGGATATAGGTAGGTATTCATTTCCAAGGGAATGGAGGTTGTTGCCGGTGGTTTGTACCGCCAGGTATTCAGGGTGTTAAGTCTCCCTTTTTCTTCTCCCTCCGGTTCAAACACGAGTTTCTCAGTCAAGACGTAACCGATACCCTGCACAAATGCACCTTCGACCTGACCGATGTCTATGGCCGGATTCAGACTCCAGCCCATATCATAGACAATGTCCGACCGGAGAATCTTGACCTCGCCGGTGAGCACGTCTACTTCTACTTCCGAGCAGGCAGCGGAAAAGGTAAACCCGATAAAGGAATCCACTGCGCCGGCCGTAGATACGTCATCGGCGATGGAAATTCCCGGAATGGGTCGATTCTCTTTCGCGGTTTTGAATGTCATGGCGGGAATCGGAGTGGTGCCGCCGGGGATGGGTGCGGTAAAAGACGCAATCAAATCCACCCGGTACTGATAGGCCAGGGCCACCAAATTTTGCCAGATAAGCTTGGAATGCACATCAATAGGCCTTTTGACAGAAGCTGACCAGCCTGCTTTGCCGTAGTTCCAAAAATCAATTCCCTGTTCTTTGCACCATTCTTCTCCATTGTCCTTCAGGAGTTTGTAGCCAAATTCAGTCATCCTGCTCCGCATTTTTTCGCAGGCTTGCTTGACCGCTTCTCCGTTGTAGGCGGTGCCGGTCGAGCCTCCGGTGCTAGTTGGATTTGGGATCACGCGGGTGCTTGGCCCATGAATCTGGATCAGATCCATGGGAACATTGAGAACATAGGACGCAATTTGTTCCACCTTGGTCATCATTCCCTGCCCCATATCCACACCTCCCTGGTTGATGGAGATGCTGCCGTCTCCGGAATAGACCGAAACGATGGCTGCAGCCTGCTCGATCATGACCAGGTTGTAGCCGGATCCATACTTGACCGGGAGCATGTAAATACCTCTTTTCTTCCACTTATTGGCTCTGTTGAAGGCTTCAGTCTCTTTGACGCGCTTCTTATAGTTGCTCTTTTCCTCCACATAGTCCCAGACATCCCTCATGTAGCAATAAGAAAGGGCCTGACCGAAAGGCGTGACGTCTCCCCGTCGGTACATGTTTTTCATTCGCAATTCCGCGGGATCCATGCCGATGGAAAACGCCGCATCATCGATGGCATTTTCCAAGATCAATTTGCCCTGAATGTCTCCAAAGGCCCGCATAGCGGTATTGGGAGCTTTGTTGGTTCGGCAGACATCCAATTGGCTTTCAAAATTCTGGATCTTATAGGCATTGTCGATCCGCAGCTGTACGCAGTTGCTGACGATATAGGAGCAGTCATAGAAAGCACCTCCATCTGCCCACATTCTGACAAAAAAACCGCGTATGATTCCGCGGTCCTCGGGTCGGATATCTCCCTGGTCAACAGCGATTTGATATTGTCCATAGTAACCATGTCTTTTTCCGATCATTGCGGTATCATGTTCACGCTTCATTGCCAGGCGGATGGGAAGGTTTAGCTTCTGCACAGCTACCACCACAGGCGCGACCACAAATTTTGCCTGCTCGGTCTTGCCACCGTATCCACCCCCCAATTGCCGGATTTCAACGTTTATTTTGTTGTGCTCTGCGGCAAGCGTGCTGGCAACCGTCTGGTGCATCTCCATCGGGCTTTGGGAGGACGGATGAACGAGAATCTGATTGTCATCCTGGGGAAAAGCCACACAGGCTTGTGTTTCCATATAAAAGTGAACCTGCTCTCCGGATATCTGGGTATTTTCAACAAGCAGGCAACTTGCCCCATCAATCTTGGATTTCCTGAGATTCGGCTTTTTGTCCAGCGGGTCTTTGGATTGATCCGCCCAGTACAATTCAGTGCCGGGACGTGTGATCTTCCAGATGTGGGTCACAAAAGGCGCGGTGCTGGGGCAATCCGGAAAGATGCTGCCTATGCGTATGGCATCGTCAATGCTGATGATCGGTTTCTGCCATTCCGAACTGAAGTTTTCTCCTCCCGTAGACCAGACGATGGGAGAGTAGGCCACGCAGAATTCGGAAGCATATTCTCCGATTTCGATGGCGTTTTTTTCCGTGTTAGCGATTACCATGGCGATCACCTGACCCGGATAAAGAACTTGGTCTTTCGCTAAAATCGGTTGATCCGAGCCCATTCCCTGGAGCTGAAGCCCGCCAGCCGGGATGTCTCTATAGGTGATGAGCTTGTAAAATGCTGGGAATTTTGTGGCTAAAACCCCTTCCAATTCGTCGATATCCAGTTGTTTTGCCGTATCGGGATGGATGAAATGGAAATTGGCCAGGGACCGCTTGGATTGGATGAACGCGCCGTTTTTTCCCATCGGGGGGATCTTGATCTCATGGGTGTAGTGAACCTGACCCATGGCTTGATGAAAGGCCATGAGTTTGATGTAAGGCTGAGATACCGGAGCTTTCCAGTCCTGATTGACATAGTGTTGGGTGCCGTTGCTAAGGCCCCAGTTTCCCCAGTTGATTTCCCCCGCGGATTGCAATTCTTTCGGTACCATGCTTTTGTCCTTTTCGACCAGGGCCCTGATGACCGCCTTATACAAAAATGAGCAGGCCAAATTGATCCTATAAGCATCGGTAAATCCCTCAGAGGGGAGGGTTTTAGACCTTTCCCGTGCTAACCAATAGGCTAATTCTTTGCTGAGTTCCCGTCTGAGAATTCCGATTAGTCTGGGCAGCAGATCCAAACTCAGTTGCTTTCCAACAAGCCACTGCTCGCAGTTGGACGCATGCCAGGTAATCGGGGCGATACCGCCATAGACAATGCTCGCCTCGGTGATTTTCAGGTCCTTTTCGACTTTTATTCTGGTGCAGTTGTTTACAATGGAATGGGAGTTCACCTCGCGAAGCGCTACTTTTTGTGAAAGTACCACTTCGTCTTTTTCTCCAAACGGCAGAAAATATCCCAATACAATCAGATCTGACGCTATCTCCGGACGCTTAAGCAGTTGACTGACCAGTGTAGAGATCTTTACTTCAGAGGTTTTTCCGGACTTGATTCGGATGATTCGGATCATCGCGTCACTGCCGTCCAAGGCCGTGAAAAGATCGGATGGAAACGGTTCGCCTTGGATGATGTGCTTCAACACCAACATGGTATTTCCGCCCAGAGAGGCAGCGTTTCTGACGATCATGCCCGCGGTACGATGGCACATAAATTCCAGCGCGCCGATTCTGGAAACTGGTGACAAGCTTTTGGAGGCCATTAGACCGTCCAAAAAATCCAACAATTCGGAATAGGTGACTGACGCGCCGACTTCCAACCCTGACTCCGTAGCCTGGATTCCGTAAAGGTCTCGAACCAGCTTGATGTCGATAAATAACTCGACATCAGGAAACTCGTCTGCGTAAATGCCAAAAGAGGTGTTTCCAAATACCATCCTTGATTTGTCCCCCGGATTTTTCCGGAGAATGCTTTTCAGTTCTTCCAGACTTTGGGGTGTGACCCATTTTTGGCGGGTGTTAAGGACCCTCACTGGGGGAAGCGGAGCTTTGGCACCCTCAGGGAACGGGATGTGAATAGCGTCGTGCACCATGACTTCATTGCATTTTTCCTCCGTGATGCACTTCATGCGGTTGGCTTCGTCCGCCTTGGTCCAGTCCGAGGCAAATGTTTTCATGCCTGTCAGGATGGACCTGTAGCCAGTACATCTGCAGATATTGCCGTCGAAGATCTCCTCAATCTGGTTTTTGGTAGGCGAGGGGTTTTCTGCAAGAAAAGCGGTCATATTCATCACGAAGCCAACGGTACAATAGCCGCATTGTGTCCCATTGTTGATTGCCAGACGGTGGGCTACCGGGTTCATGCCCTCATGGGTATCGCGGTGCTCATCTTCAGAAAGGGATTTGACAGAAATACCATCCGAGAGATCGGGGTTAAGGCTTTTTAAGGCCGTTGAGATTTTTTTCTCCTGATGTCTCAGGAGCTTGCTTTTGGCTTCATTCCATGCGGGAGGTGGAGCGGAAAGCGCAGGAGCTCCTCCCCTCGAGGCGGAGGGGGTGAAGGTCAGGTGTTTGTTTTCAGGCCGCTCCACTCCGCCAGTACCCTCAACTGTAGTTATGCTCATTCCTCCCAAGGCACAGACGGGGCGGAGGCAGGAGTTGATGGATTTGTGGTCTACCTTCTGATTTTCTCCATCCCAAGTGGAGAGGATTACCGTACAGGCGCCGCAGCCGCCCTGTCCACATCCCTTTTTGGCACCGATCAAACCGACAGATTCGGATCTCAGATAATCCAGTAAATGAAGGTCAGGAGCAGGGTTTTCTAGGGTGACTTGTTTACCGTTTAGAAAAAATGAAACTGTATTTTCCATAATGTTTAGCTGAAAATTGGGCTTGGGTGGCAGATCGTCTGCCGGGGTTTATGTTCTAAAAACTCTTTTTGAACGACAATTGGGATTGTCCATCAAAAACCTTTTTTGGTCACGTTTGCGACCCACATCAATTTTGGCAAGGTTCGGTGCATGTCAGTGTACTCTACTACCGCCAATCTGTGCAAAAGCATCAGATCTACAACTTTCTGATTTTCGGGTCAGTGATCTTCTTTGATCGGGAAGATGCCGCCTTATTGCTGTGGTGGAGAAGCTTGTATTTTTGGCGATCCGTCCCTGTTCATCGGGGTTGGCAATCGCTCATATTCCGAGTACCAATACCCGGCTACATTTTCGTCCTTCCATTCCGTGAAATAGCCCAGTGCCAGAGAGACCTGCAGGGAAAAATCGCAGGACGTCGCATCCGCGGTATAGGGAGTGGCGCATTCGAGATTTTCAAAATACTTTTTGAATTCAGCGGCTTGGGTCTCAGTCAATTTGGTCAACTGGCCTAAGGCATTGGTGTCACCAATAAAGGCCTGCTTTGGAACCAAAGGGGCGATCTGGGGGAATTCAGCAGTTGCATGGCAGGACATGCAGGAGGACGTATTCAGATCAACAGGACCATCCAGTCTTCCTCCCCAGCCCAAGTGCTGTGGAGGCAGGCGGGTTGAATCAGGGTTGATCTTGGTCTGCTTAAGGTTGGGATTAATGATGGTTCGTGAGACAGGATAGGGGTTGATGAAGTTGGTGGTGTCCTGGGGATCATTGCCAAACTGTATTCCAACCGGGACCAGGTTTTCGGCGCGGTAGGCCCCCTCCTTCCCGTCATTCAGCTTTCCATTGTAGCAAAAGGTGCCAAACACCCAGCCGGTGCCGTATTTATCGGCTCTGGAGTCCCTCACCATCACGTCCATCTGGATGAGGTGCATGGGCTTCACCACTCTTCCAGTATCCAGGCCATTGTTCCAGGAAGGCGTGATGTAGGCATTCCAAGTCATCGGGTTTACCAGATAGTCTGCGTCTGTTTCGTCTGCATCGGTAAACAAAAGCTTAAAGATCACGGTCCCCACGGGAAAACCATGGGGTTTTTGGGTTGCGTAAGGATCGGGGTTGTCCCCGTCTTTCCACATTTGCGCCAAGGTGTAGCCTGCAAACTCATTGTAAAAGCCCAGGGCATAGGTTTGATGTGGCTCTGTCTGTTTGGGTCCAAGTTGATAGGGGCCAATCTCCGCTTCCTTGGCCAAACCATGAAAGCCCTCAGAACCCTGGGGGCCCCAGTGCATCCAGGGCATGTGGTACCATTTCCGTGTTTTGGACTCCTGAGCGACAAAATTTACGTCGATCATGCCTTCGAAAGAATAGTCACGGACGGCGTTGATGTATTCCATCCAACGCTCATCTTCGTCAAAGGGGATGTTTAGAAATTCTGGGAGTTGGTCTTCACCGGGCATCTCTAGGGGATAGTCTTGGCTGAGTTGAAAGACTTTCTCTCCGGGATACATGCTGTGAAAATCGGCCGGACTGATCATCCTTCCGAAGTCTGGAAAATTGTTGTTGACCGTATTGCCGTGAGCAGTTTCTTTTCCATTTTCATCAGGTTCTGGACTGCCGCATGATGCAAACAGGGAAATCATTAGAATGGGGACGGCGAATTTCAGCCTCTTTTTGGATAGGGTAGGAGTCATGATAAAAAGGATTGGTGTTGGAAAAAATAATCTTAAAACGTATCCTTAATTTATCAATTTAATTACTTGAAAATTAGATATTTACTACTTTTTTATTAAATGCTTTTTTTAAGTGATCAACTGAAGATTTATATATTTTTTATCGGCTGGTGAGTACTGTGGTCGGTGAATTCCGGGCTGCACGGAAGTCACTTCACTAGTTCGACAAAAGGTCTATGGCAGGTGTTAGAATCTGATAATCATGGTAGGATTGTCGTCCTTGTAGATTCTGACGGTGCCGACATTGGCCAATTCATTTTGTGAGTCCCCTGTCTTTGCCAACATGACCATGCATTTGGTGACATTGGACAAAGAATTAGCTGCGTTCACTCCGTCGACCAATCGATAGGTTCCTGAGATGATCCACAACGCATCGTAGTTTGTTGTCCCATATTTTCCGTTTTCAACCTTTACAAACGACGTAAAATCATTTCCTGCTCCAGAGACATTGCCAACACCAAATCCGGTATCCAGACTATCCGGATATTGGGGGAAGGACTGGTCCGCCAATGAGAAATACCCCAGAAAAGACCAGTAGGTGTCTTCTTCGTCTTTTTGTATCAAAAAATAATCTTCGTACCTGCCGAAAACGGAATCCCGGTAGCTGGGATAATTGCCGTCAAACACACAATCATGCTTGATATGGAATTTTTGGGCATCACGTAAACCAGTTTTGAAATCTATAATCCTGTAAATCTCAGGCGGACTGTCGCCTTCATAGATCCTCATCCCGTTTTGTTGAATCAGATCCAGAAACGGCTCTAAACTTCCCGTTATCGCCAGAACTTCATTTGTGAAGATCTCTGAAGCGACCTCTTCAGGTAAATCATACTTGCCCAATGCGTTGGACGGTGGTTTGTCGTCCAGATCGCAGGAGATCAGGAAACATATCCCAGCAAAAAGGCCGATTATGGTGTTCAAAGTTTGAAATGTCGTTTTCATAGCCGTTAATTTTTGATGGATGCTTGGCGAAGAGTTCCAATCATTACTAGTCACTCGGCACCACGCTAAATTTCCTCGATCAGTTTCTTGGTGGACTTCCCATACTTGGTCATCAGGATTTCTATAAGGACAGAGATCAAGGCGACAAACAGAATGACGATCAGACAATAAGAGGTGATCAATTTCATCCAGACCTTATTGATGGAGTCTTGGGTCCATACTTTGTCTTTCTCATCTGGCGAGCCAAAACCTTCCCGGATCAGGTCCTCATCAGAATGGATATAGGGATTTTCCAGTTTAAAGGCTTTGGCTACGGGCGTATATTCAGTCCCCTTGATGTAGTAACTGACTTGGCCTTCAAAATCTTTGTAAGGAAACGTACCTTCCAGAAAATACCGGGTGTGGGTATATAAGATCAGAATCAGACCCGCAAACAGAAAGAGGCAAACGGCCTTTAAGGAGTATTTTACATGGGTGTTCCATCTGCCTTTTAACATGAAGGAAACCATCAGATTGACCACCAGCGCGATGATGCTGGCCAGCGCTGTATAATAGAAGGTCAATTCTTCGATCTTTAAAAGGTGGGAAATCGCCCCGCCAAACAGTCCGAATATCACTGCGATCAAGGCTGCCCTATACTTGAGTAATGAAATCATGGGCTGATTCTCAAGGGTACTACGATCACTTGGTCTTCATTATAGAGCTGGGGCTTCGCAAATTCCTCCCTAAAATCAATCGTCGGATATTGGACATTCATGCGATTCCCATTCAAGTCTTCCACGACAAAGAACATCTTGGCTGGAGGAAATGCTGCCACAGCGTAAGTGGCTGGCGTTCTAATCGTGTGATAGGCATTTTCGAAATCCTTCAGGGCCGGCAATACATACCTTACGGTAAATTTCCCTTCTACTTTCGGCCCCTCGGTGATTAGTTCTCCGTTTTCTGAATACATATAGACCGCAAATGCAAAGTCCATGGTATTGTTCGGTGCCGTAGTTTCAAACCGTAACAAAGTGAATTGGAATGAGGGAAGATTAGTTTCATTCAGACGCGTAGACAGGTAGGTGGGATAGGGCTCTTCCAAGTCAGGAGCTGCCAAGGCCAACAAGCGATCTTTTTCCATCCTGAAAGTCAAGATTCCGGTTTCCGAAAGCAACTCCGAAAGGTTTGTTGCAATTCCCTCCAACAATGCGAGCTGCGTTGGTTCTATTCTCTTGGCAACGGTAATTTCCTGCAAAGTCTGATCGAATGCAGCAACAAGATCCTTTGTCAACAGCTTGGTAATCGTACTCGTAGTTTCACCTTGCCCTTCGATGGAGTTTAATTCTGTCTCAACTTTCGAAATGAGTGCCCGGATTTCTGCACTATTTGCCTCAGCTGCCAGATTTGGGTTTTGTGAGATCATCTGCTCAAAACCTCCTTTTGAGCGTTCAAACTGATCCATTTGAAGTTGTAGTTCGTCGGCAATACTTGATCCGCCTTCTGTCGCAAGATCCTTCGCAGCATCATGATCCAAGGAAGGGAAGCTCGGTAGGTTCAGCTTTTTACTACTTCGAATTACTTCGATGTTGTTTAGGGAGGGATTTAGCGCATACATCAGTTCAAGCGCATCCGGATTGGGCATGATCTGATGGGAGCGTAGGTAGTCAGGTAAATGACTGGCAACCGGGATTTTTGGGCTGCGGGACTTGATGTAAAAATAGGATGCCGCCCCTATGACCACCCCTCCGACGATGAACACTGCTGGACTGACACCATTGTCTTCCACAGGCGCTGCTCCTCCGGTAGGTGGGCGCTGGGCCAAAGCCTGATACCCTTGGCACAAACAAAGATTTGTCACCATTACGATCAACAGCCCTCTCTTCACAAATCGGAACATTGTTTTTTTTGGGAGTCGTGACTAAAAAAATCTCCAAAAATACTGAATAGCTTTTCTGCCGCCAGGCTCCATGTTTTCTGGAAATTGGCGTTGGAGCCCTATCTATACTAAACATTAATGGTCTAAAATCCAATGATCTAGGGTTTTTTCTAGGTGCTGATACCCGATTTAAAAAAAGTTAAGTACAAAGCACTAATCTTGCGGATAGGCACACTTTCAATTCACGGGCGGCCAGCAAGATGGTAATGTAGGGTGGGCAAGATTAGGCTTGATAAATGCAAAAGCCATAGTTTCAGGTAGAATTTCTATAGCCAAACGAAAAATAGCATGTTTCGACATCAGGGCAAAAGTAGAACCCTCGTCCATAATCTCCGGATTGCAACGGTTCTGTCCTTTGTAGCCGGTTTGGTAAATGTGACCGGTTTTTTGGCTTTCCAACAGCTGACAACCAACGTGACAGGACATTTTGCGCTGTTTATCAATGATGTGGCCGATTTCGAGTTTTGGAGAGGCACGGTGTATTTCCTTTACATCTTTTCATTCCTATTCGGGTCATTTGTTGCCAGTTTCCTGATCGAGAAATTTAGGGAGAACAAGCGACTGAATGTATTTGTCTTGCCTACTCTGATCGAATGCCTAGTACTGATGTCCATCGGAGTGCTGAGCAATATTGTCGAGCTAAAATCGCCTGATTTGATTGTTTGCCTGCTTCTTTTTGCAATGGGTCTCCAAAATTCTTTCGTCACGAAAATTTCAAATGCAGTGGTAAGGACGACTCACTTGACCGGTCTTTTTACGGATCTGGGGATTGAGATTTCCCAATTATTCTTTCCGAAATCCCATCCAAACAGATCCAAACTGAAGACCACGATTAAGCTCCGAACCAGCATCATTCTGTTCTTTTTTATGGGTGGTTTTGTCGGCGGATTCTTATATTCGAAAGTAGACCTCAAGCTAAACACGCTGATTTTCGGAGCTTTGACTTTGCTTGTTAGTTTATTCTATGATGATTTCAGGTATAATTTTATCAGAACCAAGAGAAGATACAAACAGCAGAAAGCGGCATAGGGTAAAGGGTAATAATGCCTGATGATAGTCATGTTGAGCAAATTCGAAATGTGGTTATAAATTTCAATATATGGCCTTCGATATACACTACTCCCGTAGCTCCAGTGCTCAGGTGGATATCGGGAAGAGATTTGGAACAACCTGCTATATTAGACTCAAACCCCCAATTTCTGGCTGCCGATTCCAATTAATATAAGGGCGGGGGCATTTTGATCTATCGTCTAGGAAGCATATAATTAGTTTCAAGTAATCACAATTACTATAGTTCTATTAACAACAACCCACAAGTTATGAAAAATCAACGCAGGGAATTTCTGAAAAAGGCGGGAAGCACGCTGGCTCTCGCCTCCGTGGGAACCGGGCTGGCGGGCTCGGCATCGGCCAATACCCTTTTTTTGAAACCCGGAATGAAATCCCAATCCAATGACAAAATCCGAATTGGACTAATCGGAGCGGGGATTATCGGACACTATGACACAGATGCTGCGTTGACCATCGATGGGGTAGAGTTGGCCGCTGCCTGTGACCTTTATACCGGAAGGCTGGAGTACGCGAAAGAAAAATGGGGCAAGGATCTCTTCACCACCAGGGACTACCGCGAGGTATTAGCCAAACCGGATATTGATGCAGTATTGATCTGTACACCTGATCACTGGCACCAACGGATAGCAATCGATGCGATGAAAGCAGGCAAACATGTCTACTGCGAGAAGCCCATGGTGCAGCGAATAGAAGATGGACAGGCGATCGTCGATACCCAAAAAGCAACCGGTAAAGTATTGCAGGTGGGTAGCCAAAGAGCCAGTTCCATTGCGGTGTTGGAAGCCAAGAAAGTGCTGCAATCCGGGGTGATCGGGGATTTGACCTTTGTGTCGGCCTATTGTGACCGAAGTGACACGATGGGAGCTTGGAATTACTCCATCCCTACAGATGCCAGTCCGGAAACAGTTGATTTTGACACGTTTTTGGGATATGCCCCCAAAGTACCCTTTGATGCAAAACGGTTTTTCAGATGGAGAAATTACAGCGACTACGGTACAGGCGCTGCGGGAGACTTGATTGTTCACCTCCTGACGACCGTTCACACGATCACTGATTCAAAGGGGCCAAATAAGATATTTGGAGCGGGAGATTTAAAATATTGGAAAGACGGACGCGATGCCTACGATGTCATCAATGCACTCATGACTTATCCCAAGTCCGACCAGCATGACTCATTTCAGGTGACTACCCGCGTCAATCTCTGTGACGGGGAAGGCAAAGGCGAATTCGGATTGAAGCTGGTAGGCACCAACGGCGTGATTACCATTGGCTGGAATGACTTTACGGTTTCTACCCTGAAAAGGGGCACAGCACCAGGATATGGCGGGTATGATTCATACACCAGCTTTTCGGCGGAGGAAAAGAAGGACTTCCAAAAATGGTATGCCGACACTTATGGGGCTGACATGGGCGGCATCACCAAAGGCGAACCGATGAGATTTGAGGCACCTGAAGACTATGATGACCGAGTGGATCATCTGATGGTCTTCTTTAACGGGGTTCGAACTGGTTCTCCAATCCCCGAAGATGCCGAGTTTGGCTTCAGGGCCGCGGCTCCCTCTCTTGCTTGCAACTTAAGTATCGCCCAGGAAAAGCCGATTCTCTGGGATCCCGTAGGGATGAAGTTGCTATAGGCATTCTCGGAGGACAGCGAAGGGCTTTGAGGCATCCTTAGTTAATTTCAACCGATGCTTCAGCGGCTAGGGTAATCGGGGGCATAAATCTCAAAAGAAAGTTGGTGTGCTCACTGGAGGTAGTTATGCCATTGGCTTGGAGATGGTGCAGGCCTCGTATTTGATCCCATGCGGTGACCGAACAAATTTTCCCCTGAGGAATATGAAAACCAATAGGATCCGAGATCTTAAGATGGGAAAAATTGTGCTACGGCTGGAACAAGGACAAAAGAAAGGATGATAGAAAGAAATACAAGCAATGAAAAGCGTTCCTCTTCGGTCTCCAGAAAAGAAGCGAATAGGGATATATTGGAAGCGACTGGCAAAAACGGGAGTAAAACCAATATCAGATAATCGTCGGTTTCCAGATTTTCCCAAATCAAGTATTCTCCTCCAATAATCAAAAGTGAAAGAAGGATTGCCGAAAGCGTCCTAAATCCCAGTAATTTTCCAAAATAGGGAATGGGGACATTCTTGAGGTCAACGTCGCTCAGATGCACTCCGACGATCATCATTCCCAGGGAAGAAACCACCCAAGCCAACGCATCCATGATAGGGGCTGCCTCCTCCGGGATTTTTACTCCCCAAATCTTGATGATAATAGCTGCTATGAAAATATAGATAAAAGGCACCTTGAGGATTTCCTTCAGAGCATCCTTAGTGGAGAGCTTCGTCTTTGCCACTTGAAAAAATCCAATGATATCACCATAAACGGCCGTGCCCAGATACACACAAATCAGCACGCTGCTCGCTTCCCTCCCAAATAATGCCGACACAACTGGCAAACCAAAAAACAAGACATTAAAGAAAGTGAAGGAGCTCTTTAGCAGGTTGATGTCCTCCTGCTTGGCAATGGTTTTCTTCGCCAAAAGCGCAGGTAGGTTCATGGCTAAAGAAACCAAAAAAGCGAGGATAGGGATAAGAACTATTTTGGAAGTATCGGCCTCAGAGACATTGTAGACCACCAGCACAGGAATAAGCGCAAAAACCAGGGGAGTGGAAATGACGCTTGGATTTACTCTAAACCTTCTTTTAAAAAAATAGCCGACTCCAATAAAAGCCAATAAAGGCAACAGGTTTTTGGCTAGTTCAAGAAGAACCTCCATGTTGTATTTTTTTTGTGATGTGCTTGCAGAGCTTGGCAATGCACCTGACATTAAACCAAACGGCGTTTACGTCCAGCAAGATTCCATTGCAAATATGCCCCACAGCATAGAGATTCGTATGGGGATTTTTTTGGCTGATGACCTCCATCTGATCAGGGTCCACTAGGATTCCCCCAACCGGATAGTCTTCTACCACTCCGCTTTTCAACAGGTTTTGCATCAGGGTGGACCTCATTTTTTCGATTTTGGTCGCAGGACCTGTTGCGTTGATTAAGTAAGCACCTTCATGCCGCTGTCCATTGCCATATTCAAAAACGAATTTTTCCTTATCCCTGTCGTAGCGTACCTGATGCATGGGGGAGTTGACTTCCAGTCTTCCGCTTTTGAATAGCCCACTTAACCGTTCCGCATTGACCAAGGGCATGGCATGGCGCGTTACCGTCCAATAGGCGCCTAGCCACTGTTTGAACCGTTGTTTCTCAGAAATAGAAAGCCAATCCCAAATCTGGGATGACTCGTAGCGAAGATCGTAAAGAATGTTGATGAAGGCATCGCCACCCGTTTTTGCAATTCGGATATCTTCCTCAAGAAGTCGATCGGCGGGAATTCCCTTTCTCCTCGTGTTCTTCCAATCTATGGAATGGCCAGCATAGTTTTCTACTTCCTGCTGAAACAAGCGGAACAATTCCTTGATTTTAGGCTGTCTCCATGCCGTTCGTCGGATTTGATGTATTCGGGATAGCGTCAAAAACTCCCTTTGATAGGAAGATTCATCTTTGGGCTGAACCCTCGGCAGCAATCCATCCAGCGAAAAAAGACGGATCTTACCGTGGTTGCCGCTATCCGTCAGCGTCATGATCGTGTCAATGGCGCTGAGACTCGAACCGAGCACACATACCTCCGCATCCTTGGGAATGCCGTTGATTATGGGCTCGCTTGGCCAAGGGAAGCCAAAATAGGAATTCAGTTCGTCAAATTCTGAAAAGTCCGTTGGCTTGGGCGTTCCGGGTGCCAAGATTACATGATCGACCTGTCTAGCTGGGCCACTTGCAAACTTAATCTGCCATCGGTCATTCTCAGAAATTAGATCAATTGCTTCATCATGGACAATTGTCACCTCTAAGCCTATTTCTTTGGCTTCTTGTAGGTAGTGTTTGCCCTGTTCTTTTATGTAGTCCCCATAGAGACGACGTGTGGTGTAGGACTCATCGATAGGGTTTCCTCCTTTCACCTCGTTTTTGATCTCTTCCCCATGTTTTTTGAGCCATAGGGAAAAGTGGCTTGGCTCGAAGGAATGGATACCCATAAGATCAGCCTGCGTGTTTAGCAAGTGACCTGGTTGATCGGTACTGAAGGCCAATCCTTGCCCCAGCTCTTTCCTTTTCTCTATGAGTAGGATTTTTGTGGTTTTATGTTTGTCTGCGATTTTCAGCTGCACCATTAGCTCCGCCAGCGCAGCAACGCCGCAAGCCCCTCCACCGATAATACCTACAGTGATGTCTCTCATTCTTCCGATTTAGTTATTCTTAACTGCCCATTTCGGCAATAAGTTTACCAAGCAAGTATTTTCATGGGGAATGCTCAGGCAGACCGGTATGAGCACGGCTTAGTATTAATTAGGTTGTGGTCAGATCGACCATTGAAGTCGTGGTTCAAATGGGATTCGTAAATCCCGCCTTTTTCTAAGGGGTTTGGGGATTCAAATATTCGAGCGGTTTTTTGCTTTTCTAAAAATAACCAAATAGCTTTCTATGGTAGTTATTCAGTTGGATACAGAATGTTTTGACTGAGGCTCGGAGTTTTTTTAAAAAAGGCGACAAGGATTTTAAGGTCGACTGGACCGAATCGGTCTTTTTTCTTCTGAATTGAGTTTCAGTTCCGTTTGGAGGTTTTTTTTAGTTAGCAAGCCTGTCCGGTTTAAAAGCAAGGTAAGTTGCTTTCCGTTTTCGGTAAATTGTAGTGAGTCAATCAAGACTTTTAAGTTTTTCGTCGTCCTATCGAGGATGTCAGTTGTTAATTTTTCGTCCATCAAAACCCAATTTATTATGCCAGGTCCAGCAATGCACCACATGATCGCCCAAGCGCTGAAACAAAAAATTCAGGCTGGAGGCGGATTAGGCAACAATGCCGACTATGCCAAGCTTCAGGCGCTATTGTCTGATAGCAAGAATTTCCCCTATCTGTTTTTAGGCTGCCAGGGGCCGGATTTTCTCTTTTTTAACACAAAGGATTGGAGTTCCCTGCCGATTGGGGACGCGGTAAAACTGTATTACGAAGTCTATGACTTCCTCGACGACTTCAAGGAATCCCTGAAGTCTCTAGTTCCCCAGCCCGTTATCGATGCCATTGAGGCCTTGGGAGCTGCAGCTGATGCGGTTGTGGAGAATTCTTCGACGCTGAGTGAACTTGAGGACTTGTTCAAGGATATGCAGGCGGTAGTTGATGCACTTTTGGCTAGCCTGATTGAGATGGTTAAGAAGTTCATTACCGACTTCAACGTTTTTGACGTCCTTGGGCATCCTTACCGGGATGGTCAGCCCAAGGGTGAGTGGTGGTGGTTTGATGCCATGCACTATCGAAAAACCGGACGGTTTGCAAAGGCATTGCTCGAGAAGACAGATCCCGGCTCACCCCTTCACCTCTATGCGATCGGGTATCTAACCCATGTAAGTGCCGACACGGTAGGACATCCCTTTGTAAACATCAACGATGGAGGTGCATACCGCACTCAATCACAGCGGCATAAGACCGGGGAGAACTACCAGGATGTATTCAACCACAAGGCCCATGCCGCGGAGGACTGGAACCGATCCCAACTGCATGCCTTCTACAATTTCAACTTTGACGGAACTATTACCCCCATAGGGGAAGAGGATCCAGTACCGGATACCCACACGGTTCTTCCGGGTGACTTGGCCAACCTGATATCAAAGACCTTGAATGAGGTGTTCGAAACGGGAGCATCCAATGACAATGAGTACGGCAGGAAAATTTCGGCAGATGATGTAGACGCGGCTTACCGACTTTGGCACAGATGGCTGAGGAGCGCTACGGAAACGGGCACATTGCCTGATCCGGTTCCATACTCCCTGACTGCCGAGTTGGAGGAAGTCTGGGAAACCGCAATGGATAACTTGGGTGACATAGGGGACTTCCTCGAGGATGCGGCCGACATTGCAGGGGATTTTAACATTTTGGCAATCTTTATCATCCTGGCCGCCTTGGTCATCGCGGCTGTCGCTGCCGCGGCAGCCCTAATTGACGCCGTATTGGGTGCATTGACTACACTGACGACAGCTGGAATACGCTATGCCGCTAGCCTAATCTATGAACATTTGTATGGGGCATTCCAAAATTTCCGGTTGGGGGTTTCCCTGAACGGTTTGGCGTTTCCCATGGCCGAGCATCTGGATGAACCGCGATTCGAACAGTTTAAGAATACCTCATTTAACGATCCTTTTGGCTTCAATGCCGGTGACCTGAAAAATTCACTTCCGAAGCTGAAGGTGCTGTTGGATGGAGGAGGGCCTCTGGACCAATTGTTCCACAGGGAAAAACACCTGGCGTATCCCCCGGTGGATCCGGCCGCTTCCGAACCGAATTTCGCGGTAGCGGGGCCTGATTCGTATTTTGCGCAGACCCCCTTGCATTATGCCTTTGACAATATTCCCCTTGATAAGGAGTTTTTGGAGTTTCTGGTCGATCTGGAAGGAGATGAATCCAAACTCAGCGACTACTTGGCGGAGGTTTTTAGGAAAAGGAAACAGATTCCAACTTTGGGGAATAGCCTCACACTGGCCGAGTGGCTTTATGCGAGAGTCCAGGAAAAGGGCAGGATACCCGATTTTAACCTGGATGCTGACCGGGGTTATGGATATGTTTGTTGGACCCAGAAGGATGCCGGGGGCTCAAATTCACTCGAGGAGCCCAAAGAGCTGATACAGCATAACCAGCAAAAGAACGGGTTGCCAATCACCCCGGTGCAGCTGGATTTTATAGGACACTAAAGGGGTCCGAAAGTATCATTTTTCAAATTTAAACCGCACGATAATGTCAAAGAATATAGAAGCAGCCCGAGAATTCATCCAAGGGCTCACAAAGGAAAAAACGGCATATCCCAAGGATATCGCCAAGCGCCTGATAAAAATTTATTCCGGCAAAAACGACAAAAGGCCACGGCCAGAAACCTTCAAGGAAAGCTCGTTTCTCTTTATCCGTTCCTATCACGGAGATATCGGCCTAAGGCCTTTTTCAAACATTGCCTTTTGGAATTCACCCGATATCAATATCAGTCCAATCAATAATATTGGGGCTTATACTACTTTGCTTGAAGGAGGGAAATCGTATAGTATCCGGTGTAATCTGCACAACCGGGGGGACTTGATGGTTCCCTATCCCAAGGTGGAGTTTTTCCTCACCGATCCAACACTTGGATTCAACACCTCCGTTGCCCAACAGCTGGGAGTTACCCAAATGACTGGCCTTTTGTTGCCTGCGAGCAATGGGGTTGCGGAATTTATATACCAAGTGCCAGCCAGCGAAGCGGGACACAAGTGCCTGTTTGCCCGAACATGGTCATTTAGTCCCCTTGATAAGCCTTTTGATCTTTTTGCCTTGGATCCACGCATTGACCGTCACATCGCACAAAAGAACTTGAATTTTGTTCCGCAAGCCAGCCCATATATGTTTAATGTGGTCCATCAGCCCAATGCCTTGGAAACCATCGAATTTAGGCCGATGACGGCAATGCAGGTAATGGCCTTGCAACATCCCGGGTTGTTGGATTTTAAGATTTTGGAACTTGGGAAGTCTGAAGCTTTGGCACAGATAAAATTGGAACTGGCCAATAAAGAGAGCGGGGAGTTTTCCCTGAAGGGAAGCAGGGGAATGTGGGAAATAAAGTCTGTTTCCAAAGAAGGGATGGATCTGGACAGGCAAGCAGGCATATTGAAGGAAATGGATGCCATTGTACACAGTGTCTATTCAGAAAAAAGCAGCTTTTCAGATCATAAAAAGTCACTGGAAATGTTTCGGTCAATGAACAAAACCGTAAAAAAGACAACACTTCAAATGACAATGCCTGGCTTTGGTCTTGAAAAAGGCCAGGCGGTTGGTTTTGAAATAGTAAACACCAATCAGGTAAATGGCCAAGTAAAAGGCGGAATTACGATTGTTGTAACCGGATAGTGGGAGCCGTTTTAATCAGTCTGTGTTGAAGCATCGAATTTATCCTATCATTCTACGGTACCGTAATGGAAGGGAAACACTTGATTTTTAAGTTTAGGGGGATGGTGTTTCTATCCCTCTTTGCTTTTTCGAAGCACGTTGGCACCTATTCTAGAACGACAAGTTCATCTTATCGATTTTCTAATTATCAATTCAGTCGGAAGACTGACGAATTCACGCGGTATTTCAGGATTCTCAATTTGATTTAGCAGAATCTGAGCAGCTTTCGCTCCCATTTCAAATGGTTGTTGGTTTACTGTACTCAACGTGGGTGTGATATACGTGGATATCGGTTCGTCTGCATAGCCGATCACAGCTAATTGGTCAGGAATATGGATTTTGAGTTGGCTTGCGACTTTGTAAATCTCAAAAGCCAGGTAATCACTGTATGCGAATGCTCCATCAACGAGGTTTGTCTCTAAACAGGATTTGATTTGTTCTTCCAAATCAGGATTACTTCCTTCAAGAACCAAATCTTCTTCCCATTCAATCTCATGTTTTCGAAGTGCCTCCTTGTAGCCCATAAGTCTATTAAATGTAGTGGAGAGGTTATCGGGGCCTTTGATGTGTACAATCTTTCTGCACCCAATCTGACATAAATGGTCTACCGCTGAAAATGCTCCCTGAAAATCATCGGAGATTACATAAGGAGCCTCGATTTCTTCCGAAAATCTATCAACCAAAACCAGTGGAGTATCGTTGTCCATCACTTCTTGCAGATGCCCAAACGTATCATTCACCTTGGAAATGGTGGCTATGACTCCATCTACCCGTGCGTCCAAGAGCGTGTATATTGATTTGATTTCTTGACTTTGGTCCTCATTCGAGGTACAAATCAGCAATTGGTATCCAGAATTTGAAGTGATGCTTTCTATTCCAGCCAACATGCGGCTATAAAAATGATGGGTGAATTCCGGAATGATAAGACCGATCGTATTGGTGCGGTTTTCCAAGAGACTTTTTGCTATCGGGTTGGGTCGGTACCCGAGTTTTTTAGCCAAAGAAATGATTTCCTGCTTTTTTTTCTCGCTGACTTTTCCGCCACCATTCAGCGCTCGGGAAACCGTCGATGGAGTCACCTGTACCGCTTTGGCAATGTCTGAGATATTCGTTCTCTTCTTTTTCATTTTGGAAGCTAAGGCTAAACCACAACTCTAATTTAGCAGAAAAGAATGTGCTCAGGATCTTGTTTGACGAGATCGGCTATCGTTAAGGTCAATCGTTTGACCAACATACTCTTCATCTTTTTCATAATATTGAATTATTGTTTTGAAAGGGGTTTTATATTCCAAATAATATTAGGTCTAATACGTGATAAAGTCCAAGAGCAGTAGCATGATATTAGGAAAAACGGGGATACAGTTAGGTTCCATGGTTGTTGGGACTAGTTCATTGGGAAATCTCTATGAAGCTAGATCTTATGTTCACAAGCTGGAATTAGTTCGAACAGCGACTGAATGTTTTCCAAATGGGGCAGTTTTCGATTCGGCGGGGAAATATGGTGCTGGATTGGCTCTGGAGACCTTGGGACAGGCGCTTTTCGATTTGCAAGTCCCAAAAGACAAGGTACTTCTCAGCAACAAACTGGGATGGAAACGAGCTCCTTTAACTGGTCCTGAACCCACTTTTGAGCGGGATGTTTGGAAAGATTTGACTCATGACGCAGTTCAGGATATCAGTTACCAGGGGATCCTAACTTGTTTCGAGGAGGGAAATGAGCTGTTGAAAGGCTATGAAAGCCAGTTGGTTTCCATACATGATCCCGACGAGTATTTGGAGGGTGCGGATTCGCCAATAGAATATGACAAGAGATTTGCAGATATTCTGGAGGGCTATGAGGCTTTGGAGGAGCTGAAAACTGCGGGGAAAGTAAAGGCAATCGGAGTTGGGTCCAAAGATTGGAAGGTAATCCAGAAGATTTATCAGCATTTCCCACTCGACTGGGTGATGATAGCCAATAGTATGACGATTTACGATCATCCTGCGGAGCTGTTTGAATTTATGAGGTTACTGGAAAAGGATGGCGTGGGGATAGTCAACTCGGCGGTTTTTCATTCAGGATTCTTGGTGGGGGGAGATTACTTTGATTATCAAAAAATGAATTCCGATGCCGCCGCCTTCAATGAAAGATTGCTCTGGAGAAAGAGGTTCTATGCCATCTGCGAAGCCTATGCGGTAGATCCTGCCCACGCCTGTATCCAATTTGCCCTTCAGCTTCCAGGGGTCAATTCCCTGGCTCTTAACTCCACGTCAATGCATAGAATACGGGCTAATGCGGAGTTTTGTCAAACTACCATAAGGGATTCATTTTGGGATGCTTGTAAGGAAGAAGGCTTGATCGCCGGGTATTTGTCAGAATATAACTTGAACCAAACAAAATGAAACTATTAAGCTGCACCTCTCCAGGTCATTTTGAATATCAAGAAGGGGAAAAGCCACAGGTCTCCGAAGGACGAGCCATTGTCAAAATCAAGAGAGTAGGTATCTGCGGTACAGACTTGCATGCATTTGAGGGAACCCAACCCTTTTTCTCTTATCCAAGAATTCTGGGCCATGAGCTTGCGGGTGAAGTCTTGGAAATCGGGGAAAGTGAAGCAATTCGCAAAGGAGATCAGGTGACTGTGATTCCATACTTCAGTTGTGGAGACTGCGTGGCTTGTAGAAATGGAAAGCCCAATTGCTGCCAGAAAATCAGTGTATTTGGAGTTCATGAGGATGGCGGGATGCGGGAGTTTGTATCCTTGCCTGTTGCCTCCTTGGTGAAAAAAGAAGGTTTAAGCTTGGATCAACTTGCCTTGGCGGAACCATTTGCCATCGGGGCTCATGGGGCGCGCCGGGCAGGTGTGAAGCCGGGTCAATTTGTGTTGGTAGTCGGAGCTGGACCAATCGGGCTTGGTGTAATGGAATTTGCGAGGATCGCCGGAGCTACTGTGATCGCGATGGATATATCTGAGAAGCGACTGGAGTTTTGCCGTGATGTTTGGAACATCCCACATGCAGTGAAAGCTGGAGCCAACGCTCAGAAAGAGATTCAAGAAATCACCAATGGAGACTATTGCGATGCAGTAATTGATGCTACGGGTAGCTTGGCAGCAATCAACCAGGGATTTCAATATATAGCCCACGGAGGATCTTATGTGTTGGTCGGCCTGCAAAAAGGAGAAATTGCTTTCTCCCACCCCGAGTTTCATAAGAGGGAAGCGACGCTGATGAGTAGCAGAAATGCCTCCAGAGCCGATTTCGATCAGGTCTTGGACGCAATGTATAGTGGGAAGTTGTCAGTTGAAAAGTACATCACTCACCGAGTAAAATTTGATCAGGTAAAAAATGATTTCCAGTCTTGGTTGAATCCGGAAACGGGAGTGATCAAAGCGATGGTGGAAATGTAGGGGAGGCGGTTTTCAGTGGTCAGTTTTCAGTCAGGAGACCGGAGACGGGAGACCGAAGAAGGTGGAGAGAAAAGAAATTTTAGTATCTGGAAAGATTGCAGAAAATTATATGAATAGTAATAACGTACCCAAAATGCTTAATAGTAAAAATTGTTTAAAAAGCTTATTTGTAGTCCTCTTTGTGGCTTTTTCTCTAAATGTAAAAGCCCAGGAAAGCGCTCCTCTCACCCTGTGGTACAAACAGCCAGCAGCTGATGTATGGACAGATGCTTTACCGATCGGAAATGGAAGATTGGGAGCAATGATTTTTGGAAATGTCGAAAATGAGTTGATTCAGCTCAACGAACATACCGTATGGTCCGGTGGCCCTAATAGGAATGACAACCCCGATGCCTTGGCATCCTTGCCGGAAGTCAGAAGATTGATTTTCGAAGGTAAACAAAAGGAAGCCGAGCAATTGGCAGCCAAAACCATCCAAAGCAAGAAATCTCATGGGCAAAAGTTTCAACCTGTGGGAGATTTGAAAATCGCATTTGAAGGGCATGGCACTTATACAGATTATAGTCGGGAACTAGATATATCGCAGGCAATTTCCAAAGTGAGTTATGTAGTCGACGGCGTGACCTATACCCGTGAAGCAATCGCTTCCTTCGCTGATAATGTCATTGCAATTCACCTGACAGCTAGCAAACCTGGTAAAATCTCCTTCACCGCTTCCATGGCTACGCCTCAGCCTAATGCTACGGTTGCCCTCAATGCAGAAAAGGAATTGACTATTTCTGGTACTACGACTGATCATGAAGGCGTGAAAGGTCAGGTGAAATTCAAGAGCATTGCGAAAGTCAAAAACCAAGGTGGAGAGATCAGCTCATCAGAGAATTCAATAGAAGTAAAGAATGCTAACGAAGCTACGATCTATATTTCCATAGCCACCAATTTCAACAACTACCTTGATCTCACAGGTGATGAAAATGCAAGAGCCCAAGCTTTTATGGCAAAAGGTTCAACCAAATCTTTTGCTGACTTATTGAAGACAAATCGGGTAGATTATCAAAAATATTTCGACCGAGTGAGTTTGAATTTAGGAGAAACTGAAGCCTCCAAACTCCCAACTGATGAGCGCCTTAAAGGCTTTCGAGAAGGGGATGACCCATCTTTGGTAACGCTTTATTACCAGTATGGACGATACTTGTTGATCTCATCTTCCCAGCCGGGAGGACAGCCGGCAAACCTACAAGGGATTTGGAATCAGCAGATGTCTCCGCCTTGGGACAGTAAGTACACCATCAATATAAATGCTCAGATGAACTATTGGCCTGCTGAGAAAACCAACTTGGCTGAGCTTCATGAGCCTTTTCTGAAAATGGTTTCTGAAATGGCAGAGGCAGGGGAGGAAACAGCCAGAGTGATGTATGGAGCAAGAGGTTGGATGGCGCATCATAACACAGATATCTGGAGAATCACGGGACCAGTTGATGCGATTTTCTGGGGAATTTGGAGTGGAGGAGGAGCTTGGACTAGCCAGCATCTTTGGGATCATTTCCAATACAATGGAGATATGGATTATCTGAAATCTATCTATCCGATTTTGAAAGGCGCTGCGATGTTCTATGTTGATTTTTTGGTAGAGCATCCTGAGAATAAGTGGTTGGTTGTCAATCCAGGAACTTCTCCGGAAAACGCTCCGGCTGCTCACGATGGTTCATCCTTAGATGCAGGGACTACCATGGACAACCAATTGGTTTTTGATGCATTTAGTGCAGTGATTCAGGCATCTGAGATGCTGGATAAAGATCAAACTTTTGCAGATTCTCTTCGTGCGATGCGGGATAGACTTCCACCAATGCAGATCGGGAAGCATGGGCAACTACAGGAATGGCTGGATGATATTGACGATCCTAATGATCATCACCGTCATATTTCACATTTGTATGGCTTATTCCCATCCAACCAGATTTCCCCGTTGAGAACTCCAGAATTGTATTCTGCTTCCAAAAACACTTTGATTCAGCGTGGAGATGTATCCACTGGTTGGAGTATGGGTTGGAAAGTGAACTGGTGGGCAAGAATGCTCGATGGAAACCACGCTTATAAACTGATTCAAAACCAACTTTCTCCTGTAGGTTCCAACCGAGGAGGTGGTGGTTCTTATAACAACCTTTTTGACGCACATCCGCCATTTCAGATTGATGGAAACTTTGGTTGTACCTCCGGGATTACCGAGATGCTTGTGCAAAGTGCTAATGGGGAGATCCATCTTTTACCGGCCTTGCCGGATGTTTGGAAAGAGGGAAGCATCACCGGAATACGTGCCAAAGGTGGCTTTGAAGTAGTGGAGCTGAAATGGAAAGACGGTAAGATTGAAAAAGCAGTAATTAAATCTACCATTGGAGGAAATCTGAGATTGAGAGTACCAAACACCTTGGATCTAGAAAAGGGTAAAGGACTGAAGGTAGCGAGTGGAGAAAATCCTAACCCATTCTATCAAGTGCCAGTCACTGCAGATCCAATCGTGTCGCCAGAGGCTGAGATTATTCCCACGGATCTAAGTGATATGAAGTTGTTTGATATCAAAACGACTAAAGGAGAAGTAATTACATTGGTTGCAGGGAAATGAGTTTGGCTACAGATAGCATTTTATCTAAGTAAAAGTTATAAATAGAATTGGGTAGGCAGTAGTATAGATATTATTGATCAAAAATGAATTTTAAGAAAAGATCTTATTCATCAAGACTTGGTTTGAGGCGGGTAGCTGTGCTGATCGCTTTTGGCTTGTGTTTCTTTATTAGTGGGAATCTTTCTGCCCAAACCCAGACGGTTTACAAGGCTTTAATCGTGGATGGATTTAGTAACCACGATTGAAAGCAGACCACTGAAGTGATCAGATGGATTTTGGAGGGAAGTGGGAAGTTTAAAATTGATGTAAGCACGATACCTATTGACAGTGTTGAAAGGCAGAAATGGAATCCGGATTTTGAACCTTATGCTGTAGTCATTCAAAACACCAATAACATTCAAAATCTAAAATTAAACTGGCCCGAGAAGGCCAAGAAGAGTTTGGAAGGTTATGTGAAGCAGGGCGGTGGTTTATACATCCTTCACTCTGCCAATAATGCCTTTCCGGATTGGAAGGAATATGATAAAATGATAGGGCTGGGTTGGCGCTCAGCAGATTTAGGAATTGCTCTCGAAGTAAATGATCAAAAGCAGTTGATCAAGCATCCCAAAGGTGAAGGAAAGGGAACGAGTCATGGTGATAGGTTTGATGCACTGATTCAAATTCTGAATCCTCACCCAATCAATGAAGGATATCCAACAACATGGAAGACAGTAAACACGGAAGTTTACAGCTATCCCCGTGGTGCCGCTGAGAATTTGACAGTGCTTTCCTATGCATTTGACAGTACAGACACCAAAAAAATGTGGCCAGTAGAGTGGGTGGTAAAGTATGGGAAGGGAAATGTTTATAATTCCAGTATGGGACATCTTTGGAGAGGAGAGACCTACCCTCCAGCTTATAGATGTGCAGGATTTCAGACTACTGTGATCCGGGCGGCAGAGTGGTTGGCTAGTGGAAAGGTGACTTATCCCGTACCGGATGATTTTCCTACCCCTGAAAAATCCAGTTTGCGTCCAATGGAGGCAATAGGTTTGAATGAAAATGAATAAGGTCTTTTTAAGAATTATAAGATGATAAACCCTACAAATTCAGATAATACAAATTGTTGCAGATGGCTCAAGTTTAAACTGTTTATGTTGAGTTTGTTGACTTTCCTTTGTTCAGTAAATGCTTATGCCCAAGATCCCAATTTTTACATTTTCCTCAGTTTTGGCCAGTCCAATATGGAGGGGCATTCCAAACCTGAACCTCAGGATACTGTGGCAAATGAGCGGTTTAAAGTATTACAGGCGGTGGATTGCCCGGATTTAAATCGGAAAAGAGGTAATTGGTATACAGCTGTTCCACCACTAAGTAGATGCAATACCGGTATTACACCAGGTGATTATTTCGGAAAAACTTTGGCTGAAAGCCTGCCTGATAGCATCAAAATCGGCATTATCAATGTGTCTGTAGGAGGCTGTAAAATCGAGCTTTTTCAAAAAGATAGTTACGAATCCTATGTGGAAACGGCACCAGGATGGATGAAAGGAATGATCGCTCAGTACGATGGAAATCCTTATGGGCATCTGCTTGAGTTAGCGAAAATGGCTCAAAAAGAGGGTGTGATCAAAGGAATATTACTGCATCAGGGAGAGTCAAATACAGGAGACCAATCCTGGCCAAAGAAAGTGGAAGGAGTTTATGATAATCTATTAAGCGATTTAGGATTAGCTCCCGATTCCGTCCCGTTATTAGCTGGTGAATTGGTAAGCGCGGAGCAAGGAGGCAAGTGTGCCAGTATGAACCCAATCATTGCTACCCTTCCATCTGTAATTCCTAATTCATTTGTGATTTCCTCAGCTGATTGCGAGGCTATTCCAGATGGTCTGCATTTCTCAGCAGCTGGATACAGGCTTTTAGGGTCCAGATATGGTGAGAAAATGGCTGAGATACTAAAGAGTGAATGATTTTAATGCTTTAGCCCCAAGTAAATTATTATAAGAAATAACCTATAAACCTATATGAACCGCTCAAAAAACCTATTACTCCTATTGTTCCTCTTTGTGGGGCAGCTTCAAGCACAGCAACTAGAAAAAGAAGCCCCAGCTGGTTTTGACCAAGCGAAAGATGGAATTTCCCATGGGAAAATTGATTCCATCACTTATAACTCCAAGACTGTTGGAACCACCAGAAAAGCGTTGGTCTATACACCTCCGGGCTATTCGGAAAAAACCAAGTATCCAGTTCTTTACCTCCTGCATGGCATTGGCGGAGATGAAAAAGAATGGCTGAAAGGCGGTCATCCTGAGATCATTTTGGATAACCTCTATGCTCAAGGAAAGCTAGTGCCCATGATTGTGGTGATGCCAAATGGCAGAGCGATGAAGGATGACAGTGCCGACGGCAATATTATGGCCCCGGACAAAGTTCAGGCCTTTGCGACATTCGAGCAGGATTTGTTGAATGACCTCATTCCTCATATTGAAAAAGAATATCCGGTTCTAACTGACAGAGAAAACCGTGCGATTGCAGGCCTTTCCATGGGTGGAGGGCAATCTCTGAATTTTGGCTTGGGCAACTTGGATAAGTTTGCTTGGGTGGGAGGGTTTTCCTCAGCTCCAAATACCAAAGCACCTCAGGAGTTAATACCTGATCCTGCAAAAGCCAAGGAAATGTTAAAAGTACTTTGGATTTCCTGCGGAGATGCAGATGGATTGCTAAGATTCAGTTCTCGAACTCATGAGTATTTAGCAGAAAATGATGTGCCGCATATTTACTATTTGGAGAGTGGTGGCCATGACTTCAAGGTTTGGAAAAACGGTTTGTACATGTTTTCCCAGCTGCTTTTCAAGCCTGTGGACGAATCCAAGTTTGGTTTATACAGTCCGCTAGATGTCAATGCAGCCAAGTAAAGTATAATCACCACGATTCCGTCCAATGGCGAGATACGCAATCAAATCATGACCTGAAGTTGAGAGATTACGTTCGGCAGAAACGTTCCATTTTGAGGATGGGTATAATCGTTTGGAAAGACAGCCCTACGCCTACTCCATCGACCGGGATGCGAAGGTAAATGTATCTTTCGCCTGTTTTGTTTCTTTGGATTGCTTCAAAAAGAAGAGCAAACCGGAGCTTTTTTCTAGCATCACGCACTGTAAATACCGGTAATTGTGAAAATTTTGGGGGTTTAACCATAAAAAAAGCCTGTAGAACGTGAACGGTCTTGCAGTTCTTTTTGTCGAATTTTAATCTGTTTAGGCTATATCCGAATTGGGATGAATCGTTGGAACCCTGATTCGGCCTGAGTGTTTGGTTTCTGTCAAAAAAGCTTGGATAATATGCTTGGCTTTTTGCACGCAAACGGCAGACATTTAATTCCAAGGCTGGGTTAACACAATGCAAAAGTAACATTCTGGTAATTTTTGGATTCTAATTTTGTTGCAACTGGTCATTTGCCGGTCCTAACGGGATTTTGTTCATGAGGATTGTTCTTGCTGTCGTCACCCTTCAGGCGCTCACTACCGCTTTGTTGATATATTTCAACAAGCGATATAAGGGAGAAGATCTCTTTCTGAGCTTGCTATTTGGGGTGATTTTTATCCATCTGTCTTACAAAGGAGCCATCCTGTTGGTATTTGACAGTGAAGAGATTTTTGATCGCCTGCATGGCTCATTTTCATTGCTTTATGGGCCAATGCTGTTTTTTTACATTCAGTCGGTTTTGGGAAGAACTTTGACCTCCAGGGCATTTTTGTTGCATACCGCCCCATTTCTGATGGGATTGGGAGTCAATGTGTTGCTGACGATTTCTTTATTGATCGATGTCAATCTGGATTTATTTATGGATATGTACCATAATTTTATCCTGTATTCTCTGATGTTTTCTTCTTTGGGATATGGACTGTATCCGTTTTTTGCTTTTTCGGGAGAAAAGAAGGATCAGGTACTCAAATTGAAATCACTGATTGCCAAGTTTATCGGGGCGGCCTACCTGTTTCTTTTTGGCCTGATTATTTTCGGCTTTTTGATCGAAATTTTCCAACTGCCGATCAATCTCGGATCCAGATATACCTTTTATGGATTGATGCTGGTTTTGTTTTTTGCCGTCATCAATGTGAGGATGAGACTCCTGTCGATCAATCAGCAAGAGTCAGCTGGAAATACACTGAGTTTGGAGATTCACGAAAGGGAAAAGTATAAGACTTCCAGGTTGGAGACCGAGGAGATGAGATCGATCCTGGAGGCACTTGCCCTGTATTTCGCAAAGAAAAAGCCTTATTTAAATCCGGATTTTTCGCTGGATGATCTGGCTCAGGAATTGGAAGTGCCCCGCGTAAATATCACACAGGCTTTGAATCTGGAACTGGGGCAGAATTTTTACCAATATCTCAATACGGCGAGGGTGGAGGAGTCCAAAAAGCTGCTCCAACAAGTCGGTGAGGATAATCTCACGGTAGTGGGCTACGAGAGCGGATTCAAATCCAAATCGACTTTTTATAAGTATTTCAAGGACGCTACGGGCTGTAGTCCCAGCGACTATCGCAAAAACTGGGAGCTTTCCCACTAAAGTCCCGGCAGGATAGTTTTTCATTTTTTCTTTTTTCTGACTTTCTCTCCCGCATCCCGAAAAGCCATTCGGCTTTGTCGCTGGTATAGCCAAGATGATTTTTGCAGGTTTCGGAGTGTTTTGTTTAGATCGCTTTTCTTGGAAAGCCCTTTTAAAAATCGATTTTGACTGCTTCTCTGTTATTCGAATCCTTGGGATGGTTTTTTAAAAAATGAAGATCCAGCTCATCGTCCTATCATTTAATTCAATGGATTTATTCTTTGGATCCTTCCGAATTGAATTTTAATTCAGGCCTGGAAAGAGAAAGAATGAAGCCCGATTTTTTTGATTTTCATTCAAGTCCAATTCCCTTCGCGTTTTGGGTTTTTTCCTTTTTCAACGATAGAAAACTCGACAAAAAGTACGGGATTATCGGCGGTTCATTTTTTGATAATTATTTGTTAATACGCTTTAATGTACTGTAAATCAGTGCAATGTATTTCATTCCGGCCTAAGAAGGTACGGATAAATTTATACGGACGACTGGAATAGGGGCCGGTAACTAGGTTTGTCGAAAATTTATTCGAAATGAAAAAACGGCTACATCTAATGTTAGTATTGATGCTCGGGTTTGTGACAGCATATGCACAAAACACCGCATCGATCACGGGAAAAGTATCGGACGCGACGGGATTTCTTCCCGGGGTGAATGTGTGGATTGATGAGTTGGGCAGAGGTGCCGCGACTGATTTGTACGGGAAATTTGAACTCTCTAATCTACCTCTTGGCAAAGCGACACTCCGCTTTAGCTATCTGGGTTACGAGACCATCTCTCAAGAGGTAAGCCTCGCAGCAGGCAGCAATTCTCTGGGGACAATTACACTTCAGGAGACTGCTGAAAACATGGAAGAATATGTGGTGCAAGGCACCATGATTCCCTCCCAGATGAAAGCGATGTCGATCAAGAAAAACTCCATGGCCATCATGGACGTGATTGCCGCGGATGCCATCGGCAAGCTTCCAGATAGAAATGCCGCCGAGGCTGTACAACGTTTGCCTTCCGCCAGTGTCAACCGGTACCACGGGGAGGCCAACCAGGTGAGCGTCAGAGGTACTCCCTATGCCTGGAACTCCACGCTTTACAACGGTACAAGGCTTCCTAGTGCCAACGTATATGGCAACAGAAATTCCCTCCTGGATGCCATTCCTGCTGAAATGATCCAGTATGTGCAGCTTTCCAAAGCGATCACTCCGGATATGGAAGGAGACGCGATCGGGGGTTCGGTGAATTTCGTGACCAGGTCTGCCCCTCAAGACCGAATGTTCAACGTCAGTGCCGCCGGCGGCTATGGAGAAAAATCCCAGAACGGTAGTTACAATGCCTCTGTGGTCTACGGAGATCGTTTTCTAAAAGACAAATTGGGTTTGGTCGTAGCCGCAGCGATCTGGAACAGAAATTTCGCCTCCGACGAAATCGCCTTGGACTACAATCTGACCAAAGCCAATCCTTCGGAGCGGTACAGCATCAATACCATGAATGCCAAAAGGTATTATGGCAAGAGAGTCACTTCCGCGCTGAATGCGGCTTTGGATTACGAGTTTTCTCCTACTCAGAAAGTATTCGGACGATTGGTTTTGGACAAGTTTGACGATGTGAGACCGGTGTACGAGACCTACTATGAGTTTAACAGAAAAAGATTCAGGTACAGCAACAGGGAGTCAGAATACAAGACAAGTTTGAAAGGTTTTGAACTCGGTGGAAGTCATCACCTGGCGACCAACTTGAAAATGGATTGGAGAGTTTCCTCCTATGACATGGAATACAGACTGGACACTCCTCCGGGGATGCCCGCAGACCAGAAAGGCTTGCCGATTGCACAGTTCTACCAAAGCCTTTCCGGTGATTTTGTCGGGAGGTCCTCTGACGGACTGATGTACAATTCCTTTGACGCTCCGGATGGAAAGGGTATTTCTCCATTGAACTACACGGATCAACTTACCAACGAGGAAGATTTCTTGGATCCCTCTAAGCTTGCGCTTTCTCAGTTGGTGATCTACCAAACCAACCAGAGAGACCGGGACAAAGTAGGCCAGATGGACTTCACCTGGGATGCCAATTCCAGGTTTATGCTGAAAGCGGGAGGGAAATTCAGATTCAAAAAGAATGAAGGGGAGCTGACTCCACTTGCTTATTTGCCAATGGCAGCTTTGGGCGTGCCTGGTGCTCCTTCCTTGAGATATCTGAACGAGTTTGAGACGCAGGAATTCCCGGTGATGGGTACGTTTTTCCAGGAACTGAACGGCCAGTTTGACGGAGTGGCTATTCAGCCGATGACTCAGGAGCAGGTGTTTGAGATTTTCACTCCGGAGTTTTTTGAAGCCAACGGAATTGCCGACTTCTCCTCCGCATCTAATCCTACGACCAAATTCAACGGCACGGAAAACGTCTACGCCGGATACCTGATGGGTACCTATGACCTGACTTCCAAGCTCAAGGTGATAGCCGGGGTCAGAAATGAATTTACCAAGTTGGTAATGAACAGCTCTACCTACGATGCCGCCACGAAGGAAGTGAGCCCGATAACGAAGGAAAACAACTACAACGCGTTTCTGCCTATGCTTCACCTGAAGTACACCCCCGGAGAAAACAGAAACCTGAGATTTGCCTATACCAAGACCTTTGCAAGAGCAAGCTTTTCTCAATTGAGTCCTGCCGAAAACGTGGATATCACCGGAGGCGTGCCGCGAATAACCCGTGGAAATATCGGGCTGCAACCTACTTTCTCCCATAACCTCGACTTGATGGGGGAGTGGTTCCTCAATGACGTCGGATTGCTGACTGCGGGGGTGTTTTACAAAAACATCAAAAACTTCATCTTCACCGACTTGTCCACCGAGACGATTGACGGAACAGACTACTTGGTGACTCAGCCCAAAAACCTTGAAGATTCCAATCTGTTGGGGTTTGAAATGGGGATTACCAAGCGCTTTACTTCCCTTCCCGGTATTTTGGGAGGCTTGGGAGTAGATGTCAACGCCTCTTTCATCAATTCCCATTTGGAAGTACCAAGATTGGATTCTGAAGGCAATCTGGTAGAAATGGACAAGACTTCTCTGCCAAACCAATCCAAGAACCTGTTCAATACCGCTGTGTTTTTCGAGAAAAACGGCTTGATGCTCAGACTAGCCGGTAACTACCGCGGCCCGTCCCTGGAGACGATCAACCAAAGCCTGGGGCCTGATTTCTACGTCTACACGGACAAAAACTTCACCCTTGACTTCTCCGGAGCCTATTCAATCTCTGAAAAAATCAAGGTTTTTGCAGAAGTCAGAAATATTACCAACGAACCTTTTGTCCAGTATTTGGGACAAAACAAAAACAGGATCACCTCCAGCGAGTGGTATTCCACCAATGGACAGGCTGGATTGAGATACATCATTTTCTAACATTCAACTCATGAAAAAACTTCACATCCTCGCGCTGGGCCTAGCCCTTTTGGGTAGCTCAGCGGCCCTCGCTCAGAAAAATCTTGGAATGGAAACCAGCCCGAATTTTAGGGAATTGGGCGGTGTTCAAATTAACGAAGAATATAAGATCAAAGAAGACATGATCTACAGATCCGGGAGCTTTAGTCACCTTCCGGCTGGGGACGAGCAAAAGCTACTTGCGACGAGTATCAATAGAGTGGTGGACTTCAGGTCTCCATTCGAAATCGAGCGCGAACCTGATCATATTCCCGCCTCGATGAACGCCAAATATGTTCCTTGCCAGATCGGAGAAGTTGATCCAAAATCCATGGGACAGTTCATGAAAGTCGTGGGTGACAAGAATTTTACACCCAAAAAGTTGGATTCGCTGATGGTCATGATGAACAGAACATTTGTGGACAATATCACCGACTACGCTCCTTTTTTTGAAAGTCTGCAGGAACCGGATGCAGTCGTGCTCTTTCATTGCAGCGCCGGAAAAGACCGCACGGGGCTTGCGTCTTCTCTTTTCCTCCACATCTTGGGAGCAGATTGGGATATTATCATGGCCGATTTCCTGAGGTCCAATGAGGCCGTTAGCAAACTTGACCCCCAAAAGTTGGCTGCCTATGGAATTCCAGTGGAAGCAGGCAAGCATCTGATGGGCGTGCAGCCGGAGTATCTTGAATCTGCTTGGGCTGGGATAACTGAAAAATACGGTTCGATAGACGCCATGCTTGAAAAAGAGTTCGGAATCGGTGAAAAAGAAATAAAAGCCTTAAGAAAGAAATACTTGGAGAAAGTCTGATAAAAGTTGGTTAATACCTGAACAAAAACCAGTAGGCAATGCCTATTGGTTTTTTTGTTGTGATCAAATGCTAACATAAGGGTAATGCTGGAGAGGCTCGGAGTTCAGGCTTGGAAATTAATTTGCCTGGGATATGAAAGCCTTGTCACCAGTCTCTTGTTTACTTCTTGGGTTTGGCTTGGCTGTTTTTCTTGTGGGAATCGGTGCCAATAGCATTTATATTCTGGACGAGGCGAAAAACGCAGAAGCCGCCCGGGAAATGTGGGAGAGTGGCAATTGGTTTTATCCGACCTTCAATGGAGAGCCACGCTACGACAAGCCTCCACTCCATTATTTTTTGTTTGGAATCGCGTATAAGCTGATGGGCGTCACTGCATTTTCGGCCAGGTTTTTCCCGGCATTGGCGGGCTGGGTTTGTTCCCTGCTCGTGTTTCTGAAAGTGCGAAGGCGCTTTGGAGAAAACGCTGCGATAGTAGCTTACCTGAGTCTGATCGCCTCGGTTCAATGGGGTATTCAATTTAGGCTGGCGGTGCCGGATCCTTTTTTGATTTTATTTCTCACAGCCAGCGTACTGCAGCTTGAAGGGTATCTTTCGGATAAGTCCAAACCCAAAAAATATCTGTATTCGGCATCGGCCTTGTTGGGCTTGGCATTTTTGAGTAAGGGGCCGGTATCGGTCGTATTGGTATTGGGCACGATCCTGATATTTTCCTTGATTCATTGGCGAGCTCTTGATCTGAAGTGGAGGCATTTTTTGGATCTCTGGGCGGTACTGATTTTCTGCCTGGTTGCCTTGCCTTGGTATTTTTTTGTGTATTTCCACTATGGAGGGGATTGGCTGAGCCAGTTTATTTTTAAGCATAATCTATCGAGGTTTTCTGCTCCGATGGAGGGGCATGGAGGACCGGTATATTTTCCTTTACTGTTTGCTCTTGGCGGGTTTTTTCCAGCTTCTTTGCTTTTGTTCGTCCCTTGGAAAGGCAGGTTCAAGAGACTTAAGTCGGATTCTTTGCTGATGATTTCCCTGATATTTGTCTTGGTGACTGTGGGCTTTTTTTCGATATCCAGCACCAAACTTCCCGGATACGTCGCTCCTGTATTTCCGTTTTTGGCGATTCTGGTGGCTGGTCAGACCGGGAAATTAGAGGGGACGAAAGCCTTTTTCCCGATCTTTGTGCTCATGGGCCTGGGGCTTCTTGTGTTTCCGCTTGGACTGTATTTTACACGTTCAATGCAGCTGAGTAATTTCGGTTTTTCGATTCCCTACTGGTATTTTTTGTTTCCTCTTTTCGCATTGGGTTTGGCGATATTCTGGATTGGAAGCAGGCGGAAATCGCTCACTTTACTGCTTTTGGGCTATGGGGTTTTGAAATTGGTTCTGTTTGTCCAAGTAGTGCCACTTATTGACCGGAACAATCCTGTGACCCAATCCCTGCCTTTTTTGGAAGGAAAAACTGAAGTATACTATTGGAGGGAATTCAATCCCGCCTTTCCTTTTCAATTGAAAAGAATCATCCGTCCTTGGACAGGAGAGTCATTTGGAGAGGTATTGATCATTACCGAACAGAAGCATCTTGCTACTTTTTCGCAGCCTTTTCAGGTGGTATTTCGGGCCAAGGACCAGTTTGAAAACAAAGAAACCGTGATCATCAAGCCGCAGCCGGTTTTACCTTAATTTTCTCTCTGATTTTTCTGATTCTCAGCTGAGAGGATTTAGTTTTGAAGGTGGATTTTCGAAATATTTTCTTGCAGAAATACTTGAGGGTGATTTCCCGCGCAGCCCAGGTACATCCTATTCCCACCAAAGAACCGATGACCACGTCGAGGTAAAAATGCTGCATCAGGTACACTCTGCTGAATGCTACCAATAGTGCAGCGATCAGGAAAAAGATTCTCAACCTTTCGTTTTTGTGAAAAATGATCATGAGCGCCGTGGCAATTCCCATCGCCGTGGCGGTATGGCCGGAAGGGAACGAATTCCAATGATGTAACTTTAGACCTGGGACTTGGTGGAAATCAATTCCCTCAAGGTATTCCACTGGCCTGGGCGCTCCCCTGAAGATTCCCCTCTTGCAGATATGGATGACTATGGCCTGCAAAATTGCACTCAAGGCCATAAACACCCCAAAGGAAAACCGCTTCATGGTTAGCAGCGGGATAAGTGCGAGGTAGAGTATCGCATCCCCTAAATTGGTCCAATAGTAAAAGAAAAAGTCAAATGCGGGATGGTGAAACCGGTTGGTCCAAAGCTCCAAACTGCCTTTCGGAACCAAGGCAAAAATCAGTGCCAGGGGAAAAAGGACCAACACAAGCCGCTTTTGCGAGTTACAAATGGCGTTTTTTTTCCTTTTCATTTGACACTGAATATATTCCGGGAGTATTTCCTTTCGGATATCGGCAGATCAAATGATTTTTAAATAGCAGCTGTGAAAATTAGATGAAAGTTAAGGTAGCTTAATTCACCATCGAACTAAATGTTGCAGGTCTAGGGAAACGGATCTGTCCGGCCAGACCACAGCCATTTTTCCTTCCAATCTGGGTTTTAGGGGAATCACACTAAAATATGCCTAGGGCTGGCCCTTGACTAAAGTAGTCTACCAAGTCGTACCCCGACTTTTGTGCTTTTGGGTAAATTTGATGCAAGACGACAAGAAAGTGCCACGAATAACCGACGCATTCAGTATTTGCAAAACGCCATGCGGCTCCTGAAAAAGTCATCCTAAATACATGATATACATAATAGGAGTAGCCATTACATTCTTTTTGTCATTCATTTTGATGACGAAAAAAGGAAAGAGCAGTTCGGATAAAGTACTTTTTGGATGGCTCTGTGTGATCCTGGTTCAGCTCGTTTTGTTTTCTTTAATATCTTCCGGGGAGTATGTATGGTTTCCGTATCTTCTCGGATTAGAAATTCCCCTGCCTCTTTTACACGGACCTTTCCTGTTTCTTTATACTAAGACGCTTATTGACGGAAATACATCATTCCGTAAAATACCTTTTCATTTCATTCCCTTCTTAATGGCCTTCCTGTCAACGATCCCTTTTTTACTTCTTGAGGAAAATGAGAAAATTTATGTTTATCAAAATGAGGGCGAGGGTTATAGATTGCTATCAAGTGTTATTTTGTTTGGGATTATACTGTCAGGAATAACCTACACTGTTTTATCTCTCTATACATTGAGGCGTCACAGAAGGCAGATAAAAGACAATTTCTCCTATACTGAGAAAATAAATCTCGAATGGCTCTACAGGTTAATACTTGGTTTATCGTGTATCTGGATCATTGTCTTCTTTGCTGACGATGAAGTAATATTCACTTTTGTTGTCCTGTTTGTGGTTTTTATTGGCTATTACGGTATTAAGCAAGTGGGAATTTTTACGAATACGCCACACCTGGCATTAACGTCTCCGGTTTCGGAAACCATAGAGAAATCCGAATTTTTCCTTTCACCTGTGGAAAATGCCAAATATGAAAATTCCTCCCTTTCAGACAACCAAGCCGAAGATATACATAGAAGACTTGCGCTTTTGATGCAGGAAAAGAAGCTTTACCAAATCCAAGAGCTTACGCTGGCTATGGTATCAGAGGAGCTTGATCTGCATCCAAACACGCTTTCTCAGGTTATCAACTCTGTCGAAAAAAAGAATTTCTTCGACTACATCAATTCCTTGAGGATTGAAGAATTTAAGGAACGGATTGCCATCCCTGACAATCAAAAATATACCCTCCTGTCAATTGCTTACGAATGCGGGTTCAACTCAAAAACATCTTTCAATAGAAATTTTAAAAATCTCACAGGACAGTCCCCATCAGAATACCTGAAAGAAAGAAAGTCAAAGTCCGATTAATGGCTTTCGGCCTCTTGTGATAGGCTCATTTCTTATAATATCCTGATGATCTGAATTTTGTAATAAAGAATACAGGCAAATAAATAAGTTCCACTTTTCATTTTGGGGCGATTGACCAGTGTCAAACACTGACTTTAGCAGCGAATTCAAAACTTGAAAAGTATGAACTTGAAAATTCTGACAGTTTCTGGACTGGCTTGTGCCGTGCTGATTTCCTGCGAAACGGAACTTGAAATTTATGAGCCGGGCAATCTAGTACCTAAAACCGTGGCAGAAGAACCGGGTTTGCCCTCCATTGCTGTGAACGGGACAATACTTCATGCAGAATCCCACGGCAACCCGGATAGCTCTCTTGTCATTTTTTTACATGGTGGTCCAGGCTCAGATTATCAAAATGGCCTTAACATAAAGCAGTTGGCAAATGACGGATACCATGTTGTATTCTACGACCAGCGAGGTACCGGCCTGTCCAAAAGACATGATAAAAACACGTATTCTATCCAGCTATACCTCGATGACCTTACTGCTGTAATTCAACATTACAGAACTTCTCCTACTCAAAAAGTATTTCTTTTTGGTCATTCATGGGGCGCTATGCTAGCTGCAGCATATATCAATGCATATCCCGACAAAATTAATGGGGCTATTTTTGCCGAGCCTGGCGGATTAACCAAACAACTCCTTGATGAATATGGCGAAGCGAGTAGAAAACTAAACCTTTTGTCTGAAATAACAAATGATGTCCTCTATTATGATCAATTCCTGACCGGACATGAAAACGAGCATGAAATACTGGATTATAAGTTAGCCATCGCATCAAGTTTCTCCTATGCCGAAGGAAATGACGAAGGTATTGAAGGCCCTTCTCCGTTCTGGAGAAATGGAGCAACCGTTTTACAAGCCTTTATGGACATTTCAGAAAATGAAGGCTTCGACTTCACCACCAACTTATCCCAATATCAAACCAATGTCCTCTTTCTGTACGGTGAAAACAATAAGTCCTATGGATTAGGCTTTGCCGAAAAAGAAGCGGCATTTTTCCCGAATTCAAATATTGTGCAAGTGGATGACACAGGGCATGAAATGATTTATTTCAAATGGCATTCAGTCCATCCCATAGTTCTTGATTATTTAAACTCCTTAAACTAAAAACAATGAAGGGTATTAGAATTTTGATATTCCTAACCATGTCATTTTGTAGTATTCAAATTGGCATTTCTCAAACCTTGAATTGGTATTCTTTGGAAGATTCAAGACACATTTTAGCCGCAGGTATCGGATGGGAGTACAGTGTATTGTATAGTTTGGGTTACGCCTACCAACTCAATACCGAAGTACCAATTGTGCTGACTTCCAATTTTTCTATCCCATCAGGTGAAAAGCTATTGGGTGACTTTAAAACTAAAATCGGAGGGCAGATTTTACTTCTAAATAAAGCCAATCTGAAAGGAAGTATTGCCTTGAATGGAATCTACCGTAGGTATGAAAACCCATTGGTCAGACTTCAGAATTTTGGCAGTGAGTTAAAGGGTACGCTTGGCTATTTTAGATCAAAATGGTTTGTGGCTGGAGAAGTTGGTTTTGATAAAGCCATTGTTACTCAATTTGAACATTTTGAAACGTTCAAAGAAACGGTCTTTTCAGATGTCAAAGATGGTTGGTATAAACCATCAACGGGTGGGAATTTTCAGTTTGGGCTTCAAACTGGCTATTCCTTTAAAAAATCAGACCTTACACTCAACATCGGCATGGTCACTACCCAAGACTTAAAGACTTCTCCTTTGATACCTTACTATTTTATTTTGGGATACAATCACAGATTTGACTGATTCTTTAAGCTTCCAGCAAATTCGGGCAGTTTTAAGTACTATAAAGTCTGTTTGCATAAACTTTTTGAAAAAGCCAATATTTACCGAAAGGTCATCCTGGAGCTGAGATCATCAGCCCGGAGGAGATGTGAATGAACTCTGTTGGCTTTTGCGTTTTGTACCCCAAATCCACTACACAAAAGAGAACTATATCAAAGAATGGCACTGAGATTCGGAGGAATAACCGGAACTCAGTGCCACAAGAAAACAGCCCCTGGGAATTGGGGGAAATGATTCCCAATGGTTAATTAATCGAACAGGTCGAATTTCAACCCAAAATTGAATCTCGCATTGTAAAATTCTTCCTGCATGGTTCGCTCTGCGATTCCCTGGTAGTAACGAAGGGGCTGGTTGGTCAGGTTATTTCCTTCCACAAAGACTCTCCATTTTGGAGTGATCGCATAGGAAGCATTGACATCCAGGAAGGTCTGCTTGTCATAATATCGATCTTCAAATCCTTCTCCACCCAATTCATCCAAATAATCAGAGGCATAGTTGAGAGAAACCCGAACTACCAATCGCTTATTTTCATAGGAAAGGGATGCATTAAACATGTTCCCTGCGGTTCCCGGGAGTTGAAGGTCCTCCCCGTCTCTGTCTTCTATACCCGTAGTGCTTGATCGGGTGAAGGTATAATTCAGGTATATACCGAAGTTTTTCAAAAACTGCCGCTGAAAGGAGGCTTCCAATCCATACACTGAGGCAGTTCCCCCGTTTTCGGGGCGGGAATATTGGAGATCGGATCCAAACTGAGGATCTGTAAATCCCTGAGTGGTAATCGTGTAAACGAAGTCATCTATATCCTTATAAAAGGCACCCCCGGAAATCAAGCCCACATTTTCATAATAGCGCTCGGCCATCAAGTCAAAATTCATGGAAGTGGTCGCCTTCAAATTGGGATTTCCTCTTTCCAACTCCTCATCTTCCGGGCTAAAAGCCGCATAAGGCACCAAATCAAAATAATTGGGTCTGGCTATGGTATTGGTCCAAGCAAAACGCAGAACCGTATTTTCATCTTGGTCATACTTAAAATGCAACCCGGGTAAAACATTGGTATAGTTTTGAGACCCAGTGGCAGGGGATACGGTTTCGTTGTCGATGTCAAAAATATTTCCCTCGTAATCAATGGACGTATTTTCGACTCTTAGTCCGGCTATTAAAGAAAACTTGTCACTAACTTGGTGGTCGGCCATCAAAAAGGCTCCGCTGATGTTTTCCCTGGCATTGTAATTTCCCGGAATATATTCTTCCAAAAGGTCTGTTTCCTCAAATTCAGCAGAGTTTTTCAAATCAAGCCCTCCTAAGAATTTTGGATCGGCAAAGGTGCCTACAGCGTACTGGGAACCAGCAAGGAAATTGGGGTCTGAATAATCCTGATTGGGAATATCCCCGAGAGTTGCTCCAAAAGAGTCCTCATCCAGAGGCTCGTATTCAAAGAAATTGTTTGACCGATCTTTGGTTTTTCCACGGTATCTTAGACCAAACTGCAGGATTCCCTTATCTGAATAAGGCAATTTGAAATCCATTCGCGCATTCAGATCCTCGTCAAAAGTCAAGCTGTACTGCTCCGATATCCCGTTAAATCCGATTTCAAGATTATCAGCAGGATTACTCAGGATTGCCAAGGGTTTTCTGGGATTGCTTACATCCACTCTCACATCCTGGCCAGAAGACCTATAGGAAATGTAGCGCTCGTTGGGTCTTTCCTCGGATGCTCTGGCGTAAGTAACATTCCAGTCCATTTTCAAATTTTGGAACAGATGGTCTCCACCCAAGGTTACATTATACACTCGCTGATCCTCAAGTCGGGCGGCTTTGATTCGATCATTATCCAATCCACCTTTTGTCTCAAATTCCACTCTTCCGACCGTTTGATACACGCCGGGAGAAGTTTGGGTGAAGTCTCCGTCATCAAACGAATCATTGAGCTGTCCTACTCTCATCCGGAATCGGTTTTCCCAATCATCCCGGTGATTGTACATCCCGGAAAGGAAAATCTTATGGTTTTTGCCCAGCTCATAGTCCAAAGCCAAAGTAGCTGACCTTCTCACTCGCTGAACCCGATACTCCCGGATATCCAGTTCTTCGAGCACGGTGCCATTTTCCGATTCATACCAAACAGCCTCAATATTGTCTGATCCAAAATTATGGTTGTTGTATGAGCCTGAGAAAATAACTCCCAACTTGTTGTACAAAAACCGATTACCCAATACGACCGCCCCGGTCCAAATGGGCTTATTGGAAAGCAAATTGATCCCGGAAGCCGCAGTACCGGAGATTCTCAGCCCATTTGGCGCCTGACGGGTAACCAAGTTGACCGAACCACCAATAGCGTCAGCATCCATGTTGGGAAGGACGGCTTTGTTCACTTCGATTGTTTGGATCATGTCAGAAGGTATCAAGTCCATTTGGACATTTCTGTTGTCCCCTTCCGCAGATGGAATTCGTTCCCCGTTGAGTGTGACCGAATTCAACTGAGGAGCCATTCCCCGGATTATGATATTTCGGGCTTCACCTTGGTCGTTTTGCATGGTGATTCCAGGAATACGCTTCAGTGCATCTCCAATGTTGGCATCAGGAAATCGTCCGATTTGGTCTGAGGATACAATATTGGTAATGTTGGCATTGTTCTTTTGCTGATTCAAGGCACGTGCCTGCCCTTTTAGGCGATCTCCGAATACCACAAACTCAGCTCCCTCCAGTGTTCCTTCAAGCAGTTCAAACCTTGCGGTGGTAGTAGTGCCATCAGAGATTTGGAATTCCTTTTCCTGGTTCAAATAGCCCAAATAGGTAATCTGTAGGGTATAGGACCCTGATTCCAGATTCATAATAGAAAATTCCCCGTTTTGATTGGTAACTGTACCGATTCGGGTTCCTTTGATGATCAAATTTGCTCCCGGTAGAGAAAGATTCTGTTCATCAACCACCTTCCCTTTAAGGATTCCTTGGGAATAAGTGGCTAAGGTCGTAGCCAAAATTCCGCAAATAAGCAGTAGAAATTTTTTCATAATTATTTTTTAAGTTGTTGTTTTTCGATTTCATACATTAAGTCTTCCCAGCGGTAGATTTGGAAAGTCTTATCGTCGGACATAGCCACAAAAAGCCCCTTTGTAAAATCCTGACCCAGTGCCTTTTGAGTCACTTCAGATCCATCACTTGACACAGTAGAGAGGGGTAGCTTTGCCAAAAGAGGATGGCTGTGCGGATTGGATGATTTCCCTTCTCTTGGAAACACTTGAAAAAGATTAGCCCCCTGATCGGAAACTAAAATATAGCCGGTAGACGGTCCTGTTTTATAAATGCTGATTCCCTCGTGGTCATCGGAGAATCCTTGCTGTGCAAAAAATGCCAACTCCTCATTTCCCTGATTAGGTTCGGCGTAGTATTTCCTGACACCTGCACCTTCATCGGAATAGTAGATATATCCCAACTCGGAATCGACCGCAATAGCTTCTATTTCCTTGGAACCGGAGTAGTTTCCAAACTTCCGAACCAGCCTTAGCTCTAAGGTTCCGGAATTATCAACCATTTCATACTGCCAAAGGTAAGTGCCATCGATGGGTCCGTTTTTCCGCCCCGCAATGACATAGGATTTTCCGGTCTTAGGGCTTTGATAAATGGCCACTCCCATCAAATCCCGGTAATCCGGCCCGGTCTCCCCTTCAAAAATGGAAATGCCTCCCGGTACCAACTCTTGCATATCCGGAAGTGAAAAAAATCGGAGTTTAGAGGTAATTCTTTCTCCTGTGACGGCAAAGTCCAGGCGACTTTCTCCCAAGGAAAACCCATAACCTACATCTACATTGTTTGGTCTTTGGATACCCTTTCGGATCAAAGAATCAATGGCCTTTCCTTTTAAATCAAAAACGTACAATCCGCCGAGAGAGTCCTTATCCGTACCGATGATCAGACTTAGTGAAGGATCTTCAGGATTAATCCAAATAGCAGGATCGTCTGTATCGTACACGACTGGATCGGTGATGTATAGAGGTTTGATCAGATTTGATTCAATACTGATTTCGGTAGTCTGATCATTTTTGGATGAGCTGCAGGAAGAGAGGAACAACATCCCCAGACCTAGAAGATTGCCTGTGTAAAAACGACTCATTTTTTTAGAATTTGTGATGGGACAAACCTAGGTGAGCCAAATCACAGACCCTATGAAATACCGTTAGCAAATAGGCAACAATGCTCAAATCCTCCGTTAACAAAAAAGAAACAACTTATCGAAATTATCTACTTAAAAATATGATTATCAGATAGTTAATATGCGTTAATTCTGGATTATCAAATTGTGATTCATATACAATGAATGTAGTACTGAAGGTTTTCCCCCTTTCCCAACCCCAGCTTTTTGCGAAGTCTGTACCGGGATATGCGGAGGCTTTCCATGGAAATCCCCAAAGTTGAGGCCATCTCTTTGGAATTGAGGTTCATCCGGATCAGGCTGGCCAGCTTTATTTCTGCAGGGGTCAATTCCACCCCTTTTTTGGAAAGGGATTTGAAAAAATCCTGATGAACTTTTTCAAAGCTTTCTTTAAAGTCCTCCCAATCGGCGTCTTGCGTGAAATTAAAATCTATCTGCTTGATCAGATTCCGGATTTTTTTCTTTTGCTCTTTTTGGTCAGTTTCCAGAATCTGTTTCAGCTTCTTTCTGATCTCCTCCAGGATTTGATTCTTTTCCAAAAGATGGGTGGTCTGGGCTGCTAAGGCTTTCGCCTGGGATTCTACTTCCAGAGACATCCTGGCTTCAAGGAGGTTGATGTTCTCCTTTTCACTCAGGATAAGCTTTTCTTTTACCGCGAGTAGTTTATTCTGCTGGACAAGCAATTCGTTCCCCGCCCTGATTTTCAGTTTTTGCCGATTGAAGATTACAACACCCAGGGAAATTGCCAAGATAAGTAAGCCGGTCATTAAACCCTTGATTTTGGCGTCGACTTTGGAGAGTTGGTTCAGCTGATCGATCTGATTTTTTTGTTCTTTGAGCGAATACTGAGCCTCATGAAAAGAAAACTGCCGGGCTGTCTCTACCGAAAATATCACTTCATCCAGCTTTCTGGCAATTTCCAAACTAAAATAGGCTGAATCAGATTGCCCCATTAGCTGAAAAGCCTTGGAAATATCTACCCAAGAGCTCTTTTGCTGGTAAATATTGTGCTGTTTTTGACTGATTTGGAGGGCCAATTCACTGTAGGCTTTTGCTTCCTCATATCGACCGGTTTTTCTGAGGACATCTCCCAGATTGTTGTAAATCCCCGGAAGATGGGTGCTATCCTGAACACTCAATGCAGTCTGAAGTGCCTTTTCAAAATAAAAACCCGCAGAATCATACTTTTCCAAATCTTCATAAATACTCCCCAAATTCTCTGAGATAAATACCGAGATCAAGGACAGTTTGGGTGATTGGGAAAGTTCAAGTGCTTCCTGTTGAAAGGCAATGGCCTTCTCATATTCCTGCTTTTTCTCGAGTCTGGCTCCTATCAAGGCCATGGTTTTTGCCATTTCTTCGGGATTTCCTTCTTCCCTGAATACTTCAAGTGCCAGATAATGCCTATCCATGGAGGGATCAATTCCCTTCGTTCTATAGTACAGTTCCCCCAAATAATTGTGGTTTTTGGCAAGACAGGAGGCACAGGAAGAATCTTCCAACAAATCCTCGGCTTCGTAAAGGACGGATTGCGCTTCTTGAAAAAGTCCCATATCAAGAAGAATTTTTCCTCTCAAAACCTGAACTAAGCCCCTTTCAAAAGATGAGTTACCAGGTATGGAATCCAAAATCCGGGTCAATCCCGTGAATGATTCCACTGGGTTTTGAGAACTTCTTTTTTCCCAATCTTCAAAATCAAAGTTTTGATAGATTGGCTTTTGGGGGAAAATTTGAAGGAAAACGAAAAGGAGGAGGATTTTCATCAAGCAATATGAAAATCTCATTTGATGTGGGGGTTAAGAAAAAGTTGCCTTTTTGTTTTTGACTACAGCCTGAAAACTTAAAATTCGATTTGGACGGTTTTAAGCCAAAGGGAATAGGAATAGATAAACTCGTAGTCCAGGGATTGGATTTCCATGTCTTACTTGTTGTGTTTACACTTCATGAAGGCCTTGGTATGATCAAAGGAAGTTCGGTAGCGCTGGAGGGTACCTGGAGCGAATTCTTTATCTAGGAGCGCTTCTACCTGATCATTGTGCTCCTGAAAAATCTCCATGATCATTTTTTTCTTCTCGGTCACACCGAGAAGAATGTTTTTGACCGCCTCGGCAGTCACCTCCAAGTCGCGATCCAACACCACTTTTTTGGCCTGAACGGCCTTGTAGTAAAGCGTGTCAAGATTAGGAATTCAGTGTTTTTCCCTCTTTCGTATTTCCAATGGCTCTTCCGGCAGATTTGTTCCGTTTGGATGATGGTTAAAATCGCTGGATAGATAGCCCTTTACCTACTCCATCTACCATAGTGCAAAGGTAAATCTACCTTTCGTCAGTTTTGGTTTTTTTGGATTGCTTCAAAAAGAAGAGCAAACCGGAGCTTTTTTCTAGCATCACGCACTGTAAATACCGGTAATTGTGAAAATTTTGGGGGTTTAACCATAAAAAAAGCCTGTAAAATGTGTTTTTTACAGGCTTTTGATTTTCCGGGGGGGGGGATCACTGATTATCTTTCTAAGTTATTGATAATCAGATATATGTATTTTGAAAAGCAATTAAAAAAAGGGATTAAAGAATTTTAAATCCCGTAACCCCTTGTTTTTTCAGTTCCTTAATTGCAGAGAGTGGGGGATTCGAACCCCCGGTACAGTTTAACCCGTACGACAGTTTAGCAAACTGTTGGTTTCAGCCACTCACCCAACTCTCTAATCCTGTTTAGCGTCTCCGCTAAAGTGTTGCAAATATAATCCAATTGGAAAGATTTAAACAAGTATCTGCAAACAATCGGCCTTAGTTTCCGAGATTCTCAATTAAACCCTTGGAAATCAACTTGAATATTTCGGCGTATTCGATGCATTTCTGCATCATGGATTTGGATTATGAGCTAGAGTCTATTTTTGAGCAGATTCGAGAATATACAACTAGCCGAAAAGGCTTGTATGTTTCGGAAAAATCCATGTTGCGACTTGCAGCGTCGGTAGTTTTTGGATTAGATTCGCCAACTCTTGTGATATGAGCGTAAGTGTCGTGGGACTTTCCTCAAGGTTTGGCTTGATCATTTAAGGGATATATATTTGGTGGAGAAAATGGTCTCATTTTTTGGCACCTAATTTGAAAAATACCCTGTACTGGGTATTTTTCAGTTCTTGCCGAAGCCTACTTTTATGGAAATTCTATCTCATTATGATTATTCAGACTTCTAAATGCGATTTTTTAATCGAAGAATGTGGCAGAAAGGATGGTTGTGTATTTATCTATTCCGAAAACTTGGAGGAAATACAGCGGCTGTTTGGTTCTTCTGAAACAGAGTACGCTTCAAAAGGGGATTGGAAATATAGGGTTTCAATTTGCAAACAGGACTTGGCTAATGCACTGATCTTGATGGTCAAGGAGGTAAACTATCAAGAATTTTGCCCCAAAAAATTTCAGCAGGCTTGATTTGAGCAGTTTAGCCCATATTAGGTTCAGAAATGCTTTTTAATCCATTTTGGGATGAAAAGCATTTTTTATTTTAGCTTCTTCTTTTTTGTGCTTGTTTTGAAATTTTATCCTGAATAAGACGAATTATTGGTATTAAATTTTATCATACGAATCTTTTTCGTGATAAAATTTTTCGTGATTTTTGAAGTCATCCCGCATAATACCTGAAATCAGTCTTGATTAGTACAAAGAATCTCGAAAATCTCATTCCGGATTTCCTAATGGAATCCGGTTTCTTTCACGTGGTGATCGTCGATGTCGAAGGGCGGGTACTGATGCATAATCGGGATTTTGCAAAAGTTGACGGATTGCCTGGTCAAACCCAATTTGCCGACATCTTGACACCAAATTCTGCGGCAGAATTCAATTATTCCTTAGAACTTTTGCTTTGCTCACCAAAGACTAAAAGAGATTTGATGCTGGAGCATTCTGTTGGAGGTGGGGGCAAGGCCTCCAGGGTGTGGTGGGAATTTTCGGTGATCACCAACCCGGAGATGGATTTGTCGGGAATTCTCGGCATCGGAGTTGGGATGCAGTTTTTGGAGCAGGAGATGCCGTGGGACAACCTTGTCGATGTCCTTGGGTTTGGCAAAATTGCGCTTGACAAAGACTTCCGGATTTTGAATTGGGATGATCGGATCCTGCAATGGTTTGATGCGGACGGGGAAAATTGGAAAGGAAACAAACTGATGGAAGCGCCCGCCTTCAAAGGATTGGCTCAACTCAATGAGATGCTTGGCCAAGTATCCAATGAGAAGAATCCAAAATGCTTGATGGTAGAATCTCACACTTCTCCCGTGCCGGCATTTGCAGCTCTTCTTACAGCGAGTACGGAAGGCTACCACTTGTTTTTAGTTCCAAAGGAAATCCAATCCCAAAAGCAAACCGAAAAACCGGCTATCCCAACCAATGTTTTGGCTTGCCTGCCAGGAGCGGTTTTTGTTTTGAACAAAGCTGGCAAGCTTTCCCAAATAAACCAAGAAGGGAAGAACCTCGGCAGGATTTGGAAGGGCAGGGCCTATTCAGAGGGTTTTTCTCTCACTTTCCCATGCCAGCCCAATCGTTTTTCCAAGCTCCTAAGGGCGATAGATAGTGCGAACAACGGCTTGGCAACAGATTTGGAGTTGAAGATGCTGATGCCAGATCAGGAGTTTCAATTTTGGGATGCCTATGTCAGACCCATTCAGGGCGGAAGCGACTCGCCGGAGGGTGTATTGATACAGGTCTTCGATTCAAGCAAGATCAAAAAGCAGATATTCCAAGTAAACCGCGAAAATGACAGGCTGAGAGATTTGGCTTTAAGCCCCTCACATATATTAAGAGGCCCACTTTCCTCCATGATTGGTTTGTTGGAGCTGATCGATTCAAAACAGCTTGATAGGGAAAATCAAAAACTTTTTAACTATCTGAAACCGCTATCCAAAGAACTGGATCAGGTCATTAGAGATCATGCAAAAAAAATGAGCACCTTTACCTGAGGTGCTCATTTTTACTTTAAGATTTTCAGTCCAACAGCTTCCAGTCCAGGGAGATTCTCTTGCCTCATGTATTGGATAAACCTAACTTCAGAGGTATTTCCCGATACCTCGAAAGGCAAGGTGTCATACATCGTAAACGTGTTTCCAAACCCTTTTCCCATCGGTTTTCCTGATTTTGAATCGAAAAGCGGGACGTTTATCAGTTTGTTGTCCAGTTCCAGTCCGCTTGTATCACTGCTGATTACGCGGATGTAGCAATTGGAAAAGGGATATTCTTCGTTGTACCGGACTGCAATGAGCTTTTTGCCCGACATCGCCTTTACTTCTTTTAAATCAAAAGTTGCCGTATCCGCTTCGCTCCAAGAGTTTGATTCGAACGAGTAAAACTCCTCAAACACCCGATCGCCATCACAGGAAAAAAGAAAGGTCAGCAACAGGATTCCAAGCCAACTTTTCAAATTATTCATTGCCTCCATTGTTTGGGCCTTGATTTTTTCTTGGTGGAAACCGGCGTTTTCCATCTCCGGATTTGTTTCCCTGGTTTTCGGATTTTGGACTCGGGCCTTGGTTTTCCGTTTTGGGCCCTGCATTAGGATTTGGAGCAGGTTTGGGTCGGTTTCGGTTTTTGCTCTTTTTCCGTCTGGCCTCATTGCCTTCTTTTTGCTCCGCTCTGCCAGTCGCCTGGGTGTCTTGGGTCTTTGGCTGAGGAGGGGTCGTAGAGGGCTGATTCTGTCTGTTTTGAGGCTTTTGACCTTGGGATTTTGCTCCTTGGGGTTTGGCAGCGGGAGTTCGTGGCTGTTGCGCTGGCTTGGCTGCAACTTCCGAGGTGGCTTGATCTCCCTGAGGTCTGTTTCTTGGTTTTTTCTTCTTTTTCTTTTTGGAAAACTTCTTGTCCAAAAGCTCAAGTTCACGTGTGGACTGCGCGGCTAAGTCTTCCAAATCAGTTGATTTGTCGACCTGAAGGTTGAATACCTTGATGCCTTTCTCGTTGAGTATCTGAATTTCCCGAACCCTGTCGCAGGTGATACTATGCCAGTCGTTGTCGTTATTGTAGCTGAACCACATCAGTCTTCGGAAGATGTCAGTCTTTTGGAGTTTAGCAGGCCCTGCTTCAGTTTGCAGCGGTTTGTCCACCTGGGGAATGTCTTTGATCGCATCCATATAGGTGTCCAATTCATAATTGAGGCAGCACTTCAGCCTCCCGCACTGCCCGCTGAGTTTGCCTGGGTTCAATGACAGATTTTGATAGCGAGCTGCAGAGGTTGTCACGTTTTTGAAATCTACCAACCATGTGGAACAGCATAGCTCCCGACCACACACGCCAATCCCGCCCAACCTACCTGCTTCCTGGCGGAGCGAGATCTGCCGCATTTCCACCCGGATCTTAAACTCTCCTGCCAAGGCTTTGATCAGTTCCCGGAAATCCACGCGGTCTTCGGCCGAGTAGTAGAAGGTTGCCTTTGAATTGTCTGCCTGATATTCTACATCCGACATTTTCATCTGAAGCTTGTATTCTTCCACGATCTGCTTGCAGCGGTAGAGTGTTGGGATTTCGCGGTTTCGGGCTTCTTCCCACTTTTCCAGATCCTTTTGATTTGCTACGCGGTAGATTCGGGTGATGTTGTCATCATCACGCACCTTGCGTTTTTGCATCTGAAGGCGCACCAGTTCGCCTTGGAGGGAGACATAGCCGATATGATGGCCGTTTGGCACGTCCACGACTACCGGGTCTCCGGTATGAAGGGTCAAGTAGTCGACGTTTCGAAAGTATTCCTTTCGACCTCCTTTAAACTTGACCTCTACAATATCAAAATTGTCGACCTGGGGAATCCCCATGTGGGAAAGCCAGTCGAAAGAGTTCATTTTATTGCAATCGCTCGTGCCGCAGCTGCCATTGTTTTGGCAGCCGCCGGTACCTCCTGAGGAGGTGGAGCAGGTAGTACATCCAGCCATAATATATTTACAGGGCTTTCGCCTCGGTTAGTTCTTTGGGTTTAATTCGTCAATTTCAGGATATCCTGACCGATATCCCTGCGATAATAAGCCTTGTTCCAGCTTATTTTCCCAACGGTGTCAAAAGCGTTTGCCAGCGCTTCGTCGAGCCCTTTTCCAAAGCCCGTCACGGCGATTACCCTGCCCCCTTGGTTGACTATTTCTCCTTGGGAGTTTTTGGAGGTACCTGCGTGGAAGATCACACTCTTTTCGATATTGTCGGGCAAAGAAATCGGGAAGCCTTTTTCATAGGATCCGGGATATCCCCCGCTTACCATGACCACCGTGGTGGCATATTCAGGTGAAATCTCCAGCTCGTATCGGTACAGCGTACCAGTGGCGATTCCTTTGAGAAGGCCCACAAAATCGCTTTTGATTCGCGGCAGGACCGCTTCCGTCTCAGGGTCGCCCATGCGGACATTGTATTCGATGACCGATGGCTCGCCATCCTTGTTCATCAGGCCGATGAATAGGAAGCCTTTGTAGTCGATTTCCTCTTTCTCGAGTCCGGCAATGGTCGGCTTCACAATCTTTTCCTCGACTTTTTTGATGAAGTCCGCATTTGCGAAAACCACCGGGCTTACGGCACCCATTCCCCCGGTGTTCAATCCGGTATCGCCCTCGCCGATACGTTTGTAATCTTTTGCCTCCGGCAATATCTTGTAGCTCTTTCCATCGGTGGCAACGAATACGGAGAGTTCTATTCCAGAGAGAAATTCCTCGACCACGACTTTGGAGGAGGCATCACCAAACTTTGCCTCCAACAGCATTTCTTTCAGCGAGGTTTTAGCTTCTTCCAAGGTCTGGCAGATTAGCACGCCTTTTCCGGCAGCAAGCCCATCGGCTTTCAATACGATTGGAAGGTTTTGTCTTTCGAGATAAGCCAATCCCGCTTCTATCTCATTGGCGGAAAAGGTCTCATATGCCGCTGTAGGAACTCCGTTTCGCTGCATAAACCTCTTTGAAAAGTCCTTGCTGCCTTCCAGTGTCGCTCCAAGCTGGGAAGGGCCAACAATAGGGAGTGTGGCGGTATCAGGCTGGGATTGAAGAAAGTCCACTAGTCCCTTGACAAGTGGTTCTTCAGGGCCGACCACGACTAGATCTACGGATTCGCTCAGGACAAAGCCATGTATGGCTTCGAAGTCGGTAATCGAGAGAGGGACATTTTCAGCGATGTCGGCGGTACCGGCATTTCCCGGTGCCACGAAAAGCCTCGAGCATTCTGGGCTTTGTACGATCTTCCAAGCAAAGGCATGTTCTCTGCCTCCGCTTCCCAATAAGAGTATATTCATTGACTCGTTTCTTTTTTAGTTGGCATGTTCGGAGATGAACTTGATCCGGTAGACCCGCAGTTCGTCTTCTGCAAAGTCCTCGTCGCCAAGTTCTTCCAATGCCGATTTAATATGATCGCTTTCCGCATTCATGAAATAATCATGGAGAGTTTCTTCCCGCTCCTCGTCCATGATGTGCTGAATGTAGTAATCGATGTTTAGTTTGGTTCCGCTATAGATGATTTGCTCGATTTCCTGGAGCAGCTCACCCATTGAGATGTTGAGATTCTCGGCGATCTCATCCAGGTCGATCTTGCGGTCAATCTGCTGGATAATCGAAATCTTAACCTTGGATCGGGTTCCGGAGGTTTTTACGACTACTTCAGTGGCAGTCTCAATTTCGTTTTCCTCCACATAGGCAGTAATCAGCTTCAGGAACGGAGCCCCAAATTTGACAACTTTTCCCATACCTACACCATTTATCTGTGCAAGTTCTTCCCGGGTGGTCGGGTATACCGTTGCCATTTCTTCGAGGGACGGGTCCTGAAAGATGACATAAGGTGGGAGGTTCTTAGTTTTTGCGACGCGTTTTCGTTCAGCCTTTAGGAGCTCGAAGAGCTTCTCGTCATAGGCAGGGCCTGTGCTGACTTGGACCTCCACGGTTTCTGCATCCGTGAGTTTTTCATAGTCATGATCCTTGTACAAATCCACGGAATAGGGCGCATCCATAAACTCCAAGCCCTTTTTGGTGATCTTGAGAATGCCATAATTCTCGATGTCTTTTTCCAAAAGGGCCGTAATCATCGCCTGGCGTATGACCGAGGTCCAATGCTTTTCCGATTCGGCTTTTCCCTTCCCAAAGACTGGCAATTGGTCGTGCTGATAGCTCTTCACATAGTCGTCGGTCTCGCCACGGATTACCTTTACCAGATGCTCTAGGCTGAATCGCTCGTTGGTCTGTTTTACCGCTTCCAAGGCAATCAAAAGATCATCCATGCCTTCAAACGTCTCCCGGTTCCGCTTGCAGTTGTCACAAAAACCGCAGTCCTCGTCCAGTGTTTCCCCGAAGTAGTTCAGGATAAACTTGCGTCTGCAGACACCTGTCTCCGCATAGGCTGCCATCTCCTGTAAAAGGATTTTGGCATTTTCCCGCTCGGTGACCGCCTTGTCTTTGTTAAACTTGTCCAACTTGATGATGTCCTCGTATCGGTAAAACATCAAACAATGGCCTTCCAAGCCGTCCCGCCCGGCGCGGCCAGTCTCTTGGTAGTAGCCTTCCAGCGACTTTGGAACGTCGTAATGGATGACGTAGCGAACGTCCGGCTTGTCGATTCCCATTCCGAAAGCGATCGTGGCGACAATGACATCCAATTCTTCGTTTAGAAAGTCATCCTGGGTTTTGATGCGCACTGACGAATCCAGCCCCGCATGATAGGGGGCGGCATTGATCTGGTTGACTTTCAACAGCTCGGCGATCTCTTCGACCTTTTTTCTGCTAAGGCAATAGATGATTCCCGACTTTCCCTTGTGTTGCTTGATGAATTTGATGAGGGACTTTTTGGACTCATTTTTTACCTTCGGCCTTACCTCGTAGAAAAGGTTGGTTCTGTTGAAGGATGACTTGAACAAATCAGCCTCTTCCATCTGCAGGTTCCGCTGTATGTCCTGCTGGACTTTGGGCGTAGCTGTGGCGGTCAGTGCTATGATTGGTAGGTTTGGAGCGATTTGGCCGACTATGCTCTTGATTTTGCGGTATTCTGGACGGAAATCATGTCCCCATTCAGAGATACAGTGAGCTTCGTCTATCGCCACAAAGCTCAAGTGCGCCGACTTCAGAAAGGCGATATTGTCTTCCTTGGTGAGCGATTCAGGAGCAACGTAGAGCAGCTTGGTTTTTTTCTTCAGAACCTCGTTTTTCACCTTGGTCGCTTCTGACTTGGTGAGAGTTGAGTTGAGAAAATGCGCGTTGATCCCCACGGCGTTCAATTGGTCCACCTGGTTTTTCATCAGAGCGATCAGGGGCGAGATCACGATGGCAGTGCCCTCGGTCACTACGGCTGGCAGTTGGTAGCAGAGCGACTTACCCGCACCGGTCGGCATGATCACGAAGGTGTTGCGATGGTTGAGCAGGTTGTCTACAATGAGCTCTTGGTTCCCACGGAACTGGCTAAATCCGAAGATTTTCTTAAGATCTGCTTTTACTTTTTCCTCCACGCGAAGAAGCGGCTTAGTGGGTGATAAATGCCTGTAAACAGGAATGAACGATTAGTTTTATACCTTTGTCCAAAATTAGTGATTAACGCAGGTAAAATTGAATTTAGCTAAAAATATTAGAAATACAGCCACCCGGGTTTTGCAAAATGAGGCAAACGCGGTCCTAAAATTGGTCGATTGTATAGATGGCGATTTTGAGGCTTGTGTGGAGAAAATATTGCGTTCCAAAGGCCGCGTCGTCATTACCGGTGTGGGCAAAAGCGCCATCGTCGCAAACAAGATTGTGGCTACCCTGAATTCCACGGGTACGCCGGCGCTTTTCATGCACGCTGCTGACGCCATCCACGGGGATCTGGGGATGATCCAGGAGGAGGATATCGTGATATGTATTTCAAAATCGGGAAATACTCCCGAAATCAAGGTGCTTGTGCCCTTGTTGAAAAAGCTGGGTTCTGTGTTGGTTGCCCTCGTTTCCAATAAAAATTCCTACCTCGCCGAGGAGGCGGATTTTGTCCTCGACGCGACTATAGGTGAGGAAGCCTGTCCGCACAACCTTGCGCCGACGACCAGCACCACTGCCCACATGGCTTTGGGGGATGCGCTCGCCGTCTGTCTCTTGGAGGCGAGGGGTTTTACTTCGGATGATTTCGCGAGATATCACCCTGGCGGATCGCTTGGAAAGCAACTCTACCTAAAAGTCCGTGATGTGCTTTCAAAAGGGGTGGTGCCGGTCGTTTCGGAAGGCGCTGATGTCCGTGAGGTGATCATAGAGATCTCAGGAAAGAGACTCGGCGCTACCGCGGTACAGGATGCTGAAGGCAGGCTCACCGGTATCATCACCGATGGGGATTTGCGGAGGATGTTGGAGAAAACCCTGGACATCCATAACCTCACCGCAAAGGACATCATGACGGTAAATCCCAAAACAATATCAAAAGACGAATTTGCCATTCGTGCCCTCAATCTGATGCGCAATCACAATATCACCCAATTAGTCGCTCTGGATGGGGGAAAAATCGGGGGTTTTGTCCATATTCATGACTTGATGAAAGAAGGCATAGTTTAACTCTCATGCAAGATAGACCCTATATCGTGATTATGGCTGGAGGAATCGGATCCAGATTTTGGCCATATAGCAGAAACAGCCGCCCCAAACAATTTTTGGATATCCTCGGGGTTGGCAGAAGTCTTCTGCAGATGACTTACGACAGATTTTTGGAGATTGCTCAGCCAGATCGTTTCTATGTGGTGACCAACCAGATGTACCACGATCTTGTAATGGAGCAATTGCCGGATCTGAAGCCGGAGCAGATTCTCACCGAACCACTACGACGAAATACTGCCGCCTGCGCAGCTTATGCGGCATATAAGATAAACGTCGTAGATCCGGAGGCGACGCTGATTGTTACGCCTGCGGACCAACTCATACTCCAAGAAAACAAGTTTATCGCCACCATCAAGAAAGCCGTGGAAGCCGCCAAGGTCAAGGGTCGATTGATCACCCTGGGAATCAGGCCCAACCGGCCGGATACAGGCTACGGATACATCCAATACCATGAAAATGAAGATGGCGACTGTGCGATGAAGGTCAAGACTTTCACCGAAAAGCCGAATATCAAGCTGGCAAAAACCTTTTTGGAAAGCGGTGATTTTGTGTGGAACTCGGGGATGTTTGTATGGAAGGTAGCCAGCCTTTTGGATGCCTTTCATGAGAACATGCCTGACGTGGCTGATGCTTTTGAGGAAGGCAGGCACCATTTTGGCCAGCCCACGGAGCAGGAGTTTATCTTCAGGGCTTATTCATTGGTGAAAAATGTGTCACTTGACCTCGGCATCATGGAGAAGTCCGACAACGTCTACGTGATTTTGGGAGACTATGGCTGGTCTGATGTAGGATCTTGGATTAGCCTCCACGGTTTGCGGGAAAAGGATGAAAACTCGAACGTCATCGAGGCAAATACCTTACTTTTTGATACAAAAAACTGTTTCATCAAAACCGACAGCGACAAGCTAGTGGTAGTAGAAGGCTTGGACAACTACCTGATCAACGAAACAGAAAATGTGCTTTTGATCTGTAAATTGGACGGCGAGAAAAAGTTTAGGGACTTCGTAGCAAACGCCAAGAAAAAAGGGGAGGACTTCATCTGAAATCCTCCCCTTTGCTTTATGCAGCTAACAGTAAGCTTCGGCCTCCAACTTTGGGCCAAGACTTGCTATTTTTTTCGTTGTCTGATGGCTTCGTAGATTGCCACACCTGCTGACACTGAGACATTCAAACTTTCGATGTTTCCAGCCATAGGGATTTTGACTTTGTCGTCGACGATTCCCATGATTTCCTGTGAGATCCCATCTTCTTCAGATCCCATCACCATAGCTACGGGCGAGGAAAAGTCAGCTTCGTACATGGACTTTTCTGTTTTTTCGGTGATCGCCACCAGCGTAAGCCCCATTTTTTGCAGGTCTCTGCAGGCATAGAAAAGATTTCGAACGCGGGCTACAGGAAGGAAGTTCAACGCTCCGGCTGAGGTTTTGACGGCATCGGAATTGATCTGCGCGCTGCCCTTCTCGGGGATCACTATGGCATCCACGCCAGCGCACTCCGCAGTACGGGCGATCGCACCAAAGTTTCTTACGTCCGTGATATGATCCAAAACAAGAACAAGAGGAGATTTCCCGATTGCAAAGCAGTTGTCGATCACGTTGTCCAAGGAAGCGTAGGCGATCGAGGACATCTGTGCGATCACACCTTGGTGATTCTTTCTGGTGATTCGGTTAAGCTTTGCGTCCGGTACACGGATGACTGGGATCTTCTCTGACTTGCATAGCTGCAGCAATTCCTTGATCAGGTCGTTGTTTAGTTCTTTTTGAACCAAAACCTTATCGATTTCTTTGCCAGCATGGATGGATTCCATCACCGCGCGGGTACCGAATATAAAATCTTTGTCAGTGGCTCCTTTTTCGATCAGAAAGCCATCCTTCCGCTTCTCCATTGGGAAATGTTTTTGAACCAAACGGGCTGATAGGCTCGGGATCGGTTCAGGGTGTAGAAATGTGGACTGAGTATGGTCTTAGCCCGCGCAAAGGTAAACCTAATTTTCGAGCTCGCGTCCATTCCGGCATAAGTCCACACTTCCCGGTCCAGGTAGAAGTTTACCTCCTGGGGAGGACCCATCACGATGTAGACCATTCCGCGGTCCGTTTTCCAGCCTTCCTTGAAGTCGGTGAAAAGGATGTTTGCAAATTCTACCATTCTAAAATAGTTGCGGATCAATTCTTTGGCAGTCTCCGGATTGCGCGTCAAGGAGATCCAATACTCATCCAGGGCCTTTTTTTTGTCCTCGGCCAAAATCAGTGCTTCATGCTCCTTTCTGGTCGATATATAGGTCACCATCTGAATCATTTCCTCCCAATCCTTGACTTTGGGAAAGGATTCATGGGTGGTCTTAAGGAGAATTCCTGATGAAGCTGCAGTATCGGTCTGGAAAAAATAGTATCCCTCCTCATTGAGTTGTTTTGGGATATTGGAAAGAAAGTCTCCCATTTTGATCACGTTCAGTTCCTTTGGAATGTCTGATGGGCGGGTTTCCATGGGGGGAAAGGGAACGTCGAAAGACATCGGATAAAAGAATGCGTGAATAGAGGGAGAACTCACAGTCTTGAACAGCAGGGATTCCTCTTTGTTCAGGTAGTTTTGGTCAAAAGGCACTTCGTTGGCATAGTATGCACCGAAGTCCGGCTGGCCTAAGACATAAGCGCTCTTCAGATCGATATGGTAGACATATTCATCTCCTTGTCGTGTATCCACGACCGTCAGTAGCGCAATGGCCGTCTCTTGGCTTGCAGGGACATCCACCTCTCGGTCAAAGATCCAATGCCTTTCGGTGTCAGCCCTCAGATCGTCTTGGCCCAAAGTCTTGGTCTGCTCTGCTGTGATTTCCTTGTCGTAGGAGTCCAAGATGGCGTAACTGAAGGTGAAATCGGAGAAATTTGGATTTTCTTCGATTTTCTCGATTACAAATTGGACTTTGAACCGGTCAGGGGCGGTTTTTACTGGGATTACCTTTAGCCCCAAGCGGGAATAAAGGGAATACCTGAGTGCCTGGTCGGTGGAGGCAAGCGTTTTTTGAGCGTGTGAAGTTTGGTATATGGATAGAAAACAAAGGAAAAAAAAGAGGTGTAGGGGGGTGATTCGATTCATTGGGTCTTAATCTCGGTTTTTAAAAATTAGACTTACTTTTGCCAAAATACTAAAATTCCGAATGGCTACCTACACTACGGAAATTGCTTCCGACAAGTTGATCAGCGACAATCCCATCCATCAAAGATTGCTCAAAGCCTACATCGCCGCGAAGCCATGGGTATCCGGCGACCTGCTCGAAGTCGGCTGCGGTGAGGGGCGCGGAGTTGAAGAACTCCTTCCCTTGGCAAAAAGCTATGTCGGTTTGGACAAGATCGGCGAAGTGATTTCCATGCTTCAGGCCAAGTTTCCCGGCGTGGATTTTCGCCAGGCCATCATTCCCCCGTTTGTAGGATTTGTGGATCGCTCGTTTGACTCGATTGTCAGTTTTCAGGTCATCGAGCATATTGCCAATGACCGACTTTTTCTTCAGGAAATCTACCGTATGCTAAAGCCGGGCGGCAAAGCAATCATCTCTACCCCAAACATCAACCACACGCTTTCGAGAAATCCCTGGCATGAGAGGGAGTACACGCCACAGCAGCTGATCGATCTTGCTTCCTCGATCTTTGACCGAGTAGAGGCAATGGGAGTAGGCGGTAACCCAAAGGTATGGGACTACCACGAGGCAAACCGAAAGTCTGTCAATAAAATCATGCGCTTTGATATTTTTGATCTGCAACACAAGCTGCCCGCTTCAGTGTTGAGAATGCCCTATGAAATTCTTAACCGTTTCAATCGAAACAAGCTTCATAAACAGCAAGGCAACTCAGTGGTCGAGATCACACACGAGGACTTCCCGCTGGTAGATAATCCGGCTGAGGGATTGGATTTGTTTTATGTGCTTTGGAAGAAGTAAGGGGTCAAAAAAACTAGGGGCGAACACCTGAAGCTAAGTCACTGTGACAAATGGCTAGGCCAAAGTAGTAGGGCAAAGCTAGGTACTAGCGATTTTCTCTCCGGAATTTGCTTTCACCGATCAATGGTTGCGCCTTGTTGGAGACGTGGCTGCGAGATTCGGCCGGAACTGAAGTGGTCAGTGTGAGGACGGGTGAGCCATCATCATCCTTCAACAGGATCCTGATGCTGCTGAGATACCAAGTCCATTCCAAATCCGGACTTTTCCTCACTTGCTGATAAAACGAAACGACTTCATCGTCATTGTTCCTGGCCAACAGCCCAAATATTTTGGGGACATATTCAGCGGAATCTTCCGAATTAAAAAACTTCGTATGGTATTCCTGTTTCATTGCGATCAATTCTTCCATGGTAACACCAAGGCCATCCAAAGCAAGCTGACTCATATAGCAAACGCTGGAATCTCGGATGTCATGGACCACCATCACTGTCGGAAAGTCTTTTTCCAAGGATTTGAGTTCAGCGATTTTCGAATCTATTCTTTCTTGTAGATTCATAGTTGACAAGTTAAGTGTCTGATAATTTAACATTTAAATCCTGTATAATAAGGACGCTTTAGCCGGCTTACCAAACAAAAAAAGGCGAGAAAGTCAATTCTCGCCTTTCGGATACCCGCGGGTTTCAGAACTACCGCCTCTCTAGCATGCCAGGTGAAGCGCTCTCTGCGCCGATGAGGCTTTCCAGTCTCAGCTTGAGGTTTTGGGCTTCTTCCTGATAGCCCCTTTCCTCCAGAAGCGGGATGAAGTACTTTACCATTTCGATGGAAATCATCATCTCGCGATCGTATGCCCGGTCTTCCCGGGTGTAAAACTCTATCATGTCCAGAGATTTCTTGGAAATCTTGTCAATGATGTCCAACGCTTTTTCATCTTCACCCACTTCGAAAAACAAAGGCACGGACTGTCCGCTGCTCAGGTCGTAAGGCACTGCTTCATTTGGAATGGTTTGCAGCCCATAGTTGAGTAGGGTGGCAGCCTGCTCCATTTTGTTTTCATCCAAAAGCGCCATCGCGATGCTGTTCAACGCGCTTCGGTGATTGGAGGTGAAGCGTCTGTATTCTTCGTCGTAGTAGGCATCGGGGTTGTCCATACCTCGGAAGGCAAATTTCTCCATGTAGTTTTTGTACGCGATGTCGGTATTGACCAACTCATCACGAACGTAGTCTGGCTTCCTGATCGGAAGAAGACGGTAGGTCATTCCCTCCATCACCACATGCTCTCCTATGTTTATCCCAATGGTAGACAAAGAAGTGTTGTTGAAATAGATCGGCCTGTCCCAGTTGTTGCTTACGATCAAGTCAATTAGCATCAGCGTTCCCTTGGTGACATATTGCCCTTTGATTTGCAGGTTCATTTGGGGAGCGAAGAACTCGCGGAACTGGGCTGGTACGATCTCCTCATTGGCAACGAAGCTGCTGTCCACCTCTAGGATCAGGTTGCGGGAAGGCACCATATTGACGACGCTTTTGCCACTGGTCTTCATCTTGAGGAGATCCGAGCCTGAATTGAGGAGTTTTAGGTATTCCCTGGCTGAAATGGCGTTGAGGTTTTCCTGCTCCATGACATAGAGAACATCATTGGTGCCCTTTTGGTAGCGCTCTTGGGGTAAGGAAAACGGAAGCGGATCGGATTCGTTGGCTTGGCTGGTCATCTGCTGCACATACCAGTCCGTGTCGAAGTAGCTAAGTACAATTACCCTCACATCGGTGCGGAAGCCCTCTACCTCCTGTACATACCAAAGCGGGAAGGTGTCGTTGTCCCCGCCGGTGAAGAGAATCGCGTTGGGTGCGCAGGAAGCCAGGAAGTTCCTTGCCGAATCTACGGAGAAGAACCTTCCTTTTCTGTTGTGGTCGTTCCAGTTTTGGGCGCCCATTAGTCCTGCTACTGGCAGCGTGAGAAGGGTGGCAATGATCCCGGCAGTCCCGAGGTTTTTTGTGACTTTGGTCAAGCCATGAGCGATGGCGAGTACGCCGAGTCCAGCCCAGATCGCAAAGGCATAGAAGCTACCGACATAGATGTAGTCCCTTTCCCTCGGCTCCACGGGGGGAGAGTTGAGATAGAGTACGAGCACCACGCCCATCATGAGGAAGAGCATCAGATTGACGTAGAAGTATCTGGGATCCTTTTTGGCTTGAAAGAAAATCCCAACGAGCCCGAGAATCAGGGGCAGCATCAGGTAGTTGTTGTGTCCCTTGTTTTCGGTGATGTACTCGGGATACTTGTCGCTGAAAGCGTCCGTAATCCCCATCCAAGGGGCATCGGTGAAGTCGCTTTCCCGGCCGGAAAAATTCCACATAAAGTACCTCCAATACATGTGCCCCAGCTGATGGGACAGCATGAAATAGATGTTGTCTCCAAAGGTCGGCTCTTGTCCTTCGCGTAGCCCGAGCTTGGATCGGTAGATGCGCTTGTGGTTTTCCTGGGTGGAGTAGATTCGGGGTAGTATGGTGGTTTTGCTCGGATCGTAGGTGTTTTTCAGTTCGTAGTCCACGATCTCATACTTGTCTTTGCCCTTCATGTAGATCGGCGCACCTTCTTCCTGATCCACCAGCTGGGCAGTAAAATATTGCCCGTGAAGCAGTGGACGATAGCCATACTGCTCTCTCTTCAAGTAGGATACATAGCTGATGATGTCCTTTGGAGCGTTTTGGTTGATCACCGGATCCTGGTTGGCGCGCACGATGATCAGCGCGTAGCTCCCATAGCCGATCATGATAAAAGCAAGAGAAAGCAGAATGGTGTTGACCAGGGTTTTTTGCTGCTTGATGGAATAGCGGATTCCGTAGATCAGGGCACCCAGGAAAAGGATGAGGAATACGATAATCCCGGAGCCGAATGGCAGCCCGATGCTGTTGACGAAGAAGATTTCCATCGATCCGGCCAGGCTTGGCAGGCCGGGGATGATCAGGTTGTTGATGATGACCAAGGCCACTCCTCCGAGAAACATCGCGTAGATGCCGCCTTTGAGACTTGGATTCGGGTACTTTTTGAAGTAGTAGACCAAGGCCAACGCGGGTAGTGTCACCAAGTTGAGCAAGTGGACCCCGATAGAAAGACCCACCAAATAGGCGATGAAGATCATCCATTGGTTTTCCAGCCTAGGGTCTTTGATCACGTCCCACTTCAGAAACGCCCAAATCACAATGGCGGTAAAGAAGGAGGACATGGAATACACCTCGGCTTCCACAGCCGAAAACCAAAAACTATCCGAGAAGGTATAGATCAGCGAGCCCACAATAGCAGACCCCATCAGCGCGATGGTTTGGCTTTTTGTCTCGTGGCCTTCTTGGATGGAGAAGATTCTCTTGCCAAAAAGCGTGATCGACCAAAACAGGAAGAGGATTGTAAAGCCGGAGAACAAGGCACTGCCGATATTCATCCAATAAGCCACCTGCAGTCCGTCGCCCATCGCCAGAAACCCAAACATCCTATAGACCAAGAGAAAAAACGGAGCACCTGGAGGGTGGGGAACCTGAAGCTTATAGGAAGAAGCGATAAACTCACCCGGATCCCAAAAACTGGCGGTTTGTTCTACGGTCAGGATGTAGACCAGCGTGGCAACAGCAAAAATGACCCAGCCGGTGAGGTTGTTGATCTGCTTATAATTGAGCATTAAGAGGGTAAATTAGTCGGGGCGAAAATATGAAATTTTACTCCAAGTCCGGGTTTTTTAGCACTTTTTAAAACCTTGGGGAGTTAGTCCCAATGCAGGTGTGACAAATATTACTGTGTCGGAGGGGAAGAGGTTTCTACCTTTGTATCATCCAAAACAAAAAAGCTATGAGTACGCAAGCCAAAACATTTCAAGAGTTGATCGATGGAGACACTCCCGTGTTGGTGGACTTCTTTGCGGTGTGGTGTGGGCCTTGCAAGATGATGCAGCCCATCCTCGAGGATACGAGCAAGCAATTGGGAGGTCAAGTCAAAATCATCAAAGTCGATGTGGACAAAAATCCCCTGGCAGCGAGCAGATTTCAGGTAAGGGGAGTGCCCACGCTGATTTTATTCCACAAAGGAAAGCCTGTCTGGAGACAGTCAGGAGTGGTACCAGCCCACCAGTTGGTGCAGATCGTCAAATCCAATCTCGTAACTAATGCCTGAAGCCAATGTGACAAAAGTCGTTTTCAGCAATGAAGCGCTTGCCTAATTTTGACTTGAAATTGTGAAGAAACCTTAAAAGACAGCCATATGAAAATCGAACAAATCTATACCGGATGCCTCGCCCAAGGAGCCTACTACATCGAGTCCGATGGGGAGGCAGCAGTCATCGACCCTTTGAGAGAGGTGCAGCCCTACATCGAAAAAGCCGAGCGTAGAAATGCCAAAATCAAGTACGTTTTCGAGACGCACTTTCACGCGGACTTTGTGTCCGGGCATAAGGATCTGGCGGAAAAAACCGGTGCCAAAATCGTGTATGGTCCCACTGGAATGAAGATGGGTTTTGACGCCATCGTCGCCGAGGACAATCAAGAGTTTACATTGGGTAAAACCAAAATTCACGTACTCCACACACCAGGCCATACCATGGAGTCGGTTTGTTACCTTTTGATCAACGAAGAAGGAAAAGAGGAAGCGATCTTTACCGGAGACACCTTGTTCATCGGTGATGTCGGTCGTCCCGATTTGGCCCAAAAGGTGGTGAAAGATCTGACCCAAGAAAAGTTGGCCGGGCACCTTTACGACTCCTTGCGTAACAAGATCATGTCCTTGTCAGATGATTTGATCGTCTATCCTGCCCATGGTGCGGGCTCTGCCTGCGGCAAAAACATGAGCAAAGAGACCTCGGATTCTTTGGGCAACCAGAAGAAAACCAACTACGCGCTCCAGCCCATGAGCAAGGAGGAATTCATCAAGCAGGTACTCACTGGCCTGACTCCACCGCCCGCTTACTTCCCCCAAAACGTCATGATGAATATCCAGGGATATGACAGCATCGACGAGGTGCTGGAAAGAGGGGAGAGACCCTTGTCACCGGAGGAATTCGAAGCCGCGGCCAACGAGACCGGTGCGCTGATCTTGGATACTCGGGATGCCCAGACCTTCGCGAAAGGCTTTGTCCCCAACTCCATCAACATCGGCATAGACGGAAGCTTTGCCGTGTGGGTAGGGGCGATGATTCCCGATCTAAAGCAGGAAATCCTCGTCGTAGCCGAAGAGGGAAGGGAAGAAGAAGTGATCACCCGACTGGCGCGAGTGGGTTATGACTACGCCATCGGATACCTGAAAGGTGGTTTCAAAGCTTGGGAGAAATCTGGAAAGGAAGTGGACTCCATTACTTCCATCACGGTGGAGGAACTTGCGAAAATCAAGGAAAACGATCCGGATATTCATATTCTGGACGTCAGAAAGAACTCTGAGTTTTTGTCCGAACACGTGGTCGATGCCGAAAATGCGGCTTTGGACTACATCAACGATAGCATGCTCCAAGTGGACAAGGACAAAACCTACTACGTGCACTGTGCGGGCGGATACAGATCCATGGTATTCAACTCCATCCTGAGGGCAAGAGGCTATGACAATCTGATCGATGTCTCAGGTGGATTCAAGGCCATCAAAGAATCCGGCAAGTTTGAGGTGTCAGACTATGTTTGTCCGACTACGCTGCTCTAAATCCAGCAGAAGTAGACCTGATAATTGGAAATGGTAGACCGGATGGTCTGCCATTTTTGGTTTTAGCCAATTCACTGTGACCAAAGTCACGGCTTTTGGGGAGGTTTTCTGACCAAATTTGTTGCTGAAAGTAGGCTGCACCTCTGGACGGCCAGAAAGTGATTCGAAAAACTTAAATTAAAATATGGAACAATTTATTGAATGGATTAAGCAGCCTTGGCCTTGGTATGTGGCCGGGCCAATGATCGGGCTTACCGTCCCGGCATTGCTGATTTTGGGAAATAAAACCTTTGGTATCTCCTCCTCCTTGAGGCACATCTGCGCGGCCTGTGTGCCAGCGGGAATTCCCTTTTTCACCTACAACTGGAAAAAGGAAGCGTGGAACCTGCTCTTCGTGCTGGGTGTGGGGATCGGCGGATTTCTGGCGACGAATTTCCTCGCCAACCCAGACACTATCGTGATCTCAGTCGATACCCAGAATGATTTGGCAACTTTGGGCATCACGGACTTTTCCGACCTGATGCCTGCTGAGATCTTCTCTTGGGAAAATCTATTCAGCGCCAAAGGATTGCTGTTTTTCGTCTTCGGAGGCTTTCTGGTTGGTTTCGGCACGCGCTACGCGGGAGGCTGTACTTCCGGGCATGCGATCATGGGGATCAGCTCCTTGCAGTGGCCTTCGGTCATCGCCACGATCTTCTTTATGATCGGTGGATTTCTGATGACTCATGTGCTGATGGAGCCATTGATGAAACTTGTAGGATTTTAAAAAACTGAACATCATGTCAAAAGTAGCAGTAAAAAATATAGTGGCTGAGGATCCGAATTGTGTGGCTCCCAATCTGCGGAAAGACCATGACAAAGGCCTAGAACTCTTAAAATACCTTGTTTTGGGAACGCTTTTCGGGATTGTATTCGTGAAGGCTGAGATCATTTCCTGGTTTAGGATTCAGGAGATGTTCCGCCTCCAATCCTTCCACATGTATGGGGTGATTGGTTCGGCGGTGGTGACGGGGATGATTTCCGTTCAGCTGATCAAGCGTCTGAACATCAAAACCATCCACGGCGAATCCATCGTCATTCCAGATAAAGTCTTCAAAAAAGGCCAAGTAATCGGAGGGTTTATCTTCGGATTGGGCTGGGCGATCACAGGCGCTTGTCCCGGACCACTCTTTGCCCAAATAGGCAGTGGTTACACGGTGATCTTGGTGACCCTGATCTCCGCTTTGGCTGGAACTTGGGTGTATGGCAAGTTTGCCGATAAATTGCCGAATTGATTAATCTATTGCGGTGAACTTTTCCAAAGTTTAGGTCTTTGGAAAAGGTTTGTCTAAGCGCCTGAGCGAGTGTCCCCACTCGCTTTTTTTGCTTTCAGTAGTCGCAAGTGAATTTACTAGCGGGGAGTAGACGAGGGGAGCTTTGGCCAAATGTATATTGGAAAGAGTAGGAGGGGGGAATTGCTCACGACGCTTGTCGAGGATTCCAGCCCGTACTAAACCAATATTTTACGCCTAGCAGTAGCCATTTTTGTTCTAAATATTATAAGTTCCTTTTGTTGCTCTCAATCGATATGAATTCCGGTAAATAATCGGGAGTACAGCCTTTTGAAACCATTTGTCCTTTATAAAGGCCCGTTTTTTCGCCAAGAGCTATGCAACGATTTCGGTATTTTTTCTCATACACGCCAATCCAACCTGTCGTAAAATTCATTGCCCATTGCACTTCTGGTTCTTCTTTTTCTATCCTATTTTCAATTTTAGAGAGTAGTATTTCGCTGTCGGGTGGCGTTTGTCCTATCCAGCGCAAACGTGCTTGATAATACCAAAAAGTTCGTCTTTTTAATGACGCTTGGTTGTCTTCCCAACTTTCTATCAAAGCAATTGTCTTTTTGTCTTTCATAAGTTGGTTTGCCATTAGCCAATCTATAAGCTGAAGTTTCTCATTATCAGTGTGTCGGTTAATGTCGCTTACTAAATCGTCAATCATTTCTTCCGAAAGGAGTTTTTTGTCCATTAGGAGAATTGACAACTGTCGGGCAAAAAAATGTTCAGTTTCCCAAAGTTCCATTGCCAAGTCGTGGTCCTTTTTAATGACCCTTGCTATGGCTCGCAAGTCCCCGAGTTTGGTATTCGTTCCGCTGATTTGAGTCAATATTTTTTCGGCTTTTGTTGATATTTTCATTTTGTTCAGCGAGTTGTGTAACTGTTGCTTTTTCAGATATAGCTAACATCAATAAACGCACTCTTGGGCCAATTTTCGTGTATTTCCATTTTAAAGGGATCTGATTTTCGGCTTGGGTCTAGTTCAAATGCCTTTGCCATCGCTTTCCAATCCGAGTCTTAATCTGCAGGAGTGGGGCTTCCACGCATCTCCCTAAAGATATTAGACTTCCTGAAAACGAAAACCTATTTTTTTTTCGAATAGATGAAGATTTTGTTTGGCGATATAGCATTGGAGGATACAGCGGTACCTTTTTAGGGTGGAGATATACCCCCGGAAGGTACTGCTGTACCTTCTTTGCCTACCGCTGTACCTTCTGAGGGTAGTCGGGTACCTTATTTTGGTACAGGTTGAGCTTATTTTGAGACAGCTGTACCTTTTTTTGGAACAGTTCGAGCCTTTTTGGGGACAGCTGTACCTTTATTGGGAACAAGTCGAGCTTATTTGCTGACAGTTCTACCTTTTTTGGGCACAGGACTAGCTTCTGAAGGTAGTTTTAGAGGTTCTAAATTTTTAAAATAGCCGAAGCCCACAACTTTCCCCTTTGGACCATTCTTCCGTCTTCTTTCTCACCCAATATCCAACATCCAACTTCCAAACCTCCCGACTTCCACTCCCTACCCAAAAACCTTCTTGATTATAAACCTGATCAGCAGAATGATGGTGATCAGAATGGTACCCACGATGACGAACTCCATTTCTTTTTTTGACAAAACTACAGTCTCTAGACAATAGTTTGGCCCGCTGCCGATTCTTTCCTGTTTTGCGGGTCAATTTGGCTATCTTCGCAGCGCCATCAAACCTACCCAACTACCTCATGAATTATCTTTCCAAACGCCGTGTGGCCGTCGGAGCGATGTTTTTTTTCGTCGGCCTCTGCTTTTCCACTTGGGCTTCCCGTATTCCCGATATCCAGACCAAATTCGGCCTCTCTGAGGGACAACTGGGCACGCTGCTGCTCTTCCTGCCTATAGGATCCGTCATAGGTCTGCCCATTGCAGGCTGGGCGGTCCACAGATTTGGTAGCCGCGCGGTGATCCTGACCGGAGGTGTAGCCTATGCGCTCACCCTGCCACTGATCGGTTTGAGTCCCTCTACTTGGATACTGCTACCCGTACTGGTATGCTACGGCATGCTCGGCAATGTGATGAACATCTCCATGAACACTCAAGGGCTCGGGCTGGAAGACCAGATGGGAAAGAGCATCCTTGCTTCCTTCCATGGCCTCTGGAGTCTTGCGGGATTTACCGGAGCGGGACTGGGTGGGGCGCTTATCCTGCTTGGACTTAGCCCCGCGCAGCACTTTGGGGTGGTTTCGGTGATTTCCCTGCTGATCATTTTCTTTTCCAAAGGCCTCATCGTGAAGGAGGAAAAGTCCTCCGAGGGGAGTGGGCTGGTGCTGAAAAAGCCCGATGCTTTGTTGCTGCGTGTCAGCTTGATTGCCTTTCTCGGCATGATGAGCGAGGGCTGTATGTTTGACTGGAGCGGCGTGTATTTCAAGAAGGTCGTGCTGGCCGATCCCGAGCTCGTCGCGCTGGGCTATGTAGCCTTCATGGGCGCCATGGCCTCGGGTCGCTTTGTCACCGATAAGCTGGCAGCTCGCTATACCAAGGTGGCGGTCATCCAAGTGAGTGGCTTTTTGATCTTTGTGGGCTTGATGCTGTCGGTGATCTTCCCGACCGTGTGGGCAGCGACTGCGGGATTCCTGCTGGTGGGGCTGGGCGTGGCCTCGATCATCCCGCTATCCTATGGCATTGCGGGCCGATCCAAACTCTACTCGCCGAGCGTGGCACTGGCCTTGGTATCCACGATCTCCTTCTTTGGCTTTTTGCTGGGTCCTCCGCTGATCGGATTTGTCGCGGAATTATTTGACTTAAAAACTTCATTTGCCTTGGTGGCAATGTGTGGAATGGGTATTTTGGTGCTCTCAAGCTTTCGAAAGAAAGTGTTTTTGATCCCACCCAAGTTCCCAAAGAAAGCCGCCGTATGATCTTAACTGAAAGCTTCCAGTTTACCAAATCATTTGAAGTAGGTTCATATCAAGTAAAACCCGAAGGAAATATCCGGCTAAGTTGCCTGGCCGATTTGTTTCAGGAGATCGCTTGGGCACATGCCGATTCGGCGGATTTTGGAAGAAATCTCAGCGAAATCAATTTGATGTGGGCCTTGGCGCGGTTGGAGATAGAGATTCTTGAGTTTCCCAAGTGGGGCGATTCGATCCGTTTGTTTACAGGTTCCAAGGGCGCTGACAAGCTTTTTGCTTTTCGGGACTTTATGGTGGCGGATCAAAATGACCGGATCCTGGTTCGTGGAATGTCCTCTTGGCTGCTGCTTGACACCTCGACCAAGCGCATCCAAAAAGCCGAATCCGTGCTGCCTGCGGCACTCTACGATCCCAATATGAAACCCGATCACCAACCCCAAAAGTTGGTCGCCAAGGGTGAAGTAGTGGCCAGGGAGCTGGTCAGGGTGCGCTTTTCCGACCTGGATCTCAACTACCATGTCAACAATACGAGCTACATCCGCTGGGTGGAGAACTTTCTGGCCGACCGGAAAATTTTCCCAAGTGAAATTGCAATCAATTACCAAGCGGAGTCCTTTGGGGGCGACCAGGTAGAACTGCGGCTCTATGAGGGTTCATCCAAAAGCTTCGTCGAAGGTAGAATAGGGGAAAGGCTGGTCTTCATCGTAGCTTTTTGAACAACAGCCTGCGATGATTACTTTTTTTATCTTCACCGATGTCTGATTTTTTGTTTTTGGACAAAGGGTGAGTGATCCTTGTCACAGTTTTCAACGGGGGTAAATCGGATTTTTGTACCTTAACTTGATGCTAGTATTGAGATGAAAGGTCCTTTTGTCAAACTGATTTCACTGTTGGCTGGATTGCTAGGGCTTACCGCAGTCATGACGGGAATAATCGGTGTCATAGTCTACCTGGCCTACTTCGGGATTGGGCTTCCAGAGAAAAACACAGAGCAGATAAAGGAGCCAATTCCCGTTCCCACCATTGTCTCAAAAGCCCTTTTGGATCCCCTGGGACTTTGGCATGCACCTGACTGGAACACCGTAGAGTCGGAGTCCAATGCTGCCGAGATCAAATACGGCAGAGAACTCGTGGCAAATACTTCGGAGTTTTTGGGCCCCAAGGGTAAGGTGAAGGCTATGTCAAACGGGATGAACTGCCAAAACTGCCACCTCAACGCGGGTACAGTCCCGCTCGGAAATAATTACGGATCTGTCTTTTCGACCTACCCCAAAATGCGGGCTCGTTCGGGGACCGAGGAAGATATCGAGAAGCGTATCAACGATTGCTTTGAGCGCAGCCTCAATGGCGAAGCTTTGGAACGGGACTCGAAGGAGATGAAAGCCATGGTCGCTTATATCAGCTGGGTAGGAAAGGAAGTTCCCAAAGGGCAATCGGCAAAGGGAGCTGGAATCTATGAGGTTCCCCTCTTGGACCGGGCGGCAGATCCCAAGAGAGGCAAGCTGGTGTATGACCAACATTGTATCAGCTGCCATCAGGCAGATGGGCAGGGAGTGGCCAAGCCGGACGGAACGGGCTACCTCTATCCACCGCTTTGGGGAGCGCGCAGCTATAATTCCGGGGCTGGTCTTTTCCGACTTTCTAGATTTGCTGGCTATGTCAAGGCAAATATGCCGCTTGGGGTAACTTTCGAAAATCCCATCTTGAGCGATGAGGAGGCGTGGGATGTGGCAGCTTTTGTGAACAGCCTGGATAGACCAAAGAAAGATTTGTCAAAAGACTGGCCGGACATTTCCAAGAAGCCCATGGATCATCCTTTTGGCCCATATTCAGACGGATTTACTGAAGAGCAGCACAAGTTTGGCCCGTTCAAATCAATTCAGGAAGCAAAAGCCAAGTCCAAATGAGTTTGAAGTGGCTTGGTTTCGTCGTTTTCCTTCTGGGGATTCAAATTCCTTTGTTTGCGCAGGAATCGGAGCCTAAACTGGAAGTTCGCCCCGATCTGCATTTCCGCAGTTTTTGGATGAGCACATCCTATCCAAGTGAGGATCTGAAGGACGACTATGCGCTGGGCATGAGCCTGAACTTGGGAATGAAGCTCACTTATCGACAGCATTGGAGATTTCACGTGGGCTACAGGACTTTCGCTAATGTCGCCAGCACCGATATTTGGAATCCCGACCCGACGACGGGCCAAGGCAACCGCTATGAGACGGGCTTGTTTGACTTGCGGAATCCGACAGATCGTCTTTTCGGAAAATTGGAGACCTTTTCCTTGGAGTACTTCGCCCAAAAAATCAGCATCAAAGCTGGAAGGATGGGGATCAATTCCGACTGGGTCAATGCACAGGATGGAAGGCTTTCACCTACGGCAATTGAAGGGTTCTATCTGAAATACCAGCCTGATTCCAAGTGGGACATCCAGACTTGGGTGATTGGGAAAATGAGCATTCGGGGAAGCAGCGAATGGCTTGGAATCGGAAATACGCTCGGCATTTTTCCCGTTGGAAGGAATGAATCGGGCACCGCATCAAAGTACTATGGAAATACGGATAGCGACTGGCTGGGAATTGTCGAGGTCGGTCGCTCCCTAGGCGATGAGGCTGGGCTCAGCTTTTCCCAGACGCTGGCGGACAATCTATTATCGACCACCAGTCTGGGATTTGAAACTACTCGCAGCCGTGGAGAGGAGAAATGGAATGTCGGTGTGACGGGAAGCCTGCAGGCGGGCGTAGGGGACGGCGGCAATTCAGATCCGCAATTGCGCTATAAGAATCCCGAAGACTTCAACTATGCCGTTTCCGGAAGGATTGGATGGGCAAATTCCCGCTGGACCACCCACTTTAACTATACCCATGTAGGCGGAGATGGCCGCTGGCTTAGTCCAAGAGAATGGGGTAAAGATGCTTGGTACACCTTCATCCCCCGAGAAAGAAACGAAGGATACGAGCAGGTAGATGCCTTGGTGTGGTATGGCGAATATAGGATGGACAAAGTAAACACGCTTGTCTATGCCCATTTTGGTTTGCATTGGCTTTCCGATGTTGCGGATGCTCCGGCCAACAAATACAATTTCCCCAGCTACCGTCAATTGAATCTAGGGATGAAATACCAGCCCAAGGTGATCAAGAGAGTGGACATCCATGTTTTGATGACGGCCAAGTGGCCGATTTCCTCTCAAGGCCTAGCGCCAATTCAGATCTACAATAAAGTTGACATGATGCATATCAACGGGATTTTGAACTGGAAATTGAACTAGACGATGCCGCGGCAATCGGCTAAATCCTCGGGGATTGAAAAAGCCAAGGTTTTAGCGGAATTAGGAATTGACGATTGAATTCGTCACCTTTGTCACGTCGAAGAAATGTTTTCGATACTTGACATCCAAGTTAGCATCGGTGATACGCCTGCCCAAGTAGCAAATCAAGAGTTCTCCAAAAAAAGGTTTTATTCTTCTTCTTCTACTTTTTTGATTCAGCAAATGGCCCGTCCATTTCAGGAATTGAAAACTGCAGTTAATAATCCTTTCGAGAATCCAAGATTTCCTTTTACTTAAAACAAGCCATTATCAAGACTATCCGGTTTTCGGAATCAGAACTTTCTGATTTCTCCCTCACTCTCAGAAGCAGAGTCAATTCTTATTTCAAATCTTCCCAAAAGTCAAAGTTTGCAAACCGCGAAATGTTCATCAAGACAGTCGTCATGATGAGCCTTTACCTCGTTCCCGTCATTATGGTGATCACCGGCTTGGTGGATCAGACCTGGCAGCTCTTTGCATGTTTTGTGCTTAGCGGTTTTGGCATGGCCGGGATCGGAATGGGAGTGATGCACGACGCGATTCACGGCACCTATTCCAAAAATCCTCTGGTTAACAAACTGCTGGGCTACACCTTGAACATGGTCGGCGCCAACGCGACGGTCTGGAGGATACAGCACAACGTCCTGCACCATTCCTACACCAACATCTCGGAAGCCGATGATGATATCAATGCGCCGTTCTTTCTGAGGTTTTCCCCCAATGCGGAGAAAAACGCGCTACATCCCTATCAGCATTGGTACACCTGGTTTTTCTATGGACTGTCGACCCTGTCGTGGGTGACTTCCAAGGATTTTATCCGCTTTAGACGCTATCACAAGATGGGCTTGTTTAAGGGGAAAAATATCTACAGAAACACGATTTTCAAGATATTGGCCTGGAAATTGGCGTATTATGCCTTTACCTTGGGAATGCCCATCGCATTTTCCCCATTTGGTCTGGGTGAGATTTTGCTGGCCTTTTTGGCTTTACACTTTGTCACAGGCTTGAGTATTTCCCTGGTTTTCCAGACTGCTCACATCATGCCTGAAGTCAATTTTCCGCAGGCGAATGAACACGGCATGGTGGAAGGCGAGCGCTTGCTGCACCAATTGGCCACCACATGCAACTATTCCGAGAAAAGCCGGGTTTTCTCCTGGATGATCGGTGGACTAAACTATCAAGTAGAGCACCACTTGTTTCCGGACATTTGCCACGTGCACTACCGGGAGATCGCCCCGATCGTAAAGGCTACGGCCGAAGAGTTCAATATTCCTTATCATTCAAAAAAGACATTTTTTAAAGCTTTACAGGCTCATTTCAAGATGCTGTATCTCCTGGGTAACGCAGAAATGGTCCCCGCTAAAGCCTAAACAACTTCCTATGAGTACACCTAAAAGAAATACCAAGCCTTCCAGTCCTGGCAGAAACGGGACTGTGGATAGAAGGCAAGTGAAAAAGAAAAAAGAATCCACCTTGGATCCGAGGCTTTTTGTGAAAAAGGCCAAGCCAAGTGGACAGGCGGGATTCCGCACAGAGAAGTCTTTTCAGGATATCAAGCTGGACGATCGACTTCTTGCTAATATTCTGTCCAAAGGTTATCAGACGCTGACGACGATTCAAGATCAGTCCATTCTGCCCTTGTTGGACGGAAGGGACATGATGGCCATATCCAAGACTGGCTCCGGTAAGACTGCTGCTTTTTTGATTCCGATCATCGAGCATGCGCTGAAAGATCCCAGAAACTACACCGCTTTGGTGGTGACGCCTACCCGCGAACTCGCCTTGCAGATCGAGGAGGAGTTCAAAAGCCTCACGGCTGGGTTGCATCTGTATTCTGCTACGTTCATTGGCGGCACCAATATCAATTCGGACTACAAGCAGCTGGAGCGAAAGCTTCAAGTAATCGTAGGTACTCCGGGAAGATTGCTCGATCTTTCGGATCGCAAGTTGTTGAAGCTGAACCAAGTGAATACGCTCGTCTTGGATGAGTTTGATCGTATGCTGGATATGGGATTTGTCAACGACGTGAAGAAGTTGGTCAACCTGATCGGAAGGCGTGAGCAGACGTTGCTGTTTTCGGCAACTCTTGAGCCAGGCCAAAAACAGTTGATCTCTTCGCTTTTGCACAATCCTATCGAAGTGATCGTGGAAAATGCTGGAGGTACCAATGAAAATATCGAACAGCAGACGGTCAAGGTGCCCGAAGGGGCCGAAAAGATCGATATGCTCGTGTCCATGCTGAAGAGCCCCGATATGGAAAAGGTCATACTCTTTACAGAAACAAAGCGGCTGGCCGACAGGCTGGCAAAAAAACTGAATCAGGCCGGCATCACCGCAGGGCAGATTCATGGTGATAAGTCCCAGAACTTCCGGGTCAAGATGATCGACGAGTTTAAGAAAGGGAATATTAGGGTGCTGGTAGCCACCGATGTTGCTGCCAGAGGAATCGACGTAGCTGATGTGACCCATGTGATCAACTATCAGCTACCGATGACCATGGATGCTTACATCCATCGTATCGGCAGGACTGGACGTGCCGGCAAAGTCGGCCACGCCATCACTTTTGTAAATTAAATCACGACAAATGTCTAAAAACCAAAACACGTTTATCAAAAAACAAAAGGCAGAACTGAAGAAGCGGAAGCAAAAAGAAAAACTCGAGAAAAAGCTGGAGCGCAAAGCCCAGCCGAAGGATGGAAGCCTCGACAATATGATCGCTTACATCGACGAGTTTGGAAATATCTCCGATACTCCTCCGGCGCCGCCGATTGAAAAAAAGACAAATTCAAATCAATCCAATCAAAACAGAGTAAAAACAAATCAAAATTTCAGAAATCATGAATGAAGGAACAGTAAAATTCTTTAACACCACCAAAGGTTTTGGATTCATCACTCCTGCTGACAACAGCGAAGACGTATTTGTACACCACAGCGGTCTAGTACACGAAATCCGTGAAAACGACAAAGTAAAGTACGACCTGGTACAAGGTAAGAAAGGCATCAATGCCGTGAACGTAAAGGTGGTTCGTTAATAGAAGCTCCTACAACATCAATCCCCGCGGGTTACCCGACGGGGATTTTTTTTTGATCTAGGATGAACAACGGATTCCTGCCTTTGGGCCATGTACTGAAACCTGTTGCGGGAACTATCCTTTTACCTCGTTCAGCAGCTCTTCGCCTTTTTCAAAGGCTGTGATATTGGCCAGGGTAGTTGCTGAGATCTGAGCCAAAGCTTCTTTCGTTAGAAAAGCCTGATGGCCGGTCACGAGCACGTTCGGGAAGGTCATCAATCTTGCGATCTGCTCGTCCTGCATGATTTCCTCAGAGAGGTTTTTGAAGAAAATATTCTCCTCCTGCTCATACACATCGATACCCAAAAAACCTATTTTCTTGGTTTTGAGCGCTTTGATTACTGCTTTGGTCTCCACCAAAGCACCTCGGCTGGTATTGATCAATGCTACGCCGTCTTGCATCTGTGCGATGGTCTCCGCGTTGATCAGGTGGTGGGTCTCCGGAGTCAGGGGACAGTGGAGCGAGATAATGTGGCTGTTGCCCAATACCTCGTCGATAGGCTGGTACGTGACTCCGAGCTTTTTCATTTCTTCGTTTTCTACCACATCATAGGCCAATACCTTACATCCGAAACCTTTCGCGATCCTGCAAAATGCCCGCCCGATCGCGCCTGTACCGATTACCCCGATAGTCTTGCCGTGGATGTTGACCCCAGTGAGCCCCTCGATGGAGAAATTGTTGTCCCGCACGCGGTTGTAGGCTTTATGGGTTTTGCGCGCAAGGGTGAGGATTAGCGCAAAGGCATGTTCGGCGACTGCTTCGGGGCTGTAGGCGGGTACCCTCACAATCTTGATTCCGTTCTCGACGGCGGCTTTTAGGTCGATTTGGTTGTATCCAGCACAGCGCAGTGCAATCAAACCAATCCCCATTTTTGCCATCTTTTTCATCATGGCCGCGTCGATATGATCGTTGACAAAGGAGCAGATGGCTTGGTGCCCTTCTGCAAGCGACAGGGTATGGAAGTCGAGCTTGGCTTCGAAGTAGCTAAAACTATGGTCTGATTCGGGCAATAATCGGTCAAAACTACTCCTGTCGTATGATTTGGTGCTAAAGCAGGCGATTTTCATAGGCTTGAATTCAAATATATTGGGCTAAAATGAGGACCATCAATTAATAATTGGGGATTTAAAGTTGATTTCTTTTTAGTTTCAGGGAAAAATTTCTCTATGAAAAAGCTAATCTATCTCATTCCTATCGCGATTTTTTGGTCATGTAACGGACCAAAACCCGCCGAAGAAACCACTGAATCACTTTCTCAAACCCCACCAGCCCCAACCGAAGTCGCCATGCCAGATTCCGTACTCCGCCACGTAGTTTTATTCGGATTCAAAGAAACCACCTCACAAGAGGAGATTAACAAAATCGTAGACGCCTTCAAGGCACTTCCTTCGCAAATCACCGAAATCAAAAGCTTTGAATGGGGTACCAACAATAGCCCTGAAGGACTCAATCGGGGACTGACCCATGCCTTTACGTTGACCTTCCACTCAGAGGCTGACCGCGATGCTTACCTTCCCCATCCGGCGCACAAGGCATTCGGAGAGGTTTTGGGATCTAGCCTGGAAAACGTAACCGTGGTCGATTATTGGACTAAGCCCTGATCAGCGATCAATAGGAAGCGTTCCGCCGTCAGTTTCAGCGGATTCTTGAACGTTGATCACTTCGGTCACCACGAATTCGCTTGTCCCTCTCCAAGGCAGCATGCCGTTGAATTCCTGGTAGCGCAGCTCGAGGTGTTTGCCCGAATTGCGCTCCAGGACGGCGGCGACTTCCGGGTCGGTGACGCTGAATCGAAACTCGTTGCTTTGCAAGGCGCCGGATGTAGGGCTCTGGAAGCCCTCTTGGACCATCCTTCCTTCCCAGGTTTTGAACACCACGCCTTTTTTCACAAAATAGTTGAGGCTACCGGCTTTCACGCCTTCGCCAAAGACAAAATAGAATTTCCACCAAAAAAGGACTCCCAATACCAGGAATAAAATCAAACCGGCGATCCAAGCGAATTTTTTCATATTTCCACAAAATGTTTGATTAAATATAGGCAGTGGACAGCTTATAATTTATCTAGTGGATGAAAAAACAGACTGGAGGCGATCCAAAAAAATAAGCGCCAGATGGCGCTTATTTTTTTGGATCGTTATTTCTTGATGTGTCAATTGCGAACAACTCCGCTTTTAATCCACAAGCCATAGATAGTCGCCATATCCGGCGGCTTCCATTTCGTTTTTGGGGATGAATTTCATTGCCGCTGAATTCATGCAATACCTCAAATTGGTGGGCTCTGGACCATCATAAAAGGAGTGTCCGAGGTGGCTTTTGCCATACTTGCTTCTGATCTCTACCCGAGTCATTCCCGCTGATCTATCAATTGGCTTTTCAAGTGCCCGGGCATCTATTGGCTTGGTAAAGCTAGGCCATCCGGAGCCCGACTCGTACTTGTCTTTGGAACTGAAAAGCGGTGCTCCTGAGACGATGCATACATAGATCCCTGATTCCTTATTGCCGTTGTATTCGTTTTGGAAGGCAAATTCAGTTGCGTCTTCCATGGTCACCTGGTACTGGAGGGGAGTGAGGGATTTTTTGAGCTCTCCCTTGGATTTTGCGGGATATACCCCTTCGCTAATCACCGGCCAGTTGGTCAGAATACATTCCTGGCGACCACTCCCAATTTTATAGGCCTTGTACTCGTCGGGATTCTTTTCGGAATAATCCTGATGATATTGTTCGGCGGGATAAAAATTGGAGTACTTGATAATCGGCGTGGCAATTGGCTTTTTGAACTTCCCTGACTTGTCGAGAAGGGATTTGCTTTCCTCCGCAACTTTACGTTGGGTATCGTTGTGGTAGAAAATCGCAGATTCATATTGTGTACCTCGGTCGAAGAAAGATCCACCTACATCTGTTGGATCAAAGGTTTGCCAAAAAATGTCTACCAACTCCGAGTACGAAATCACTTCAGGATCGAAGGTAATCTGCACCGACTCTCTATGGGATGTTTTACCCGAAGATACCTCTGCATAGGTAGGATCTTTTTCCTTGCCTCCCGAATAGCCTGAAACTACCGAGATCACCCCATCAATATCTTCAAATGGTGCCTCTACACACCAAAAACATCCTCCGGCAAAAGTCGCCTGCTGAGTTTTTGAGGAAAATGCTTCCTCGGTTTCAATCTCGCTTCCAAGATCTTTTGCTTCTTTTTCGGTGGGAGAACTGCTACAGGCCATCGCCAGGCCAACTATTAAACCGATCATAAGCGTGTGGATTTTTTTGGATAATTGCATGGTATTATAACTGCCGTGTAATAAAACTGTTTTTGTCTTTCTAATGGTACTTTGTGTTACGCCTTGCTTCTGTGTTGGTTGCAGGTACATTGTTAAATGCTGTTAGCACAATGTTGGCTAAAGTACGCAACAAGACGGTAATCGGATTGACTTTTGAAAAACGGAAAGGAAAAGACATTCGACTTAAGTTGGCCTATGAGAAAGGGGCAACTTAGACGAGGTGCTTTGAAAAGAACGCTTTCAGTTGTTTGGCTTCGTCGTCGTCTACCTTTTCGTCTTCCAGGACGCGATCTATCAGTTCAAATAGCTCATCAAACGGCGCTTGGGCCTTGAGTTCACTGTTTTTTTCCAGCCATTGTCTCAGCTTATAGATCTCGTAGGTATTAACGTCGCCACTGGCCAGCACTCCCTGGAAGAGGCCGTGTAGAAAGTGCAGGTTCGAACTGTCTGTCCGCCCACCAAACTGCTCCAGGAAGTTGCCCAGAATAAGGCGGATTTGCGTGAGTTCTTCGGAATTTACCTGTCCGTTATCAATGATGGGTTTGATCTCTGTGTAGAGCGTTTGGAAAGCTTCCATTTCGCAAAGCGGCTCGTAGTCACGGCACCAGTTTTTCAGGGCCTGAAACTCGTTGCGGTTGACTACTCCGTCGAGTGAGATGCCATAGATCAGTCCTGAAAGGTGATATGCCGCATTTTTTCCTTCGGTTATTGTTGGGGTTTTCATCTGGGTGTTTTTCCAGAATTTACGATCAATCTTTATAACATGCTCAAAATCAATGTATTTTTTTAATTCCTACCTGATGCCTATCGGAAGTTGAGTGAAAATACGGTCCGTTCGTTTGGTGTAGAAGTCACCTGAAGACTTCCCCGGTGCAGGTTCATGATTTGGCGCGAAATCGCCAAACCGATCCCGGATCCGGTCTTCTTGGTGGTATAGAAGGGCACAAAGATCCGCTCCAATGCTTCAGGAATGATACCCGCGCCATTGTCCTCTACCTGTATACTGGAGCCAAGGTCTCCCTGGCCAATTGCCCTGAGAATGATAATTCTGTCTGCCTGATTCTGCACAGACTCGCTGGCGTTCTTGACCAAGTTGATCAAGATCATGGTGATCTGGTCCTGATCACAAAGGATCTCCAGCTCGGGTGGTACGATATCGAGTTGAATGTCGATTTGATGGGATTTTAGGTCCTCCTTCATCAATCCGATCACGTTTTCAAAAAGAGATCTGACGGGAACGAGTTCCTTTTTCGGCTCGGGGATATTAGTGTAGTCCCGGTAGGCGTTCACAAAAGTCACCAAACCCTTGCTTCGGTTGGCGATAGTGTCGAGACCCTCTTGGATATCCTGAAAGCCGTCCTTTTTGATCAACATGCCTTCTTTTTGGACATAGCTGTCTTCATCCAAGATGGTACGAAGCGACTCCACCAGACTGGAAATCGGTGTGATCGAGTTCATGATTTCATGGCGTAGCACCTTGGTCAGGTTTTGCCAGGCCTCCAATTCATTGGATTGAAGTTCGGCGTTGATGTTTTGTAGGGAGAGCAGCGTCCAGCTTTGGCCTCCCATCTTGAGGTAGGCGGATTGGATGATGAGGTGAAGGCTGCTATTGACCCGAAAGGAAATCCGCTGTCCTGGCTTTAGCTCTACCACTTCTTTCAGCAGTTTGGGTGAGAGCCGTCCCAGATCGGTGATGTCGCGAAACTGCGGGATCTGGAGGAGATGTTTTGCCGCATTGTTGATGACTCCGATTTTGCCCTCTGAATTGAAGGAAATAATGCCGGTGGTGATATGCTGAATGATGACCTGAAGAAACAGCATCTGCTCTTCCTTTTCTGCTCTGGTTTGCTTGAAGACATCCATCACCTCATTGAAGGCTTTGTTCACCTCCCTAAAAGACCCGCCCATCTTGCTGTCAGAAGTGAAAGAAGAGGAAAAGTCCGTGAAACGGATGGAGTCCAAAAAGCGGGCGAGCTTATGGTTGATCGAGTTGACGTAGTAGACCATCTCGCCCGTGAGGAAGAAGACAATCAGCGCCAAAATACCGGGAGCAAGCCACAGTTCCTGGACGTAGTACAGCCAGATTCCCAAAAACATGCAAATGGCAATCAGGATGATGCGGATGGCTATTCCGACCGAAAACCTCCTATAGACCATATTTTTCCAGTCTTCGATAGAGCGAGGATCTAGTCAGTCCCAATTCATCCGCAGCTCTTGTAATGTGGCCGTTGTGTTTTTGGAGTGCCTTCCTGATCAGGATGCGCTCGACATCTTCGATGTTGAGGTGCTCCAAGCTTACGGATTCTTCCTTTTGGTCTGGCTGGGCCATTTTTTGCAAAAAAAGATCCTCAGGCTGAAGCACGTTATGGTTGCTCATGATTACTGCGCGTTCGACGCTGTGCTGGAGTTCACGGATATTGCCGGGCCAGTGGTATTTCATCATCCGCTTGACGAGAGGCTCGGAGGCCTTCCGGATGTCCTTGTTGTATTTTTTGGAGTAGAAAGAAATGAAGTGATCCGCTAGGAGTGGAATGTCATCCACTCGTTCTCTTAAAGGGGGTAGTTGTATTTCTATCGTATTGATTCGGTAGAGAAGATCCTGGCGGAAGGTATTCTCATAGACCATGCTGTGGATGGGCATGTTGGTTGCTGAGATCAAGCGGATATTGACATCCACGGGGCGGTTGGCGCCGACGCGGGTGACCTGGCGATTTTGGAGGACGGCGAGAAGTTTTGCCTGTAGGGGAAGGGGAAGATTTCCGATTTCGTCCAGGAAAAGCGTACCCTTGTGAGCCTGTTCAAATCTTCCTGCCCGGTCGTCTTTTGCATCGGTGAAGGAGCCTTTTTTGTGGCCAAAGAGCTCTGATTCAAAAAGTGTTGTCGTGATCGATCCCAAGTCCACTCCGACAAATGCCTCTCGGCTTCGGCGGGAATGCCGGTGGATAGCTCTGGCTATGAGTTCTTTCCCCGTACCGTTTTCTCCTAGTATCAGGACGTTGGCATCGGTCGCCGCTACCCGTTCTATGGTTTCAAAAACTTTTTGCATCGTCGCGCTCTGTCCAATGATGTCTTTGAACTTGTTGTCTATGTCTTGCTGCAGCGTTTCTTTTTGGTCTTTGAGCAGATTGACCTCGAGTTTTTTCTGGCGGAGTTTCAGCGCCGAGTTAAGAGTCGCCAGGAGTCGCTCGTTTTCCCAAGGCTTCAAGACAAAGTCGGTGGCTCCCTCTTTGATTGCCTTGACGGCCAGGTTCACGTCTCCATAGGCGGTGATCAATACGACGACGGCGGAAGGGTCCAACTCCAGAATCCTGTCTAGCCAGTAAAAGCCCTCCTGACCGGAACTCACGTCTTTGGTAAAATTCATGTCGAGCATGATCACGTCATACTGCTCGTTGTGGGTGAGGATGGGAAGCAGGTCAGGGTTGGTTTCGGTATCAACCTGGGCAAAATGCCGCTTGAGAAAAATCTTGGCTGCCTTAAGAAGGTCCTCGTTGTCATCTACGATGAGAATCTTGCCGAATTTTTGATCGTTCATGGGTTTTTATTTTGAAGACGGGAGCCGGAAGACCTAAGACTGGGGAAACAAGTGCTTCTCACAAGACAGGGGCGTAAGCTGTTGAAAGCTCGCTTCCCTCTTTGCTTTGAATCTGTCTACTGCCGGTGGTCTACTGCTTTACAGATGCTTTCCAAAAGTCTGCCGATTTTCGACTTTGGCCCAAATCGTTCCAAAAGGGCCGTTTTCGGACGAATTAGGCAGATTTTGACTTCAACTTTTTCTTGAAGAAGGTAATAAAAATAAGTCGCCTTTGATTCACTTTTGTTCGGTGGCGGACGAAAATGTTCGAGACTCGAAAAACGGATTCTCGGTAAATCGTGATTTGGAGTTCCCTGAGGCAATTTTTTGCATGGCACAGCCTTTGGCACAAGGAGGAAGCCAAGTAAGGCATTACCACACAATGGATAGAAAAATAGAAAAGAAAACCTGGACTCTCCGAAGGATCGCCGCAGTAGCCGGCGGAGTCATCCTGTTGGGGGGAATTGTCTACCAGATCGGTTTTGCAGACCACCGATCCACCATGAATGTCGAACAAGACCGACTTAGCATTGCGACGGTCAAAACCGGAGAGTTTACGGACTACATCCTTGTTTCGGGACAAATCGAACCTTCCCGTACCGTCTATCTAGACGCGATCGAGGGAGGCGTAGTCGATCAGGTCGTGCGTGAATCGGGTGCCTTGCTCAAGAAAGGTGACACCATTCTGGTACTTAGCAACTCCAATCTACAACTGGATGTGATGCAGCGCGAGACCATGCTATATGAACAGATCAACAATCTGCGCCAAACCAGACTATTGCTTGATCAAAACGACTTGAGCCAACAAGGTCAGCTCGCTGAGATCGACTACCAGATCAGCCTGCTGGAGCCCCAGTATGAAAGGTTCAAAGAACTCCACGAAAAGAAACTGGTGTCTGACCGGGAATTTGAGGAGGTCAAAGAACAATACGAGTATAATGTCAAGCGCAAGAAGCTTACTTACGCCTCTTACCGCAACGACTCCATCGCCCGCTCCATCCAACTGACCCAGCTAAGACTTTCTGAAAGTAGGATGAACGCTTCACTGACAGGTGTCGGAAACATTCTTGACAATTTGGTCATCACCGCACCAATCGGAGGGCAGTTGGCCACTCCAGAGCAGCTCGAAATTGGACAAGCGATCAATCCGGGCCAGCGTTATGGACAGATTGATATGCTGGACGAGTTTAAGGTACGCGTGCCAATCGACGAACTTTACCTTCCAAGGGTGAGCACCGGACTCAGAGGCAAGTTTACCCTGAGTGGCCAGGACCATGAACTGGAAATCATCAAAAGCTATCCCACAATCACCAACGGGCGGTTTGAGGTAGACATGGCCTTCACCGGTGATAGTCCCGAAGGTATTCGTAGAGGGCAGAGCGTGCGGATTCGTCTGGAACTTGGCCAAAGTGAGCAGAGCTTGCTGCTTCCAACGGGAGGCTTCTTCAAGGACACCGGCGGTAATTGGGTCTTTGTACTCAATCCAACCACCGGAGTAGCCGAAAAACGAAATATACGCTTGGGTAGAAAAAACCCAGAATACTATGAAGTCCTAGAAGGGCTGGTGGAAGGAGAAAAGGTCATCGTCAGCGGATATGAGAACTTCGGGACGAATGAAGTTCTTCAGCTCAAATAGTTAAAAGCAACCTTGTGAGTAGGATATGCATCTAATTAAGGGACAGAAGACGGGAGACAGAAGTTTTCGAAACAGACTCTAAAATTGAAATCAAGTTCTTGAGACTGAATATATGGAGTACGAATAAGGTTTCAAGTTTGAGACTTTGATCATTTGGCAAAAAGCAATGCTTCTCGGAGAAGAGGTGAATTTAAAGGTTCAACTATTTCCAAAAGAGGAATTGTATAATCTGTCTTCACAGATTCGTCGAGCGGTGGATTCTATCGCCTTGAATATTGCGGAGGGATCAATTGGTCAAAGCAACCCTGAACAAAGAAAATTTATTGGTTACGCACTAAGGTCCTTGGCAGAAGTAGTAACCTGCTTACACAAAGCAAAAAGGAGGAGTTATATCGACGAAGAAGCTTTTCAAAAGCTGTATTCGGATTCCTTCAACCTAATGAATATGATAGTCGCATTTCAGAAAAACATAAAATAATCACTGACACCGGTCATCGGGGAAAGAGGTCTTCGGTCTTCTGCCTTCGGTCTTCCGACTTAAAATTCAACTCTATGCAAAACGTCATCAAAACAGTAAACCTTCGCAAGCTCTACGCTACCGAAGAAGTGGAAACCACCGCATTGGATGGGATTCAGATCGAAATCAAAAAAGGTGAATTCGTCGCCATCATGGGGCCATCCGGCTGCGGCAAATCCACGCTGCTGAATATCCTCGGGCTGCTGGACAATCCGGATTCGGGCGAATACCACTTTTTGGACAAGGAGGTAGCCAAGTTTTCGGAACGTCAGCGTTCTTCCCTGAGAAAAGGGAACATCGGGTTTGTATTCCAGAGCTTTAACTTGATCGATGAGTTGACTGTGTTTGAAAACGTGGAGCTGCCACTTTTGTATCTGAAGATCGCGTCAGACGAGCGCAAGAAAAGGGTAGAGGAAGTGCTCACCCGAATGAACATCATGCATAGAAGAAACCACTTTCCACAACAGCTTTCCGGTGGTCAGCAGCAGCGTGTGGCCATTGCCCGTGCAATCGTCGCCAAGCCGTCCGTGATCCTCGCCGATGAACCTACAGGTAACTTGGACTCCACAAACGGGGAAGAAGTGATGAGGCTGCTGGAGGAACTCAACAACGAAGGAACCACCATCGTGATGGTGACCCACTCTCCTCATGATGCCAACTACGCCCACCGTGTGATCAACTTGTTTGACGGAAAAGTGGTGACCGAGAATATCCGGGAGCAGTTTCACGTCTGATAGTATCGCCCGCCAGCGAACAAAAAGTCCGACTGTCGTACAGTATATAAACCGTCGAAAAGGCCTGGGAATCGTTCTCAGGCCATTTTTATGCTAAATGGCATATTGTATGCAACCTATGGATGAAAGCTTGCATCTAAAAATTGAAAGCTAAACCAACTCTTTACATTTATCGGATCTCATTTTAACCTGATCATGCTAAAAAACCATCTACTCATCGCGATCAGAAATCTGAAAAAGCACAAGTTCTACTCGCTTATCAATATTCTTGGGCTGTCAGTGGGAGTGGCTGTTTGCATGATCATTTGCCTCTTTGTGATCCACGAGCTCAGCTACGACAAGCATTTCAAGAATGCGGATCGGATCTACCGCGTCCATAGCGACATTGTCTTTGGGGGAAATCACTGGGATATGGTCTACGCTCCAGCTCCGATGGCGGCAGCGATGCCGGAGGAGTTTCCCGAGGTGGAATATTCGGTTCATTTTCGCCAGCGTGGGTCATATTTGGTCAAAAGAGAGGATCAAAATATCAAGGAAGACCAGGTAATCTGGGCAGGAAAAGATTTTTTCAAAGTATTTGAGGTGCCGCTGATTGCCGGAAACGCCGAAGGCATACTCGCCGAGCCCAACACCATGGCGATCAGCCGCACCATTGCCGAGAAATATTTTCCTGGTGAAAATGCCATTGGGCAGTCCCTGATTTTGGACAACCAGGACAATTTCCGGATCACGGGGATTTATGAGGATATCCCAGAAAACACCCATTTCCATTTCGATTTCCTGCTTTCGATGGAAGGACTGGAGGAAGCCAAAAGAACAACCTGGCTGAGCAACAATTTTCAAACATACATCAAGCTGAGAGAGGGGGCTGACCCCGAAGCCCTAAACGCGAAGTTTCCAGCTATGATCAAAACCCACATGGAGCCTGAACTCAGCCAGATATTTGGAGAAGGGGCCACGGTGGAGGCGATGACCAGCAATGGCGGCAAACTGGAGTTTGATGTTCAACCCCTGCTGGATATTCATTTGAAAAGTGACTACATGGGCGAGTTTGAGCCCAATTTCAACATTACATACGTCTACCTTTTTGTCGCTATCGCACTGTTCATCCTGGTGATTGCCTGCATCAACTTCATGAATCTAAGCACTGCCCGGTCATCGAATCGGGCGAAGGAAGTGGGTATAAGAAAGGTGATGGGGTCGTATCGAGCGCACCTGATCCGTCAATTTTTGATGGAGTCGATTCTGCTCAGCTTGATTTCCTTTTTGATAGCCATTCCTCTGGTAGCATTGCTGTTGCCAATATTCAATGACTTGGCGGGTAGGTCTTTGGAAATTCCATTTTCCCAATGGGACTTCTATGGGATATTGATTTTGGGTGCCTTGGGCACTGGGATTTTGGCGGGGACTTATCCATCCTTCTTCCTGTCGGCATTTAAGCCTGTCAGTATCCTAAAAGGCCAAGTGGCATTGGGGATGAAGAGTGGCTTGATCAGAAGTTCACTGGTCGTCTTTCAGTTTGCCATTTCGATCATCCTGATCATTGCCACCATTGCCGTCTTCAATCAGCTCAACTATATCCAGTCCAAAAAAATTGGATTCAACAAGGAGCAAGTCATCACAGTTGAGGATATCTATGCCCTGGGTGAGCAGGCCGAGACCTTCAAAGCGGAGGTCTTGGCAAACAGCATGATGGAAAGCGGAACCATTTCCGGCTACTTACCGGTGTCGGGCACTTGGAGAAGCGACACGCCTTGGTGGGCTGAGGGAAAAGACCCCAAGCAGACCGAAAACCTGGTCAGCATCCAAAACTGGCAGGTAGACTATGACTACATCAAGACGCTAGACATGAAGATCCTGCAGGGGAGGGATTTTTCCGTCGATTTCCCTTCGGACTCCAATGCGGTGATCCTCAACGAAACCGCCGTCAAAAACTTCAATTTCGTCGGAGATCCTATCGGACAGCGTATCCTGACCATGGCCGGAGATGGCGATGAACTCAATCTTGAAGACCAAATCGGAAGAACCGTGGTCGGTGTAGTCGAAAACTTCCATTTCGAATCCTTGAAGGAAAACATCGGTGCGGTCATGATCTTCTTGAGCGATAGTCCTAGAGGGATTGCCTCCTTTCGATTCCATTCTGAAAACACGGACGAAGTAGTGGCTTTCATCGAGGCCAAGTGGAATCAGCTTGCCCCCGGGCAGCCTTTTACCTATTCCTTCTTGGATGACCGATTTGGGGAAATGTATGCGGCTGAAACCCGTCTAGGCAAGGTATTCGGGATCTTTGCCGGCTTTGCGATCCTAATCGCATGTTTGGGACTATTTGCGCTTACGGCATTTACCGCCGAGCAGCGAACCAAGGAGATAGGCATCAGAAAAGTGCTGGGATCCAGCATAGGCAGTATCATCGTACTGCTATCAAAGGAATTTGCCAAGTTGGTTTTGATTGCTTTTGCTATCGCCACCCCCGTTGCCTGGTGGGCGATGAACCGCTGGCTTGCCGACTATCAGTTCCGTCAGGATTTGGGCTGGCAGGTCTTCCTGGGAGCGGGAGCTTTCGCAGTACTCGTAGCACTGGTCACCACCAGTTATCAGTCCGTCAAAGCGGCAACCGCCAATCCTGTCAATTCCCTGAAAAGCGAGTAGGATAGAAATATTCACTACTCAGTATCCAGTCGCCGTAACAAGCTCCAACTAACCAACTTTCTGCTACATGATCAAAAACTATTTCAAAATCGCTCTTAGAGGCTTTGCCAAACATCGACTCACTTTTTTCATCAACCTTTTTGGACTGACCTTGGGGCTGTGGGCTGCCATCCTGATTGGTCTCTGGGTGGATTCAGAACTTAGGACGAACCGGGAATTTGCGGATTTGGATAGAATCTATCGGGTGATGGAGCATCAGAGCTATGGAGCGGATATTTTCACCACCAGCTCTACGCCGGGAGTCTTGGCTGAAAGCATGAAGGAAACGCTTTCAGAGGTCGAGTTTGCGTCTACTTACACCTGGAGCCAAACCCAGCTTTTCATTCAAGGAGACAAAAGGATTCGACTGGAAGGAATCTACGCCATGCCTGATCTTTTGAAAATCTATCAATATGAGGCAGTCCAGGGGAATTTGGACCAAATGCTAACCGAAAACAACCACGTGGTTTTGACTGAAAAGGGAGCGTTTTCCCTGTTTGGAAGGACGGATGTAGTAGGAGAGGACGTGGAAATAAGACAAGGGACGGATTCCAAAAATTTCATCGTTCAAGGGGTCTTGAAGGATTTGCCTACCAGCTCTTCTCTTCAGTTTGACTACATCTTGCCCTATGCGCTCTTTTTCGCCGAAAATGACTGGCTCAGCGATTGGGGCAACAACGGTCCAAGCACGATTCTGAAACTCCGTGCTGGAACAAATGGAGAGGAGTTTTCCCAGAGTATCGTCAACTACATCGCGGATAGAAACGAGGAATCCAATGTGAAACTCTTCGCCTATCCTCTCGGAGATCTTTATTTGTATGGTCAGTGGAAAGACGGTCAGCTGATAGAAGGAAGGATCAAAAACGTCAAGCTCTTCGCTATGATCGGGATATTCGTACTAATTATCGCCTGCATCAACTTCATGAATCTCAGCACGGCTAAATCCCAGAAAAGAGCCAAGGAAGTTGGTGTGCGCAAAGTGGCTGGGGCGGACAAGCAGTCGCTGGTATTTCAGTTCTTGAGTGAGTCTATCCTACTCAGTTTATTTGCTGCGATATTGGCAGTGCTACTCGTCGCACTGACGTTGCCGATCTTCAATGACCTCACGGGCAAGGAAATGAGTGTTCCGTTTTTGTCGGGGATCTTCTGGCTGCAGCTTGCCATCATTCTCCTGATTACTGGACTGGTAGCAGGCAGTTATCCAGCCTTCTATCTTTCAGCCACCAAGGTGGTCTCCGTATTCAGGTCTTTTACCAAAGCTGGAAAAGGAGTGGTAGTGGCAAGAAAAACGCTGGTACTTTTCCAGTTCATCCTAGCCACTATCCTCATCGTCTCCACATTGGTGGTCTATCAGCAGATCAACTTTGCGATGAATCAGGATCTGGGTTATTCCAAAGACCAGTTGATTCAGGTGACACTTGAGGGAGAGCTCTTGGATCGCTTTGACATTTTCAAAGCAGAGCTCGAGAAAAACGAAGATATCCTCGCAGTCAGCCGCTCTTCCTTTGGCTTCTTGGGAAGAAACTCTAATACAGGAGGGGTATCCTGGGAGGGAAAAGCGCCGGACAATTCCGCTCTCTTCGAAATCATCCGAGTGGATTATGACTTTTTGGAAGCTTCGGGCTTGCAGTTGGTGAAAGGAAGAGGGTTTGACCGAGTGAACGGCGCGGATTCCGTTTCAGGAGCTATCCTCAACGAAACCGCCTACAAACTCATGGAGCAAGACCATGCCGGCAGCGAGTTTTTCAGGCTTTGGGACACGGAGCGGTCCATTACCGGCATAGTGAAAGACTTCCACTTCGAGAGCTTCCGACAAAACGTCGCTCCGGCAATCCTACTGTTGGACCCAAAAAACACCTGGCAGGGCTATGTGAAAGTCAACACCGGAAAGATCCGGGAAACCGTCGCTTTTCTGGAGGCCACCGCCCAAAGACTGAATCCTGAGTTCCCCTTTGACTACAGCTTCATGGATGAAAACTACGCCAGATTGTACCAGGAAGACGTTCGATTGAGAGATTTGGCGCAATATTTCAGCATCCTGACCATTTTGATTTCCTGTCTGGGATTACTCGGTTTGTCCGCTCATATAGCCGAGCAAAAGACCAAGGAGATCGGCATACGAAAGGTCCTTGGCGCGTCCACGCTGTCCATACTTCAAGTGATCAACCGGGAGTTTATCCTGATTGTGATTTTGTCGGTGACGATAGGTTCGGGCATCGCCTTTTGGCTGATGCAGGATTGGCTGTCTGGCTACCAATACAAGATAGATTTTGAATGGTGGTTTATCCCAGCGGCGGCTATGCTTATCCTTGGCATCGCCTTGCTCACCGTCTGCCTACAATCCTTGGGCGCAGCTCGCTCCAATCCCGTTCAAGCGATCAAGTCGGAGTAGGACCTGTGTTTTCCTCGGGATTTGCAATCCCGAGGAACTATCGTAGGATTTCCAATCCGAAAAGTTGTTAGAGGTTGCAGGATTGCAAATCCCGAAGAGTGGGAAAAATCCTGAATAGCTTTATTCTTACTCAACTGCTATCATGTAATCTCTAAGCAAACCGACAGTTGCGGTTGCTACCAAAAATTTGGTGAAGGAATCAATCTCATCGGAAAGCCAAATAACTAGCTGCTTTTTGTTAGGCCCCAACTGAACGGCACCAATGGACTTGGCATTTTCAAATAATTCAAACCCTTTGTGCCAGGCATCGCCGCCCATCATCAGGTCGACCATGCTTTTTTTTCCTGGTTTCTGGTAGTTGTAAACTGCCTTAATGTCGATTCTTCGATTTCCATCAGTCATCCAGCCATAAAAATCAGCATCGTTTTCAGCTCCATTTTTTTGGGTGACTACGAGACGCCATACACTTTCTGTCGGGCTGGTCTCTATCAATGCCACATAGTTGTCGTCTGTATCCAATACCTCTTGCTCCGATCCAATAGTCCAGTTGCCATGTGGGCCTTCGATCACAAAGCCCCGGGCCTCAAGTCCCTGATAGTCGAAGTTTCTGGTGAAATTTACCACGGCTGAGTCACCTGCTTGCGAGGCAATCACATAAGAGCCGTTCTGAGAAGTATTAATTGTTTCCAAACGGCTAAAAAGCTTGGAGTTGTACTTGGATTTGGTCCAGCCGGTCTTTCCGGATACTACTTGGAAAGTGTGGAATTGAAATTTGGGAAAAGTCGACATTCCTTTCCACGTCACCGGATAGGCAGTTCCATGACTTAAAAGGTTGTCGGAAACTGCCATCAGACCTTGTGCGAATCCGAAACTTGAAATAAAAAACAAATATATAATGGGCAGCAGATAGCCTAGGAAGATTTTGGGTTTTGTTTTCATGGCTTTGAAATTTGGGAAAGAATGCCTTATTGAACGATAACTACCTCGCTAAAAAGGTCATTTTTCAGCCGGATTTTCGCAATTGCCAATAATTGGTTGAATTGGTTTGGCAAAAAATAAGAAGGGAGATTGTGGAAATAAGGTAGGCCTGGACGGTTCCGTACAGGTTGGTCAAGTCAAACGATTTCCAACTTTTTTCACCGTTCCTCGGGATTTGTAATCCCCTGGATCTATCGTAGGATTTTCAATCCCGACTATGCGTTTGTCGGATTACAAATCCCAAAATACGGCTTCGGAATTGCAAGTTCCGAAGAGCGATTAAAAAAGGGTGACCCAGAATGGGTCAAATGTTTATAGCTGGAGCCGGTCGGGTGTAGGTACGACCCCATCGGGGTCGAATGTTCTTTGTCTTGATTTTTCTATTAACATCCAATCCCTTCGGGATTGTCCTAGGACAGTTCTTTTTTGCAGCTGCTAGAGGTTGAGCGCCGAAGCAGTACGGGATAGTCATCGGGAACAATATTCCCTAATATCCCGACCAATTTCTAGTTGTCTTTTGGTCTCACGAATTGCAAATTCGGATTAATAGAAAGACGTAGTTACGAACTACGCCTAGGTATACGGCAAATCATAAGAGTGGAGGAGCTCGCCATCCACCCTCAGGGTTTGGCTTAGCGTGACACTTCCCAACCTCCACTCTCCAACTTTTTCAAAAATCCCCTGCAACCTTTTTTCCTTGACTAGCATCTCATTTTCAGAAAGCTAAGCCAAATATTTTTCCTGAATCCTAAACCAACACCCCAGCTAGCCATGTGGAAAAACTATCTGAAAATCGCCTGGCGCAATATTAAGCGCAACAAGGTCTATTCCTTCATCAACATCATCGGTCTTAGCCTCGGAATGGCGGCAAGCGTGATGATTTTTTTGTTTGTCTTGGATGAACTGAGCTATGATCGCTTTATCCCCAATTCGGATCGAATCTACCGCGTCAATGTATCTGGAAAACTCAACGGAAACGAGTTTACCTCGACCAACTCCGCCACTCCGGTTGGCCCCGCGATGAAGGCGGAAATTGCCCAAGTGGAAGATTTTGTGAGAATGGGCGTGATGCGCACCTATCCGCTGATAGAAGGGGAAAAGGCCTTTACCGAACCCATCGTCATGATTGCCGATTCGAATTTTTTGGACTTTTTCAGCTTTCAGTTACTCTTGGGAAAACCTGAAACTGCCCTGAGTGGCCCCGACAAGATCATTCTCACCGAGACCCTTGCCCAAAAGTATTTTGGAGAAGAGGACCCGATCGGAAAGACCATCTTCGGAGGTTCGGACAAGAAGCCGCTTGAGGTCACCGGGGTGATGGCAGATTTGCCCTCCAATACCCATTTGGATTTTGATGCGGTGATTTCTGGAGAGAATTGGTGGTATTTTGAGCAGGAAAACTGGACGAGCAATAATATCCTGACCTACTATCGCATCTCCGAAGGTGCTGATCCGGCATCGGTCCAAAATGCCCTGAACGGATTGGTTTTGAAGTATGTGGGTGCGGAAATTCTACAGTTTTTGGGGATTTCGATGGATACATTTTTGGAACAGGGCAATGCCTATGGGCTGATTTCTATCCCCATGCGGGATATTTATCTGGAGTCCCACAATTCGGATGAAATCAAGGCTCCAGGAAACGGGCAATACCTTTACCTCTTTTCCGGAATTGCCATTTTCATCCTATTAATCGCCTGCATCAACTTCATGAACCTGTCAACGGCTAGGTCTGCCAATCGCGCGAAAGAAGTAGGCGTGCGGAAATCCATTGGTGCGCAACGCCAGCGTCTGATGGGGCAGTTCCTTTCAGAATCCATGGTGTACGCCGGATTGGCCGGTATTCTCTCCTTTGTGCTTATTCTGATCTTTTTGAAGCCTTTCAACGTGCTTTCTGGAAAGACCTTGGGATTTGGGCTGCTGTTTCAGCCTCAGTTTTTGCTGGCATTTTTAGCCTTTCTAATAATAGTAGGCTTGCTTGCTGGTTCCTATCCTGCATTTTATCTGACTTCATTTTCTCCGGTGGCCGTGCTGAAAGGGGAAATACGCTCTGGAGTCAAGCGATCCGCTTTGCGCAGCAGCTTGGTGATCTTCCAGTTTTTCATCTCCATTGCTTTGATGATCAGCAGCCTCGTGGTATACAAACAGCTGAAGTTCATGCAGGAGAAAAACCTGGGCATCGACAAGGAAAATGTTCTGGCGCTGCTCCATGTTCGTTCTTTGGGCAACAACTCCCAAGCTTTCAAGCAGGAAGTTCTGGCCCAGTCGGGATTTACGGCGGCTGCTTTTAGCAATGTCCTGCCGCCGCGGATGGACTGGACTTCGGTGATGCGTACCAAGGACAAGCAACAGGACGTGCTTTGCTACCAAAACTATGTGGACGAGGACTATTTGGATGCCCTCGGATTCAAGCTTGCGGCTGGTCGCTTCTTTTCCAAGGAAATCCCCTCAGACACTGGAGCCTTATTGATCAATCAAACGGCTATGGCGCTGATGGGCTGGACCGAGCTCGACGGCACCCAAGAAGTCGGAGGCTTTTGGAACGAGGACGGAAGCGTCACCTATCGCAGGGTGATCGGGGTGATCGAGGATTTCAACTTCGAAAGCCTAAAGCAAAGTGTGAGGCCGCTCGTTGTCATGAATGGATCTGGAAACAACTTTTACGAAATGGCTATACGGGTCAGCCCTGGGCAAGTCACGGAGAAAATCGGTCAGTTGGAAGCGATTTGGAAAAAGCACTCCGGTGGGGCTCCTTTTGAATTTTCTTTTTTGGATGAAGACTTTAACCTCCTTTTCCAAAAAGAGCAAAAAATGAGTCAAATCATTTTGATTTTCACAGTCTTGGCAATCGGAATTGCTTGCCTCGGACTGTTTGGCTTGGCGGCCTATACCACCGAGCAGCGATCCAAGGAAATCAGCATCCGCAAGGCCTTGGGAGCATCCATGGCCAATTTGGTTACCATCCTTTCCAAGGATTTTACCTTGCTGGTAGTGATCGCATTTGTGATTGCAGGCCCGCTGAGCTATTTCCTGTTGGAAAAATACTGGCTGCAAAACTTTGCCTATCGCACGGAGATCGACCTGATTTTAGTCTTTTTGGCTGGCCTATTCGCCATCGTGATCGCATGGCTAACAGTGAGCTATCAAAGCTTTAAGACGGCCGCATCCAATCCGGTAGATTATCTAAAAAACGAATAAAACAATATCACGCAGAATCGTCCGCCTTCGGTCAAAATGGACTTTTCTCGGACATTTATTACCAAGAAAAACCGCTTTTGAGGGTGTCGGGGCTTGTTTCCGCCTTGGCACAATCTCTGGCACTTAAATAAATCTGAAAACTATTACACACCAATTAGTATGAAAACCATTAAAATTTTTGCCGCAGTTTTTGTCCTGTTTCTGAATGTATCTGTAGCAATGGCGCAGAGATCGGAAACTCGTACCCCAGGATCTTTCAACCAAATCGAAAACAGCGGAAGCTGGGATGTGGAGATCACCAAGGGTTCAAAAGATGAAATCAGGCTGGAGTCCAACGGCTTCGACCTCAGCAAAGTGATCACCGAGCTGGATGGAAAACGTCTGGAAATCAAGCTGGAAAAGGGGAATTACAGGAACGTCGATATCAAAGTATTCATTACCGTTCGCGAGCTGGAGTCTGTTGGCAACGGCGGCTCCGGGGATATGCGCATCAACTCCGATTTTGGTGCAGACTCCTTCAATATTGGCCTTTCCGGATCAGGAACCATCACTGCCAAAAACATCAACGCCGGCAAAATCAACATCGGTATGAGCGGCTCTGGTAAGATGGTCATCGAAGGTGGTAGAGCCGAGGATGCAAATATCGGGCAGTCTGGATCTGGCGACTTGGAAGCGATGAACTTCGTGGCGGAAAAAGTGAAAATCGGCAAATCCGGATCAGGAGACACCTCCATCACTGTGGTGGATTCCTTCACGGTCGGCTCCTCTGGATCGGGAAATGTGTACTACAAAGGAAATCCCGAAAAGCAGAGTATTGGAATCTCAGGCTCGTCGAAAGTGATCAAGCAGTAGCAAATGAATGGCGGTTGACTGCTAAAGTCGACCGCCATTTCTGGTTGTGGTGTCCTCTTGGTGGTGTTTCACCAAGCGAGTTTTCACCACTAACGATTTGAGTACTACATGGCAGTTTGGCGGGCCTGTAGCAGGTATTGATTTCTTATTTGACCTTACAGATATGTTTAAAAATTACCTCAAAATCGCCTATCGGAATCTGGTGAAAAACCGGATCTATACCGCCATTAATATATTTGGACTCACGCTCGGGCTGACGTGCTGCATACTTATTTTTTTACAGGTCAAGGACGAACTGGGCTACGATAGATTTTGGAAAGATCATCAGCAGATCTATAGGGTGGCGCTGGAGCGCGTCTATCCAGATCATATCAACCTCTACGCGATCATTCCGGATGGCTTTGCGCAGGTTTTTAAAAATGAAATCCCTGAAGTGGAGGATGCGACGAGACTTTTTGGTGGGGGGAATTTTGCCAATACGGTTCTGGTCGGAGAGGATGTATATGAGGAAAAACAAGTAGTATTCGCGGATTCCAATTTTTTCGAGCTCTTTCCGCTCCGTCTTGTCGAGGGAGATGTCAATACTGCCTTGTATAAGACAAATGCCTTGGTTCTGAGTGAGAAAACGGCAAGAAAATACTTTGGGAATAACGAGGCTGTTGGAAAACAGATCAAGTTAAACGGTCAAGATGTGGAGGTGACTGGGGTGATGGATGACTTGCCGACCCATAGCCACATGAACTTCGAGATTCTCGCGACCACCGCGGGGCAGCCTTTCAACCGAAATCCCACCTATGCATCTTTTTCGGCAATGACTTACGTGAAGCTTGGGTCGCAGGCCAAGCCTGAGGCGGTGGAAGCTGCTATTCCATCTTTGGTAAAGAAATACGCCGCTGGGGAAATCGAGCGAAATACCGGAGTAAACTTCGACGACTATACCCAAGCTGGAAATGGTTACAAGTATTTCCTCCAGCCCTTGGCAGGCATTCACCTGAATTCCCAACTTCAGGCTGAAATGAAGACAAACGGCGACATCCGCTACGTCTATATTTTCATTTCCATCGCCTTCTTTATCCTGTTGATCGCTTCTGTGAATTTTATCAACCTGGCCACGGCGCGCTCGGCCGAACGGGCCAGAGAGGTGGGGGTGAGAAAGGCCATGGGCTCTGATCGTGGCCAGCTGATCGCCCAGTTCCTACTGGAGGCAATTGTGTTGGTGGTGATCAGCCTCGCACTTTCCTCAGTTTTAGTCGGATTGTCCTTGCCATATTTCAACGAAATGGCGCAAAAGAACCTAACGCTTTCTTTGGACAAGGCAATCGAACTTTTGCCATGGCTTTTGGGCATGGGAGTCTTCGTTGCTTTGGTCGCAGGCTACTATCCTGCCTTCCAGATTTCCAGCATGCGTTCGGTCGAAATCATGAAAGGCAAGCTCAATTCATCCAGAAAAGGGCAGATGCTAAGAAATGGTCTGGTAGTCTTCCAGTTTACCATTTCCATCATGTTGATCGCTGGGACCTTGATCATCGACCGCCAGATTGACTTCATCCATTCGAAAAATCTGGGTTTCCAGCGTGAGAATGTTTTGGTGGTGGAGCGTTTTGGACAGCTGGAGAACCCCAATACTTTCCGGGAAGAGGTGCTGAAGTTGCCAGGAGTACTAAATGCAGGTGCGGGTAGCCAGATGCCGGGGAATTCCTTTTTCGGAGTGCAGTTCACCGCCGAGGGCAACTCAGAAGTCATGACAGGCAAGGGGTTTTCCGCCGATGACTTTTTTCTGGAGGCTTTGAAAATCAAGATCACGGAGGGCCGGAGCTTCGGAGAGGAGTTTTACGACAGTACCTCTGTCATCCTCAATCAAGCCGCGGTACATGCTTTCGGTTTGAAGGACCCCGTAGGAAGCAAAATCTACAGCTCAGCCGATATTAATGGGGAGCGGGTCAACATTGCCTATACCGTCATAGGCTTGGCGGAGGATTTCCATTTTGAGAGCCTGCATCTTCCGATCACTCCGTTGGCAATATTCAGCACGGAGTCCCCGGTTGGATTTCAGGCGTTTTTGGCTCTGAATATTTCAGGCGAAGACGCGCAAGCGACCGTCGCCGCAGTTGAGATCCTTTGGGATAAATTTGGTCAAAATCAGCCCTTTACCTTTTCGTTTTTGGAAAATGACTTGAATAGGCTCTACAAAAGCGAGCAGGTGTCGGGCAAGATCCTGACCTCCTTTTCCATCTTAGCTATCGTGATTGCCTGCATAGGTTTGTTTGGCTTGGCTGCCTATACGGCCTACCAAAAGACCAAGGAAATAGGCGTCAGGAAGGTCTTGGGCGCATCTACCTCCAACCTGGTCTGGATGCTGACGACCAACTTCAGTCTGCTGGTGATGTTGGCATTCCTGATCGGCGCGCCGATTTCCTATTGGGCGATGGGGCGCTGGCTTCAGTCCTTTGCCTACCAGACCGAGCTAAACCCCTTCTTGTTCCTGTTGGCCGGAGTGATTACCATGGTGATTGCCTTGCTGACGGTAAGCTACCAGGCGTTTTCGGCGGCTAGGGCAAACCCGGTGAAAAGTCTGAAAAGTGAATAAAGTATCAAGAAAACAGACCTAAGTAAAAAGATGCCAGAAGCTAGAATAAAGAGCCAAGAATTTACACTTTACGATATCAGATTTACGAGGCTCAGTATGACATTGTCTTCAAAACTGAATTTGATGGCTGGGGCGCCGGACCTTGCGACCTTGGCACTTAGCAATCTTACAACTTAACGACACATCATTTCCAAACCTTCCCTTTGACAAGCTAAGGGGAAACAACTTCCCACTTCCAAACTTCCGACCCCATGTTCAAAAACTACTTCAAGATTGTCTTCCGGAATGCGAAAAAGCATCCGATGTATGTGCTGATCAACCTGGTTGGGCTCGCGATCGGGATGGCGGTGAGTATAGTCATATTGCTTTATGTGCAGTTTGAGCTGAGCTATGACAAATACCATCCGGATGCGGATCGGATCTACCGGGTTTCCCGAGCATGGTACAATGCCGACGGGGAGGAAAGCCTGCACTTGGGGCATTTGGCGCCGCCTTTTGGGCCGCTGATGCAGTCTGATTTCCCAGAGGAAGTGGAGGTGATGGCCAGACTCTTCAACGTGAATGCCCTGATCAAAAACGGCAACAATGCCATGGAGGAAGAGCGCTTTTTCTTCGCGGATCCGGAAGCTTTTGACGTATTTTCATGGAAGATCATCGAGGGCGAAGCGCAGCAGGCACTCACCCAAGCGGATGGAGTCATCGTCACCGAGAGCACGGCCAAGCGCTATTTTGGCAATGAATCGGCCGTCGGCAAAGAGCTGCGAGCCAACCTTGCCGGGCAGGAGTTTACCTTCCAAGTGCGGGGCGTGATGGAAGACATGCCGGAAAACTCCCATTTCCATGTGGATTTTCTCGGCTCCATGATTCCCGTGGTCCAGTTTTACGGTGGGCAGGAAGCTTTCATGTCCAATTTCGGTTCCAATAATTTTTCGACTTTCGTCAAGCTTGCCGAAGGCGTGGACTACAAGGCTTTCGAAGCCAAACTTCCCGCAATGATAGACCGCCGCATGGGCGAAAACCAAGCGGGTATTCCGATGTCCAAAGGAACCGCATTGACGCTTTGGCCGATTACCGACGTGCATCTTTATTCCAATCTGGCTTCGGAGATCGAGCCAAACGGCAACTTTGACTACGTGATCGTCTATTTGGCAGTAGCCCTGTTTATCCTTTTGATCGCCTGCATCAACTTCATGAACCTATCCACCGCTCGGTCTTCCCTGCGTTCCATGGAAGTGGGACTGCGCAAGGTGATGGGGGCAGACAAGTCGGTACTGGTTCGGCAGTTCATGGGCGAATCCTTCGTAATGACCTTTTTTGCCATGCTGCTGGCGATCGTGCTGGTTTATCTGTTTTTGCCGATCTTCTCTGATTTCACAGACAAGCCACTCAGCCTGAATTTCTTCCTTCATCCCGAGTATTTGTTGGCCATTTTTGGGCTGGCTGCATTTGTAGGCTTGATTTCGGGAAGTTATCCTGCTTTGTTTCTTTCCGGTTTCATGCCTGCGAAAGTGCTGAAGGGAGCATTTAAAGCTGGAAAAGGCCACGAGAATTTTCGGGCTTTTTTGGTCGTCGGCCAATTTGCGATCTCTGTGATGCTGATCGTTGCAGTCTTGGTAGTCGTCCGGCAGCTGGACTTTATGCAAAACAAGGATTTGGGCTTCCAAAAAGAAGATATTGTTGTCCTGCCAAACAGCGGACAGATCACGGAAAATTACCTGATTATCAAGGATCGTCTGGAAAACCATCCCGGAATCAAAGAGGTCAGCATATCAAGCCGGGTTCCTTCGGGCAGATTGCTGGACTCCCAAGGATCGACCGCTGAGGTTAATGGGGAATTGACCCAACTTAATGTGCGAATTGCCGACATTCACGTCGCGCACAACTTCCTGCACACCTACGGTATTCCTCTGAGTGCAGGAAGGGATTTTGACTTCCAGCGGGCAAGTGACTCCACGGAGGCCTTTATCCTCAACGAAGCCGCGATCCGTGCGGTGGGCTGGTCCAGTCCAGAGGAGGCTGTAGGCAAACAGTTTTTGTACGGGGGCAGGCGTGGATTTGTGACTGGTGTGATGAAGGACTTTCATTTCGAAAGTTTGCATCAGCCCATCGTTCCCATCGTCTTTATGATCTCCCAAGACAGGAATAACCAGGTTAGTATCAAGATCGATGCGGCACAGCGGGAGGAAGTGTTGGACTACCTGGAAGGAGAATGGAGCCAACTCAGACCCGATTATCCCTTTGAGCCGATCTTCGTAGACGAGGGCTTCAACCGACAGTATGAGGCAGAGGCTAAGGTCAAGACCATCTTTACCTTTTTCTCCGCACTAGCCATTCTGATTTCTATCCTCGGGTTGCTCGGATTGGTGACTTTCGCCACGGAGCAGCGTACCCGTGAAATCGGCATTCGAAAGGTGATGGGGGCGGAGACCGGCAATATTTTGCTGTTGCTTGGAAAAGATTTCCTGAAGCTTGTAGCCGTTGGTTTTGTCATCGCAGTTCCGATTTCCTGGTTTGGGATGAATAGCTGGCTGGAGGATTTCGCCTACAAAACCGGGATCACCTGGACGATATTCCTGTGGGCAGGACTGATCGCCGGGGTGATTGCTGCGGTCACTGTCACCTCCCAGACACTCAAGGCTGCTTGGGCTAATCCAGTGAAGAGCATCAAGAGTGAGTAGGAAGTTGGGAGGAGTCAGCCTGAGCGTAGTCGAAGGCTAGAAATTGACACCTTCCAACCCAATTTTAGAATTCTAGAATATTCCAATATTTCAATAAAACACCATGAAAAACACGACAAAAATCTGGGCTTTCGGATTAGCCCTTTTCACTATGGTTTCTTGCTCCATCACACAGGCGCAAGAGTCGGAAACAAGAACTCCAGGACCATTTACCAAGGTTCACTCCGGCGGAAGCTGGGACGTAATCCTGGTTGAAGGCAACAAGGAAGAAATCAGGATCGAAGCCAAAGGAGTGGAGCTGAGCAAGGTGAGGACTGAAATCGACGGTGACGTGCTGAAGCTTGGCTTGGAAAACGGGAATTACCGAAACGTTTCCCTGAAGTTCTATGTAACTTATCGCAATCTCGAAGGAATCAAATGTTCCGGTTCAGGCAAGATGACGGTGAAGTCCGATGTCGCTGCCAATGAGTTTTACATAGGTCTTTCCGGTTCAGGAGACATCATCATGCAAGACTTAAAGGCCGATGAACTCGAAGCTTCCATCTCGGGTTCGGCAAAAATTACTATTGAATCCGGCGCGGTGGGTGAGGCTGAAATCAGCCAATCAGGCTCAGGGGATTTTATGGCTGAAAACCTCGCCATAGATGAACTGGAGGTTTCTAAGTCAGGCTCTGGAAGCACTCATGTGGGAGATTTGGGCGAAGTTTCCGTTCATTCTTCCGGCTCTGGTGATATAGTCTATTCTGGCTCTCCGCGGATGGGCGATATCAGAGTTTCCGGATCCAGCAGCATCAGGAAGAGGTAGGCATGTCGGGAAGTTGGAAGTTGGATGTCGGGATGTTTGACTAGACCTGCATCGGTCACCCGACACCGGACATCTCTACTCCCTACTTCCATACTTCCCACTTCCAAACTTTCTTACATCAAAAAACCGTTTTCCACCGGATAAGGTTTTGGAACCTCCTTTTCGCCCAGCATTTCTAGCAGGTCGATTTCTATGACCCGTGAAATGGAGGAAATCGGCACGTCGTTGTATGCTGCTTCAAAGGGGTTTTCGGAATAATCGCCGATCCTGTCCACCAAAAAGAAAATCCAGATGATGATCGTGGAGAAGGGAACAGTCAACCAATAGTGGAGGCTTTCGGATTGGGAAAATATATCCAACAAGCCAAAGGGAATCAACGCGCAGAAAATGTAATTGATAAAGAGGCCAGTGGAGGCGTATTGACGTGGAAAGGGAAAGTTTTTTATCCGTTCGGAAGCCCCTTGACTATCTATCAGTCTAGCTAGTAGTTGCTGTAGCCAAACATGCTTGTACTCGGTGATCCCGCCGCTTTCTTCAAGTTTTTGCAACGCCAAACTTTGGTCTTTCAGGATTTGAATGGGGATGTTGTTATAAGACTTCAGCTTTTTGATCTCCTCCGAATTCAGATACTTTTCCAACTCCGCATCCATGCCTTTTAGGCCTTCTTCTTTGAAATAAGGAGTAAAAACCAGTTTTTCGATCTGGGAGTTGTGTTCCCAGGATTTTCCCTTTCTCATGGTGTGCTTTAAGGCCATCACCCAGGCAATATGCCGGAAGACAAAATTCTTTTTCCATTCAAAGGGGACTTGGGCAGAAGGCAGGCTCAGTATTCCGACAGTCAGAGATCGGCTGTCATTGACGATGGCGCCCCAGATCTTGCGAGCTTCCCAGCCGCGGTCGTAGGAGCTGTTGTTTTTGAAACCGAGGTAAAATGCCACCGCGATACCGATGACGGATATGGGTTGCCAAGGAAGGGAAAAGGGGATGCCGGTAATCTCATAGAGCACGATAATCGCCGCCGAGTAGAAAAGTGAATTTACGAGAGGTTTTCTGGACCAACGGACTGTGCTCCAGATGTGATAGTGCCGGTTTACGTACATGGTTGTTTGGTTTCCATTAAACTAAATAAATGCGCTGAAAAATAAAGGGTTTGTGGAAAAGAGATTTTGATTTTGGGGAAGTGGGATGCTTCGGCAAGCTCAGCAGGGAGGTAGGGAAGTTAGGGAGTTGGAAGACAGAGGAAGGAAGTAAGATGAGTGGAAGTTAGGAAGTTCGGAAGCTGGAAGACCGAAGCAAACTTACACTGTGAGGTATTACATCGAAGTTTTGCCAGCCTAGTTCCCGACATATTTCGGATGGGTGCGGGAGGGTCGACGCAGCAGCGAGCCTGCGTTCGGCCTCGTGTGGCCGAAGCTTTGCTGCGTCTTGATTTTTTCGTTCTTTTTTATCAAGAAAAAAGAACATAGAAAACAGGTGGCCGAAGCAAGCGTTGAAGCGGTGTTTTTTACACTGTATAAGTTTGACGTATATCCAGTTAGATTTCAAGGATTTCAAATCCTGCTATACCGCTTCGGAATTGCAAATTCCGAATAGCGAGAACAGAGCAAGAAATTCAATCCATATTCAACTCATTGTTTTTATTCCTAAGATCCAAACCTCCCAAAAGAATGGACTTTAAATTCAGCAGATAAAAAGTCCAACCGGTCTTGCAGCCTACATGGAAGTTTAGCTTTGCGTCTTCATCGATAGGAATTTGTTCCTGAGTGAGTTGTAGAATTGTTTCAGATCCTTTTTGGCTGGTTTTCACACTGACTATCCCGGCTTTTCCAAAAGTAAATCGAATGATCTCACCATTTTCAGGTTTCAGGATTTCCCCGTTTTCAACGATTTCATCAGACCATCCATGCCAGATCCATTTGTAATGATCGCCTATTAGAATAGACTCATTTCGATCACGAACCGTTCCCTCCGGAGAGCTGAATTCTGCCAATCTGAGAAACCAGCTTTCCAATCCATCCTGAGAGGTCCATGCATTGGAAATTGCATCACCAGGCATATTTATTGGCATGCTAACAATGAAGCTACTCCAGCTGTTTTTTTCTTCGATTTCCATAATAATTGAGGCTTTCAAGCAAGTCACTATTACTCATTTTCAAAACAAGTGTGACGAGAAAGGAATTGACTTTTATTTTCGCCTGTCCTCAATTTAAGCATTTTGGCTCGATCCGTTTCTTGGGATTTGCAATCCCAGATATCTATCCTCGGATTTCCAGTCTGTAACAATCAGGTTCTCGGATTTCAAATCCAGCTATACCCCTTCGGAATTCTAAATTCCGAAGAACAGAACCTACCTGTTTTCGATAAAATTCTGTTGCCCCAAATCCCCAATTCCATACCGCTTGAATTACCTGAAATGGTTCTGGGAAGTTTTGCCGTTTTTACGGTAGCCTTGCTGATGATCGGTTCTCAGGCGCTTAAAGTCGTCCGTACCAATCCTGCCAATGTTTTGAATCGGGAGTGAACGAAAAAGCTGACTTTCAGATAGCCTGTGGGTTTTTGGTTTGAAATATTAGGCGGCCGTGTCACCGGATTCAATGCTATTAGAAAAAATGCGTTTCTTGGCCAAGACGTCTGACGGAGCAAATCACCTCCGTTGGACGTATTTTTTTGGATTGGAATAGCGGCTTTTTTGAAGGCTGTTGGTTCAGGATTAACTCCCCTGAGCCGATGTTTAGCCGAATCCTAACCGTAATGAAAATACAAGTAATCTGAGAGACCATTTCGAAGGCCGAGACTCCAAACAATTGAGCCAACTCACCGGCGTAGCCCGTAAAACAGTAAAAATTTCCTGAGGCGTTTCAGAGTTACTAAACTTTCTTTTCAGGATGCCGAAAGGTTGTACCATGATAGCTTTATTTAGCCGATCCTTGGACGTCGTTTACCCTCCCTACAGATTGCTGTACGGGATTGGTGAGAATATCAGGGTGGAATTGCTAATTCCGCCCAGCATACAGCAGAACTTAGAAGGTGCTGAGACGGAACTACGCTGAGAGGGGATTCCGTCGCCTTTTAATCTGTCCTTATTTTGAGAAAGCTTACACCAGCAGTCCCTAGGGGCTTAGATAGTATTCAAAGAAGATGAATTTAAAATGAAGAAGACGGGTTATTTTCTAATTGACGGTGGATTTGCTACAAAAAACTGGACAATAGGTTAAGCTGCTTTGGATTGGTTTGATTTTTCGAATTGTTCGGGTGTGAGGTAGTCCAGATAGGAATGTTTTCTCTTTTTGTTGTACCAGATTTCGAT